>Ga0160178_107605_pt1 | contig 100907 bp, 84 predicted proteins | sample met4sta_2_FD_108560 | JGI IMG/M metagenome (GOLD analysis project Ga0160178, IMG submission 108560) | Synthetic bacterial communities of pure cultures from sediment of Lake Washington, USA, under low oxygen conditions - MT... | ecosystem: Engineered > Modeled > Simulated communities...
CGACGTATCTCGGACAGCATCTGCGCTCTTAAACGCATCAGCTCTATGGCGCATGTCGGCCGCCAGTCAAGCAACACTATTCTTTTACGCGGGAAACGTATTCGCCGGTACGGGTATCGACCTTAATCACTTCACCGATTTGCACAAACAAGGGCACCCTGACTACCGCGCCAGTTTCCAAGGTCGCAGGCTTACCGCCGCCGCCCGAAGTATCGCCACGCACACCGGGATCGGTTTCAGTAATTGCCAAATCGACAAAATTGGGCGGCGAGATCGCAAGAGGCGCATCATTCCACAAGGTTACCGTACAGGTATCCTGATCCTTAAGCCATTTACCGGCCTCACCCACAATCTTTTCATCAGTCTGATACTGCTCAAAAGTATCCGGCACCATAAAATGCCTGAATTGGCCGTCGTTATAGAGATATTGCATCTCGACATCGACAACATCGGCGCCTTCAAGCGACTCGCCCGACTTAAAGGTTCTTTCAATCACCCGGCCAGTTTTCAAGTTCCTGATTTTCACTCGATTAAAGGCTTGTCCTTTTCCCGGTTTTACGAATTCATTTTCAATAATTGCACAGGGATCGTTATCCAACATAACTTTTAACCCGGCTTTAAACTCATTAGTACTATAACTGGCCATTTTATCCTCAAAGATGACAAACAATGTAAAACTTAACCATTATAATAGAGGCAACAACCGATAGAAACTTTAAATAACCTCCCATGCCCGAGCCACAGTCCGAAATCCAGCACTTTACTAAAAACTGGCAACAACAACTTGCCGAAGCTTTTAATAATATTGAAGACCTTTGCCGTTACCTGCACTTATCGCCGGATGACTTGCCGGTTTCAGATATTGCTGCAGAAAATTTCCCTTTACGCGTTCCGTTAAGTTTTGCAGCCTGCATGGAAAAAGGCAATCCGCATGACCCTTTATTACGCCAGGTATTGCCTATCAAGGAGGAGCTGTTCGCCTATCCGGGTTTTAGCAATGACCCTGTCGGCGATCTCGCGGCGGCCACCCAGGTCGGTGTTTTACACAAATATCATGGCCGGGTTTTGTTTATCAACACCGGCAGTTGCGCTATCAATTGCCGGTATTGTTTCCGGCGCAATTTTCCGTACGCTGACTTTCAACTTAGCAAACAAAAAGAAGATGCTGCCATTCAAGCCATACAAGACGACCCGAGCATCTCTGAAGTCATTTTAAGCGGCGGCGACCCTTTACTGCTAAGCGATTCGAGACTCACTCGGCTTATTCTGCAACTGGACGGCATCAAGCACCTAAAACGCATCCGAATACATAGCCGGCTGCCTATCGTTCTGCCCGCCCGGATAACCGATGAATTCATTAACACACTGACCCAAAGCCCCAAACAAATAATCATCATCGTGCATTGCAACCATGCCAATGAGATCAGTGACCGGGTTATTGCCGCCTGCGCCTCACTGAAAAACTCAGGCATCACCTTATTTAATCAATCCGTGCTGTTAAAAGGCGTCAATGATAATGCTGAAGCTCTAGGTGAACTGAGCGAACAATTGTTCAGCCACGGCATCATCCCCTATTATTTGCATTTATTGGACAAAGCGACGGGAACGGGGCACTTTGAAGTTTCTGAAGCCGAAGCTCTGGCGCTTATGCGCCAAGTTCAAGCCGCCCTGCCCGGCTATCTGGTTCCAAAGTTAGTCAAAGAACAAGCGGGAGCCACGTCAAAACAAACGATTTTATAGCCTAGCCTTTCCGGTTAGTGATGCCATGCGGCACATGCGCAGCGGCGACGTGCCGGGCGGCAGACTCGCAATGGCCTTTTTGATCATCAAAGAAAATATCCGCACCGAATGCCTTCAAAAAAGCGCCCTTGTCTATGCCCCCCAAAAACAGCGCTTCATCGATACGAATGCCCCAGTCTCTTAGCGTCCTGACGACCCGCTCATGAGCCGGAGCCGCTCGAGCGGTCACCAATGCGGTTCTTATCGGGGACGATTGAGGATCAAACTGCGTTTGAATATGATGCAAGGCGCTTAAAAAGTCTTTAAAGGGTCCTCCCGGCAAAGGTTTTTTGGCTTCGTTACGCTCATTTTCGGTAAACACATCCAGGCCTCGCTGCTGATAAATCCGCTCAGACTCATCGGAAAACAATACCGAATCACCATCAAAAGCGATGCGCAGCTGATCGGAACGATGTGTCATGGACGGTCCGCAAAGAATGGTCGCTGCCGCAAAACCCGCACCCAGCGCCTTGGCGACATCCTCGGCATTGGTCGATAAAAACAGATGCGCACCGAATGCAGGAATGTAACCATACGGAGATGCGCCGCTGGTAAATGCCGCGCGAATAATATTCAGCTGATAATGGGCAATGGAATTGAAAATCCTTAACCCCGTATCCGCGCTATTTTGTGATAACAGAATAATTTCAACCAGAGGATCATCGGGGCAGCTGTCATTTAAGCTCAAAAATTTTTTAACCAGGGCAAAGCCGTAACCCGGTTCCAAAGTTTCATCTTCATGTTCTATTTGATAACGGCAAAAGGCTTCCCGACCTTGCGTTTCGAATATCGCATGCGATTCATCCAGATTGAATAACGCTCTGGATGACACCGCTACAACAAGTTTTTTCTCTCTCACAGCCGGCATTAGCTCTAGTTATCACTTACCCAAACCGAATCCAGATTCAGTGTCTTTTTTATCCTATCCGTATTGGAAAACGCGTCCGCTTTGCTTTTAAAGCCCCCGACTCGCAACCGGTACATCGTTGCATTCTTTTCATGGACCGGGATTACTTCGGCAAAAACACCCAGCCGTGCAAATTCAGCCGCTTTGCTTTTGGCAAACCATTCCTGTTTAAATGCCACCAGATTTACCCCCCACTTTGCAGCAGCGGCAGTTGTTTGCTTGCTTGGCTTGACAGGTTCCTCTTTAACAACAGCTTTCGGCGGTGTTATTGGTGTGGCCGGTACCGCTTCGGGCTGAGCTTTGACTTTGGCAGGCGCGGTTTCAGGCACAGCCTCTACTTTAGCAGGCGCAACTTCATGCTTGGCTCTTTCTTTGGTCGGTGCAATCTCATGCGCAGCTTCCTCCTTGATTGATACGTGTTCGTGCGCCACTTCCTCTTTGGTCGGCTTGGTAGGCGCCTGTTCCGGTGCTGTTCCGGTTTTGACCGGTGCAATCTTTCCTTCTTTAGCCGGTGCGGGCTCATGCACAGCTTCAGCCTTGTGAGGTTCGGTAACCAATGATTCCAAAGGCATCTTTCCTTCCGCCCCCATTTTGACCTGTAACATGTCAAGCGCCTTGCTTACCATGCCCTGTTTAGCCACAATATCGGACACATTGTTGTTTAATAAATCAACAGGAATCTGGGGGTTTCCTTTGAGCTCCGTTATAAAACCATAGACCTGATGATTCAACTGCACAACAGAACTCATCACTACGTTAATTTCTTCATTAGGATTATTTTCAGCAGTCTTTGCCAGGTTTGCCTCAAGCGTTGAAACCTGTTCAGTTAATTTTGAAACCTCAGCTTTTGCGCCGTAAGTCATCACACCCAATCCAGCTGCCGCACTTAACGCAACAGCGCCAAATCCCAGCGCCGCATAACCGAAAAGCTTTGCTTTTTTTACTTTATTTTCAGCGTCTTCCAGCTTCTTTTTAACATCTTCCTGTTCAAATGCAAATGGACTCATCTTTACATTTTCAGGATCCTCTATAGCAGCATCGGCAGCTTGTTTCGGTTGGGATTCGACTATTGCTTCGTCAGCTCCCGCGTTAAGAGCCTGCACAGTTTCATCTTCGTTCAAGAAATCGGTGTCACCAAAGGCATCGGCTAAATCATCTTCTTTAATTCCTGAGCTCCCCCCCATGTCGGATATTTCCATGTCGGCAGTAATATCAAAATCAGGCAAAAGAAAATCATCTTCATCTTGAATTGATTGTTCAGTTTCCGCTAACTGATCTGCCTCTGTCTCATTGGAAAAATCATCACTCACCTCATCCAATTGAAAAAAGTCATCAATTTCGCTCAAATCCGCATCATCGCCAAACGCATCTTTCTTACCGGCCGTTTGCTCCAACACATCCTCTGCATCAAAACCGGAATCCATGAGTAAACTGTCAAGGCCACTTTCATCATTCAGCAAGTCATTAAATGATTCTTCAACGACTGCCCGCTGCTCTTGATTGGATGAGATTAAATCCGCTTCAACCGGAACCGATGCTGCAGCCCCATCATCCTGAATCATATCCGATATATCAAAATCATCGCCAAAGCCGGAGAATTCATCGACTTCATCCAACGCCTCATCATCGGAGGGTTGCTCGACTACTATTGGCGACTCTTGATTGGACCCGATTAAATCCGTTTCAGCCTGAACCGGTACGTCAGCCTCATCATCCTGAATCATATCCGATTCGTCAAAATCAGCACTAAAACCGGAGAAATCATCAATTTCATCCGACAGCCCAACGGCATCTTCATCGTCGGAGGATTGTTCATCTACTGTCTGCTGCTCTTGATTGGCCCCGATTAAATCCGTTTCAGCCTGAACCGGTACGTCGGCCTCATCATCCTGAATCATATCCGATTCATCAAAATCATCACTAAGACTGAAAAAATCATCAATTTCATCCGACAGGCCGACATCATCGACATGCGCCGATAAACTTTCTATAACTTGTTCAGGCTCATCAATTTCTACTATAGGAAGGATATCCGGTTCAGTGAAATCACTAAAATCTGAAAAAACATCGAGTTCCTTATCCGTACCGACATCATCTTCCACATCTGGTTCTTCAATTTCCGCCAAAGCCGGAGCCGACGCTTCAACCTCATGAATCACATCCGATTCGTTAATATCATCAGCAAGCGCGGATAAACTCCCCGCAGCCAATTCAGTCTCAGCAACGTCTTCCGTTGCCACCGCTCGCGGCGAGTCCTGCCGAACCATGTCCGGTTCATTAAAATCGCTAAAATCGGAAAAATCAGAAAAGTCGTCCAACTCTTCAACTGCATTAATATCATCATGCCCGGTTGCTTGCATTGGCGCATCATCCGCATCAAATCCCGCATTCATCAGCAACCTGTCAAGCGCATCTTCGTCATCCTGATGCTCACTTGACGAAACAAGAGATGAATCATCTACCGTTTGCTCTAACTCCACAACCGCCTGGGTTTTTTTCGGCTCGTTGAAATCATCGCCAAAGTCGTCAAAACCCAGCAAGTCATCCAACTCATCATGCAAGCTTACGTCCTCTTTCGCCTCTGATTGCATTAACGCATCATCTGAATCAAAACCGGCATTCATTAACAATCTATCAAGAGTATCGTCATCATCCTGAAACTCATTCATCGGGAGAAGAGAAGATTCCGCTTCATCGAGCATGGCATCCAAATCATCATCGAGATTATCGTGTTTTTCTTTTAATTTTTTATCTATTGAATCAGGCATATTCAGGCTCAGTAATGAGTTGTAAGATAACCACAAAGTTTAAATGTAGCATTCAGTATTTATAGGCAGAAAAACAATTTTAATCATTTTAATCCCAAATAAACTTAATGTTCATCAAGTTTCACCCATTTGATGCTAAACTTCCAAAAAAACTTTTAAGAAACAAAATGCAACTAGCCATCACTGCCTTAGGCAACCATCAGATTAAATTTATTGCCGAAATATTACCCGCCGTGCGCGACTGTAAATGTAATATTTTGGAAATACGCTCATCCCGTCTTGCTCAATCCACTGCGGCATACCTGCTTATTCAGGGAAATTGGAATCAAATTGCTAAATTTGAAAGCACTCTGGATATTATCCAGAGACGACTGGACATCAAAATTCATACCTTGCGGCCCGATCAAAAAGACAAGATCAAAGAGTGCGTTCCCTACTCATTGGAAACAATATCCCTGGACCGCGATAACGTCACAGAATCGATAACTTCCTTTCTGTTTGACCGGGAAATAGATATTGAGGAAATAACCGGCAGCTGCTATCAGGCGCCCTATATCCAAACTTCAGTATTCTCAACCAAGTTTGTGATTTTGATCCCACCGCAACTTCACCTGTTATCGCTACGCGAAGAGTTTCTGGATTTCTGCGATCAGTTAAATATAGATGCCATTCTTGAACCCATAAAACGATAGACTTAATAATGATAACTCTCGGCAACGCTGTCCCCGATTTTGAGGCTTCATCTACCGGCGATAAAACGGTAAAACTAAGCGACTACCAAGGTAAATACCTTATTATTTATTTTTACCCTAAAGACAATACCCCCGGTTGTACCCAGGAAGGCCAAGGTTTTCGCGATAACATCGAAAAATTCACCGCTCTCAACGCCGTCATAGTAGGCGTATCCCGTGATACCGTCCGCGTTCACGAAGGCTTTAAATGCAAACAGGAATTCCCTTTTGACCTGCTTTCAGACGCGGATGAAAAGCTGTGTCAGCTGTTTGACGTGATCAAAATGAAAAACATGTACGGCAAGCAGGTTCGAGGCATCGAACGCAGCACCTTTCTGATCAATCCCCAGGGCATACTTGCCCATGAATGGCGCAAAGTAAAAGTCAAAAGCCATTGTGAAGAAGTGCTGCAAGCCTTACATGAACTCACCGGCAACTAACCATGAACATTCAAACATCGCCGGATAAAAAACTGTTTGTCCTGGACACCAACGTGCTGATGCACGATCCGGCATCCATCTTCCGTTTTAAGGAACATGACCTTTTTATCCCCATGATTGTTCTGGAAGAACTCGATCATGCGAAAAAAGGCCTAACCGAACTGGCGCGCAATGTAAGACAGGTCAGTCGGTTTCTGGATGAATTAATCTGCGACGCCAACCAGCAAACCATCAACGACGGCCTACCGTTGTCGAGTATAAAACACGGCCCGAAAGCCGAAACAACTGACGGCGGACGCTTATATTTCCAGACCAGCGCCATGACCGCACTGCTGCCGGAAAGCATGCCCGGCACCCTTGCCGACAACTCCATACTCAGAATCGTCCTGGCGCTCACTAAGGAACTGCCTGACACCACCGTTATCCTGGTGTCAAAAGACATTAACATGCGCATCAAGGCAGCGACATTGGAGTTGCTTGCGGAAGACTACCATAACGACCAGACCCTCGATGACATTGATTTGTTATACAGCGGTGCAATGGCGCTGGAAAAGGATTTCTGGACGGTACACGGCACCAAAATGGAATCATGGCAGGAAAAAAACCGCACTTTTTACAAACTGGAAGACCCCATAGTAACCGAATGGTATCCCAACCAATATTTGTACATAGAAGACGAAACCAATTTTGAAGCCATCGTCAGATCTTGCGACGGACAAATTGCGGTATTGGAACTGGCCAAGGATTATCGCGCAAAACACAACAATGTCTGGGGCATAACGGCGAAAAACCGGGAGCAGAACTTTGCCCTCAATGTCTTGCTGGATCCCAACATTGATTTTGTCACCTTACTGGGTACGGCGGGCACCGGAAAAACCCTGTTGGCGCTGGCTGCAGGACTTACCTTGACCCTGGAGAACAAAGCTTACCAGGAAATCATCATGACCCGCGAAACCGTCCCGGTCGGTGAAGACATCGGCTTTTTGCCCGGTACGGAAGAAGAAAAAATGCTCTCTATACCTATACGAGTAACATTTCCAATAAATCCCTTTAATAATACGTACCACATAGCAGCTTAAACTATTACCCGTAACATTTATAGGTAACACTTACATCCATCAGGAGCAATCTCATGATTAAGGAAGAAAAACAAGAAAAGCGCTGCTATGTTCTAGATACCAATGTTTTGATTCATAATCCAGAGTCATTATTCAAGTTTGATGAACATTTTATTTTTATTACAAAAAGAGTGCTACTCGAACTAGATCATCATAAAACAGGCAATAGAGAAACCGCTCGGAATGCACGAGAAGTTCACCGGCACCTTGACAATATTATTGAAAATGCTTCATTTGAAGAAATAAAAAAAGGCATTAATCTGCCAAATAGCAAGGGGAGGCTTCTTTTTCAAACATTCGATATTGACGAAACAACGAACCCTGACGATGAAATTATTAATGCAATAAAACACCTTGAAAAGCACAAGAATTTAGTTTCAGAAGAAACTTTTACCATAGTTCTTGTAACAAAAGATATTAACATGCGGATAAGATCTTCTATTTCCGGAATTCAAACAGAAGATTATCGCCATGAAAAAATCAGTCTAATTACGGATGAAGAAATTTTAGGTTCTGGGAGAGTAGTTCTAACAAATAATTATTGGATCGGCGAAGGCATAAACTGTGAAACATTTCCTTCATCAGAAGAGCCGCAAAGACTACGATACAAAATAACAGCACCATGGGCATCTTCTCTTTTAATTAATAGTAATATATACAAACCTAAAGAAGATTCTGGACAGCATTTTAATGCGATTGTTAAAGAAATTCATAATGATTACTGTATTGCTGAAACACTGGATGATTATAAAACTCGAAAGTCAGTCTGGGGGTTAAATGCTCGTTCAGATGAACAATCATTTGCCTTAAATTTACTTAACGACCCAGAAATCGATTTTGTTTCAATATCAGGAGAAGCAGGAAGTGGAAAAACTTTACTATCCTTAGCTTCAGCATTATCTCAAGTATTTGATCAAAAATATTATGATGAAATTATAGTCACAAGAGCTACTATTCCATTAGGTAAAGATATAGGATTTTTACCTGGGGAAGAAATTAATAAGGTTGAGCCGTGGATGGGTTCTGTACTCGACAGCATAGACTACCTCAGCGGCAATACTGAGCGGGAAGGATTCGAGAAAACAGCAAGCAGAGAGTTACTACTAAACAAGATAAAGCTAAAGTCCACGACTTTCATGCGTGGCAGATCTTTCGCAAAAAAATATTTTATTATCGATGAGGCTCAGAACCTTTCTCCCCACGAAATACTAAGTTTAGTATCACGATCAGGAGAAGGAACAAAAGTGGTTGTTATTGGTAACTTAAAACAAATCGACACACCATATTTAACTCCGTCAACATCGGGTTTAGCGTATGTTATAGACAAAATGAAAAACTGGGAACATTCCGCACATATAACTTTAAAACATGTAGAACGTTCTAGATTAGCAACATATATATCTGAACATTTTTAAATTTCAACAATAACATGTAATAGTTCAGACTTAACCTGACACCGCTCTTGAAAAGAGAGAGGGTTACTGGTGAGATAGAAGTATCGAATTTTTATCAAACCAAAAAGAGGTAACCCTCATGCTTGAGAATAACGTAAAAATCATCAAACACAAAGTTGGCTTGTTGAATCTGGCTGAAGAACTGGGCAATGTATCCAGAGCCTGTAAGACGATGGGCTTGTCTCGTGATACCTTTTATCGCTATAAAGCAGCGGTTGAGCAAGGTGGGGTTGAATCCCTGTTCGATAAAAGTCGAAGGCAGCCGAACCTGAAAAACCGAGTCGATGACCTGACGGAACAGTCTGTGTTGACTCATGCCATAGATTATCCTGCTCACGGCCAATTACGGGTCAGTAATGAATTGCGCAAGGGGTATGAAATTCAAAGCTCCTAGTCTTCGCTGTCGTCAATTAAAGAAAATAGGTCTGCAGCCTTAACATCTAAAGCGTCAGCTAATTTACAAATATTTATGAGCGTCGGATTTCGTAGTCCTCGCTCTACTTCGCCAATAAAACTCCTTGCTAGACCACCTTCCCACGCAAGCTTATCTTGGGATAGACCTTTGTCCATTCTTATTTGCGCTATACGTCTACCCAAAAGGATACGCGGATCTTCAGTCATTGCATTAGTTAAATCGGGTTGTAAAAGAGTAATCGTAGAAGATAGCCTTATAGAGAGACGCGTCATAAATAGCCACCCCCATATACGAACCCCTATATATGTGACAATTTGCTTGTTTTCGTGTATTCTTTCTATTCGGTGCTTCCACTTTTAAAAAAGTAGAGTCATTAACGCAATATTATAGGCACTTGTGCCTATTGAGTACTAAAAATAAAAAATGATTAATTCAATCAACAAATTTTTTCTTCTATATGAGATTGAGTCTGTCGCACAAAAACCTGAAATCATAAGGTCTGGCTGCCCATTATTGATGTGACCATTTTTAATTGTGACCAAAGCTGTCGGCCAAGTGCTTGATAAAGAGAATGATGCGATAAAAGAAATTATCCAGAGAACAAGGCAGTTATTACGCGCAGTGGCCGAATGTATAAATTGGCTGGCTGCCCCAAAGCAGCAAACTATGCATCTGATGTTTTCGATAACAGGAAGAACTTATATAAAATTATAAAGTTATAAAGGTATCACTGATGAATAAGCAAGAAAGAGTAGAGCAATATTTAATTACTAAATACCCGTCGCTTTATCGTTCAAATTTTAAAATTGAATGTGGAACGGGGTGGTTTGCGATAATTGATATTTTTTCAGAGAAATTAGTATCTAGATCAAAAGAAGCTTATGTGACTGTCGCAAAAGAAAAATATGGACAGTTATTTCTTGATGTTAAAGGCTATTTACCTAATGAATATTATTATATTTTTGGCCTTACCAACATGGCTTATTCATTATCTGAGCTTATCTGTGAACAATGTGGCAATAGAGGATACCTATATAATTGCCCTGAAATCATTCAACCGCGATGTAACTTACATGGCGGCTTCCCTTTGAACTTTTCAAGGCCAGAAATTTTTCCTAATTTACCATTTTGCCTAAGTACTATAGGAGTAGCATGGAGTGAAATGATTTCAAACTTTTACATGCAAATCTCGATGCATATACGAGATAATCAAATGCCAAGCGTCTCATTTAAAAACATTAATAAAATTAACAAAAAATTGGCTATAAAATTTATTGGTGGTGATGAGACAACAATTGGAATGGTGGATCTACTTGTGGCGTACACATCGATAACTGATGAAAATACTGGCATGCTTATTAAAAAGCCCCGCGAATTGCTTATGAATAGATATAATAAATAAGTTCTGCAGTTTATAAAATGATTCATAAGGAATATTCTAAGAGCAAGTCTTTCATATATGCGACTGATTTTAGATGTAGGCACATGTGCCTATCCAATTAAACAAAAGAGGACAAAATGTCAGAACACGACGCAGGATGGCCATTCATTCGCAGAGCCGAGTCCGTTGTATTCAACCCAACCGAAAAAATTGTGAATTGGTCTGTCCGCGAGGCAATTTTTTATGATGGAGATGTAAGCCGACATTTGATTGGCTTTATTCCGACTCGGTCGGGACGTGTAACTTCTGCAATTCAGGCATTTTGTCCCGATACTCGTAAAATCACAACACAAAGTGGACGAGTTTACACGCTAATAGGAATGCCTGGGAGTAGCGATGACGGGCTTTATGTATGGCAATATTGGAGTCAGGGGAATGGCGTAGTGCATCATACAGATGTGACTGACGAATATACTAAGCAGATTAAGAATCTGGTGATGTAATCCCTCAGCTATAACAAATACCCACCGAATATCAAGATGATTCAAGAGAGGCACCTATACACTGGATGACCTCAACTAATTTTGCTTCAATTGTATCTGCTGATAGATCTGCGCCACACTGCCACTCAATAAAGTAGCCACTGTTGCTGATTTTCATAAATTTGGCAATATCCCGAAGCTCTTTGAATGCCTCATAGTGCAAATAAGGACGCACATCGAAAAGACCGACTTTGCCATCCGTGGTGGTAACCAGCAATGTCCAGTCAGGTAGGGCAATAACTTTTGCAATTATCATTGATCACCACCAGCTAAGATTGATCAACATTAGGTAATGTTTTGGGGGTAATAATTTGTTGTGCGACATTTTTTATTTTGTCGTACAACAAATTATTATGTATCGGAACGTCTTTATTTTTGCTGAAGGTGTGCAATCTAAACTCGACGGTTTTGATCATTAGTTAAACTGCACCCTTATCACAAGTCAGTATTTTTCATAAAACTTTTCATAAATTAACTCTTTCTTACCCCATCTTATTTTTCTTGTTATTGGCTTGCTAACTGCTATAACATCTCTCATGGGAACTTGGGTTGATTTACCGTCTCTGTTTAGTCTTCGAAAATAACCTACGTCGGCTTCAATGCCCAATTTTTTCATTAACTGTAAACCGATTTCTGTTAAATGAATTGAAGGAATTGGATTGCCAGATAGTACTGATATCTTTGCTTTAACATATACGCCATAGCCCATCTTAACTAATACTGCTTCATTAACAAGCTCTTTAAGTGCACGACCTACTTGGCTATAGCTGCCAAATTTTCGGCGCGGGCCTATGAAATCTGATCGTATAAATACCTTGGATTTAGACGCACTGATACTTCTTTTGATGCGATCTTTAATTGTTGGTTTTATCATTTTGTCAAAATTAACTACAGGTGATAACTTACGTATTCCAATCTATGTCATCTTTATTTATATGTTTTTTTATGGCGATTTAACGGGCTATCTCTATAATAAACAGCTGTAATCAAACTATCAGTAATTTTAAAAATGTTATTTCATAAATTTTTAAAAACTGATAGTATTTGATTTTCAACTGTTTATTGTCGATCTATCCCTATCGCTTTATAAGTTGCGCTTTAAACAAATAGCCCATTTAAGTCGACGATTGTTCGCCAAAAACAGATTCAATAGTCGTCGTAGCGTCAAACACATTATCTAGCCATTGTTCAAGCTCAGCATCTGCGCCATGTAAAATACGATCTTCTGCCCAATCTGGAATAACCTGAAATCGGCGCATTAATAAGCGGCGCAATATTTTTCTCTCGCCCTCTAGCATACCTTCTTCAAGACCTTGAGCCATGCCTTTTTCAAGACCTCTAGCAATTGCCATTCTTTCTACACTCGTTACATATTGCATTTTGTTGTTCTCCTCAATCCCTTTAATTTCTTCCAGCATCGCATTCTCCATGTTTTTCTCTCAAATAATTTACAAGAAGTGAAAGCATGTCATCTATATTCAATATCTCCGCACGTTTTAATGCTAGTAGCAAATCTTCAATATCATCCGACTCAATACTATCATCAGATAATCCGGTAATAGTATCGGCCCATTCGTCAGCTAATGTTTTGACGTAGGCGACATTGTGTTGCTTGGCAAGGTCTGTAATGTATTTTGCCAATCCTGTTGTCGGAATATCTACTACAAGCGCCGTGTCTTTACGAGCCACATCTTTCATGAGCTTCTGAATAAATCAACAAACGTCTCAACCTGTCTATCGAGCTCTTCCTGCGGCAACAATGGCAAAGGGATGTTTGCATCACCCAGCATCGGCAGTAGCTCAGCATAATCACGAACACCCACGGCGTTAATAGCTTGTTCTTTCGTTAAAAGTCCTTTTGAGAATTTCAGGAGCGCTTCGGTTCTTGCTTTTGCTGCGTCAACCAGCAGGGATGCTGACATACAGCGCACATTTTCAGGGAATGGACGGATGTAATTTGGTGGCTTTTTGATATCGCTCTCATCAAACAACAGAATTATTTTACCAATATCTCCTTGTGAAGCCCTTTCAAGTTCTTTTTTCATAACTTCACCTGCAGCACGCTCTTCACGATGTCCTATTTTGCTATGCGGATAAACTCCGCGTATGATTTTAAATTCATAAAACACCTCTGTTTTTACAATAAAAACGCTATCTTTCTGTGCACTGAGCCAGTCCAATATTTCACCAGAACCTGGCTTATCAGTAACAACAAACATCACCATGTCCGGAATAATCACCTTTGTGTCAGGTATTAGTAAGGCGTCAAGCGAACCTTCTATAGCAAGCGTGAAAAGCGGCCTTGCATCCGCGACAATTAACGTAGTTTTTGTGTTAGCCATTATTCTGTCCCTTTACAACTTATTGGGATTATTCTGGATGAAACTTTTTCCAAGCTTTTTCAACTTGCGCCGCCACTTCTTCATCTGGAGGGTTAGGGATGCCGTACTCCGCATTGCGCGACCAAACTATAACTTCTGAAACACTTGGATTTAGAAATCCGTCAATATTTAGTTGTTGTATTTCCCACGCGGCATTTTCAGCAGTGATCTGTCCCTGCGAGTAGCCCTTTAATTGAGCTCTGACAACATCCGGAATATTAATATCAACTCCATATTTATTACTTACCTGGTTAATATCCGTAAAAAGCTCATCTTTTTTCGACATGATTTCTCCTTAAATAGCGCACCTGACATGTAACGCAGGTCCAAGGCCTTGGGCATGCCACGGCTACGCGTTTAATCTTTATAACGCGTTGGCAACGGAGGTACACAATCAACTTCCGCTAGACCAAGGCGATAGTGCCAGTAGTGCCAAGATCGCTCGTTAAACCAACCATTTTCTGCATGAGCTATCACGTCACGCAAAACGTTATCACCGACCAGTTTAACCAAGGCACATACATCATTCCAATCGCCTATATTCATGACTTGAGCTATTATTCGCTCTGGAAATGCGCCGGCGTCATCCGGTGATTTCCACCAGATGTATTTTGTAAAAGTCTTCAAAGCTTCGCGATCAAATGTCATCGTTCAACTGTAATCAATAAATCCGGATCAAATCCCGTATCTTCCCCAGGATAACCACGCGGATTACAAACAACACGCGTACCACTAATTTCACCTGGCGAGGCCCAATCAACAGCGTGGTGCAAATGACCATGAATCCAAAGCGCAACCGAGTCGCCCATCAACAATTCCCAGCTATTAGCATAAGACGCATCAAGGTGTGACTCACAACCCTCAACTCGATCATTACCGAACGACTGCATTGACGGCGCATGATGAGTTACCACCACTGTAGCCCCAGCAAACGGCTCAGCAAGCCGATCACGCAGCCAGCGAAACGAAAATTGATTACGCAAAACAAAATCACCAGGCCGTACTTTTCTATATCCAGCTGCCCTGATTTTCTTAAAATCTGTCAGCTCGCGTTGCGCTTCGTATTTAGCCAAAAACGAATTACCTGTTGACGTGTAATCCGTCCAACATGTTGCACCTAAAAAGCGCACGCCACCTAAAATCAATTCATCATTATCTAAAACACGTACACGCTCGCACGCCGCCGCACGCATTTTTTCAAGCGTACGATCGAGGTGGCCTTTAGAGTAGAATTCATGATTACCAGGAACATAAATAACAGGACAACTAAAGGCGCTCCTTGCCCATTCGACACCCCTGGCATTCGTTCCTATGTCGCCTGCAAGAACCACAACATCAGCCTCGCTTGCCGCCAAGGATGGGATGAACTTTTCAAATTCGGTATGCAAATCAGAAAGCACATGAATTTTCAAGTTTCACCGTCCCAGTATTCATCAGTCACATTCTTTTCATCCTGCGCATTGTTAAAATCTTTCCAGCGACGCCACACATGCTCGGAGTCGGGATGATCACCAGGGCGACCGTGGAGCTTGTACAACCGCCCAGATCTTGTCTCAATTACCATTTCTTCTTTGTCGAACGATTGAATTGCAGACGATACACGCCCAAGGCTTTCTTGCAAAACAAAGCCTACAAGATGTCGAGTTGGAACATTGTTGTTACCGTAAATAACCTCTCTGATTGACCATAGCGCAATGGCTATTGCAAAGTCGTCATTAGGATCTGGATCGGGAATACCAAAAATCATTTTTCTTACCTCTTCATTAGTTGTTCGCCATCTAAATTCACAACACCGCCGATAGGTGCGCATGTCACCGCGATGCCGTTAATCGTGTCGTTATAAAAATAATGATGGTGCCCATGGAAAATCTTTGTTGCACCAATCGCATTAGCAAGCTCCTCAATTGCCTTTTTTCCGTGTCGATGACAACTTGGCGCTTCATGAGTAACCAGAATATCGGCCCGCAATTTTTTCATTTTTTCAAACTCGTGATGCCAGATCGCATGATCGAGATGTAATGGGATTTGCTTTACGTTGCGTGGTTTGTATTTTAGCCAATGTTTTTTGTCGAGCCATTTTGGAATGCCTGGAGGCATCCATATTGACTCCTTAAAGATCCCACCTAAGCCAGCAATACGTAAGCCATTCACTTCAATCACTTTTAAATGAATGTTGTTGTACGAAAGGGCTGAGTAATATAAATTTTCAAATTCTGCTGTAGAGTCAAAATCATGATTCCCAGGAATCCAATAAATTTTGGTCATGCCGATAATTGCCTGCAAATAGTTTTCAAGCGGCAGTTCTAAGTTGTAGTCTCCGAGTAAAATAACGGCTTCAGGACGGTACTTATGTACTGCACTGACAATATTTGCAAAACATCCATGCGGATCGCCGCAGAATATTATTTTATTTGACATTGCGCCCTCATCTTGTCGCCTTGAAAATAATCAATTCAGACAATGATTTATTGATATTAGTTACAGCGTGATCGCGCAATTGTGTATTTGAGCTTATCTATTAAAGAATGGACTCAAATATGCATTCCACAGGCATCCTGATAATTTAAATAAATCCCATTCGAACTTCATGAACGCCAGTATCGCGAGGTTCAAAATCCTTTGGGAGAATGTCATGTTGCATATCAGAAGTTTTTTTGTCTGAATTTCTCAGCGCAGCCTTTCCGCACGCAGCGATCAATTCCATTTGTATCCTTCTTGGTTCTAATTCACTGTCAATTATTTTGCTTATGACACCATATGAAAGATTCTCATTGAATCTCGAACCCCATGAATATGTCCCGCGAATTTTAGTGTAAATTGACCTTAACACATTTTCCATCTGTTCTGAGGATGGGCGCTCAACATTAATAACTGTAAAGCGCGATAGTATTGGTTCAGCAATCTTATCAATTGAGTTCGCGGTCGATATCCATACAATGTGGGCACAATTACAAGGGGTTTCTAAAGCTTCGTCTACAAATGTAGCTGCAGTTTCTTTTTCCAGAAGCTGATACATAGGCCCCAGAGGGTCATAACGCTTATCTCCACCTGATTTGTCGCATTCATCTAATACGACTAGAGGATTTGCAATATGGGGGTTGGCGCGGGCCAAAGTTTCTACAATTTTCCCAGGTTTGCCATCCGACCATCCAGATGACATACCCCCAAGCACAAAACCTGCAGTCATCCCCGATAAGCTTATAAGTTCAAAATGAACCCCGACTATTTTCGCTAACGCATGACAAAAGGCCGTTTTTCCAACACCTGGTGGCCCAACTAAAAGTAATGGATTTGCAGAAAAAAAACTATAATCCGAAAGCTGCGCCAAAGAAAATTGCTGACGATAATAATCAACTACCTCAGAAAAATTTGGAAAATCTAACCGTAACCTTTCTAGGCTTACAAAAATATCAATAGGTAATACTGCTAAAGGTAAAAATCCAGCCGTATCGCCGAGAAAATTTATAAAACGCTGATGATTGCGATATAAATTACTTTTATTTCCATGCTCTTTAAGCATCTCCTTCATTTTTTGTATATCAAAGACTTCAATTAGATCGGTCAGTTGATCAACTTGTTTAGTAAATGGATCTGCTGGGGAAGCTGCTTTTCGTTTTAGATAATGCCTTAACAAGACATTTCTTTCATGTGTGTACACCGTGTCATTCTCCAGAAATTATAAGTAGCTAATTTTTTATACTTATTTCGACTAATTAAGTGTTTTTTAGGCATGCAGACGTTACTGCGATCATGGTTGATGATGCTAGGACGTTCGTTAGAACTAAATTACAAATAACGTAGAGAGGCTACCAAACATAACGATCAATTTCCACAAAAAATAAATAGACTACTTTAATTAAATCAAAAACTTAGGCACATGTACCTAATGATGAAAATCTTTTATTACGAAAGTTTTTTGCAAAAATTGATATTAACTTTTCTACAGAAAAGCTAACGCAAATATAAAATAGCTGAAGTGAGAAGTTTCGGGAGGTCAGATAAAGATGCTTAAGCGAAAATCTGATTTTTTTTGGATTTTTTATCTAACGGATATGCTAATCCGTCAAAAAAGAGTAAGAAATGTTTTTTTATCTTTTTTTCTCACACTCGGCAAGACCTGCGCACGTCCTGGTGGTTACCTTTTACCCAGAGCAGACAGCCCACATAGAAAACAAACTGACTGCGTATACCGTAGGCAGCCTGCAAAGAAAATTGCAGGTGGATGTGTTACTCGAACTTATCAAAAACTTGTTAGAGCACCAGAACCCTGCGGGTAAGCTCAAAGAATTGGCTGGACTGGTTGTTTTTTCAGTTGATGCCTTCCGGCAAGAATATGGTTGGGAGAGATTTAGGCCGCATAGAACCAACGACTTCACTAAAATACCGTACTGCTGGATGATTTACCAAGAATCAGAATGAAAAAAATTAATAAACTTAAACATCAAGTATTAGGGGACTGTTCAAAGTCGAGCACTAAAAGATGTGCCCGAGATGGCTAAAACCCAACCTCCCATATTTTTTGCAATTCAAGTCTAAACCCTAAATAATTCGCTAATAAAAACTTTGGCTTATCAAGAATAGATATTGCTTTATTAGCTTGTTGAATGAAAACACGTTGACTTTCAGGGTCGATTAACCAGGCCAAACTCGCACCATTTTCAATATACTCCTGCATTTTATCCTGCAAGGTTTTTATGCTGTCACTGGGTGAACGAAGCTCAATAACAAAGTCTGGACACAACGGCAAAAACCGTTGTTTCTGTTCTGGCGTTAATACGGCTAACCGTGTTCTTTTGACCCAGGAAACATCAGGCGAGCGTATCGCTCCATTGGGAAGAGTGAAACCTGTCGCTGAATTAAATGCTACGCCACTGCCGTCTTGTTCTGCCCAATTATATAGCTGTACGGCCAGATTCAAGTTTCGCCAACCTGTTCCCCCTCCCTTAGGTGCCATAATTTCACAATCACCTAATGCTGTACGCTCAATCCGTAATTCTTTATTTGCCTGACACAAGTCAAAAAACTGCTCATCAGCAATATGTAACGATGGCGGCCAATGTAGCACCACCGCAGCCATAGATGCATTATTCAAAATCATAACAAAACTCCAAGTCAGCCAGGCTGAGTATCACAATTGAAACCTAAGGAGAGATTATTACTTTACCTAATGAATGCAAAGAATAAACCTATTATAAATAGTTGATTATATTTTGATATCAGTGTCATTTTTTCTGCTAAAAACTGATTGTGAAGCATGCTTGTAATTTTTGAGTAAATTGGAATTGATTGTAAGTATCCGTAGATAACTTAGGAAATTTAATGATCAACCGATGTTGCCCATCATTATGTCTGTTAAACTAGGCTCAGCCGAACACTGTGGATAAAGTCATAATTAAGGAATATATGGACATAGCTAAAATCCTCACTCAAGCCCTTAGCCCTCTAATACATACCTATTGGTGGCTGATACTGCTACTCTTTCTACTCTCGTTCTTAAAAACGTCCTTCATGAAAGGCGTTTTAGGGGAGTTCAAAGTCAATTTAGCAACCAAGCTTTTTCTTGATAAGCGCATTTATACGCTGCTCAAGAATGTGACTCTTCCGACAGCGGATGGCACCACTCAGATTGATCATGTCATCGTGTCTCGATATGGCGTTTTCGTAATTGAAACCAAGAACATGAAAGGCTGGATATTCGGCAGCGCCCAACAAAAAACGTGGACCCAGAAAATTTACAGGCACACGACCACATTTCAAAATCCGCTGCACCAAAATTACAAGCATACCCAGACCTTGCAAGCGGCTATAGAGCTTGAGCCTAACAAAGTGTTTTCAGTTGTTGTCTTTGTCGGCGACAGCACCTTTAAAACTACCATGCCTGATAATGTAGTTTATACGGGAGGGTATATCCGGTATATCAAAAGCAAGATGCTGCCCATTTTAAGTGATAGTGAAGTTTTAGCCATTTGCACAAGAATTCAATCGGGTCGGTTAAAGCCATCGATCAGAACTCACATTAATCATGTCAAACACGTCAAGGCGATTGTCGAAAAAAAACAGGATAATAATTCCTGCTCTAAGTGTGGCAAGCCAATGATCTTGAGATCTGCGCGGAGTGGTAATAATTCCGGAAAGCAATTTTGGGGGTGTTCCGATTATCCTAAATGTAGAATGGTTAGGCAGGTTGCTTGAATGTCGATTGGCTCTAAACGGTCATTTTGGGACATTCAAGTAATTGAAAACTTCGGTTATGATTGGCAGGTTTATGTTAGTAAGTTGACTCGGCTACCTGTTAAGCAAACTTCATTTCGGCAATTCATTCATCTGCTACTTTTTTATAAGTTAACAGCATAGTGTTTATAGAAAAAATGTTTCAAGGATAAATTTTAGTGAAAATAAAAATTCTAGGTGCTAACGGTCTTCACGCTAGTGAAGTCAGAGCCGTTTCTAAAATGGAAGGGTTTCGTGATAGTTGGTACGGATATGCTGGGCTTTTAGTCGTAGATGATCAAGGTTCAATGGATATTGATGTTCTAATCATCACGCATGATCGCTTATTAATAGTAGAGCTTAAAGAGTGGAATGGTGATTTAGAAGACATTGGTGGTCAATGGTATATCAATGGCTCGTCGAGGGGTAAAAGCCCATACGCGACCAAGCGAGTACATGCACTTCGCCTATTTAATCTTTTAAAAAAAGAGTTAAAGCATAAGCTGGGCTATGATCTTTGGGTTGAAGCTCATGTCGTATTGTGTGGAAACTCAACCCCTGAAAAAATCTCCAATTTAGAGAAAAGATTTGTTCATACACTTGATGATTTCTTAAAAGTTTCTACCAATTTAGGTTATGACGAAATCGTTGCACATAGTACGATTCCAAATCGTCTTTTTGAAAAAGAAAGAAAACCTCGACCTAATAGCAAGGAATACCTGCCAATATTACAAGATTTCTTTAACAGCCCAAAAGTTAGACCAAAGCAGTTCAAGGTTCACCATTTTGTTGCAGAGGAAATACCGTGGTTTACTCACAGAAACCAATTGTACAAAGAGTTTAAAGGTATTCATGAAGAAGCAGCTCGCGAACTTGCTTTAATGCGGCGATGGGATTTTAGTCAACTTGGGACTGGCTTTGCTACTCAGAATCAATGGGCTGATATTGCATTGAAAGAGTCACGGATATATGGATATGCCTGTGAAAAGAATAATAGACTAGATGAATATCTTCTTCGTCCTAAAATGTCTCTCGGAAAAGATGATATTACTGAAGATGTTACAGAAATTTACGAGATTCGACGTACCTATATTCGACTTGACGACTTTATTAATGGTCATATTAATCAAAATGATACTGAATCACGACTTGATTTGGTGCGTGCATTAATAGTCCCATTTGCAGAACTCCATAGTATTGGCATTGGGCATCGAGATGTAGATGGTCATAATCTTTGGTACGCTAGTGAACAAGCAAGCATTGTAGTTTCAGGATTTGCCACAGCATTTTTCCCAGAAAAAGGGACGATTAAAGATTTGCGTGAGCAATTGCAAAGTAGCAACTTAAAACTTCCAGAGGATGCGTACAGAACAGAAGGTGAGATATTAGACGCTTTCCGTCAAGATGTATTCATGTTGGCAACAATCGCTTATCGAATTTGTTTTAAAGAGCTGACACTCAAAAAAGATGATGATGGCATTCTTGTCTGGCAGGAACCAAACCCAGATGATTTCGAGGGTCGCTTAAATTCTTGGTTCATTAAAGCATTATCCTTTGAGCCAATGGATAGATTCGCAAATGCTTCTGAAATGCTGTCCCAGTTTAATGAAACAACGGGATTAACATCGAATTTAGCTGATGATTCCAGTGTCTTTGACGCTGTAATGTCGGGGGATTTTGTAAAACGAGGCTGGGACATACTTGATCTTTCTGAAAAGTATCCTCTTGCACCTGGAGAGAATCGCTCTCGTGGTGGCGGGACGATTAAATATCGTACATTTGCGGATGAGTCAGAAGCATACGTTAAAATTTGGCAACAGGTTAAAGCTCAACAAAATCATACAGGAGAAAATCGACGTATATTGAGATTCCGACAACGGATTGAACATATCGCAAAGAGTAATATCCCTACCCCTCAAATCGTTGATTATGGTTTGTTAGAAAGTGGTGGGCTTTACCTCATCACTCGGATTGAATCAGGACAGTTATGGAATGAAGCTATATCGGAAATAGAAGATAGCGAGCATCGCTTGCAGGTTGCGATTTCTTTGGTCACTACGCTGATTGATTTGCATGAACAAGGTCTAAGTCATGGTGATATTCACCCCGATAATATTCTTCTGGCTAATACCACCACAGATTCCTCATCTGATACTGACGTGGTAGTCCCCCCCCCCGTCGTTATTCTCCTTGATATGCTGGATTTTGGCGAACAAACTGAACCATTCAATCTTGAGTACGGACCTTCAAACCCTGCCGCCGCTGACGCAGAGGAAAGAGATAGGTTCGCTGTTTATAAAATGATAAAGGAACTGGTTAAGGAGTATGATTTTTCCGTAATCACAGAAGAAATAAATCGTGGATTTAATTCTCCTAGTGGCATTCCGGTTGCGCTTTCTCCTCTTCAAGAAGCCTTGAAAACTGCTCTTATACCGAAATCAATAGAAATAACTTCACCACAAACTATCTTTCATTTTATTTGGAATGATCGTTCTTTCCCCGATTCGGATTTTGAACTTGAACATGATGGAGAGATTTATCATTGCAACACAGCGTGGGATAAAAATAACCCAGAACTTCTCCGCTGTTACCTAACTTCGGTTAGTTCATTACTGACTATAATATTCGATCCCGAACAACGGCAAATTCGTGATGTTCGTTTCAAGCCAAATATTCCGCTCAGTGATGTTGTTCGAGCTAGTAAAAACTCACAAGAAAAAATGAATTGTAAAATTGTGATTCAACGAGGCTCTCCGGACCCCAGTTTAAATCGTGCAATTTTAAATTTCTTGTTGGGTCTTGATAGTGTTCTTACGCTCTTAGAGGAAAAATTTTCTCCACAGGAAGATGTAACTACAGAAGATAGACTTGAAGCTGAATCTATACCTATAAGGGATATTTGGAAGACTCTAGCCGAAACAGAAAAGGAGACGCTCCTAGCCGTTGAAATAGGAGATACAGAAATCCAAGAAAACTTTAATGGTCGTCTGTTGATTCCTTATATCAACAACTCAGGGAAGACCTTCGACTTTGAAGTTGATGACAGGATATTTGTTAAGGAAGAAGGAGAGGATAACAACTTAGGCGAATTAGATGTTTATCAAACTAATGCAGACTTCCTTGCCTTGAATCCCAAACGTACACAGTTACAAAAGCATCTAAAAAAAGGCAATATCCTTCAACTTGAATCATTGAAAAATAAAGCTTCACGAGATCGAAGGCATAAAGCACTTGAAAGGGTTTTAGATAACGCAGCAGTAATTCCTAGGCTTATGGACTATTTTGATCGAGACAGAGCTCCCGACTTGATTCAGTTCGCGAATGAACCTGATAATCAGGTGATTGCAAGATACAACGCCAATGGTAAAGAACTAAACCCAAAACAAGAAGAGGCATTTCGTCAACTCACAGCTTGGGGACCTTTGGGTGTTCTTCAAGGACCTCCAGGTACAGGTAAAACTGCATTTATAAGTATTTTTATACACTATCTTTTCCATGATCTCGGCGCACGCAATATCCTTTTAGTGGGGCAATCTCACTCATCTGTTGATAATGTTGCGAAAAAAGTTCGTGAAGTATGTAAGGACCATACGACTGAGTTATCAGTAGTCCGTATTGGGCACGAAAAAATGATTGCCACAGAGCTGCTCGATACACATACACGAGCACTTCAAAGAAAAATGCGTCACCAATTTCATCGAGAATATGATCAACGTATATGTACTTTTGCACGCAGTTTAGTTTTGCCAGATAGTTTTGTCAGAGAGGTCGCCGCCGTTCACAGGAATATATCCCCATTGCTTGACACATTAAGAAAGTGTGTTGAAGGAATTACAGAGATAAACTCTAAACCTGTTCGATCTGAAAAAGACGAACACAGATTGTCAGACTTAACAAATGACCTAGAAAAACAAGAAAATGCTTTCCAGTCTTTTGTTAACAGTCGTTTTTCGATTGATGCGCATAAGTTGCTTAATAGCGAAAATCGCTGGGAAACTATTGTACAAATAATCGCCGACTTTCATGAAGTTAATAACCCGTCTTCAACAACAAAATTATCCAATCTCCTAAAACTAAGCCATGAATGGCTTGATGTTCTTAAAACTGGGGAAGCCAATTATGACCAATTTTTAGTAAAAACTAGACAGCTTGTTTGTGGAACCCTCGTTGGTTTAGGACAGAAGCAACTTGGTATCGCTGAAACAAATTTTGATTGGGTGATTGTTGATGAAGCAGCTCGCGCTCAAGCAAGTGAGCTTATGATTGCTATTCAATCTGGTAAGCGAGTACTACTAGTAGGAGACCACAGACAATTACCGCCTTTTTATGATAAAAATCATCTCAAATCTGCTGCCAAACGACTTGGTATCTCCAAAAGGTCTATACAAGTAACCGATTTTCAAAGATTATTTGAAACAGCTAAAGGCGTTACTCTTGACACGCAATATCGGATGTGCGAACCGATTGGTGATTTAGTCTCACATTGTTTCTATGCGAATGAGCTTACAAAGTTAAAAACTGGGCGAGGTTGTCCTCCTGATTGGTATTCTGCTTTACCGCATCCGTGGAATACGCCTGTAGTATGGATAGACAGCGGACAAGGTGAGTCAGTAACTGGTGAAGAGCCTAGCGGTACTGGTTTTGTTAATCATCATGAAATAAATTTAATTTTGGATTGTTTACGCTTACTTTCTCAGAGTCCATATTTGGAACACATCTGTGAATCTCAGACTGAATCTCAGAAATATGTAATTGGTATTATTACCATGTACCGAGCGCAACGCGATCTTCTTGATCAGCAACTCAGTCGGGCGGAATGGGCGGGACCTTTACGATGTTTGATAAAAATTGATACTGTGGATTCTTATCAAGGTCAGGAAAACCCCATAATAATCTTAAGCTTGGTTAGAGATTCTATTGATAAACAACAAGGATTTCTAGTTAATGAGCCTCGGATCAATGTATCTCTGTCGCGAGCACAAGAGCGATTAATTATTGTCGGAGCTTGTCGTATGTGGCAAAACGCAAATAACGAAGATCCTTTAGGAAAGGTTTTCAAGTTTGTCAAAGAACAAGCAATAACCAAGAAAAGTGACTACAAAATCGTTGATACAGATTCTCTACATGGGGAAAAAAATGGATAACTTGAATATTGATCTTGACCCAAGACAAGAAACCCGAAGGACTGCGAATGTAATCTCTTTGATGTTACCAGCGAGGATGTATGAGTTTGAATGCTCATGGACAACAGAGCAGCCATTACCCGCTATGGAAGAATTTTCATGTAGATTACTGTTAATGTTAGGAGGAATCCATCCTAATGAGCTTCAAAATTACTTTGGACTCAATAATCAGGAAAGAGAGGTTCTACTTAACAGTTTGTTTGAGAAAAGACTTGCCGTCATCAATACAGATGGCAGCATAAAGCCTTCTTCTCTTTTACAAGCGAAATCAGTTAATGGAACAAATTTAGTTCCCTCTTTGACGGTCTTTGAAGAGCGTCAAGAAAAAGCGCAATTCGATCTCTTGTCTTTGCAATTACTTTTGAAAAATAATTATTCAGGAACAAAATGGGGTTTACCAGAGATCGAAGCAGATTCGGCATTAATGAAAGCATCCCAAGATCAAATATGTGAAGCGTTCAGTCGTCAATATCGAGCGCATTTAGAGAATACGCGCGCATCATTACATGAAGCGCAAAAGACACGACTTTATAAAATTGGGCAATGCCAACAACAACATACATTGCAAGTCCCTATCGATATGGTAATAGAACTTGAGCCAATTCGAGATCATGAAGTAAGAATAATTCGAGATGTAAGTCAAAAGGTTGGAGAAGTTAGAAAATTTTCGCTTTCCAATGAGCTTGAGGCAAAGATAGCTGATTACTTAGGTAAACTAAAAGTTTCCGACGAAGGAATGTCTATCGAGAAATTTTGCGAACTATTCGGAGATGAGGTTCTTGCAAGATATGTATCTGAAAATCGTTTTGACTTGAGTGCTTGGTTATTGGATAGAGATCGTAAGAAAACAGGTTATGGAAATCAAAATACACGGGCACTTTTGGGACCTGTATATCTAAAAAATAATCGTATTGAAATCGAAAGATGGCTAAAAAGTTTTTTAGCAGGGTCAGAAGATAAAAAGGTAGGGCGAATCTACTGGTTGCCAGCCGATGTACCGCTTTGGGCAGCAAGTGGAAGTGATCTCACGGAATTTATTGCAAAAATAGACGATGTATTAAAGAAAAGTGATAACTCGCATGAAGGTTTGGTGACGCTATTTCCCACTGAAAACAACGATGACAATTTCAATCATCGGAAAAAATCCTTTTCACAACGGTTGCCACATGGAGTTGCGCTCTACAACGCATCATCACTTGATCGAGTCGAATTAATGGTATTCCAAGGAGTCTTTGCGATTGCCCAATATCACCTTCAACCTAATAAAACTAGCGGTATTACTATCCCAATCGGTTTTATGACTTCTGACCCAGACCGAATGGATCGCATAGAAAAAGTGTTGAAAGATAGATTAAAAAACGTTTCTAACTATAACGTGATGTGGTCACGAGATAAAAAAAAATTAGACGATTTATTGGATTTTGAGTATCTCCAGATAGCAAAGACGAATCACAATCATCAGCAACCTCAGAAGTCATTGCCATTGATAACTTATAGAAATAAGGCTAATTTATAGATGAAAACAGTAAGCGCACAACCCTATCAGCTGATATCTTCCAATACCGGATTATATACATCTCTTTTTGCTCGACGACAGACTGTTGGCCGACATTAACCAGACGTTCAAAATAACTGATGCCAAGGACAGTTTTGGGTCGAAACCAGAAACTCATTTTCTAACAACATAAATATTCATCAATTCATGATGGTCAGCAACTCCCGCCAGTTAGTTGTATAAGAAGGCGACTTAAATTGTTGCCGCATGTGCCAGCGTTTGCTGATAATTTCGCTTGCATAACAAATGCTCTTTTTTCCATGAAGCCGATTGATTTTATCCAGCGTAACCATCAGCTGATCCGATCGAATTGAGCGCTCGTCTGAATCAAACAGGGACTTTTGCGCTACGCCAGCTGGCAGTAAATCTGGAAGTAAGATTCCGGCGCGTTGGTAGCTAAAACCTTTTTTAAAAATACGCTCCAGGCCTCGATGAGCAGCATTAATCAACTGGGCTGAATCATTACTCGGCAACTCAAAGACTGTTGTAGCGCTATTGGCATATTGCTGGGTATCAAAAGGACTGGTCTGAATAAAGACCGTCAAGGCCTGAGTTGCTAATTTTTGATGGCGTAATTTTTCAGCTGCGCGCGCAGAAAAATGGGTAACTGCTGCTCGCAGGTCGTCAAACTGGGTTAATTTTTCTCCAAAACTGCGCGACGTCATTATTTGCTTTTTTGCCGAAGGCATTTCTTCTAAAGGAATACAGGAATTGCCTCGTAACTCAATGACTATACGCTCCATGACCACGCCAAAGTGTTGGCGCATACGCTTGGGTTCGGCTTGACTAAGATCCAGTGCGTTTTTAATTCCTAACGCTTGAAGCTTTTCAGACCAGCGTCTTGAGATGCCCCAAATATCTTCGAGTGGGATGGCTTCCAATATCTTGTTGGGTGAAACCAATGTTCGCCAATCCAGTACACCGCCGTGCCCTTTTTTTGCTAATCTATTGGCCAGCTTAGCCAATGTTTTGGTGGGGGCAATACCTATAGATATTGGAATGCCAGTCCATTGCTTAACGGTTTTGCAAATATCCTGGCAATACTGCGTTAAATCACCTGGCATTCCGGAAAAATCCAAAAATGCCTCATCGATGGAGTAGATTTCAATTCTCGGTGCATAATTGGAGAGCACTTGCATTACTCTCTGCGACATGTCGCCGTATAAGCAATAATTAGAGGATAAAATCGTTATGCCTTCCTGCTTGGCATAGTGTTGAATCTTGAAATACGGGGCACCCATTTTTACCCCTAATAATTTTGCTTCGTTGCTTCTCGCAATCACGCAACCGTCATTATTGGATAAAACAACAATCGGTTTCCTGTCTAAGTTGGGCTGGAACACCCGTTCACAGGACGCATAAAAATTATTACAATCTGCAATTGCGAACAAACTCATAAGGAATGAATGACATGTGCTACTACACCCCAAATATGTAATTCCATGCCTTCGCTAATCTGCAAGGGTTGAAACTCTGGATTTTCAGGCATCAACCACACATCATCACCATTAATCACTAATCGCTTTACGGTTAATTCACCATTGACGACAGCGATGACAATCGAGCCTGATTGGGCCTCCAGAGACCGATCTACGATTAGCATATCACCACTATGAATACCTGCTTTAATCATAGAGTTGCCTTGCACCCGAACAAAAAAGGTTGCAGCAGGATGGCGAACATACTGCTGATTTAAGTCGATGGTGGCTTCCAGATGGTCGTCCGCTGGCGAAGGAAAGCCCGCTGGAATTTTGAAAGCGAACAAAGGCAAGTCAACTTGCGTTGGGAATGGAGCTAATTCAAAAATTGGCAACTGCACATTACTCGGCCATTGGCTGTCGAACGGCTGTTGAATCTGAATAATGTTCATATTGAGTGAGATGTCTTAATGAGACTCAAGATGGTACACTAAAATCAGTTCTTGTTCTCTATTTGTTCTGTATTGTTCCTTAAGCTATTTGCATTTTAAAAATTAGCCGATAAAAAATGCCAGGAGTCTAACAGCATGTGCGGTCGCTTTAATCTAACGGCAACGCCGGAAACCCTCGTCGAACATTTTGGGTTGCAGCGCCTACCTCGCTATCAGCCCAGCTACAACATAGCGCCAACACAAAAAATCCTCAGCATTGTCGAACTGGATGATAAATCGCTCAAAGCAGTCAATCTGTTCTGGGGCTTGGTTCCATCCTGGGCTAAAGATAGCAAAAAACATTTGATCAATGCGCGAGTCGAAACAGTACGAGAAAAGCCATCATTCCGATCTGCGTACCAACATCGGCGTTGTTTGATAGTTGCGACAGGTTTTTATGAGTGGCGTCAGGAAGATACGGGAAAGCAAGCATTTCACATACACCGTCAGGACAATCAACTGTTTGCGTTTGCTGGTCTTTGGGAATTTCATGAGCAACAAGACCTGTATTCCTGCGCAATTATTACCACAGAGGCTACTGAAGTCATGAAGCCAATTCATGAACGCATGACCTAAAAAACCGAGTTCTTTGCTGCCAAATTTCAGTGTAATTTGGCGATCTTCACTGCCGTCGATTTGCGATGCGGTTAAGAACCGAGACTACTCAATCGACTGATTTAATCCTGGGGAGTTTAGATAGTCTTCTCAATATGTAATGTTGCTGCTGTTTTATATAATCTAGGCTGCCTACTAAGTACACTTCGTTCTTGCCTCGCGATAGTGCGACATTTAATCGTCTACCATCGCCATAGAATTGAGCTGATCCATTATTACGTACAAAGCTAAAGAAAACGATATCCGCCTGCTTCCCCTGGAATGCATCTACGGTATCGATTTCAATAGTAAGCGACGAGCCTTCGTATTTTTTCAGGGTTTCCCTTAACGCTCGTGATTGTGCCACGTATGGAGTAATCACGGCGACAGACAGTTGATAGCCTCTTTTAGTCAGTGTTTTTAGAGCGCTATCGATTAATGATATTTCCAGCTCGTTAACCAGCTCTTTGATGTCAGGATCAGGGTAGAGAGTATTTGTACTGTATGTTAACCAACCAAAATTTAGCGCAGGATCGTCAACTTGAGTTCTACCGTGATTAAGTTGACCATCATAGAAAACTTGAGAGATGAATTCACCAATATTGGGTTGCATTCGGTATTGCGTTAGCAATTTTCCTTTCATGAATGAAGGCGCATTATTAAACAATTTATCTATGACCCCATCTCGTATCAGTTTTTCCTGGCATTTGCTGAGATTTGACAGAGCCTCTGATTCAGTGCTACAAAAAGTCGGTGGTAGCTGTTTATGATCGCCAACGAGAATCCCTTTAGTTGAGACTGAAAGTGGCATTAGCCATTCTGGAAGCGTGGCTTTTGAACATTCATCGACAATAGCCAGATCGAACGGCTCTGAAAGCTTATCTATTAGGTGCTCTATTTGGTTACAGGTGATGCCTATTATCTGGTGTTTATCAGCGATGTTTTTGGCAAGCCAGCCTGGAGTACGTTTGTCTTTAGTCGCGAGGCGTTTCCAAAGAATTTCAGTGAGTGCTGGCGATGCTAGGTATGCGTCAGTCCATACCTGATTGGCCTTGTTTTCAAACTCGGCGATTTCAACCTTGGGGTTTTCTAGTTGCGTTCCCTTTGAAAATTGCTTATATCTAAGGATGGTATACAGCTTATCATCACCAATTACGGAACTGAGTCTGTCGATGGCGTTATCAACAGCGACATGGGTTTCAGAGGTGATAAGAATCCGTGCATTGGGATTCTCACGCAATGTTTGCAGTACGAGCTCGACAATGGCCGTGGTTTTGCCGGTGCCTGGTGGGCCTTGAAGCAAATATAGGTGGGGACAATTCATAGCTTTTTCGATTTCTCTAAAAGCATGATCGCCCAATTTATAATAGTCGAGTATTGGAGTGTAGTTTTTGGGCTCTTCAGGGCTGGCTTCGTCATAGATGTTCGCATAAATCTCTGAGATCATGAGATTATGGTGAATAGATGAGTTACTGCCTTCACGGAAACCCAGTATCCAGCGTAGCTGCCGTTCGTATTTGACTCTCTCATGGTCAAGTTCGATGCGATCAATCAATAGACACAGGTACTCAATCCAGTCATCAATATGACGGATGAACGCATTTTTTTGGCGAAAAAAGCTAGTTTGAATAGTATCAGTCATGGTGACTAAACTTCCTCTGGTATGTTATTGCTGATCCATAGGGTATTGATGGCTAAGCCTGGGTTATTGATGCCCAGGCTATCTAGCAAGGAAGTATATTGAAGCACCCCCAACTCCATGCCCCCTCTGGGAATAATGAGTGGATCTGCCTGAACTAGTTGGTCCAGGCGAATGGCATCGTCGGCTAGAATTAACTTATCTAGGTGAACCTCTACTAGTTGGTAGGCAATCAGGGTGGTTAGTGCTGCTTCAAGACGATTGGGTTGGAACTGTGGCAAAACACGCAGCAAACTTTTATTGTCTCGGTAATTGCAATGTACGGCATACAGTATAGCGATACATTCTGGCTTGTTAAGGACAGTCTTCCAAGAAAAATTAATAGCCATATACTGTGCTGAAAGTGTTTCATTTAGCATTTATTAAACCTTTTCTACTTGCGGGCGTACCTGCTCACGGTGAACTCGGTAATTATCAGGCTTAATGTTATTAGTGATTACCCCTAATGTTTTCCAGTACATTTTTTCTCCAGTAGTTTCATAATTCTCATTCAGCAATCGGTATATATTCTCCACTTGGTGTGCAGGGTGGAGTTGACTGAGCCATTTTTGCATCTTGATCAAAGTATCCACTTTGGACTTCGTCTCATTCATGTTGCCCAAAAGCTCTCCAATTTGTCTTTGTAATGCTTTTTTCTCGGCGAGATAACGTTGCTTATTGTATTTATCGTTGTCTATGGCATCAAATTCATAATTGTTGTAAGCGTCATCAATCTTCTTCTGATAATAAGTAATGTGTATATCGAGACTATCTTTTGAATTAAATAGGTTGTTTTTTTGCTCAAATTGAGCCTGCCTGATTTCTTTTAATTCATCGAAGGATTCAGGGTAATACTTATCAATTCTGCTTTTAACAGACTGCCAAACAGTCAAAATTTCTTTGAATAGTTGCTTAGCTTCATTACGTTCTTTCGTTAAGGCATCGTTGAGTGTACGACAGTTCTTGATAGTCTCCCTCATAAGGTGGTGGAGTTTTCCGATCTGACTTATTACAAATTTCTTCGAGGATTCTATTCGTTTTAGCTGTCGGTCATACTCACTGGCCTGGGAGTCTGTCCATTTCTTAACGTCATTAATTGCACGGTCAATGTGAAGGCTATTAATATTCAGCGGGACAGATTGTGTGATTAACTTCCATTGCTCTCGCTCATCTGTTTGAGCCAGGACTTTGTAAGCTTCAATACTTTCAGTATAGAATTCTAGCTCTGCTTCTAACGCATTAATACAGCTTTTCTGATGATTGATTTCCTGATTTTGAATATCGAGTTCTAACCAGATATCCAATGCATTAAACACATGCTTGTACAGAATCTGTGTTAGTGGTCTGATAGCCTCAGCTTCAGTGAAGAACTGATTGAAGTAGTTGATAGTCTCTTCAAGTTCTTCGTTTCGTGTTTTAGCTCTTTGTTCCAATGACTCTTTGAGTTCGGCATGGCGTTCATTGATCCGAAACTCGCTCTGCTCTTTTTCAAGCTCATACCGAGTAATAGCAGCTTGTGTGTCACGTTGGTGTGCATCTAAACAGCGCTTAGAAAAAAAATGAGCAATATATTTAAGCAACCTCTTGGTCTCCGTAGATAAAGTTAAAGGCAATATCGTGTGGGGTAGTAGCAGGAAGCACATTGCTAAGTCGAAGCTCAAGGACTGCCTGAAGATGGAATTTAAGTTCAGGTTTTAGCCCCTCTTGAGCGGCAAGATTTTCTTTTAATTGAATCAGCTCACCAGTATAGATTTTAAGGCGCTCTTTGAGATGTTCAACTTTTTGGATTTTGCTGTTTTGATAGTGCAATTCTGCAAATCGGGATGAATTCGCCGCATGATGTAGAGCAAATTGCACTTGCAGATGATCATCCAATTCCTTTTCAAGTTGATGGAACATTCCTTCGGCCTGAGCAAACAATTCACGCTGTTTTTCTTCGAAAAAATTGTCGATTTTGAGGAGTTCCGTTTGATAATTAGCCTGCATCGCATAAAGGATTTCCGCCTCACGTTCACTTAAATGAGCCCTACGTGAAGCAATTTCTGACTGAACGCTCATTAATTGCTGTTTTCTGGCTTTGTATTCACCGAGTACGCTAAATGTTCCAGACAATGGCCATATATCATTCCACCCAAATTCAAATTCAGACATGCTTCCGATTGTTCCGGTATAGCTAGCGAGGCTCATTTCACCACTCTGAAGCGCCGTCATACATAATTCGATATCTGCAATCGCAATCTTTGAGCCTTGGGATGCGAAGTGGTTGCAGTATGCGCCCATAACCACAGAAACTGCGATGCCCCCTAGGACACCTAATGCAATAGGCCCCATAGCGCCAAGAGTAGTACCCATTACGGCTGTCTCTGCAACTGTACTGGAAATCATTGGCCCAACCCAGCCGGCGATTTCCACGCCTAGCACATAACCACCAGCAGACGCGGTGACACCGATGCTGGTATTTATCGTGCTATCAGCGAGTTCGATACCATCAATCTCGCCTCTTGACATTCTGTATAGGTCGTGGCCAAGCTGGGTGGTCAAAATCGCCACATTGGCTGCAATATTTCCTTTACTGAGCTGCTCACCTATGGCTTTCAAGGCTTCCTTACTTGAGTTTTTTAGTAGTTCCTTACCGGCATGCTGGATCCCTGTAGTTAACAGCGCCTTACCCGAGCCACTCACCGTCCCTTTTATGATTTGCTCGGCCATTGCCATATAATCATTCTCGGTCAGTTTTTCTTCGGATGTAAGTGCGTCGTAAAGTTGAGAAACACTAGAGGTAATTAATCCAGAAAGCGCACCGTACACAGCAGCATTGGCATACTGAGCCCCTTGCAATTCCTGTTGTACCTGCTTACTGCGTTGGTATTCGGGCTTTTCACCTTTTTCAATCGTTTTTGTGAGGTCTTCTGAACCACCAGGGCCTTTCCTATTTAAGGATTGGCTTTTGATATCAGGACGATCTGGATGTGAAATAGTATCTGTCGCATTTTTTGCCGTATGGTCATAATTTTGGCTAACGTCAGGCCTAGTTTGCTGGTTGCGTAAGGCTTCGCGATTGGCTTTGTCAATAGCTTCATCAAGTTGGTCCCCTGGAACGACCTTACCTACATCGGCATATTTATTAGGTTGTTTAGTAGGATGGAATGCCTTCGCGCTTGCTTCTCCGTCTTTATAAAATTTGAGCTGGAAATCGACACTATCACTGCTAGCAGATGTGATACGAATATCGATGACTTGGTCGATAGCCGAGAGAGAATCCATATCGGCTTTGATGTTGTTAACGCCTCTCGCCGCAGCTTCGATATTATAGGATGCGGTGTGGTGTGCCTCCGCTAAAAAACCTTGCTTTACAGCTAGACTTTGCTTCGTAATTTCATCTACTGAGATTGATGCTTTTGAGATTGATGATTTGAGTGCTGAGGCATAACTGTCGAGGGCTTGAGAAAGGTACTGAGATTGCTGCTCAGAAAGCGCGGCAAACGCAGTATTGATTGCACTATCTTTAATTAATTTGAGGTTCATGATATTTTTCATCATATACAAGCAGCGAAGAGCTGAAAATATCGTCCAATTCAAGGTACAGTACCAAATTTAATAATTATCTGATAAGTGGATCGCATGAAGTTCGTTAGTTATTGCTGTTCAATAAATCAATAGTTTGTGCTGTACTAACAACGCAAACGAACTTCTCGCTGGGCACTTAGAGATAAATTGGTGATCATTACATTTATTGTTGTATTATTTTTCCCCAATCTCTCCAACTCCAGACAATAGGGTCTTTGGGTGGACGTTGGTTTGAATATCCTAACAAGGAAGTTAGGCCTGATGTTACATTAATTACAACAAAAAGATTTTCCCAGAATCTTAAATGCACGTCGCTCTTCAATTCTAATTTTAGAACTGGAAAAAGAGATGAAAAACGATCCGTAAATATTTGACTGATTTCCTTTATTCCAGAATGACTGATGACAATATATATAGCATTTCTAGTACGGGTTGCTGCAATATGATCACCATGGGTATAGTCTTTTATATCTAAATAAGCTGCTGTGGCTACGCCAGACTCGCTTAATATTGATTGCCAGGTAATTGCATATGAGGATGTGATGCCATCTGAAAGGATAATTATTTGTTTTTGTTCCAGGTCTTTAATATTGGATATTTTTTCTAGAAGATTTTCTGAGCTAGTCTTGGCATGAGACCAAGCTTCAATTAAAGAGCTTCTACTTATTAAAGGTTTGTTCATTGAGCCAAACGAAGAATAAACCAGTTTTTGAACCAATGCAGATAACATGATCACTGATTTGCAATTAACAAATCTTTGATCTCGTGATGGAAGATTCGAGCTAGCGATATTTGCATTAAAAATACTATTTCGAAATATGTTGGAGGCCCCTCCATACTCGTCTGCGGTGACCAGTAAAGAAGCACTCATTTTTCGGGCAGCGATAATTTCTGCTACTTCGATAGCGTCCGTGTGATTACCCCTTAAGGAAACTAAAATAGGTAAACATTGAATTTGATTATTTTGGGCATACTCAATCGGCGTTATAAAACGACTTGGCTTGCCACTAAGTCTTTGAATAATAGAGGCTCCATATATTGCTGAGATTTTTGCTAAACCGGATGCTATCCAGACTGAAGAAGCTGCTTCCTTGATTAAAATACTTGCTGGAAAATGCTCACTTGAAAGTAGCCTTTCCTTCCATAACTCGAAATCTGATTGATCTATCATTACTTACTGGTTCCCTTTACATATTTCAATAAATCCTGCCAATTTTTCACGGCCACACCGAAATTTCTATCCCCAGGCTCACCTTGTAATTCTCTGACAGCATCAACTAAATACATTGAAGATAGCTGGTAGTAAACCAGGCATTCTCGCATTTCAATTATTAAACAACCATTTTCCATTTGATAATCCCGCTCAACAATAGCTCGTTGCGAGTCCGATAGTTGAGAGGAAGGCTCAAGTATAATATCAACCTTTGTATTCCAATTTGTGTCGGCCTCACTGCCAACCCATTCAGTGTTTGCTTCTTCCTTTACATCCAAAATTCTCCCTGGAACTATATCGGTGAAAGTCCTTTTATTAGCCACCCATGCTCGGATATGCCAACGAATTTCAGTTTCTACTATTGTATGAGGACAAATCGTTCTCCATGTAGGTAGATCATTCTTCATCGATTGATAGAGTATCGAAATAGGTATTCGATGAAGATAGGAGCGAGAGACCGACATTAATACGTTATCTGAAATACTGCGTTTGATTGGCGCTACAGGCACGCATTGTATAGATCTGAGTGTCTTGTTTTCGAAATTATTAGCCGCTAGCCATAAATTATGATTTTTCGGAAATAATGGACAAAAGTCGTCACTATTGAAGTAAATCTTTTTGCTTGCGTTATACAGCATATTTTTTGGAGCAAGTTTTTGATAAAGCTTTATGTCGCTCGATGCCTGCTGTAGTGAAACGGAAAATCGGATTACAAGATCTGATCTATTTAACTCCCCAAGCCAAAAAATGCGGTCTTCAAGCCATTGTAATCTGGCCTGAATTGCCTGCCCGTTACGAAGCTTTGAAAAAACATCTAGTAGGTTGTTTGACATCCATCTACTCACTGCACTAATATGACACAAGTAGATATTATCATGATTCAGGAGAGTACGCCATGTTGGCAATAGCCAAAGCTCAATATTCGTTCAATTTAATGCTGGGCTCTGAACTTCCTGCGGCAGTTCTTCAATGTGAAAGATCTATTGATAATGTTTCTTTGGAGGATATTGAGCTTAGAAGAGACCTTATTGAGCAACTTCGAACTATACCTGGCGAGGCTTTGGGCTATATGCGCCATTTCCAACCCCAAGTTGGTTGTTTAAACAGGTGTAGTTTTTGCAGCCAAAATGCTGGCACAACTCTCTGGAACATGCCAAGAAGGTCATTAGCAAATCTAGTGGCTGCTCTAAAGATTGTATGTTTAGAGCGAGCCTTAAGAAGTGGGGCAATTGATGCTTATCCATTGAACGATGAGTATATTTATAATGAAGATTTCAAAATGCCCGAATACGGACTTTTGGGGGCAGAAAGAAATGATCGGCCTGGAGTTATTTATTGTTACCTAGACAACGATCCTTCAGCATATCCATATTTAGATGACTTAATACAGTGGCTCTATGAGGATCTTGGCGTTAGAGTCCGAATTGCAACTGTAGGATATAGTCGTAGAAACCCGACTATTCAGGATATGCATGAACGCATAAGCAATAATTTGATGGAAGGGGTTGCTGGACTACGAGTTTCTTTTTCTCCATATACCTATGGATGGACGTCTGCATCTGAAATTGTGGGTGCGGCATCTAGAAATGACTTTGAACTCGATGTAGCTAACTTATTAAAAACCTACAAAAATACATTTTTATCTAACAGAAAAGGCCGAAAAGGTGCATGCATTGAACTTAGATTTAAACCTTTAGTTGTGAATCAAGCAGTCTGTGTTGAAGAATACGAAGACCATTTAATAATAAAATCGGGGTCTTATTTAATAATACAGAAAAATACAGTACCAATAGAGAAATTTGCTTATATAAGCGATCCAAAAAGTCATTGTGCCAAACTATCAACAGAAGGAAGTCCTTGTTATTTGGTTCGAACAAACTCAAATGTAATTGCCAATCAATGGCAACAATTAGCAAATTCTGCCTTGAATGGCGACTCAATAGAATTGGGTAATGTAAAAGTTTATGACTGTCAATTACATCTTCTTAGGAATGAAGATGGTGAATATTTTGCTTTAGATGCCGAAAGGAAGATAGACGGTTTAGTTAAATCAAAATTCTTCTATCCCAAAACAGAAAGGAGACCAGGCCCAGGTATAATAGATGGTGAAAGATATCATTTAAATGCTTTATTAAGGATGCACACAAAAGGGCTGAATTTCTCATGGGCGCATGTAGAGATGTTAATTTCACAATTAGAAAATGAGGCTATTCAGCTTCAAGGCATTGATATTTGTGCGGCAGATTATATCCGTAATGAAGTCCTTGAAGTTATCAAAAGTTACGTTAGAACCTTAAAATATGCTGGCTTCCCAAGCCAAGTATATTTCGATCGAGATATTACTATAGATACTGGCCACATCTGTAATTTAGGGAGAGCGTATAGTGAATACAAGCTGATTGCATCTAGAGCAGATTTGCCTTTGACTCCAAACCATGAAAGGGCTTTTGGACTAACAGGCGAGCTTGCGGAAGAGGGTACAGCATGGAGATTAGCTGTATCACCTGATGCTAATATAGCGCAGTCCAAAAGTGCTTGTGGCGAAAGAAATACATATCGTAATGAGCCTTCAATATTAATTGAGCAATTAGACTTAGCTATGACGTCTACTTCAACTGGACAATCCAGATCAAAGTTTTTTATTAGATCTCAAACTACTGAGAGAATTACTCTGAAAGATACACTTTGTTTTCCAGTAATCCCAGGACACAAACCAAAAAAGACAAAATAATGGGCAAACTAATTATTATTACGGGTCTAGATGGCTCAGGCACATCTAGTGTGGCTGAGCAGCTCTCCCATAAAGATCCAGGGTCGCATTTAATGAGAACGCCAAGTGTTCCATTTGATACATGCCGAGAGTTTATAGACTCACAGGTTCGTTGTGAATCACAAGCTGCACACTACCTTTTTTATTTAAGTAGCGTGATATTTGCCTCAACTCAAATTGAGGCGTTATTAAAAACTGGAAATGTTTACTGTGTCCGTTATCTGATTGATACGGTGGTATCTCATAGAGTTGCTGGACTAAATGTGGATTTGAATTATGAAGGTGATTTCTATTCAATACGTCGTCCTGATCTGACTTTGTTTCTCAGTATTAATGAACAGGATCGTCAAAATAGAATAACAAGCAGAGGAAAGGGATTATTAGATAAGATATTAGATGATAATTCAACGCGTCAGAAATTTCATGAAGAATTTAATCGCCTTTCAGACCAGTTTGTTGTTGTTGATAATTCTCTAGATATTCTGTCGACAATTCAAAATTCTATAAACCATATGCCATGGATTAAGAAATAATGTCAAGCAAGTTTTATTTAAGCAGAAGGGGGCTTTCAAATCTATCTAAGCTCAGAGAGCAGCTAAGGGAAGAAATTCAGGAAGCTACAAAAGAGATGGGGGAATCTGTTAAGCGTGACAACGATTTACGTGAAAACCCAGAATATATGCAATTACAAAGCAAAATAAGTTATGAGTTACCTAACAAAATATCAACAATAAGCAAGATATTAGATTTTTACATATTGATTGAAGAAACTGATGCAATCAAGAACAACACTTTTGATGAAGTCTTGCCTGGTATGGAGGTGGAGATGAAGTCTGAAAGTGGAGACATCCGAATAATTTCAATACTTGGTTATGATGAAGGGAATCCTGCATTTGGAGTTGTATCATATCTAGCGCCAGTAGCAAAAACACTATTACATAAAAGCGTTGGCGATGATGTTACACTACCGTTAAATGGCAAGCCAATTGAATATGAAATAGTTAGAATTTCAAAAAGTCATTTCTTAGATTAATAAAATTATTTTTATTTTAGTAATTTAAAAAATACAGAAAAATGAATCTAAAAATTATACATGAAGTAATATCAAAATTATGTTTGTCTTCAGATTTTTATCAATCAATAATCAACGAAATAATTGATGCCTACTGTTCAGAAAACAGAAAATATCACAATTTCAATCACATTGGGTTAATGTTAGAGTTAGCATGCTCCCACGCGGGGCGGGGTTTTCAACCCCGCCCCATACGTTTGATGTAGCCAGGAATCTGTCCTGAGCAAATCAGTTCGTGTAGTTTATTTTCCAGTTTATCTTTGACATAAGCGTTTAAAGGCTGCGTGACAAAAGATTCTGGACAGAGATTCCGAATCGAATTTGAGCTGCCAAGTTCAAGGCTAATTAGGTGGTCAACCTCATATTCGAACACACATATGAATAAAATCAAAATGCTCTGGGAGTCGCTATTTCTGACACAAGATTTTTTGGTTCTATACCAAAAATAGTCAAAAATTTAGCGACGGTTAGATTGCTAAGCAAGTCCGAGCCGTCCTGCTTCGATTTTTCAATACCCAACAAGTGGATATTGAAAAAACTCTAGCAATTACTCTACGCCCTCGCATCGAACGGTTGTATTATTCCTGCGAGAGAGGCATGCTTGATAAAACGCCGTCATCGGTAGGACTATTTGCGACTACAGTTCGAGCCCACTGCCGACTCAGGTTCGTGGATTCCATGAATTTCAGCGAAATTCTTGGCTGCTTTATTCTATGACCTACTACTCCTTGAATAACTTTGGAAAACCCGCAAAACAGTTCAGTACGAAGGAACATAATATATGATTTTAGAATCTTCGCTTAATCTAGGAGCCGCAGCCCGAACCTCTCCATTAGGAGGCGTAGTACATTTGCGCTGGTATAAGCCGCATATTGCTGATAGTTGTCCTTCTTATCAGGATCGGCGAAGTCGCAAACGGCCTTGAGTGCAAACGGCTGTGGCTGCGGTTTTGATGCACTATAAGCCGCAGCGTACATTCCGTAGATCTCCATCTCCACACCAATGAGCTCACGATGCTGTGTTTTGATTTCGTTAACAATTTCTCCGTCTGCAAGTACAGCCGAACCAGAAGCAACTGGGCCGATAACGATATTGAGAGTTTGTGGCATATTAAGGTATTTTGAAGAGATATTCTTCAGTGCATCACACTCTCCGCGAAGTTGCTGAACGTGTGTTCGCACTTTCACAGATGTTGGTAACTGATGCGGTGCGATAGTAAATTGAGAATTCTCTTTGTCGCGAATTCTTTTTCCACTTTGAAAGTCCCAAGCTGGATCAGCTAGAAGGACATCACCGTACTCAGCTTTGCCAACTACGCCAGCACAAATACCACACATAGCAATTAAACGTGGTCGAAGCAAGGAAATAAGAGTCGCACTTTGTAAAGCAGTTGAGACCATTCCCATACGAGGTGCAAAAGTGGCGCAGACAGTGATTTTGCGTTGCTCAACTTCGAAGTATCCATCCTGAACAAATGTTATGTCATCAATAGGTCGTGGAGAGGACCAATTCCACGGTAGTTTAAGAACCTCTTCCAGCTCTGGCTTTTCGAGGGCGCAAATAATCGCCAGATCAATCCCATAACTCGGCTGTTCTGTAGTAGGTTTCTTTTCTTCGTTTAAGATATAGCGAACACACTCAACTGCGCGGTTTATCCATTCATCGCTGCTTTCTGAGAATTCAACGATCGTCCAGGTCCTCTCTTCAAAATTTTTCGAAGCAACTCCGACAACATTCCTGTCAGCTGTAATGCCAAGGATACGCACAGGTTTATGGTATTCGTCTCCTTCATGCAGATCGAAAAGCAGATCAAGTGAAGATTGAATGTCGGGTTCACTTTCTGGTCGGAGCGGTAACAGTATGTCAAGGACAAGTAGATCATAATTCGTGTTTTTGAGGCAATCTCGCGCATCATTTGCGCAAGGCACAATATCGATTTTGTCACGCGCCACATCAATATCTTCAAGCGCTTTAACGAGGCGACCGTAACGGCGGGTTTGGTCGTCCGCTATTAATATTTTCATTTTCCTATCTCCGCATGAATGCTAAACCCAGCCAGTGCTTTTCCTAACTCAGTTTTCCATTCGTCGTAAGTTGAATTGTAGTGCAGTACCCCCTTGAGACATTGAGGAAATTCTTTCTCCAATTCGGCACGCAGTTGTGATAGATCGACTGTCTTACCTGCTTCTCGTAAAAAGGCTTCATATCCAGTTATCACTACAGTTGGGCAGTTGATTTCGGTCATAGTCATGTGGCGCAGTATCTCGATACCTCCGAAGCCTTGGGGTCTACCACCACTCTCACGTTCCCCAACATCGAAGGTTGGCAAGGACATATCTAGGAGGAGCAAGTCAGGCAATTGTTTTTCAAGCGCATCAAGTGCTGAATTAACTGATTGCGCAACGGTGATGGTTACGCCTGAACTTAGGGTTTTCAGGAATCGTTCGATATGAATGCGTTTCGGTGCTTCGTCTTCGACTAATAAAATGTGGATACTATTCACGACAGTCTTCCTGATCTGACATTTGCACAATTAGCGAATAAACTACCGTCAATTGAAATTGACAAGCGTCGTCAGTGAAACAAAAGTCTATCCGTCCCTTATTAGACTGATGTACCACTGCAGCTAATTTTAAAAAACCACTTCCACCTTCGCGACGGGTATGTCGCCCGAAGTTGCCACTGTCGATCATTTGACGGATTCTGCGAAGTTCCACATCATGCTTCGCATAATTATGTACTTTGGAATCGCTTTGTACTTTGATCGTAAGCGTGCCGTTTTCTAAATCTGCTTGAACACTCACGTTCACCTTTGGTTTTTTAACTCCGGAATGGGTTCGGACATTGTCCAAGGCAACGAATAACACGTCATGAACGAAGACAAGGCTGCTCGCTTGCATCTCAATATCGCCTTCCACATGATGTTCAATGTCTGGCTCAAACGCTCGCAGGCATTTAAGCGCCGAATCGATGGCGATGTTCACAATCTGATCAAGCTTGAAGAAATGCTTATGGGCTTCTAGGTCGGCATGAGAAAACCATTGTGCAACATCATCAAGCTTGTGTTGCACTTCCGTAGAGCATTTACCAATCTCTAGGTCAAATTCGAGGTAGGCTGAAGATCCCTGATCTACGAGCTTTGGTACAGCTGCGCGAAGTTCGTCAAAACCATCTGCTATATTTGTCTTTACATCATCAGAAATGAAACGCCTGACATTTGCAAGTGATGGTTCAAGCGCAGCCCAAAGCACTGCTATGGCAGTATCAATGAATTCAGGAAGTGTAGTGTCCATTCGGACAATCGCTCGGGCAAAGCTAATTAACTGAGGAGTAAGCTCCAAAATCAATAGGCCGTGTGGCTTCTCTTGGGATTGCACATGAAAACTCTTATCCTTCGCAGCAATTAGTGTGTCGTCGAATTTTCCCGAAAATTTCGCGAATGCCTCGTTTATATCCGCTCTTGTCTCTGGATTACTGCAAATAAACTTCTCTAACCAGAATTCATTATGATGATAGCCGCCAGACTCCGACTTTCTGGTAGTGATGAATTGAGCGAACTCTAGGGGGCTTCTTATCAGACCTACAAATGACTGATGTCGGACACGCTTGCTCAGGTAGAAGTCAAAACCAAAGTTCGGATTGTTCAAGAACTCTTCACGCAAACGATGTAACATGCTGACAAGTACAGCATCCGCTTCGTTTTCTGGTGTAAAGGTGGAACGTTGTGAAGGTGTCGCCGTAACAATCTCTTTCAATACATCATCAAAATTCTGAACTGTGCCGACATCCACCCCTAAAAGATCACGGTATCGGGCATAGTCTTCAGATAATTCTCTGGTCGCCCATCGTGATAGCGATTCGGTGTCCACATAAATACGGGTACGGTCAATGATTCGTTGCCCCTCATCAAGTGCTAACTGATTTGAAATCCACACCACCTCGTTTTGATAATCGTCCGAGTTGGAGGGATCGAGATCGCGTAGAGCAGCGCAAACAGCTTGTCGCTCCCCCATCACCTCACGAGAACTTTTCAAAATTCTACAGCTGTCAAGAATGTGAGGAACACACACATCTCTTAGAAAATAAATAAGTTGATGTTTCTGGAATGCATCAGCTAAATCAACTAACTCTGAAGGGCGTGTTGCCCCATGTTTTTTGAAAACTGCTCCAGTAGAGAAGCGTAGGCGTGATGCGATTTCGTTATCCTCATTTATACTCCATAAAAGGTGCAATGCTATTGGTGTCGCAAGAGGTGCTGACACAGCCTTATAGTCAGACCAAGTATAATGTTCAAGCGATGAGAGAATAGGTAACATTCGACGGTTAGCCTGGCTGTGCGCTCCTTCATCCGCAATGAGTGTAATCACGTTTTGTCGGCCGCCTAAGCAGTAGTAAGCGTGTAGCAACATTGAAGCGGCTATTGATCTGAGCGGCTCTGATTCCAGGCTGGGGTTCTGAGCACCGATCATATCAACAACCTGTTGGCACTGTTTTTTTCGGAGTAGACCAGCAGCAGTGAATAGTATAAGGGCTGCTTGGCTCACGTTGGTGGAAACACATCCAACACCCTGAAAAGACAGCCAAGCGGTATCTGTTGGACTCACACTACAACTTTTTGTCTGTATAGTAATATCTGATGGGGTTGTATTCGGGACTAAATCTTCCACACCAATTGTTGGGCTGTTCATACTTATCAGCCAAGGCTGCCAAGGATCCTCAGGATGTGATCGGCGAAGTAGTGGGAGTAAGTCGGTAAGTCCTGCTGCGGCAGGAAGTCCACATAGATTAATCACAAGCTTTCCCAACAACCCAAATGCATCATCCGAAGTATCACATCGAGATAAAACTCTGCCAATAATCTGTGCGATTTCATTTGGATGGTGGAATTCTTTTTCTCTTGGGCGGGTAGCGTGAGAGAAAGCTAGTCCTGCGTATATGAACTGCCATAGATCAATGCGGTGAGGTGCTTTCAAAGTTTGCCGAGCAATTTGCGCTGCAAGTTTTGCCTTACCAATGAATAACGCATTGGATATTTCCGTACTCCGAGGACGAAATTCCATAGGGAAATCACCGCCACCCATCATACGCGCGATTTTTGCTAATCGAAAATCAGTGATGGAAGTAAGGTTGTGTAAACATTTCGTCAGCACTCTATGAGTTTTGTGGAAACTATTGCTACGGGCAATTTCCTGTACAACAGCGACGAAGGTTTCATAAACATCAATGGCGGAGTGGCTTTGTTCAACACGGAGAATGTCTGCCAATCCCGACTCAGAGGCTGACCATTCTCCTGCCAAACGGTAACGAGCATAGCTCTTAACAGCTGGGTTATAGTACTGATGCTTGTCAATTCGAGTCTTGATGTCATCACTAAACTTTGCCAGAGTTGTTCTGTCTTCGTTCCGCACGCTGGTGTGATATGCCACGAAACCAAGCAGACCACGCTTGTATACGTTTCGAACCTCAGCGGTATACCGTTTCTGTCGTTCAAGACCCCCAACTTGGTGTTCAAGAGCAATGCGAAGTTGGACAGACCAAAGAGAGACTCCGAATGCAAGTTCTATGAGCTTTAAGGTCTCGATTGCGTCTTCGAGCTTCCCTATGAAAACAAGGTGTTCAACCGACTCTACGCTCGAACGAAAATCGTTAAACTTAGTAGCATCGGCCTTGATACGAGCAGTGATCCAAAGAAGCTCACATTCCAAAGATGCTAATGGTGCATCATTATATATTCCACTCAGTTCTTCGTAGCCTATTGCCTGCTGTGCAATGTCCGCTAGTTGTGCATCTGTCTGGTGATTAATCCAATTTAGGAAGATGTCGAATTGGGAAGGATGCAAGACAACCCGTGTATCGAGTAACAGATCACTCAAACCCAAACGAAACCTTGCTGAAGGCTGGGTTGTTTTATCTTTCACAAACTGCCGAGACCTACATCTCGAAATAAGACCTCGAAATTTATTTTGCTGGACAATGAATGCTTTAGTGGAGATTGGACTCTCTTTCATCTATTTCTCTATTTTTTATGCAGTATTATTCGCGGGTGATTAAGAATGTATCGGGGCACTCCCTCTGCGCATGTGCCTCATCATATTGCGTTTCTATCAGGGAGTCCGAGTGGTTCTGGAAATAATACCGTCCGATAATGGCGCATACCAGCCGCTCACCAATGTTCATTTCAAGCCAACCAACTATACCAGCAGTCAATCCTTTACGATTAGCGGTTTTTCAAATCAATAAATTTCTCAGTATGCGAACAAGAGAACTCAGCGCCTCTACGGTAATGTGAACACCCCCAAAACTGTCCAGAAGGACCTTTTCTTATGCTCATTTTCCCATTACATTTGGGACAAACAGGCTCAACATAATCGCAACGCTTGTTTTCACAGACCCGAAATCGGCCTTTCCCCTTCAATGCACCGCCGCACCATTGGCAGGCTGATTCGGTATGATTACACAATGGATATTGGCTACACCCCAGAAAACTGCCATATTGACTATCCCTGGGCACCAGGTAGCCAGTCTCACATTCACTACAGACAACATCGGCCATCTTTTTCTGGAATTTTTCACCTGTAAATTCATCACAAAGAATTTCATAGTTTTTATCTATCAGCTCTCTGACAAAATCGGAGGCTTTATTGGCATCGCTAACCAGATAGACATGCTGTCTGGCACGGGTCAAGGCTACGTAAAACAATCGCCGCTCTTCAGCATGAGCAAATGATTCCGCTTTAGGGAGTAACAGATCCAATAACGGATGCGTTGCTTTTTCAGACGGAAAGCCATGTTTGCCTTTTTCCATTCCCAAGACGATCACGTAATCGGCTTCTTTTCCTTTTGAACCATGCACACTCATAAACTGTAGCCTTAACTTCGGGTACTGCCTCTTAAACGCCGATAAATCTGGTTTTCTAAAATTGAACCGAGCTAAAATAAGCACGGTCACATTTTCATTGGCTTTAGCATTAATGGCCGATAATGCGGCATTCAATCCAACCTGATCCTGATTAGTCATAATTAAAGAGACAGCAGCCTGTTCAATGATGTTATGACTTTGGATCTTCTTGGCGATTTGCGTTGAATTTTGCATGACAAATCGCGATGCAACATCACCAATTTTATTATTAAACCTAAAGGTTTTATCCAGCACACTGACAGCGGTATAACCAAAATGCTCTTCAAACTCTTTAGTAATCGAAACATCACTGCCCGTAAACCGATAAATCGACTGCCAGTCATCACCCACACAAAACAAGCTGTTATCCGGATTTTGAGCTAATAAGGCCTTAACCAGCCTGGCTCGACTGGCGGAAATATCCTGAAATTCATCGACCAATAAATGGCGATAAGGTGATTGATAACGCCCCTCTTCGACATACTCAATCGCCTTGCCGATCATATCTTCAAAATCAATGGTAGCGGTGTCACGCAAGTGCTGTTGATACACCTCATAAATCGGCTCAAACAAAAACGCGGCTGCCTGCATGCGCTCATGGTCTTCATGTTGCTTTGCGAGTGAAACCAAGCTTTTTAAATCCAGACAGGCCGCTTTAAATAATGCCAACACTTGAGATAATAATTGGCTAAACTCCGAAACCCGCCCGAATTCATTCAATTTTTTCAACAGTTCAGTGTTGGCCAAGGGTTTAAATTTAACACCTGTCTGAAGCAGCTTCTCTTCCAGAGATTTCGTTAAAATGCCTTGCTGCTTGAGATAACTATAGGTCTCGATTAAATATGTTTGATGTTTCTGATGTAATTCCCGCTTCCAGGCCATACCAGACAAATAGCTTTGCTGGTCAATAAACGGCGGCGTTTGACCCTTTTCATTGATGGCAAAATGTTCAATATAAATACCGTATTCAGGCAAATAAAAATCTGGCTGATAAGCGCGGTAATCAGGCCCCGCAGTATTTATCTGATAGTTGGCTTCATATTCATAGACAATGCCCTGACGAAACAGGCAGTTGGCAATCTCGCACTCTTCATAGCTTTTAACCAGCTCACCCTGTAGTGTGCGGATGTCATTTTCGAGAATGTAATTATTGTATTCACCCAGACTTTTAAAATTGAAGGCGCTTTTATAAGGATGGCTAAATCTTAAAAAATAGGTGACCAAACGCGACTTATACAGCTCATCCTCTAATAAGCGCTGGATTTGTTCATCAACAAAACGAGTCCGCAGACGCTCGTCTTCGGCCATTTTATCGATTGATGGCGCAACACCTTCCACTTGGGCGATGATGTGCTTCCCAAGACTATGAAAAGTTTTCGCGGTCAGATTATCAATACCCAATTGGCTCTGGATACGCTGATCCATCTCCTCTGCCGCCTTGCGGGCAAACGCCAGCATCAGGATTTTCTCTGGCGGGGCAATCCCCGCTTTTATTAAATAACCTGCCCGACCAATCATGGTGCTGGTCTTGCCAGTTCCGGCACCCGCTAACACTAAATTATGTTGCTCATCAATAACACAAGCTTTACGCTGATTGGCTGTTAGCGGATTACTTTCCACTTGATCAAAAAATGACTGGAAGGTCGCCAATTGTTGCCGTACATAGGCTTTGTTGCGTTTGTCTATGTAACCTTGGGTAAACAGCGGTTTGAGCGCTTTCACATATCTCTGGGACTCAGGAGGCAAGAAATCATCGATATCCTGGCGTTCGATCCCTTTCGCTAAATGCTGGTGATTTGTAAACCATTGCTGTGCAGCGGCGTGACGAATATAGCCTGAAAACGAAACACGAGCCTGTTGATGGGCTTGCTGCAAATCAGGGACTATGCGCTGATAATAGGCTTTAATATGGTTGCGGCACTGATGATTGATTGTCTCTTGTAACGATTCCGACTTCTTTTTGGCCACACCGTTAAAACGTAGTTTGTGGCCATTTTCCAGGGGGATAAGTAAGGCATTCCAGAAAAAGCCTTGTTCTACTGTAGTGCCAAAGCTGATTTCCAGATAAGGAATCCGGACAGATTCTCTGCCCGCCAGGACAATTCCATCTTCGGCCAAAGAAAGTGATTGATAGTCGGAAGCAAACAAAGAGGCTAACCAACTGACTCGGTAGCTTAAGGTTTTAATTGTTTTCAAAATGACAGCTCCATTGCTTGGACTGAAAAATACAAGTATTGTCGACTTGTAGATTTTCAGGCTCTCAGTTGTTTCATCCAGCGATAAACGGTGGTTTCAGCGACTTTATCATGCGCCCAATGCAGCCAATGCGTAATGGTAGTGAAAATAATATTCAGGAAGGCAAAGGTTAATAGCTGCGGTTTAGTCAGCGCAAACACTCTGGCTACCAGTAGAGTGCCAAGTAATTTTGCCAAAACTTCCGTCAGGATACCTTGCAAAATCAATCCATTCGCAATAAGTCCGAATGCCAGGAGATTGATCGGGGCAACAATCAGCAACGGAATACTAAACGCCACCAGCGCCATGGTTGGGCCAGTTTGGCTAAGCCATTGTTCAAATTGTTCCAGTTTCAGCCAATGGAATAATGAGCGCCCAAATGCCGTCAGTAAATCCCAAAGCCATTCTTCGATGATCAGGAAGATAGCCAAAAATGAAAGCAGAATTTTTTTCATAGTTTGATTAAAAAGTGAGTGTTTAGCTTACGTATTATAGGCGCAACCATGTTTTTCAGCGTCGAATACTGACCGTCGAATTACTGCATGTGAACCTATGGGTTATTTAGAAATTAACTTTTCCAGGGTTTCAAGCTGATAGCCGTCAAAAAAGTTCGATGATTTTTTAGATGATTGTCGTAATCAGTAAAAACAATTACCTGTTCGGTTACTAAAAAAAATGATTTAGCATTCAATTATCTAGAAAACTGTAGCTTTACAATCTGCTAAAATAAGCCCTTTTTATTTAAGGGGTCATAGAGTTGGTCAAATCGGAACTGTTGCGCGCGCTAAATGAGAAATTACCAGAGCTTCAACAACGTGACGTCGAACTGGCTGTAAACTGCATGTTGGAGCAGATGACTGCTGCTTTGGAGGAAGGCGAACGCATTGAGATTCGCGGGTTTGGCAGCTTTAATATACGTCATCATACTCCCCGTGTTGGCCGTAATCCTAAGACGGGTGAAACAATTGATTTACCGGAAAAGGTAGTGATTCATTTTAAACCAGGTAAAGAATTTCGGGATCGAGTTGATGCCGCGCGCGGCAAGTTCCGGATTACAGAATAATAAGTATGACTGAAAAACAAATTGATCACTCCGTGTTGGATATAGAGTTATCAGTCGATGTTGTGATCCCAGAAAACAAAGCTTGGCTTTGCCCTGTGTGTGGTGTGAAGCGGAATATTGGCAATCATCAGAAGTGCTCAAAAATCACACAATTGAAATATCAGAAAGAACGCGATAAGTTGTCGCAAAAATAAGCGCTAAGAAACTATAAATCTGAGTAACAAGATTATATTATGTCACAGTGTGTTACATTTACGCATTGTGATTTATCCACTTTTATTGCAGAGTCAAGGCAGAGAGGCATCCAGATTCAGTGTTATTTGCCATCTGCCTAGTCGAAATTCTAATGTCCTAATTTAGCGCGGTCAAAAACCACGTCAAGAACCAAGCACCCTCGAAAGTACCTTAATTTTTTAGTTGAAACTGACCGTCTTGTTACGGCCACTATGCGGTCATTGAAATGTCGGCAGAATAAATAGTTGGATTTCAGTTATACCAGTCAATATAAAAGAACCCTGACGAGTAACAACACCGCCAGGGTTTTTGTTGGATTACATGCTTATTTAGCTATTGAATTTTTTCAAAAAGTTTTTGAGCATTTATTCGGGCAACTGCGTCTTGATCTTTATTCAGAGATGCGATTTTTATCCCGTCTTGTCCATCCACATAAATTGGACCTCCAACGTCATCGTCGTAGTCAGAACCATCTTCATGTATCGCGTAGTGGTTATCCTTGGTCAGATCGGTTTCCAGTAACTGTGCTAAGTAAAGCCAAGTCCAGCAACGTTGTTGGTCAGCTTGATCGAATTCTTCGATAAGTCGACGCATTGAATGTATATCACCAGCCTCAGCGGCAATAGTTAACCAGTGCCGTACGTCTTCCATGCGGCCCATGTTCTCAGCAATCTCAACTGCACTCAGCGGATCATGGTCAACAACGCTTTTTGCCTTTTCAAAAAACAATGGATCGTCGAACTTATCAGCTAGATCAAACATAGCATGTTCGTTACCAAGACGAGCAGCCTCATGAAGATGAAATTCAAATTTCTCATCATAGGCTATTTTTCTAGCAAATTGATCAGCCCATTCCTTTTCGACACCAGTCAGGACGCGGCCTTGCTTTTCCTGGTTATACCAATAATCTGTCCCGACTTCACGGTTATAGTCGTCATCTGGGGTATGGATCAGGGCGAGAGCATAATGAGCAAGCGCGTTTCCTTTGCTCGCAGCAGCTTCCAGTCCGACCAATAATTGAGGTGAAAACGCCTCATCTTCGACATTCCAATCTGGATGTTCATCCAGGTACGGTAATTCATTCCGTAGATTAGTTACAAAGGTCGAAAGTCTTACTACGTTAACCTGACTTCCTGCAACAAAAGCAGGTAATTCCGACGATACAACATCAGCTGTTACTTGCTGATACCCTAGTTCAAGACAGCGCTGTCGTATAGCCAGATTATGCTGCGAAACAATCTTTACGTCTTGTTGTTCCTGGGTGACCACAGATTCGACACAAAGTGCTGCGAAGGAGTTGTAGCCAAACGAGGCAGCTAAGAGCTCGTAGATATGGGTTCGCTTGAAGTGTTTACCCGTTTGGGTTTTAAGATGTTGCTGCGCTGAATACGCAAATGCTTTAATAGTCATGATAAATTTTTCTCCACGCCACGCCAATCAAGGGTTAGACGCACACGTTTAAGTCCCCCCAACAACGAGGCATTTAAAGAAAATTTTTCAGTGACAATAGAAAATACCTTTTTTTACTCGTGTGCAAGTAAGGTGGGCAACCAAGTAAGATTCTAACTTCGCTTCCTGGCACAGTCAACATTGCTGGTCATAAGCTCTTGTTAACTGTCAGCAGTGGGTCGGGTGCGTAAATTCGTAGGGGAGTAAAATACCTAGCCATTAAATTAAAGTGTGGCTAATGACGGACAAAATTGGATTACACCAAGGGATAGCGCGTTGCAATCATCTGTAAATATTTGCAGGGTTCACGATCAATGGCTCTTCATAGCTCAGCCATTGACTTGAGATATATTTCCAAACCAAAGTCGATACCCAGATTGTTAGCATTATCGCTATGATCTGAAACTACCGTCTAAAAAGAAAGATTCCGTAAACAGAAACATCGGAGTTGGACTCAGTGGATTATCAGGTGTTTCCAGTGCAGAGAAGCCCAACTTAGTATAAAAGGAAATCGCTCCAGCGTCCGCATCGAGGTACATTCCGCAACACCCAGCAATATTGGCGGCTTTCTTCGTTTCGCCAAGAACATGCTTCATCAGTCGACTGCCGTAGTTATTGCGTTTGTATGCAATATCAACTCCGAGCATAACTAAGCGAACGCAAGGAACCATTGAAGGAAAAGACTGGTTCGAGAGATTGCTCAGGAGACTTTGATTAACATAAGACATCATCAAGGTATAAAAACCTACGAATCTGTCATTATTTGCCGTATCAAGCAGAGCCCAAGCAACTGAAGTGCCAACTTTTACTTGTTGTTTTAGGCTATTGTTAACGAACTTATTGATAGTTTGATGGCCACAGTCAAATTTCTTCAGGTCTTTGTATTTTTTAGTCGGATCGAACTTCTCAATCTTTACCGTCATCTACCTGATTTCCTCGAAATCTGGCAGTTCACCGAGAGCATTCATGGCCTGGGTTGGCTCTGGCGGCTGATTCATCAATGCAGCAAAACGGCGCTGACCATCAATACCTAACTGAATTGCTGAATAGTTCGCGATAACCTGTTGCGCACGCTCAGCAGCAGGTCCGAGAACGAAAGCTGTTACGTCGATACCCATCAGCGCCGCAGCTCGAAAGATAAGGTCTTTCATATCCTCTGTTGTCTTTAGCTCCATACGCGCATGCTTAAGTGTTGTTCTCATGATCTTTGCTCCTGTTTGATTTGGTAATTTATTGTACGGCTAATAGTCGTATTGTGTAAACGCATTATGTTTATGATCGTGCTGATGAGTACATCCCTGATGGTCGTAAGGGTTGTTCCTCTCGATGTTCACTATTAAGTGCCGTTTCTTGTAACAGGGATTTTAAAATGTCGTGCTGATCCAGCCACACTCTAGCTTAATGGCTAGGTAAAATACCCATATAACCGCTCATTTTCAGTGCCGTACAACAGCTTTCAGGATCAAATGTTTATTTATTGTGGGTATTAGCTTCTAGCTGAATAATCTAGTAAAGCTATTCGATGATGCCAAGGCAATTGGCCATGCGGTGCTTGGACAATTGCACGATCCGTCCATTTAGACTAACAAATTTGTTAGCTTAAATGCAAAAGCCCGCTTTTTTTGCTGTCAGCTGATCACCAACAAACACAGCGACTTTCTCATCAACAGCTCCAAGCCCCACCAATGACTGCCTGATATTATCAACAGCGCCATCTACAGCCAAGCACGTCGCTAAAGCATCAACAACCTGTTCCGCGTTCTCCCGAATAAGATAATCCAGAAGTACAGCCGCCTGAGCAATATCCTTTTCTGACCCACCATTAAAACTCCTATCGGCGCACTGTGAAATAATGAGCTTATGAATCGCAAATCGAGCTGGATTTGGTAGATGAACAGGAATGGCGTAACTACCGATGACCAGACCTTTAAACGGCTCGCCGCCCAACAAATAATCAATAAACCGAAGTGGCTCAGCAGCAACGCCAAGATCATCAAAATAAACAGGTTTCTTCGATCCTCTGTCTGCAGTAAAAACGTGGACCTTTGTTTTAGATGACAAAGGCTTTCCCACCCCTTTAAAGAAATTCTCGTCAAACTCAGGTGAAATATCAGACACCGCCTTTCTCTCGTCCGGAATAGCCAGGGATATGCTTTTCATATCGTCACCAGTTAAGGGTGAGATACCCAGCGCATTGCAGATCGATAAAAAACCATGCGAGCCGATAACGAAAACGCCTTTCCGGAATAAGTACGCCAGCGGTGCCAAGATTTTAAAAGTGGACGGTTCGATAAGTTGCCCTCCAGCGCCTCGATATGCCGCAGCAGTTCTTTTCATGCTTGCAATGGCCAGCTTTGCCATGTCTTTTCTATTTTCAAGGCTGACAATCAGGGCTTCCGATTCTTTATTATCGGCACCTATATAGATGCGAGTGACTTTTCCGTTATTACGACCAACCCAGTACCAATAGACATTGTTTCGCCGAGTTTCTTTTGAAAATGAACCATGCATGCCAGGACAGATCGTAATACTCTCATTGGCGAGAGCTTCTTCGAAAAGATAACTGTAGAGTGAGGTTGTTAGTGCATCTTGTTGGTTCATTAGGGTTGTTCAACAAAATTTAAAATTGTAGCACAACGATTAGCGGGGCTAGACTCTTCGTTATTAGGGGGGGAGTAATCCACTAGCTATTAACTTAAAGTGTAGCTGGCTCAGCAAGCCATAGCAAAAACCCTAGTTACTGGAAACGTCGGCGGGGTTTTTTTAGAAGTGATTAATAAGATTGACACGCAGTCTTTGTTGAACATGAAAACCAAATATCCGTTTGTGTATAATGAATATGAATTGTCGGGTTTTTGCACTAAAGGGGCATTGTCATGAGCAGCAGAATTACTTTACGAGGACAGATAACATCAAGAATAAACAGCCACAAGGAAGATGTTTTTCTCCCAAGGGAATTCTACGACCTTGGTGGCCAAGATCAAGTTTTTCGCTCATTACGCTATATGGTGAGAGACGGCGAATTAGTTAAAATTGGATATGGTTTATATTGCAAAGCAAGATTGTCGAGTTTAACTGGGAATCCCATGCTTTTTTGCGCTGACGGCTTTATCGGTGCTACTCGACAAGCACTTGATAAACTAGGTGTACAATGGTTGCCTTCCAGAGCGGAAATAGATTATAACGAACGAAGATCGACACAAATTCCTGTCAACAACGTTCTGCAAGTTAAAGGTCGTTTTTCAAGAAAACTTAAATATCGAAATGCGGAGTTGATTCTTGAAAAATAATTTAACCCATGAACAAATAACTGAAGCTTATATTGGCTTTTCATGGGAGTAGTGTAGCTACGGGAAATCAACACGCCATGTTTAATTAGATAAGTTTTTTAACTTATTGCTAAAAAAACGGATGGTGCCTTGTCATCTGTAAATATTTACAGATGACAAGGCGCTACAGCCTTTGTGCCCCGTTTGGTCCAGAAAATCCAGACACACTTTAGCCTAATGGCTAGAGTAATCCATGTCAAAAGAGATTTTCAGATTTAAAATCCTACATGCAGGCTGGGAGCTCGACAACGAGGGTTGGATTATCGAACATGAAGATGGCCGAAGGGAGTTGAGGACCACTAGCCACACTAGCGAGTGTGAAATGCCTTTGCAGGAGTTAGAGGAAAAAATAATCGAAACTCAAGAATCTCTGGATGGCTTGTTAAAGGCGAAGACATTAATGAATTGGCATTAAGCTTTGTCGCCGACATACTCATATCCTTTAATAGAGCCATTCATTATTAAAGGATAATGCTATATCCTTTAATAACTAGATTTTTTATTAAAGGTTCTCACCATGGAAAAGTCTGATCTTTGTGTTGCTAGACAGAAACTACTTGTCCCTATTGAGGATTATTCGGGAGCTTTTGCACTTGTACCGCCACCAACGCCGCGCTTTATCCAACTAACGGGAATACATAACGAATTAATACGCGCTCATGAGGCATTGAGCGCCCTGAAAACGTTAACAGAACAACTTCCAAATATTGTGATGCGGACATTAGATCGGCGAGAAGCAGTGCGAAGCAGCCAAATTGAAGGCACCAACTCTGACATAAATGATTTATTCGCTTATGAGGCTACAGGTAGCGATGAAGGATTGCCGTCAGATGTACTAGTAACGCTGAATTACGTCAAAGCGCTTGACCATGGCCTTAAAAAAGTTCGCCGCATAAAGGGAGCATTGACTAATGGACTGATTAAAGAGTTGCATTCGCAGCTCATGAATGGTGTGAAAGATTTCAAAGGAACGCCTGGTGAGTTTAGAAAAAAACAAAACTGGATCGGTGGCTTCAAAATCTATGACGCTCGATTTGTGCCGCCGCCAGCATGTAAAGTTCAAGACTGTATGAATGATCTTGAATCATTCCTTCACTACACTCCTGGCGAAGACGATCAAATCTCAATCGTGCTTCGTATGGCGATAGCTCATGCACAATTTGAAACCATTCATCCCTTCATTGATGGTAATGGCCGAGTTGGACGCTTATTATTGCCACTGATGCTCGCAGCAGAAGGTTATCCGCCCATTTATCTGGCTGGTTTCCTAATATCGAATAAAAAGGCTTACTACGACGCTTTGGCAAACGTGCAATTGCAAGAAAAATGGAGTGATTGGGTAACTTTTTTTGCTACAGGCGTTGAAGAAGCTGCGCATGAATCAATGATGACAGCTAAAGAGCTTCTTGCAATCCTTGATCGATGGCGCATTGCTGTAGATGAGCTTAGACTTCGTTCAGATTCAGTAATAAATCTACTTCCTGAGCTGTTAATTGCAAATCCGGTAGTTACCGTAAATCAGGTTAAAGACGTTCTTGGTGTTACATTTCCTACTGCTAATGCTGCTTTGGCAAAATTGAAAGAGATGGGAATCCTTGTGCAGACAGATCGGCAACGAAACCGCACATTTATCGCAAGTGAAGTAATAACACTGTTAGATAGACCAATAGATGATTTAAAACTGGGCTATACATATATTTAACACAATTTTTTAAGTCCGTGATGCTACCCTGCACCACGCTTCCAGAACAAAAATCGATAACTATACATATGGCATTTGTTCCCGTATCGAATAGAAGATTTAGGCGTATAAAGAAATACCCTGTTAGTCGCCTAACAAGGCATTTTCAATGAAAATCGTGAGGAGAAAAAAACCAACATACTTTGAGAGGGGCTTGGTGTAGAACCGAAAGAGATTGTAAATCTAAAACTATTTGCTAAGAAAAACTATGCCTAAAATCATCCTTATCTTATTTTTCATTTTCAGCTTTTCCGTTAGCGCCGCTGAACTTATCGAAGGCCGTGTGGTCGGCGTACATGACGGAGATACCGTCACTCTGTTAATTACGGGTAACCAACAGTTAAAAATTAGACTGGCCCAAATTGATGCTCCTGAGCTTGACCAAGCTTTTGGACAAAAATCTAAGCAATCATTATCCGACATGGTTTTCAACAAGACTATCAAAGTTGAAAAAGAAACCGTCGACAAATATGGGCGGACAGTTGGAACGCTCATCGTTGATGGAATGGATGCCAATAGAGAGCAAGTTAAGCGAGGCATGGCTTGGGCATATAAGCAATACCTGCATGACCAATCCCTATTGCACGTGGAAGAGGACGCGCGGCAGGCTAAGGCAGGTTTATGGTCCGAACCAAACCCAATGCCGCCGTGGGAGTATCGGCACGGTAAGAAGACCATCGCAAAGTTACCACGTGCTGCTAATCAAAGCGCTGAACCTGCCCAACAAAAGGAAACTTGTGGCAGGAAGCAATACTGCAAAGAAATGTCTTCATGCGAAGAAGCTAAATTTTATCTGACGCAATGCGGGCTATCGAGATTGGATGGCGATGGTGATGGGGTTCCTTGTGAAAAACTTTGTGGGCATGGGCGGTAATTCGGTCAAACCTTCATATTGATGTCAACCTTGTTGATAAGCAGTACTGTTTGGCTGAGCCACTGTTCAAATTGTTCCAGATTCAACCAATGGTTTGGTGCGCTCCCAAATGCCGTCAGTAAATCCCAAAGCCATTCTTCGATGATCAGGAAGATAGCCAAAAATGAAAGCAGATTTTTTTTCATAGTTTGATCGAAGATGCTATATTTTAAATACCGAAGGCACCTACTTCATCCTCGTCGATTTCCATAATTAATTTTTCGCGCTCAATTGTTGCAAATATTTGACCATTAATATCCACAGCTGCCTCACCGTCATTATTCTTCAAATAAATATTTGCTCCATTTTCAATGAGGAGTTTTATAGTATCAATACTAACATTTAAGCGACTAGCATTGGTTAACGCAGTATCTCCATTCGAATTCTGATAATTCACATCATCACCATTTTTTAACAATAGATTGATTAACCTTGCATTTCCACCTGTAGCAGCGTGCGTTAACGCTGTGTATCCATCCTTATCTTCTACAACAAAACTAGCTTTTTTTTCTATGAGCATTTTTGCAGTCATTGTCCGACCAAAATGAACAGCAGCCATTAACGGAGTATGACCAATAATGTCTTGTTGATTAATATCAGCTTTGTTGTCCAGCAATAACGCTACAATGCTTTTATATCCACCACATGCCGCCATTAGTAAAGCTGTGGAGGTATTCTCGCTAGGGAAATTGACGTCGATACCATCACTAATCATCGACTTAACTTTTTCTATTTTATTATCTACACAAGCTTTAACAAATCTGTCATTCGTTTTATTGGGAGTAAAATCGTAGCTATTTGTCATAATTTCCTTTAGTTTAAATTAAGCAATCTGCTTCACAATCCGACATCTTGAGTAATCCGAACATCCCCAAAACTGCTTCCCAACATTATCACCCTTCCGAGTAGTCCTAAGAACCATTGGCTTCCCACACTTCGAGCACGAATTGTCATCCTGGATTTTTTCCTGGCCAACCCACCAACAGAGGCAACCACTGACTTAGCCTCAACGATCTCTTTAACGTGCCTTACGTGATTACGTGGACTCGGCAATCCACTGAGTGTTTTCAGGTGTCGTATCAAACAACAATTTAGCTTCAGAATTCACAGAGTAATTTAGTTTAAATTGAAAGAAATCAGAATTTACAGATTATACTTAATACCAACGACCTACCGAGGAACCTGCGCCTCATGACCACTAGGCCGATATCTATCCATCACCTCGTCAAGCTTTTCATTTGTAATACCAGCATCAGCTTTTTGAAGACATCCAAGTAAAACCGCGCGGATTCAAGTGAACCCGTTCATCAGTTGGCCGCTCGTCTTGTTTTGCAGGATGCACGTTCTGGAAACATGCAACGAACTGCTCCTGCTGTATGCCAAGATCGCGACTAATTGCTTCTGTCGGCCTATGCGGATCGTTTGGCAGCATGTGTGGCTCCGCAAAGGCATTCGCGGAAATACAAAAGATAGTAGCTACCAGAATTCTTTTAGCTATCATCACTTCCGACACCTTAAAATTATTGTTTCGGAGTTTTTTGCAGCTGTAATGTTTGCTTTATCTGCTTCATTTCAGATGACGGGATGTTGCTGATGTGCTTTTTAACCAAGTCTGGCATTTCTATCATTTTGGCATGAGCAAACTGTGATGCTTCCTTAGGGCTAAGGTTATCAATATGCTGCTGAACAATGTTCGACAGTTTAGAGCGTTGTTCAGGCTTCAGATTTGGTTGAAACTTTTGCAATATCATGTCAATTTGCTGCGGCGAAACCATGGCTTTTATAGCTTGGATTTGCTGTTCTTCGCCTACTGCGTGAGCCATCGGGCTGATGATTAGCAGCAATAACGATACGATTAGTTTTTTCATAATAAGAGTCTCAGTGGTTATGGAACTTTATATTAATAGACTGACTGTTAGCTGAATTAGTTTCACTTTTTATGTTTTTGCGTGTAATCAGCCAGATCATCAGAAATAATGCCGCTCATTGGGATAACTTGTTCTGCTTCGTGGCCTCGAATAGCTCTTGTCTTTTGAGATTTTTCCAACCACTTCTGGTCCGTTAACTTGCGCGCTGCTTCAGTCCTTAATTTGTTGGCATTATCGGAGTAGTTCAGTTAATTTATTGAAACGTACATAATGGTGCGCGCTGCATTGTTAAACAGTGTGTTACTTGCTCTCTATCCTCATTTCAGGCTTTTGTTGATCTGTTCAATAAGCTTTCTCCATTGCACTATCTCGCATGGATCAAGATCATTCGCAGTTTTATTTCTTGTCCAGCGGATATATGCTTTAGCCAATTTATACTTTGAAAAATCGCTAATTTCTTTAGAGAACAATTCGACAATAGGTCTATTTGATTGCTGAGCTGCAATTGCTGATACATCAACACCAAACTCATCCTTCGCAATCAAAACTAATGTATTCCGCAACAAGTCTTCTATTTCGGCTTTCTCTATACTGCAAAAATCTTTAGTTCTTAAAATGTTCTTATTACCAAGTGCATGTACTAAATTTTCTTGCTGAGCAGCCTGATCACCCGCATTATCGGAGTCTAGTAAAGCAGCTACTTTTAGTTTATGTGCATGAAGGATGGTAGCGTAATAAACTACTTTTCCAGCCGTATTTGCGAAGACCAACGCAATTTTTGGATTTAATGCTACATCATCTGACTCTTTTAAAAGCTCTGATGTGGCTTCTATGTACCAGTAATCAGTAATACCTTCCAATACAAGGTTTCTTTGCTGTGAAAATAAGCTACTCGCAAGATCATAACCAAGTGCTTCTTGTAGCGGCAGCATTCCAGCAGGGTCTTCGGATGAAAGCGTGGTATGTACAGTCGTACCCACCTCTCTACTTGCCATTTCTACAACTCTAACAATATCCAATTCATTTGGCCCTACTAGAAAAGGAGAATGCGTTGAAAATAAGGTCTGATTTTTCTCTGATAGCCTTGAAATCGTATCCCTGAAATCTCTTTGTTTTAGTGCATGCAAACTCATTCCTGGTTCATCAAGCAGCAATATAGCATTTTTGTGCTTATCCGTTGCTTCAGAGAAAAAAACCACAAAGAATGAAACTAGCCATTGAAAACCCTCAGATCGTTGGTCAAGTTCTACCTCAACACCAAGATCATCTTCAACAACAACTTTTAAGTATTGACCGTCAGCTGTCACCTTAAGCTTATCAGCTTCGGGCCTATTAGGGTTAGGCATCCAAACAGAGCGTATCTCTTTCGTGAGCCTTACACTGGCAGCATTAAGCTGATAGCTTCTAGTGTCCAGTTTGTCACGATATAATTTTAAAGCCTCTTTATCATTTATATTTGGACTTGGTGTGGAACCAAACGTAGCCAACTCTCTGGCTGAAAAACCAAGCAACTTCAGCAGACATAAATTACCATAATCATAATATTTATCATCCAGGAGATTTTGCTCTACCCTTTGTGCGAGGTGTTCTAAATGGATTGATGGTTTTACATTAAAATAGTTGTTGAACATTATAAAGACAGGAACTCTCTTCCCCAGAATATTCAAAACTTCGTCATGATTTTTATTACATTTAATCTTAGTTAACAGTTCGGAATGTCTGACCTCCTCTGTTTTATTGCCTTCATCTACAAACTCATAGTTTTCATCGAGCCATTTCTTTAGAAACCCCGACATCTCACCTGACAAAATGTCACTTTCAACCCAATCACCGTTTATCACTTTTAAGGCGTCTGATGGTTTAACGCTCGCCTCCACAACAGAAGTATTTGCATACTGCTTATCCATATGCGCAGCCATACGAATTAAGCTTTTATTAATATCTTCAACTTTTATTTTGCTTGGAGCGTCAATTAACAAATGACAGCCTTTATTGCTAAGCTTTCTATATAACTTGTATTTGCAGTTACGAAACTCTGTCGGAATAAGCTGTTTATCGTCTTCTTCTAATTCAAAATAACCTGCTACTACTTCAACTGAGTCTGGATTTACTTTTCCTGAAGTGATATCGTTATATTTTGATCTTGGATAATCTCTAAGCGCATCAAATCCATCAATATCATCTGGTTTATTCAACTGCTGAAGAGCTTTGAGAAGGACAGTTTTCCCAGCCTCATTTGGCCCCACTAAAATTGTTTTTAATCGTTCTACATCGAACTCCCCAGAGTCAATAATACTACGATAATTTTGAACTCTCGCTTTCACTAGCCTCATATCTGCTTCCTAATTTAGATTTTTTAAACAATTTTCTCAAATAATTGACAATTAAATTCAGTTAAAATCACTGAAACCATGGTAAAACTAGTCCACATGCTTTACTGGGTATATTTGAATTTAAAATTAGAACGATCAAAATAATAATAGCAACCAGTGAGAACGAAAGAGGGATTTTATCTCTTAAAAAAGTAAATTCTTTCTGCTCATTAATCCAATCAATTTGGTGTTGCCAAAAGAATTTGTAGTGCGCATACCAATCACTAAACAGAATTTGATCACTTTTACAATTTTCATAGTATTGTACTTCAATATTGCTAAGCTCTTGTTCGTACTGCACCAAATCATTCTCATCTGCATCTTTAACATTACTGTAAAGCTTGCCTAGTTTGTTAAAAAGCTTAGTTAACTCAATTCCTATCTTCTCATATTCATCTTTCTTCTTATCGTAAAATGAAATATACAAACCAACAATGCCAAGTAGAACAAATGATGCCGATAATAATTTTACTAAAAACTCATTTAATACAAATACAAGTCCAAAAATACCGAAACCCAATGAAAAGAAGCTAATTAATCCAGGTGCTTTCTGAACGATATCATAAGTTGCAAAATGTTTCTTTGCACCAAACCCAACATTATAAGCTGTTCTAGCAATATGTTTAAGCAGTTCATCTTTTTTCATAACTCACTCATTGAATTGATATTTATATCCTATGTATACTGCAAAAAACAATCTAGCTTGGGAACTTAGCACCATATATTTCCTGCCATTTTGAATTTGCTGAATAGGGCATATTATTAGACTCAAATTGTATTGCCTCCATCGCTAAGTTATAACATCTCAATGCTTTGTATTCAAAAGGCCCTTTGCGCCATACATATTGCCTACTTCCTGGTGCTAACCAGTAGTTTTTATTAGCATCCTGGTTTTTTAAATATTCAAAAAAGTCTCGTGTCATCCAATCATAATAAATAAATGACTTGTCTCTATATTCCCAATTATTCAAAAAATTATACGCCAAAGTATCAATGAGTAATCCACCGATAGGAACATCCCATTTGTCCTTCCATGCTCGTGCCATACGACAAAGTCTTTTAAGGTTTTTATTCCAATTTGAATTTGCTGAGTTTATCTCTGTAATTTCATCCCTTGGTTTCGTTATTTGCCAAGAACCGCCATTATTCGTATCTGGATAAGTATAACTTTTGCCATCATTATTAAGGAATCCAGGTACTATTTCATAGCAGATTCCATCAGTAAAATTTAGTTTAACAACTTGCCCATCTCCTCTTACATATGTTGTAGAATAGGCTGTCTTTATTGAATTTTTAACCGCTTGAATTAAAGCTGACTGACCATTACCATTATAGTTGTGATATTTTTCGTACATTGAATATGGTAACTCTACAATCATATCTATATCGCTCACATGAGTGTCTGTTCCTCGCCCATACGATCCAACAAATAAGCTATACCTTATATCTGAATTAATTCCCCAAAAATCATAATTTATCCTCTTTGTGATTTGCTTTGCTCTTGAACTTACGTTCGACACTGTTGTATTACTCATTCGAAGAGCTGTGCAAAAACTTGAAAATTTATCAGCTACGCTCAACATTTACTCATTGGTTATATTCATTTTTTATTTGAGTCTGATTATTCTGTCTTCGACTGCATACGATGACAAAGGCTATTCTTTCCAATTCTTTATCAATTTAAAACACAAATTAATACTCACTTCTGGTTTAAACGAATGTCGCCGATTTGTCGAGATCCTGCGCTTTTTTAACACACTTCTTCATCCATCACTGAACCCCTAACGCCTTATAAACCGCATCAACAGGATCAGCAAAAAAGCTAATCTGAAATTTAGAAAATATCTCTGCGGGCACCGTAGGAATATCCGACGCAGATGACATCGGTAAAAGTACTCGCTTAGCCCCACTATCCAAGGCAAGCTGAAGGCATCCCGCCAAGTCTTCAACAGGGTTAATAACGCCACCCAAAGTCATATCTCCCAGGACCACCATCTGTTCCTGAACGGGCTTGTTCATTAAAACTGAGCAAAAGGCTATCAAAGCCACCAGGCTTATCCTGCTACTCGGGCCAGTATTATGGAGTTCGACGGCATGAATATGATATTCATGGTCAGAAAATCTGGCGGTTGCGCTAATCCTATTCAGATTACCTTTGAAGTAATCAAAGCCAACCCGAACAGACTCCTTGGTCGAAGTGTTAGAACCGAAACCTGATACGAAATGCTTTCCATTACCTACGGTCATTTGCGTTTCAAAACGATATAGGCCTGGTTGTCCTGTCGATCCCTTGGTAACCAAATGAACGACGCCTGGTTTAGACTCTCCTTCGGGGATTAATTGGCTGCCGCCTTGCTCTGGTACGTTAACAAAGAACTCTTCCAAGGTCTCATTATCAATGTAGCTAAAATGGACATCAAAAAATTCCATGCCACCCAATTTCTTTAGCTGTTCTTTGATCCGACGCCTGACTTCAAGGGCGTAGGTCAAGCAAGTCCGGACATTGTCTTTATCATAAATACCGTTGGGGTAAAGTAGCTTCATCAGGCCAGATACCGTTCGACGAACTGCGATAACGTCGCGCTGATTTAGATTATTTCCCAACTTAAAGTATTTATCGATGGCGTCTGCAAAACTGCGTTTACGCATTTCACGCATGTATTCAGCGAGATAATCGGTAATAAGGCCGAAGCGATCGGTAAAGAATTCTGGACGCATTTTAGGGATTTCCCATCCAGGAATATAGGCATGAAAGCGATCGAAAAATGCAGTATCGATCATAGCCTCAGGGAATGGTGCCAACAAGTGGCTGGTCTTTACCAGTGTTTCGACACTGTGGTTAATATTACCAACAAACACCATCGACGCTTTACCCTCAATTGAGTCACGGCCACGCGAAAAGGAACCCGAAGCCATGTAATCTTTCATGATCTGGATGCCGTCTTTATCTTTAAAGTTCATACCAGCAACTTCATCAAATGCGACGACATCCCACATGCCGACTAAGCCGATTTGTCGGCTGGACATGTTATAGAAAAGATTGGCGACAGTTGTTTGTCCACCAGATACCAATAAGCTGTTTGGCGAGCATTCTTTATAAACATGACTCTTACCTGTACCGCGAGGACCCAATTCACAGACGTTATAATTATTTTCAACAAAAGGGATCATTCTGGCGATCAAGTGCCATTTGACTCTGAGTGTTAGATTAGTGGGTTCCATGCCTACCGACCGAAGTAGGACATCCATCCACTGATCAACCGTGAAATTTTTTCTGGCTTCAAAAACCTCATCCATGTCCATTGATGGCATCTGGATCGGTTTAAGTGTTTGAATGGAAAATGGAGAGGTTTTCTGCCCTTCTTCATAGAAGTACTGGGCAGTGATAATGCACCAGATCCCTCCGGTTAACAGCTTTTCATTTTCTTTCACAATGTTGGTAGGCACTAACGCATTTTTAATGCCTAAATTAGACAGTAGTGCCTCGTAAACATCCTTATTTTGGTTCAGTTTGACGCTGACTTTATCAATAATTCTATAGTTGCCACGCTCGCGGATCAGAGACTTTATCTTTTCGGCCTCATCAGGACGCACATAATTTTCAGTCAGTATGCGCTTAACATTCTCCATGCCTGCGCTAACCACTTCATCATCATCGGAAGCACAGTACATCCCTAAAAGATATTCAAGCACGTAAACAGGGACGTTCGCCCCTTCTTTTAATTGCTTAGTCAGATCCTTTCGAACAACGCGACCTGTGAAATACTTATTTAGTAAGCTATCAAGATCTTCACTGCGAATTTCATCTATTTCGCTGCGAACATCTTCAACTTCACTGACTGGGTTTTCGTCTGACTCACTGAGTTCGTTCATTCCATTATCCATTTAGAAAAAGTCATCTTGGATCGCCAAATCTATAGTAACTGCATATTGTTGATAGCGTGTCTGCGTTTCGCACTCTTCCAATACCAAAGTATAAGCGGCATGTCGATCAAACAGTGAGCCAATCAATTTTAACCGTGCTTCGCGAGTACGCTCGTCCATTACCTTAGAGCTACTATCAAAATTCAACGTCTCACGACTGGAAACCAAGCTGCCTTCGCTATCGACAATGTAGACATCTAATTGTCGTGGGATGAAGCCCTCCCCCACAGGATCGGTCTGGATAAACTTAATCTTGTCGATATTGTTTACCATCTTAATCGGTAGCCTGGACACCACGACCCCGACCTTTTGTTTCTCGTGCTTAGCCGCTTGGTCCTTTTTGAGTTCTTTAATGTGGACAACAGGAATACAGATTTCTTGTAGCATCGCTCCACCATGGACAAATTTTGCTCCACCGACAAAATGAAAACGTTGTGCGCCTTTGGGAACCATGAACTCTGTCTCACCCGAAGCGTCCGCCGTATTAGCTACCTTACCTTTCCAATAAGTGTCGTCCGTCGGCAGGTTTTCACCAACGATATAACGTTTTTTAGCTTCAATTGCACCACTGGGCTTTATCGACAGCTCAGTCTTATCTGGTTTATCCAGGGCTTTTTGTTGGAAAAGAAAGCCATGATCTGACGTTAATAATATCTGGCTCCCATTTAATCGATTAATTATCCGACCTATCAAGTCCGTAAGTTCATCAATTGCATTACGGCATACTAGTGGCGTCCGATCTTCCCCCCCTTGCTTATCACAGATAAAATCAATGGTGTCGTGATAGATATAAACAGTTTGGCTATCGCGGATTTTTTCTCTACCCTCCTGATTACTCCAGTTCATCAGCTCTTTAGCGCTGACCGCTATGCCATTAAATTTTTCTAATACAGCATTACGACCATCCACTCCCGCAGTTGATTGCCCATCAACAAATACGGTTGTACTCCCTGCTTGGTATTCCAATGTTTTATGGGGCAACAAAGCGGCCATACCTAGTTGCGTATAACTGGGCAGTACGCCTAATTGAGATGACAATTCAGCTTTAAAGCGTTTCTCACCATTAATAATTTCAGTCAGTTCTTCGGCAATCTCATAACGCATAGCATCAGAAATAATCACAAAAATGCGCTTTAACTGTTTTGAAATGATCAGCGGTTTAACGCATTCTTCGTAAAACGTATATTGCGGGGGAATACGCGGCAACTGCCAGTTGTCTAATCGTTGTTCGCTGTCCAGATGTCGATCCCAGGCAAGACCGAGTTCGTAGAGATACCAGTTCGTGTAAAGGTTCTCCACTGCCTCATCCAACTGCCTTAGAATTTCAGCTCCTATATTAACCAGGGCTTGAACATGCTCGTTAAAAAGTCGGTACGCTTTATCGAATTGATAAAGGTCGTCGACATAAGCGTCATACATCGCTTTACTGGATTCATAATGAAAACCATCGACAAAACGCTGCCGTAGATGCATAAGCAACTCTGCATTACGCATGGCTTCATAGATCGCTGTATACTCTTTTCGGGATAAGCACCAATGGCCAACCAGACGTCGCGAAAGTATTGCTTCAAATAATGAACGATCCAACGTCCTACTAGGGTCTAATAAATCGCTCACCAAGCCGCGAATAATGGCCTGTTCAACGACTTCAAAACTTTCACATTCGACAATTTGATTGGGTTGATAGTGAGCGCACTTGTCGGCCACTTCGAGCTTTTTCCCCAACATATTAGAAATAATGTCGTGATACTGCGCATGAGTTCGGCTATCACGCCATCCTGCCATAAAGGCTAAGGCTGTCGCACGACCAGAAGAGCTTTTCATAACGTTATTAAGCAGCCAATCCCGATCTGCTCCATCGATCTGACTCCACAATTCTGTGCAAAATAGCTTTAATGCAAAATCAGGTAGGCTGGGCTCCTTCGCATCATAACCATATTCATCAGCAAGGCAATTCCACAACGAGTCAGTTAAACTAAACTTAGTAATCGCCTCCATTAATGAAAGTTCGTCAGTCTCAAGGCCAACAGCATAGTCTTTCAATAAACTTAGGATAATATCGGATATAGAGGCTGAGTCAGACTTAACGATAACGGCTAACATTTTACGATCGAGCGAACACTCATCCTCATTTTCAGTGATGAAACGTTTCAGCGCCGCTATTCGCTGTTTACTTGCAAAAAAGTCCTGTCGATTACGTATATGTGCCCTCAACGACATCTTTTGGATACCTAATTCATTGAGCAACATTGAACTCGCATCGGCGTAAAACTGTTCACTATATAAGCGGATATCCAAAAACCAATCCTTATCGGGCTCAGGCTCTGAATAAGGAAAGTACAACAGAAAACGACCTTTAGGCTCATCCAGCTCAATACGTTTTTTGGTCTCAAAAATAGATACACCTGACATATCAAGCATTGTCACTCCAGGTATCGCGATAGACCCGAGCACTTCATGGAAGCTCTGCTCAGGATCGTACCAGAACAGTAGGCGACATTCTTTAGCGGTACCTATGGCGAATTTCGCTTCGATGCCTTGCTGTAATTGGGCAATATCCATTAATCATGTTCCATCTTAAGTCGGTATTTTTGTTTTGAACTGGTGGGTTCATTTGGGATAGTTAGTTCGATCAAGCGGGCGTCAATCAGTGGATTCAGAATTAGACTCTTGAACTTGATAAAATCAGTCTCATTTAGCAAGCTCATCAACGTGATTAAACTCATTTCACCGTTGATATTATCAAGTACCTGCAACTGATCTGAGATTAACCTAGACTTGACACCAACTTGATTCCAACTTGGTGCCACTACGCCCTCTTGCATGGCAGAAAGCAACGCTTTCAGCATGTACTCAACAAACCCTGTGACATCACAGGCCTTAACTGCCGTATTAAAAGCGGCATAATATTCATCTTGTTGACGACGGATCACGGTTTCTACTGATAAGAAAGCCAATTCCGGTTTCCACTTGGATAAGATCAAAGTTTGCCATAAACGTCCTATGCGGCCATTGCCACCAGTAAATGGATGAATTTTCTCAAACTCATAATGAAACACGCAACTTGCCACCAAAGGGTGTACTGGCAGTTGTTTCAGCCACCCTAAGAGATCCGTCATTAAACGGTCTACCTGACTGGACGGTGGTGGTCTATGCATCAGTAGCCCATTATCATAAACAGCAACGTCAGACTTTCGCCACTGACAGGTATCATCGACTAAGCCTTGCATCATACAACCATGCGCAGCCAATAAATGTGAGACGTTATTTGGCTGCCATTGCGACATATCTTCGTAAGTGACAAGTATATTAAGCAATCTGTGCAAATCAGGATGTAACGCTGATACCCGTTTGCGCTCCAATAGCTTCATCACCTTTTCTGGCGACTCAATGATACGTTCAATCGCCAGTGATGCCTGGATATTAAGAATACGATTACCTAGCTTCAGTTGTGGTGATAAAGCATCGCCCGTATTACCAAGTAATGCACTCCAAGCCCCAATCTGCTCACTAATGTCAGCCACCAAGGTCAAAATATATGGCGTGATTTGAAAGGATGGTTGATAGGCTGACAACTAGTGCTCCACTTCTTTAGTAAACACGTTAAGCAACCATTGTTTTAATTCTGTAAACAAAGGATGTTCATTATCCAGTAGCTGATCTGTAATCGCCGCATAAAGACCATGTCCAGGTTGTTTTTGCCATGCCAACCAGGTCGCTACTTCAGCTTTGGACAATGAATGATCAGGAAATTTACGAGTAGAAATATCTTTTACAGCGTTTGTTGCCTGTTGAAAGAGGGCTTGTTCACTCTCATTTACGCAAGATTTTATCCAATCTTCCAGCATGCCTTCATCCTGATTGTTCGGCATAATCCATAAACCCAAATCGGCTAAACCATCGGTATTTTTAAAACATATTCCGCTTTGTGCGCCTTGATCTAACTCAAAATCAAATGATTTAACAATTGCGGCAATCCTATCAATAGTTTTCTGATAACCCAATCCTTGCTGATCACGATAATCAGCATCAACTATCACTGCAATATGGGTTAATTCACCATCATTAAGCTGTGGCAACAAGAGTTCTAATTGCTGAATGGCTCCTTCTTTAGAATTACGCCTTCCGCCTAAATCCTTAGGTGGTGCAACCTGTACAGAAGTATTCAATGATAAATTTTTACAAATTTTCTGAAAAAAACTTTTATCAGCGTCGCCTTCAACTAACAATATTTTCTTAGAGTCAGCCATTAGCGCACCTCAACATCTGACTGCGTTATGCTATAAAGCTGCTCCCCATCAAAAACGGTAGAAATCACACGACCTGTATCGCTAGTACGTACACTTTGCCCAACTCTAAACAAGATGCCCTCAATATCCTTATTTTTTTTCGCTACTTTTGCAAAACTTTCAATGCAATCCCAGCTATGTGTCGTCGCAAATATTTGAATATCCAGCTTACTCGATAGCTCAAACAATAAACGCCACACTTTTTCCTGTACGCTATAGTGCAACCCGTTTTCAAACTCATCAATTAGCAAAAAAACCTCCTTTTGCAGGAAAGATTTTTAACGCTAATTGTAAAATACGCAACATCCCATCCCCTAAACTATTAAGCGGGACAGGGCGTGATATGCCCTTGATTTTCACTTTAGCCACTCGACGAATTGTCTTGCCTTCAGCATAAGTAGAGTCATTAACAAAAGTAAGGTCGTCAAAGTCAGGCAGGATGATTTTCATAGCAGTTTTAACCGTCTCTTCAGCCTCTGTCAGCGCAATGGCGTCCCAATCCTGGGCTAAATCATTCATAGCAATCAACTGAGTAGGAATAAAACTGCAAGGCATCGGATTACCTACAGTCACAAACCGCCTAAAATCAGGACTGATGACATTAAAATCAATGTTAGTCGCGTTACCTTTCTTTTTTATCAGCAGCCCTTCGCCGAGGACTTTGCTAAATTCCGTCAACTCAAGGTACGTAACTGAAATCGGACGCTTAATAGTTTCTTTATTACCTTCTTCATCTGTTGCGATGTAATCCTTTTCAACTCGGTAAACATGATGAATTCTTAATGCGTTATCATCCTCTATCTCACCGATAACAATGGGTTCATCATCAACTGGAAACTTTCTTCCTGTAAATAAGTCTTCATAGGGCAATGAGGCTTCAATACCTTCGCTTATATTTTTATCTAAAAAATGCTTTTCATCATGCATCTGGGCGATTTTTTCTAATAGCTCTTGATTGGCATTGCCTGCATAAATTCTTAAGGCTTCCAGTACCGAGCTTTTACCCGAATTATTTTTACCGACAATTAAATTAACTCGCCCAAGCTTATTAACCTGAAAATCTTCAAGAGACCTAAAATTCTTTATTGTTAGTGAATTAAACATATTGATTTCCAATCACGAAATTAACGACCATTAAATACATTACTTTTCCCCCGTCACGGCCTTAACATCAGACAATAAATCACCAAACTTGCCATAGTTAACCTTTACGCCATCATCCAAATCAATCTTGATGCGCATATCAGCATAATGTTTAAGCTTGTCATCAAACGCTCGCAGTTCGGTTTGTTTTTTCTCAAGGGCAATTAGGTCTTTCTTTAACCGAGTGACTTCGCTGGTGGTAGCGTCTTCCATTTGTTTGTTTAGCTGTACGGCAAAAGCGTCATATTTACCAAGCAAAGGTGTGACATATTCAGTACGCATCCGCGACAGCGTGCCTTCATTATATCTATGCAAGTAAACCAAGCATTCAAAGCCTTTATGCTTGCCAGAGCTGAACAGCCAATAGATAGGCCGTTTTTTATAGGTTTTCAGGTGGTCTTTATAAAATTGGGTCGATAAGTAGCGACGTACCGTCTCCAGATTGCTTTCGGCTTTCTTTGGCTTCATAACACTTAGACACAAGCTTTCAGCAACAAAGTCGAGGTTTGCTTGAAGATTTTCTTCACCCCAGACCGTGCGTACAAAGTCGCGAAAACGGTTAGTTGCATCGTCTTTAAACCATTCTTGGTCGGTTAATGGAATGATGCCGTCATCGTCTGGCAAGAAATGGTTTGTGTCGTTATTATTATAAATTTTGTCGAAATCGATATTCCCAGAATGGGCATAAATCAAACCAGGTTTATCTATACGATACCGACCCATCATGCAGCCGATGGCGTAGCTAATCAGTTCGGCTAAAGTATCAGATTGGAAGCGTTGAGCCAGTTCTTCATCAGATAGGTTCCCGCCATAGCGGTATTTTGGGTTGACGGTAAGGGTGATTTGTTCAAGTGGCACATCAGGTTCTAGTTCGTCTTGAAGACCGTAGGCATCGATAAACAAGCGGTTGTTTTCTTGTTCTAGGCGCTGCATTTCGGCGATGGTTTGACAGTTTTTAACCTGCAAATCCTCATAAATATTAAAAAGCCTGTAGGCTGGGTTAGCGGATTTACCGAGCACCTCAACGTTGATGACTTCGTCTTGTCGGGTTGCGCTATCGCTAATCAAACTTACAATTAATGGGTTTCTTTGAAAGTCCCATGAGGTTTCATATGTGTTCCAGTCTTGTTTTGAATGACTTATTAATTGTTTGCAATTTTCAATAACATAGGATTTATTAATACTTTCAATATAAAGAATATTACTAATATCGCCAGGTTGAAAATTAAGAGTCGGTGATAAAAACTCTAGGTATCGCTTAGAAACATTGTTATTCAACAATGCTCCACACTCATATAAAGCGTCTTGATTATCTGCAAATAAAGTACATCCGCCATTATCAAATAAAGCTCCTTCTGGACTATATCTTGCGCTAAATCCACATGAAGACACAGTACTCCAAGAAAAACCACTTTTTAAGTAAAATGAGGCATTTCTTATTGTTGGTTTCTTTTTATTCCAAGAAAGACGTGATTTAATTTCAGAACCATTTGAATTCCAATTTACCAAGTAATCTCTATTTCCATACCAACGCCTAAAGCCACCACCTTTATTATAAGGGAACCATTTTGGTTCAACTATTCTCCCTAAAAAGGAACCAGACAAAACTGAAATTTCCCACCATAAACGAAGAAAAAGATCGTTTTCACCTGTATCCATTCCTTTACGAGGATAAAATCCTGAGCCTAAAACTTTTCCATCAACGTATAAATTTCTTTCGGTATCACTCACCCAATATGCAATCGGACTACCAGGAATTTTTTTGAACTCAGCTTGTTCTGTTTGGCTGTAGGAGTTTTCTTTGTTTAACAAAGCAAGGCGTTTTGCATCTTCATTACCTTCAATCAAACGAAAAAAAGTCGGTCGATAATATGAAATATATCTTTTATCCAAGACAAACGCAGTAGTCTGTACCACTTCACCCGATATTTGCCCGAAAGCCCTTGCTCCTAAATGCGCCATAGTAATGAAGGTGTGCGTATCCAGCAATTTTTCACGCATGGATTGATAACTGGATAAAAACATCCAGCTTTGCATATTTACTTGAGCGTTGTAGCCGTTGTCTTTTAATAAATCAAAAGCCCGCTCCATAAACATCGCAAACAGATCCGATTTACTATCAGGAAAGAAATTTTGAGCAAAAACCTTTAACTCTGCATTCATGCCCTTGCCGCCCATATAAGGTGGATTTGCCACGACCGCATCATACTGCTGAGCTAACAACCAAGCTTGTTCAACAAACGGCAACAACACTGTTGCAGCCATTTTTTTATAATTGTCGCCCTTATCAATCAAGGGTAGCAGTTGGTTTTTTAAGTCATGCAAAAAATCAGCTTTATCATGCGGAACCTGAATTAACGAGCCGAAAGTTTTCACTTGTTCAAAAAGAACTAAAACCCCCTCCAACGCTGTAAGGTCAACATCATCCACGACATCAATTAGATTGCTCTGTGCCTCCTCAAAAATAGACTCGGTTGCTCCGACTTCCATGACATTATTTAAATCTAACTTCCGCCACAATTCAGGTAAGTTTAAATCTTGAGTAGATTGAAGAGCTAAAACATTGAGCTTGATGTCTCTCGTAAAAATCCTTTTGTCATCAGCTCTGGCTTTCATCATTAACGCAAAGCCTGCTAACTGTGCTGCTCTATCGTCAATATCCAAGCCAAATATATTATTTTCCAAAATAAGTTTGGGAATGTCTCGACTACGATAGCCACGCTCTTCATAAATGGCCTTGAGTACATCATAAGCCTCAACCAAGATATGACCTGAGCCACAAGCAGGATCGATGACCTTGATAGACTCTGGTTCTATACTTGTGGGGGTGATTGCAGCTAAAGCAGATTTTACCGACGCTTCTTGTTCAGCGGGTTCAATGTAATACGCCATCTGACCTTTCAGACTGGAGTCAGGAAAGGTCATCAACCATTGGCGACCAACAGAGTTTTGCACCAGGTATTTAACAATCCAATTCGGTGTAAATAACTGGGTAGCAGCAGGTATATCTTCACTTTTTACGACACTACCGATGACTTGGTCTTTTTTCTCAGAGATATAGAACTGGTACAACCATCCGATAATCTCGACTTGTTCCCAGTCTTCCTCTGGAATACCATCAACCAGGCCACGTAAAATCGAGTCAGTCCGGATCAGGTTATCAGGCAATAATAATTCTGTTTCATCGTCCAATGCTTCAAACAGGAACGGCATCGCTTGATGTAATTGATGACACTGTCCTAAGAGCAAATGACGATAGAGTTCTTCATCCTTGTTGCCTGCCAGTTTCAACTCAACAATATGATTACGATCCAGACCCAATGCTTCAGCCGCATCCTGGGCATGATCAAGTATTTCAAAGCTATTAGATTTTTCTGGATGCGATAGCACGCGTAGGCCATGCTCCAGATAATCCGTCTTTAATTCCATAAAGCGGATAGCGCATAGCCTGTTGAACCAGGTATACGCGACGTGTTCAACTAACGGAGCAAAGCCAAGTTTTTCAGCACGTATCACCAGTCGCTTACGAGCTTGTGACAATCCAACGTCAAAGCTATTGCCATCAATCTGCATCACTGACCCAGAAAAGATCGGTTCACTGATCTTTAATACCTTTCCGTCTACATAGACACCGAACTGATTGAGCCGCTTGCCGATCGCTTCTATGAATTCACGACGAGCCTGGGGAGCGTATTTTTTGATTTTATTAGTGTTCATGAAAATCTCTTATTGATGCTTAGGCATGACAAATTGTTAATCAACTTATTCACCTTTAGCTGCGGTGTATTCTTCCATTGGCACATCCCACTTCACATTAGGAAACTGTACTTTTAGCTGTTTTTGAAACTCCGCATCTGAGAGCATCTCATAAGTTACCGCTTTAAAGTGGCACTTAAGTTCAATAGCACCCAACAGCTCTTCAGTTTTAGGCATATGTTTTTCAAGCAAACCTTCCAAATAAGCGTTCGCTTGTGTTTTTGTTACTTTTTTAGTCTCAATACCATATTTTAATTCGTCTGGTGGATTTGACTTGACGCGTTCTAGTAATGCGCTAATTAGCCCTTTCCTGGACTTTTTAAGTTCACCTTCAAGACTCTTTTCAAGCTCCTTTTTATAAGCTTCTATTTCCTCTTCTAACTCCTTAAACTTTTCCCGAAAGTTCTCTTTTTGTGCTCGCAACATAACTCGGCCTAATTTACCCATCGGTTTAAGAAAGTTACGGCGTAAGAGATCTACCTTAGAAGAAATTGTTTTTGATGATACTTTGCTCGTCGAGTCAATGAGTTTATAACTTGCTGAGAGACGCTTTTGAGCTTCCGCATCATCCGATATCAGCTTTTTTATTTCATCAGGGAATTTAAAGACATGCCTATCAATAGATCCACCAATTAATTCCACTTCGACAAATTCAACACGACTATTAAATACTTGTACCTGACGACTCACATCAAATCGTTGTGGTGGGTTTTGCTCTAACTCTTTGTCTAACTGAATGATCTGATCGTCGGTAAGCTTTTTTGCCATTGTTACAAAATTAAACTGTTTCAATTGATGCTCAAAATTGTCCAAGCTAAAAATATCTTGAGTAGATTTTTGGTTAACCGAGGTGGAGATCTGTTTCACTAAAGGATCAATATGTATCTCATCTTCTTCAGAATTGTTAAGAACATTTCTAATAAAGTCGCTTTGAGTCGGCTCTTGCTTAATTAGTCCTCTGATCTGTTTTGCTAAAGGATCTATCTGCTGCACATTTAGTTCAATGCAGTTAAATCCACTGAGTTGCTCGCCCCCTTCCACTAATTGCGGGGGAAAACTAAACACCCAGCCACGTTGGTCAACCATGCAAAATGAGAGTCGAACTCCTGGCTGTTGGAATACGGGAATTTGGTGCTGTTGAAGCCGTTTAATACTTTCTTGATTGCCGTATCCTAATCGACGCGCATGCGCAGTGCAGTCAATGACTACAATAATCTCCAAAGATGGATTGAGTTGCTTGCATCTGATCAGTACCTCGCTGACCTCAGTATCAATACCTGCTCCAGAATAATATACGCGTTGGGATGCTTGACTAATTTCGTGAGCCAATGCTACGGGGGTAATTGATAACAACATGGATTATTCCTTTATTTAATTCTAACGCGATCGCCGTCCCTGACGGCGTTTAGCAGCTTATCTCGAAGCTTATTAATATATTGAGTAACCTGATCTTCGGTTTCAATAAATGTCGCATCGGTTCCAATAATGTCAGCATGACTGATAGTTACGGTCCTTTTAGGTGCAGGAATAACAATAGGTGGCACTGTTGTATTGCCATCCTCATCCTTATTATTAACAGGTGGAACAACTGGCTTAGGAGGTTCTTTTTTACGCTGAGACTCAATGTGTTGATTGATTAAATCATAAGCATCGTCTTCATGACTTGCGGCATCAGACTGCTCGCTAACAATCTGAGGAATTGAGTCCGTGTTATCAATACGTTTTTTGCATAGCTGCAATGGATGTAAGGCTTTATTTTGGATATCAAGAGGCGCACTGGCGTCTGTCAGGCCAGATTGAACGCGCTCAATACACTGGTCAATCTGCTCATGAGCTATTTGACGTTTATCGAGTACCAACAGGTTATTAACTTTTTGAACTTGCTCAATCAGTGGATTAATATGCCTAAGTTGATCATAAGGCGCTTCCAACTTATAAATATGCTCAAGATCATTCAGCGCTTTTAATGCATCCTCATCTTTTTCAAGTGCTAAACGGTTAGCCTTGAATTGGTCATTCAACGCCTTACTGAGCGCCTGCCAGGTCTGGAATTGGCTATTATAAAAGTCATCTAGATCTTCAAAGTTTTCCGCAAAGTCTTCCAATGCCTTAGCATCTTCAACCATTCTTTGAATTAGGCTAAAACTATTCATTTGTTCAACCAGACCAGCAACCAAGGCCAATCCTTGTTCAATATTATTCTTACCAGGAAAATGGCCAGTTTGCGCTTTATTGTTAAATGATTTTAACTGGTCATTCCATTTCTTGAGTTCTTGATGAATAAGCTCCGAAAGTTCTTTTTCACCTGAGCCATTGAAGGTCTTATTGAAAATAGATCTTACAATGCTCGCCGCCTTTTTGAGCTGCTGTTCATCATGTTGACGAATTTTATAAATACGTATTTCACCCCGCTTACGTGCACTGGTAAAAGGTTCAAAAGCCCTTTTAAGCGGCAAATCACCATTCAAGGTAAAGCTGATTTTTCCAGCCAATCCTAATCTGGCAACCAACAAAAGTATTTCGTTGTCTGGCCAACCATATTGGCGACGGCTAAATCGAGTAATAACATCCCGTAAATACACAGGCTCATTTCGTTCAATTTTTAATGAGATATATTGTTCAACTTCGCGGGTTGCCTCTGGGTTACACTCAGCATCGGACATATCCAAGCTGAGCTGAGCCATGTCATCAGCCTGCATAACGGATTGCAGTTCGCGCAATACATTACTTGGATCACCAGGTACTAGTCGCAGCAGATTTAGCTTAGCGAAAGTATTTTCGATAACATATTTGAAAGCTTCGTCGAGCATGGCTGACGGTGTCGAAGACCTTGGTTGCATCTTGGCACCGATCGCATAGATATCAACCTCTGCAAAGAGCTGTTCAATGTCATGACGTAAACGTTTTTCACGTTCAATATTTTCCATCTGCTTTTCGCGCAGCAGATATTCCTGTTCGGGACGTTGCCCAGCGTTTTGCTTGAGAAATCGATCAGTTTTAATAAACCTAGCAAGGTCACCATCCAACCCTTTATAACCAAAGATACGAGATTGATCAGGCAATTTGATCAACACGCAACCATCGCCTTCAAGCGTATAGTTTGAGCATAATTGGTCATGAATAAAGCTGTCGTAATGCATATCAAGTGGAGAAATGACTTTAACCACCAGGTCTTCTAAGGTCGTTCCATCTTTCGGATGTCCATTACAGAAGCGACTTATTTTGAAATCCTGTTTATTGACGGGATAGCGATAATTATTCTGTCTGGACAATAGATCGTCAAAGATAATATTTGATAATTTATTAGTCAGCTCTGAGGGTTCAACATCTGTATGCTGAATTTCATTCTCGATTTCCTTTTCTTCGTTCGTTAAGAAAATAAACTCATCACCATTGCGAGCAATTAATAATTCGCGCTCCAGTCGGCTAAGGCTCTCACCTATTTCTTTTCTTAATGAAATTTTGTCGGTATCAATTTGCTCTATGTTGAGCGTCACTAAGTTATCGAGAGTGCTTTTCAGCACATCAACATAACGAATAAGAAACAGTGTTTTTAGTATTTTGCAATCGAACTCGGTCAATGTTTTGAGTTCACAAGCTTGATCAATCGTTCGTTTTACGGCGGGTTCCAGGAAGCTCTCTATCGGCGAATAGAAACAATAAAAAGGTATCAGTGCACCGATATCCTGGTCCTTGACCTGTTTAGCTGCGGATTGAAAGGCATCCAGTAACGACCGTTCACCCATGGCCAAATGTTTGCCTGTAGCGCCCTTGGTTCGAATAGACTCAAAGACCTTTTGCACTAATGGATAGTGATAAGGCACAAACGGATAGTTATCAATGAACGAGGGAGCGTCGCTGTAGCTATTGAGTGCAGCTGTGGTTGTTTTATCGAAAGACAATTGATTGCGCAGAATATCGCCTTTTTCCGCAAACACTGTTGCCAGAGCTTCCGCAGCTATTTCAGTTTTTTCGAGTAAACGCTTTTGAATAACTTCAGACGTATTTGAGCTGGACAGTTGGAGTCGCGTATAAAACCGCCCCTGAATTTTTGAGAAATCTTCACCATCACGTTTATCAAACTGACCAATTGCGACATCAATATCCGCTTGTGATGTCACGATAACCCAGGCACGACCACCACATATAGAACCTAAATCCTCTGTAATGGTTTGAAGTTTCAACATCATCTGGGTATTTTTGCCAATGAACTGCCCTACTTCATCGACCATAAACAGAATATTTCTATCGCCATTACGATCGAGGTAATCTTTCACCCACTTGCAGAAATTAGTAATATCCAGAGGGAGATTAGTTTCAAGTTGCTCAACCCATTGTCGTGTTGAGACTAACGATTGATTGCTGGCTGCGGCCAAGCTTTCTGCAAGTTCATCGCGGTAGAAATCATATGCATCACGTTGTGCCTCCCAGCTGGACCCTGTTAACTCGGCAAATTTATTTTTGAATGCCTGATATTGATTACGCTTATCCAGTTCTCTTTCCATATGGGCGATATGAGGAAAGTCCGCGCAATAACCGACGCGCTCATTGAACACTTTTAGGAACACTTTAAGAATGGCGTTATCGCCATCATCGGTATTGGCTCTAGAGTCGATATTAAATAAAATAACATCGGCAGGTTTCAAAACGGCATTGTGTATGTCGCCATAAAGCATCGCATCTTTAATTTTATCTTCAAAAAAGGTGATAGCGTGATAGGTTTCACCGTTCTTTTCTACTGAGCGATTTTCTAACAGGTATGCGAGTATTTTAATGAAATGCGATTTACCTGAGCCAAAGAAACCTGATACCCAAACACCAATTTTGCTTGCTACTGCGGGATTTCGATTTTTAACGGCAGGAATATAGGTTTCAAAAAAATGGCGAAAATGTCGATCCAGTTCTTGGGTAATAACGTATTCATCTAGTTCAACATAGACACTGTCGTTATCTACCTGTTCTGCTTTGACGACACCATTGATGTCCCGTGTTAACTGTTTTGAAAAAATGTGTTCAATATTCATAGGATGCTCCCTGCGTTAATTTTTTTGCCATCTTCAGGCACCAGTTTGAAGGCTCTATAGTAATTTTTGGAGTCAATCATGCCAAAGGGATGAAGATCTCGACCGCTATACTCACCAGGATAAAACAGCACCAACGGAGTTTTCCCCATCACATCTTGCAATGCACTTAACAGCTCATGTCCTCTGACCAAAGGCCAAGCGTTGCCAAGTCCAGAAAACAGGACAAAATCTAGTGTTTCTGGCTTAATCTTTTCCGCTATATATTCAGCAATTTTTTTCTGACTAAGTGGGCCTGCTAACGTAGCTCTAATAGCATCAACCCCAGTCTGTTTTTCACGAATAAAGGTTCGTTCCAACAGTCCTCTCGACGCCAACATTTCAACCAATATTTCGCAAATATTAATGGTATTAAATTTATAACCACGCTTATCCAACTTGTCTGACAGATGCTTCAAATAGTCCCTGACCACCAGTTCCTGTTTAGCGGGGTAATCAAAAATCCAAAATCCAATTTCATTACCTAAGCCATCGTTATTCAGAAATCTAGGATTTTCAATTCTTTCCAGAATTAAATCGAGCCTGCTTTGTAGTGCCTTCATAGCGTGCATTCCATAATATTTTCTAGGTCAAGTCTGTTGAGCCTTTGTAGCCAAGCGCGGGTTTCAGGTAAAACATAGACTGGTTGCAATCGGCGATCCTTATTATTGTGCAAGTAATCTGCATCAACTAATGTACGAATAATATTAGTGCCGCTTTTTTTGAGCGTTGACTCAGATAAGTCATTCAAGCCTGGTAATGTTCGAGAGCGATCTAATAAAAAAGTCTCCCACGCATCTGGCTCTAAATTGGGCCGATAAACCCGTTTTGTTTCAGCGACAACATACTGCATGAAGTCGGGTAAAACAGGTGTATGTATCATCAAGGAAAGCATTAGTAGCTGTTTATAATAAGTTTCTGGTGCATGAATGACGTCATTAATGAACGCCTCGCCTAAGGGCTCAAGCCTTCTTCTAATAGCTCTGGCATAGCGAATAGCGGTATGAGGCGATTTCTTTTTAAGAATATTTTCTTCAATGAATAGATGGTTCCATTCAGCGTCAGACAGAGATTGCAAAAGCGTTTCAGCAACCACTCGACTTTCTGCAACCAACAAACTACCGCCAGTCAAATCGCGGATATACTGTTTTGCCTGATTAAGTTCGACTTTATTCAATGCCTGAATTTCCTTCTGCTGCTAGATGGTAACCTGGAGTTAATATAAAGTTTTCCACGCCATTTAAAGCTTGTGCGTCTTTCAGCCAAAGGTGATATTCGCCACCTGTCAATGCATGGTTTTCCGTACAATCAACATTCCAACGTCTTAAGACATAGCCTGCAACAGCAGCACGCACCTGAATAGATAGCAATCCATTCACCATGCCATATTCGAATTCTATGGTTTCAGGATGTTGTAATAATGGGTGTGGGATAAGTTGCAGTTCAACGATACTCTGCCATTGAAGATCAGCAGCCTTAGTTTCGATTTCTGCGATTATATTGCCAACAAGAACACTGGGCTTATCAATGCGGTTAATGACAAAGTCAGAGAACTTTTGTCTTTGTCGATCAAACCCGCGCACATGCCAACGCAAACCATTATCGACTAATGTATGGGGAACAATCTCACGCTGAGAAAGGCCGCTCGACAATGAAAGATATTTAATTTTTATGGCTTGGTTATTGTGGATTGCTCGTGTAATGCAGGCCAGAATATCGCTGGATGGCAAATTAAGTTGCGTGGGTGATTCTGTTGGAACAAAAGCTGGGTTGGTCATAGCGAAATCATCACCGAAACCATGCAGTAAAGCGGATAGCGCTTGATTACTGTTAAAGTTAAATACGGGCTTAAAGCATTCGCGCTGAATATAAGTTTTAGCTTTAGTGTCATACTCCAGATTTTTAGGAGCTAACTCTTTATAAAGCGTGATATCACGTGTAGCTGCGGCTTGTTTTATGCCAAAACGGCATTCGAGATCATTCCTATTAATAGTACCCAGAAAATAGAGCCTGAAGTCTATATGGAATAGACGCTCTCGCTGAGCTTGGTTCATGCTTGAAAGATTTGGATGGATCATTTCTCTTAAACTTCGCTAATAATAGCCAAAAAATTAACCTCACTAAATACAGATCAATTTTATGACCACCATCAAAATAATGCAAGTAATACGTTAGAGTTAACTTTCCTTCAGTATCATTCAAGCCAAAAGCCCATTCAGAGCTCACCTTGATAGCAACAATTTTCGCAACAGAGTGTATCTGCTGCGCCTACAAATTTAAAAGCTAAACCCAACGCTGCAATATTGACAATTAGACCATTTATTGGACAATTTAACGACAACCTAAATGAAAGCAGATGGTTGCATTACTTGCAACTGTATTGCCAACAGACTTATCCACAGAATCTGTGGAAAACACTTCGAACATCTTCTTTGATGTCCCTGCTGAACAGTTCAAGCACGCTAGTGCAAGTCAATGTAGGAATACGTTTGGAAGAGTGATCATATTGATCAAATTGATAACTTATTTCAAGTCATTGCTAGCCAGTGAAAACAACTAAACTCCAAAAAATCAAACAAATCAGCTTTTTTATTAGATCATTTTCTTGAAGCCATAATTATTTACAAGAAATAAAAAATATCTGACCCTGCAAAATGCAACAGCATAATTTTTGCTGTTGCATGCTATATGCCTCTGAAAAAGACTGGCAGCCCTTGAATATCAATGCTTACCATTTCGAACCTAACCGCTCCATTCTGTATATATTAACTACCTACAACATCAATGAATTTTTTATGAGTCATTCCAATTGACTTTGCTATTGCTTCAATAGTATCAAAATCACCTACTTTGTCTGAATTATAGAAAATGCCATCAATGGAAAATTTGATACCGTTATTTTTTTCAGAAATCATCGAATAAAAATCAAATAATAAGTCTTTTTCAGAATTCGATAATTTAATATTATTAGTATCAAATGAATCTGTTGTAGAGATATCCATATTTCTACTTACAAATCTATCGATTGGCTTAATATTTCCAATAACAATCTTAGTCTTATTTGATATGACCTCATGTTGCCTTATTTTTCTCATATAACCTACATTTAACTGTTCAGCTAATCTTAATCTATCAACTAAAATCTCTTTATCTACTTCTAACAGCTCATCTACCTTAGATCTTGTTGTACTATAAGTCTTGCGAGGCTTCTTATTAACACCTTTTGCTTCCAATATACGCTGATCAGCATATTTTTTCATACCATTCTTATCATTTTTTATCTGCTCATGGCATTTTGGTGTTTTTCTTTTACCATCATGACCAAGTGAACTAGATATAAAATCTGTAATATCTCTATACGTTATAGTACAAGGATCATTTTTAACTATTAAATAATCAAGCGCTTCTTTAATATTTATTAAAGATACCTTCTTATCTGAACGAGAATTGTCATATAACTTTTTAAATATTGATTCACTTTCATTTTGAATGCTATTAATATCGTCGTTAGCTTGATTAAGGTCACTTGTCATTTGTAATTTCCTTTAAATAAACTGGCATCAACACATCACATTTTTTTGATAATTCATCTAAAGAAACAGGTAGTTCCATTTTTTTGCCAGCGTCTATAATTATCTTATTTATGCTATCCCATGCACGTGAGATATTTACTGGAACCTGATAGCTTCCAGTATTTTCGAGTAGTTTACCCATTTCAATTCTACCAATTGAACTATCGACAACAAGGTTAGACTTTAAATTTTGTTCGGCATGTGCTTGTAGATATGTAGTTAAGAATTGAGCATGAAGCATTGCGGCCCTACCAGCATTCACTTCATCTAACTGCATAATGAATGGCTCAGAACCATTTTTAACTAATGCCTTAGTCAAATAAAGTGTCAATTTTTCAGTACATGATGTACTGCCTGTAGACAAAATCTGTTCAGCACATGCATTTATAGCAACTTGCTCTGCGCGCGTTGCACATTTTTCAAATGTAGCTATTACCTCTGTACGCTCTGACATAGTCATCAAAGTTTTTTCGGCTATATCTGTTGGCATATTTCTAACAGATTCTTTAATTTCCTCATCTGAAAATCCATCCTGACGCATACTTTTAATTTTTTCCCATGCAGGTAGTTTTTTAACAGATTTGTTTATAAATGATATACGTGACAACCATGAATCCATTAACATATCAATTTCCGGTTGAAGTGAGTCAACTATATTATTCTGTCTAGCTTCTTCAACTTCTTGACCATTAGACATATACTCATCGGCTTTTTTAGAATGGTTTTGTTGCTTTAAAACCAGCTCTTCAAGTTCAAAAAGTTTTTTGTTTGCAACAAGAATTTGCTGTGTTAAAAGCATTGGACCTGTCATAGAGAATCGACATTTAGGGCAATTACCTTTGCCTCCTTGAACTTCAGCTGGCTTGCTCCCTTTTATAACAAGCATGTTACCTTCATCGCACCTGGTTCCACTATTTGGACAAATAAATCCATCCAACACTGTCATCAAATGAAAGTTTTTTTTATCAATTTTATCAAAAGCTGCATTTTCAGCATTAACTTCTATAATTCGTCTGAAAAGGTCCAAATCATTCCGCCAGTCTTCAATAGAAATAAGATCCTGATTAACTTCAATTTCATGTGCTTTTTGAGATACTAATTTGTTAATTAAGCTAACACCGAATTTCGTATAAAATAAATTCATTACAATTGATTTGTGTCCAGACAGCATTTCAGCAATAACTGCGGGTTCTAAACCTGCTAAAGCAAAATTAGTAATCCCAGTAACTCTTAAACAATGTAAAGTGAACATTGTAATTGTTGGTCTAACTGATGTTGACGTGACTACAGATTCAAATATAAGTTTTATTGGACTTTGCTGCCCTGATAGGGTTTCAGAATTGAAGCGTCTTTCTGTTTCTACTTGCAAGAGTTTGAAAAAATCAGACAACCTTGCATAACTGACAGGCTCTTGTCTAAGTGGCGGGTCTCTGTGAGCAAAATCCAAAAACAAGGGCTGTATAATTGGGTAAATGATACGTTTTTTTCCATCCTCCGACATCCCTTCAGTTAAATCAAAATTAAAGATGGCATTATTAGTTAACATAAACTCACGTAGTTTTAAAAGCTTGTTTCTAAGCTCTTCGTTATCCCAAGTAACTGTTAAACCATCAGGTGATGTTTTAGATTGTACAAAATAAAATCCAATAATAAATTCATTTTTTGCAGCATTACCAAGTTGCTGAAACACTCCAGCTTGTCTTCTTTTTTCACCACTTGGATTATATTCCCATTTATTTAGAGTATCATTAAACCAAGACTCATCAAGTAGTCCCATATCAGCTGAATAACAACTTGCATAACGTATCGGCAATGTCATCATAGTCTCTAGCATAAGTGCGCGAGATGGACACCATATTCCTTTGCCTGATTTTTTTCCAGTCCAGTCGCTGTCTATTTTCTTTGCCCAAGCGTAATCATCTTCGAGCAAAATCTTTTTCATTAATTTAAATATCCGAGTCGGAATAACTTCCTTATTTGACTTATCTCCTGAAGAATTCACTTCAAAACCATTTCGATCTCTCTTATTTACAGGGATTTCATAATTTCTATTATATTTATCTGAAAACCATAAATAGAATTTTTCTAATTCATTTATAACACTATTTGATCTAGAGTCAGGACAATTTACTTTTAAGTATTCTACTAAAGTGATGGAAACACTAGCTTCTGAAAAGTTTCCAGATCTACTAATATGAAGGCTCCGATCAATTGAGTCAGGTTGTGTTATTTCATTTAACTCATCATCTTTTAAGGAAATCAGCCATTCCAAAACTGGGTTAAGAGCACTTGTGGCATCACTTATAGATTGTAAAGTCGAGTTAGGTACATATTTTCTAAAGTAATCAGCCCATACAGATAATTGTGGTCGAATGTTAACGGCCCAAATAAAACTTCCATCGAGTTTTTTTGGAGTATTTTTTTCTTCTATGTCTTTATTTAGTGTTTCATTATATACAAATACTCGCCTGGGTAGATTATTTAATTTTTCTCTATTAGCAAGTAAATAATCATTAACAAGCCTTTCAACAGGTGCATCTCTACTACTTTTAGCTGTTTTAGAAACCACATCTTTTGTTAAATGTATACACAATTCTTCTGATAACCCACCAGCGCCCTCAGCGTTTGTCATATATGTCAAGCGCTTTATAAAACCATAACAATCACTACCATCTGCTTTTCCTTGTTGAATCACTAAATTACCCATCTCTCGATAATTATCTAAACGATTCCTATTAAAATATTCAACAAAAACTTTATTAGGGAAAGGTAATCTTGCTTCACTTTTAGTACTAATATACACTTGATCCAAATATGGACAAATAAAGCAGTTAGTGGGTTGCATTTTCATGAGTGGATACAACAACCATCCACGTAAACACATAGCTTCACATATTTTGTTAAAGTAGCTTGCTACCCAGCGCATTTTTTGTTTTCCATTTCGCATAAAGTAATGGTGACAGAAATTTTCAAAAAAACAATCAACAGAACCCTCCGCATTACTCAAGCATTCATATGCATCAGATTTTTGATTAGTACTAAAAGTTCTATTATTTCTTATGCTATGAACCAGTGCAACAGCATCAGCATTGTTAATAACTGCCAAAATATACTTATATTCATTTTTATAAACGGATTCAATTAATGATTCATAACTACCAAAATTATTCGAAATGAATTCATTAAGAGATGTAATTCTCAAATTTGAAAACCTATAACCATCTGTTTTAGAATTTTTTATAACTCCAAACCATAAATCAGGAGAGTTGTTCATCTGATGTCTTAGCTCATCCGCCATGCATAGATAGACCTCATCTAGCAGTGTTTTTATTTCATTGACTGTAATATTTTCATTAAGAATTGTAAATTTATCAGGTGAAATTGATGATTTTACAATGTTATTGTCTTTACCAAGCCCGACGAACTCAATATATTCATAAGTTATGTTATTAAATTTTTCATTTTTATTATTCATAACATTATTCCTGCAATCTTGTTTAAATCTGTAAAAATCATTTTTGGATCTGTTTTCATCTTGCAGTATTCATTGTTTATTTTGCTACCATCTTGTTCACCGTTATTAACTTCATCAAATGCCTTATTAATTATTTCTTGCGCTTTTTTTAATCCAAGACTTTTATACTGCTCTTGTGACAATATGCATCTATGATGCAGAACTGTTTTAATTACTACTGCAGGAAATTTTAATTCTTCTAACAACATGGCGATATTATGTCTACATCCATGTCTATTTTGGCCATCGCTCGCTGTTCCAGTTAGTCCAACTCTATTGCAAGCTTGTTTCCATGCCTTGCTTACTGCGCTATCTTTTAACGGAGATCCATCTTCGGCTACAAAATAATAAGGATGCTTAAATGGGGCATTTTTCATCTGTTCAGATCGAATTGACATATATAGTGAATGCAAAGAAATCATAAACTGCTTTATTTCGAGGGGAGCAATCCAGACTATAGTTGTTGCTTTTGTTACTGGATCAAGCTCTTCTAGACCTTTCCACCCAGCCCATTCAGTTCCACCTAATTCATTTCGAGGTTTCAATTTGAATGCTTTTTCTAAATATTCAGAACGAGTCATTTTCTTACCTTGAAATATGATCGGTGCATATTTTGGATGCGCTAATTGAACATTAAGCTGATCCAGGTTTTTCGAAATATCAATATCATCCTTATAAATCTGTAGAGGCTCTGATCCGCGTAATCCAGCAAACAAATACATTGAGAACAACAATGAATTTCGTATATTAAACCTTTTATTAAAAGATATTTTTACATTATTTGATATAAGACAACCTGTCGTTATCATTTCTAATGATTTATTAGAAGGGAACCGCTTATCACTTTTAACCAACCTTTGCACTTTATCTTTTTTTACTAGATTTAAAGTTGGACTTTGATACTTTGCCGCTGTTCTTAATGCATCAAGATTATTTTTTTGGTTATCTAAATGACTAAATAACTTATATGATTCATGTTTACTATAACATTTCTTAGCGGCAACACTAGATCCATGAATATTAAGAATATTTAACTCATCTAAACAATATTGAATATATTTTTGTGCATAGTAAATAATGTCATTTACTAATATTACTGACCTTGCTGGCCATAAAAAATCATTTAATTCTAAATTCATTGATCCGCTTATCAACGTATCATAAAAACATTGAAATGTAGACCGTAAATCAGGATATGTATTAATAACTACATTAGTAGCACTGCAAAACTCAAAGAACAACCCTACTGCTCTCAATGAAGATCTTTTAGTTTTTAATGCTGAATTTTTATAATAAGTAGAATCATTAGCAAACATTGTCGCTGACTCAACATGTTCTTCATCAAAAAATAAAACGGGATAAACTTTGTTACCATCATTTATATCATAAGCATCTTTGACAATAAATCTTGATAAGAACCTAGTTGAATATGGTGAACAATTCATATAGCACTTCCATTTATAAAATCTATTTTCTAATTTGATACTTACGTACCTACTGCATCCATTCTAACATTTTGATTGCCGATTACCAATCAATTACTAAAATCTATTTTTAATTATTAAAACATGTGTTTTATTATAATTACATATCACACCCATTTTTTGTCGTTTTTTTAAAGCAACTAACTTAGTTTTATTCTCAGCCATCATCCTATTGTTATTAAACATTTTTTTTGAAGAATTAAAATTAACTTACACTTAATTCTTATCAATGCACATGTGCCAAAATAAATAAAATATCAATCTAATTTAGACTATGACATCGGCAGTCATTGCCAAATAATTGAAAGAGATTCATGACACTTATTATGATAAACATAACTTATAAAGCGGATGCTTAGTCATAATTAAACTCTGTGCATATTATTTTTTAAATAGACTAGAATTTACTAAAGTGCTCAGCAGTACAAATAAGAAAATATAATGAACGTGTTCGATAATTTATTTTGTTTATAGGGAGCCTTGAAGAACTACCAGGATTTATGGTTGTATTGAATATATCTGTGAAACTCTGAACTTGATCTGACAGATTCTAAAATGAGTCCAAGTTGTATCAAGCCTAGACTTTTCCAGTTCGACCCAAACCGGATGATGTAGCAAGTGCAGTAAGTCTTACATTCAACTCATAAGTGCAATCGATTATTATCGGACTTGAAGGTGGCTAGCTATTATAGTATTCAACTTTTTTTTTAATCCGATCAAAGACGATAAATCCCATTAGAAACCATAAACAGCTAACCCGCGCACAAAGATACCAGATTGCGATATAAAGAAAGCTGAAAAAATCAGAAACCGATAGCAGAGTTGCTCGGCGTATCAAGCTCAACCGTTGTCGAGAGTTGAAGCGAAATCAACGCAAGCGGGGTTATCGCCCTAAATAAAAACGGATAAGCGCCGAAGTTACGTTGGAAAGGCGATATAGATGACTGACGCTGTGATCATGGCGATTAATAAGAAAATTCGTCAAGCGTATACGTAAGGTCTCAGGAATGAATTATTGTTCCAAACAAAAATGCGCCTCGACCATACATATGCCATTCTGCCTTAGCCGTCCTGTACCATTATTCGATTTTTACCCAACAAGGGGAGCGTGGCGCTGCCTCAAAAATCTTGCAACAATGACTCTACGCCACTAACATCGACAGGTTGCATTTTTACTGCGCGATAAAGCTGCTTGTAAAAACTCCTGAACGATGTGGCTGCTAACGACTAAAATTTGCGTTCCCTTCCATGCTCGGTCGGTCACTTCCCTAAATTTCAGCGCTGGACTGGAGTCCTGAACAAGTCTCAGGGTGGTTAAAGGTCAATCAAGGCATCGCTAATTTACCAACACGTTTGGGCGGATAAGTGTCGTGGTAGGGCCTTCTTTAACACATTAGGCAAAGCCATAAGAAACGTAGAAAGCAATATAGATCAGAGGGTAAGCGAGGTCAGATAAGGAATCGAGTCAGCATAGATGATTGCCCTGATATTGTTACTCAAAAGAGTCACCTCGGTGATTGGGAAATTAATACGGTGATAGGCAAGAACCACCAAGGTGCATTAGTCACGATAGTGGATCGAGTATCCAAGTTCACCTTGATATAAAAAAGTGAACAGCAAGCATGCCGAAGTCCTTACTGAAGCGACTATTATTCTGCTACAGCCCTATCTGGATAAAACCTTGACGATAACCACTGATAATGGCAGAGAGTTTGCCGGACGAGGGAACTTCTTTATATGTGTTGGTTAAGCGCCCACACTGAAGACATCTTAGTAGTACCAGTTCCTTTGAGTCAACCCCCATTACACGAACTTCCTTAGCGCCACAGCCTTTGCAAAGTTTTATCTGACACTTATGCGTACGGATATTCCTTGGTAAGGTTCTAAAGCTTTCTGCCCGTGTCAAATATGAAATACGCACCTGTTATTTAACCTTCGGGCCTCTCGTTTTCTCTTTAAACTTAATCTCGATGATCTTTTGGTAATAGTTGGCTTTCATATTTCCTAGCATACTCATCGTCACACCGCATGTTCGGATGCCGTCATGAACTTGATATCAGTTTTTTTGCAAGCTGTTTTCGCGGATTCTCCTTGAGTTTCCGCTGCGGTTATCATACCTATATTAGGTTATCCATTTTCAGATAACGAGTTTAGCCTATGGTGGAATCACTTGAATTCAGATTAGGGATATTTAACTCATATTACTGAATTTTAAGTAAATATATTGTCTATCTCACGAGGTATAACTATTACTTATTAATTATATATTACCCTATAGATAATAAAATCATCCTTACGATATCCCCTCATTTATTTGCTTACATCAGATTTAATCTATGCAATATTTGACTCAATTTTTTCTATGCTCTCTCTACTATAAAAAAACACTTCTCTTTTTGTCCCATTATGATAGAATAAAAAACGTAATATCTTATTGATTTTTATAATTAATTTATTTTTTATTGTGACTTTAACATTTCTAGTACTCTGATTTTAATCAGTTGTTAACTAAATATCTACTTTAGCTTCTCTTTATAAGTGTTACTGCTTAATAGGTATAGAGAAAAAATGGCGCCGTGGATGGGCGCATTAATCGATAACCTTGAACTGCTGGGCAGTAATGCGGAGCACGGTGAATGGGAGCAAAGCGCGACCAGCAACATCATCATGAACCGGATCAAAATCAGGTCGCTTAACTTCATGCGCGGCCGGACATTCCTCAATCGCTACCTGATCATCGATGAGGCCCAAAACCTGACCTCGAAACAGATGAAAACATTGATAACACGGGCAGGTCCCGGAACAAAAATCATCTGTATCGGCAACCTGTCGCAGATAGACACGCCTTATTTAACGGCGACAACCTCGGGATTGACTTATGTTGTAGACCGTTTTAAAACCTGGCCGCATGGAGCTCATATTACCTTGCGGCGCGGGGAACGCTCACGCTTAGCCGATTACGCTTCAGATATTTTGTAGATATTCGCTTAAACGACATTAACCGAATTAATCATTGCTGTGTTAAGTAACACGAAGAGCACAAAGAATGAAACATAAAATTTCGTGTCCTTCGTGGTAAAAACTCCTTAGCTATTACATAACATCAGCTAATAATTTGCATCCAGACTGTTATCGCCAATCCGTGGCCAAGCGGTCAGCACCGCCTTAACAACGGTCGCTAATGGAATCGCCAAAAATACCCCCCAAAAGCCCCACAAACCGCCAAAAAGCAAAATGGCGACGATAATTGCGATGGCATGCAGATTAACCGCTTCGGAAAACAGTACCGGCACCAACACAACGCCGTCGAGCGCCTGAATAATTGAGTAGGCAATAACAACGTACATAAACTCATCACCGCCTAATCCCCACTGAAAATAAGCGACACCTAAAACCGGGAAGGTAACCAGGGTTGCACCGACATAGGGAATAATGACCTGCAAGCCCATCAAAACAGCCAGCAACATGGCATAATTCAGCCCCATCGTCGCGTAAGTCACATAACTGACCGCCCAGAGAATAAAAACCTCGCCGAACTTACCGCGCACATAATTGCCGATCTGGGTGTCGACTTCTTCCCAAACACGTACAGTCAAATTCCTGTCTCTGGGCATAAACTGCAAAAACCAGGCTATTAACATCTGTTTGTCTTTTAAAAAGAAAAAGACCATCATCGGCACTAGAAACAAGTAAATCATTACGCTGACTAATCCCACAACAGATGCCGCCGAGAGCGACAGCACATTTTGCCCGTAAGTTAACAATTCCCTCTGCACGGCAAACATTATCTGTTGTATTTTGCTTTCCGAAACCAGTTTCGGGTACATTTCAGGCAAGCGCAAGATCCCGGTTTGCGCCCTGTTCAGTATCTCAGGAATCTGTTGAACAAGTTCCACCGCCTGTTGTGAAACCATCGGTATCAAATAAAACAATAAAAAACCCAAACAAGCCATAAACACTGAAAACACCAGATAGACGGCAGGCAGACGATGCATGTTCATGCTTTCAGCTTTGCTCACCAGACCTTCCAGTAGGTACGCCAGCACGATTGATACGAAAACCGGCATTAACAGGTCGGACAATGAATAAATCAGCACAAAACTGGCAATCAGAATGATTGCCAGTGCAACAGCTTGGGGATTGGGTAAAAAACGCTTAAAAGAGTTTCTAAGCAGACTTAGACTTGTGGATGAATCTTGAATCGTCATTGATAACCAGATGATTTATTTTTATTTGTGCCATTCTACATCCAATAAAGCTCTCGACAGGAACTATAAAATCAACGGCGGGTTGTTGTACCAAGTTAGCCGATGTTCGACTCTGTATATCCGAATCATTTATTCGCTACGAAAAACATAAACTTCGTGCCCTTCGTGCCCTTCGTGTCTTCGCGGTGCATTAATCAATCTAGCAATTCGAAAGACATCCGGTTAAAGCTATTTTTTTGCCGCGTAATTCAGGCAACTGAACAGGAAAAACTGCGCACCGAAAATGAGATTAGCCATCAGCAGATGAATCGGCTGGGCAACCGGCGGCATACCCAATCTATCAAGGCTAATGCCTGCAAGAATGGCCGTGACCACCAGCGCGGCCAGGGATAAACCGATACGCCGCAACAGGCTTTTTTTATCGACAGACCGGACAATTTTCCAGGCTAACCAAAGATTGGTAAATAAAATAATCGAGGAAAAGGATCTGTGTATGTAAAAAATAACCGGAAAATCGTCACGCCAGTATTGGCGCTCAATATAAGTATGATTATGAGCGATGAAATCGACGGCTTCCCTGACCTGAGTCCCCATAGCCACTTGCAACAGCGTCATAATCATTGCCGCGATTAACACGGTTTTGAATTTGTCCGGCAGCGCCCGAATATCAATCCGGGCGATAACATCCCGTTGCGAACGGGCAATCGTATAAATAAGCAATGCGACGATGAACAAAGCCAGCAACATGTGCAAAGTGATCATCAAGGGCTTGAGATTACTTGCCACAACGGTAGAACCCAGCCACCCTTGGAAACCGACCAGGAAAAACACGCTGACCGCCAAATAAAAAATGGTTTTGTCGGATTTAAGATAAATGCGCGATGACCAGGCCGTCAGTAAAATCAAAAAGCCAATCGTCACTCCAACCAGGCGATTGGTGTACTCGGTCCAGGTTTTTACCGGGTTAAACTGGGTGTTTTCATAACCGCGTTGTGCATAAATCTCATGATAATTAGCGGGTAACTGGGATTCATCCGTTGGCGGCACCCACTGTCCAAAGCAGGTCGGCCAGTCGGGACAGCCCATGCCTGAACCGGAAGCCCTTACGATTCCACCGACAAGGATGACAAAATAAACGGCGAAAATTGTAATTGTGCCTAATCGGCGAAAATGTGCGGCGGCTTCAGTATTAATCATAGTATTAAACGTTTTTAGGAGAGCATGCTTCGGGCAATTTCAATTTCATCTGAAATACCCTCAATTTCCAGTATTTCAGTGTTAGCGGGAAATCCGAGCTTGGTAAATGAAGGGACGGCAGAACAATCAACCCGGCATGCAGGATGATCAGTTCCCGCTATGCTTTGCAAAAATGCAACTTGTACCACATCGACATAATCTGCCTTAGGTCCTGAGTCATATCGGAAATTGACATATTCGGACGCCACAGGCTTTAAATTTGCCGGAAAGTCCCAAGCATCCATAATCAATTTCCCTACGGCGGGATGCGCTTTTTCCAGCAGCTTTTCCATTCTTGTCGGGCTATCCCTAAACTCCGGAATATTCTCAACCAGCATTAATATAGGCAGTTTACCTATTTGATGAATAAGGCCTGCCAGCATGGCCTCGTCGGAATTAAGATGGGGAACAAACGCACAAAGAGCCCGACTGATGGCTGAAACATTAACGCTTTGTTCCCAGGTTCTCCTGAACAAACTCTCCAACAGTTTTGATGAGGGGCGAAACATCTGCTTCATTACCAGACTGGTAACCAAACTACGAATCGTATTGTTGCCCAACCTTGAAACGGCCATTTGTATGTTATTGATTTCAGATGCGCCACGGTACACAGGGCTATTCGCTACACGAATAATTTGCGTTGATAGCGCGGCATCGGTCACTATCATAGCAGCCAACTCCTTCGCCGATATGTCGCCATCAGTAACGGCATTCTTAACCTTTAAGGCAATATCGGGTAGTGTAGGCAAAACAAGACGATTCGCATCAAGTTCTACTTGAACATGATCAAGAAAGTCCTGAACGGAAGTAAATTGCATTATTGCTGCATCCCTCGATAAATAATACGCACTAAAATCACACGGTTAATAATATCAGTTTATCTTGGTTATGATTTTTGAGCCTAAGATTATAAGCGTTTGTGTCGAAAATTTGCAGGATAACAAGCATTTTGCAAGTATTTTGCCCATTTTGCGCATACAGCACTTTACCCACACTTTGTTCCGTGCCGGTGCTGTCATCAATGATTGTTGAATTAGGCTCGGGAGTTGCCAAGGCGTCGCATTCAGCGAGAAACATTTCCCTTTTTGCCTTGCCAAGGTAATGAGTCCGGGCAACAATTTCCTGACCGGTATAACAGCCCTTGTTGAAACTAATGCCACCCAACTTATCCAGATTAAGCATTTGCGGAATAAACTCTTCCGATGTTTCTGCAGTAAGCCAGGGAATCCCCGAAATTATATCGAGATAGCGCCATTGTGCTGAATCTTCCGGCAGGAAGCCTAGCTGAACCTGCTTTTCCCAGAGCGCCTGGGCATTATCAGCCCCCGCGATAATCAAATTGCGGTTCTGAAGATTAACAACGATATTTTCCTGGCTGCTTGTTGCAAAGCGCTGTTCCGGTACTTCGCCGGGTTGCGATGCCTCATCGTACAAGCCGATGAGACATAACGCATCCGAGCTGTCGGTTAAGGTTACCTTTGATCGCAACACGTACATCTGCAGTCTTTTCTTGACTGATGCCAGTAACTCTTGGGGCAAAATCATCAAAAAAGCATCGGAGTTTTTAACCAGTAAAAAAGTGGTAATCGCCCTGCCCTTAGGATTGCATAATGCGCCAAGACTGCTTTTAATATCAGTTATATCGTTAATATTGCAGGTGATTTGTCCCTGTAAAAATTTTGCCGCATCGCTTCCTGCAATCGTCAAAACACCCAGATGTGCAATGGGGTAAATGCGCTTATTGCCTTCACGCTCAGGCGATGGAAAAACGATGTCGGTATCGTTGTCAAATAGTGCATTTTTAGAAAGAAGGAAGTTTTTCCAATTAGGGTTCATCAATAAACAAATAATGGATTTTAAAGTGTCCCGATTATATCGTTGTTTGAACAAAGACAAAAAACCTATGTGATGATTTGTATTGCATTGAAATACACGTATTATCAACGGGGAAAAAATAAGGAGCGCCCAACTTGCCCAAAAAACACGAACCCTCGTTGTCGGTGGAGCTTAAACCATCCAAACGATTAAAGCAGTTGCTGGTTATTATGCATGTGCTGGCATTGGCTGCAAGCATCGCCAATGCGTTACCGATTGCCATTAAATTAGCCTTGTCGACCGGAATTTACATACATCTTCGGTTTATGATTAAGCGCTTAAAAAGCGAACGACATGAAATCAAACAGTCCGAAGCATTCGGCTGGGAAATATCCAGCGGCAATGACTTTAAATCGGTGCAAATCCTGAATTCAACGGTCATCACTATATTCGCGATATTTCTGCATTTTACCGACAATGCACGTAAGCAATCCGTGCTTATAGTAAACGATGCCTTAAGCGAGGACGATTATCGGCGCCTTATCGTTAGACTGAAAACGACTGATAAAAAATAAGCGCAAACCCTGCTAGATTTTCCGGAAGATTGGAATTGATTTTTCAGCGGAACGCCGCGTCCTAAGCCCCCAAGCCAAGAGATATTCAATCCTGCGATTTCCATTACTCAAACGTTTAAAAAGTATTTCAAATAACTTCTTGTAAAACGAATAGCCTTTGCCGGGATGGGCGTCCAGATACTCGCCAAGTCTTTCCCCATTGATTTCCACTAAACAGCCATCGGTAATGGCTATAACGGACGCGGTTCGTACCGACGACTCATGCAGACAAGTATCGCCAAAAAGATCGCCCTTTCCCAAGTCGCCGACGCCCGTTGTTATGTTTCGGCGTTCTTCCAGTTCCACATGCATGGACACTCGTAATTGACCTTTTTCAATGAAGAACAGCGACTTGGCCACATCGCCTTCCTTAACGATGATTTCATCAGCATGAAAATGCCAACGTTTCCAAGCGACCCCTTGAATAAACTTTGGATCATTGACTATGCCATTAATTAAACGTTCCAAGGCCGTATGTCCCGACTACACGCAATTATTTAACAAACCGGCCAATTTCGCATCCATCACTCATACTCCAAACCATCAACCCGCTGAAAGCCTCTGGGCAATGCCAAGCCTCGTTTGGCGCGACCGGCGGAATAATGTTCAATATCCGTGCCTTTAAGTGTCAACTGCCGTTTACCGGCAATGATTTTCAACTGGCCGTTTTCAGGCAGCGCCACCGCCGCAATCACATAATCTTTTCCAGCGGTCAGATCGGCGGTCGGGATTTGAATCAGCTTGTTGCCTTTGCCTTTCGCCAAAGCGGGCAGCTCAGCTACAGGGAAAATCAGCAAGCGGCCTTGCAAAGTCACCACCGCAAGCGAATCAGCTTCACTACGTATCGGCGTGGGCTTTAATACCTTGGCGCCATCCGGCAGTGTGATTAGCAATTTTCCGGCCTTGTTTTTACTCAATAATTCTTTAAGCTGAACTCGGAATCCATAACCGAAATGGCTGGCAAGCACATACCAGTCGTCCGGTTGCCCCGCCAGAAGATGCAAGAACAACGAACCCGGCGGCGGATTAAGTCGCCCGGTCAACGGTTCTCCCTGAGTCCTGGCCGACGGCAGATCGTGTGTAGCGGTGCTGTAAGCGCGGCCGGTGGAATCGAGGATATAAACCGGCTGCGTGGTCCGGCATTTGACCGCATCCAAGAAGCCGTCGCCGGAACGATAATTTAGACTGGCAACATCAATGTCATGGCCTTTTGCCGCCCTGATCCAGCCTTTTTCCGACAAAATAACGGTTAATGGTTCGTTGGTTATTAACGCCGTTGTTTCCAGCGCCTGCGCCGCATCCCTGGCAACAATCGGCGAGCGGCGGTCATCGCCGTATTTCTCAGCATCACGTTCGAGCTCTTTTCGGATCAAGCGGTTTAACAAGCGCGGCGAACCTAGGGTTTTTTCCAGTGCGGCGCGTTCCAGTTCCAATTCGTCCTGCTCGCCGCGAATTTTCATCTCTTCGAGCTTGGCCAGATGCCGTAACTTTAATTCCAGTATCGCTTCGGCCTGAATATCGGTGATACCGAAACGCTCCATCAGCACCGGTTTGGGATGGTCTTCACTGCGAATAATGGCGATGACTTCATCGATATTCAGATAGGCAATCAGTAAGCCATCCAAGATATGCAATCGCGCCAACACTTTGTCCAGCCGGTATTGCAGACGTTTTCGCACGGTTTCGGTCCGAAACGCCAGCCATTCGACCAGGATGTCTCTAAGACCTTTAACCTTGGGCCGTCCGTCCAGGCCGATCATGTTCATGTTGACGCGATAGCTTTTTTCCAGATCGGTCGTCGCAAACAGATGCGACATCACCTCATCCGCATCGATCCGTTTTGAGCGCGGAATCACCAGCAAACGGGTCGGATTTTCATGATCCGATTCATCGCGCAAGTCTTCAATCATCGGCAGCTTTTTCGCCAGCATTTGCGCGGCTATCTGCTCCAGCAATTTAGCGCCGGAAACCTGATGCGGCAGCGCGGTGATGACGATATTGCCGTCTTCCTGCTCGTATTTGGCGCGCATTTTTATCGAGCCGCCGCCGCTGATATACATTTTTTGTATCTCGTCGGCCGAGGTGATGATTTCCGCATCGGTCGGGTAATCGGGTCCCTTGATATGGGTAAACAGCATGTCCAGCGTACTGTCCGGGTCATCCAATAACTGGATGCAGGCATGAGCGACTTCCCGCAGATTATGCGGCGGTATATCGGTCGCCATGCCGACCGCAATGCCCATCGTGCCGTTCAGCAAGATGTTCGGCAACCGCGCTGGCAATAACACCGGCTCTTTCAGCGTCGCGTCGAAATTATCCGCCCAATCGACCGTGCCCTGCCCCAATTCGCTCAACAAGGTTTGTGCATAGGCGGTCAGGCGCGATTCGGTGTAACGCATCGCGGCAAAGGATTTTGGATCGTCCGGCGAACCCCAGTTGCCCTGTCCGTCAACCAGCGGATAGCGGTAGGAAAAGTCCTGCGCCATCAGCACCATCGCTTCATAGCAGGCGGAATCGCCGTGCGGATGATATTTACCCAACACGTCGCCGACGGTTCTGGCCGATTTTTTAAACTTGGCCGTCGCCGTCAACCCCAGCTCGGACATCGCATAAACAATACGCCGTTGCACCGGTTTTAAGCCATCGGCGATATTCGGCAAAGCCCGGTCCAAAATCACATACATGGAATAATCCAAATAGGCTTTTTCGGCAAAATCCTTTAACGGCAGTTGTTCAAAATTTCCCTGCATAATCATAAATTACAGCTCATCCTTTAATAACTCCACATGCATGGCACGATTTTTCTCCAGGCTTTCCTGGCGTATTTTTTTGCGCATTTCTGCCGCTTGGTAAAGTCTTATTTCCACATCGTTATCCAGTTGTAATCTCGGTACTTCCACCGTTTTTCCGTGTTCATCCATCGCCACCATTGTAAAATAGCAGGACGTCGTATGCCTTTTTTGGTCGGTTCTTAAATCCTCGGCAAAAACCTTGACCCCGATTTCCATCGATGAATGGCCGACATAATTGACATGCGCATAAAAGGTAACCAGCTCGCCGACATTGACCTGTTGCTTAAAGAACACCTGATCAAGCGCCGCGGTCACCACATATTTTTTACAATATTTTGCCGCGCAGGCATAAGCCACCTGATCCAGCAATTTCAATAAAGAGCCACCGTGGACGTTGCCGGAAAAATTAGCCATGTCCGGCGTCATCAATACCGTCATCGTTAGCGATTTTTCTTGTTTGGTCATTAAGCTCTCACTTTTACTAAGCTCCACATTGCAGGCCGTCACGTCAATATTGTGTGATTTTTTATCTTAACCAGGTTACAACTCATCGCCCGGAAGTGCTTCACGGTTTGGAACCCTAGCCAACAAGTGCTGAAAAGCCTGTTTATCAGCTCGTTGCGCACGTTGCTGCAAATAATCTTCCGTTGCTATAGCCGAGACCTTTTCGGCAACCGCACTGGAGATAAACTGATTAATGGACACCCCTTCTTGCTGGGCGAGTTCTTTAATATGCCGATGAACAGAATCCGGTAAACGCAGGCTTAATGCACTCATTACAAACGCTCCAATAAAGTTTTAGGAACAATGGCTTCAACACCAAACTTATCAATACCAACAAAATCTTTTAAATTGTGGGTGACGATGGTTTTAACCTTTGCAGCCACCGCCAATTCCAGCACCAAATCATCCTTGGCATCAGGCAAGTAAGGCCTCCATAAAAAATATACTTTCTGAAATCGACTAAAAGTACAGAGATTATCCAAAACAACATCTATATCTTCATCCAGCAAATTCAACTCCGTTTGATTACGCTTGAGGACATCTTCATATTCAAACAATAAAGGCGTCGATAATGCCGGCCGAATACGTCCCGCAGCAAGATGCTCCAATATTTTAAAGGATGCCCCGCTCGCCGAATATAGCCCGGAACACAAGATATTGGTATCCATAATAATTTCACTCATACCACATACAGTATCATATAAAATATTATTGTAGCAATCGGCTGTTTTTTGAGGTGTAAAAGGGCGTTTATCTCATGGCTGTTTAATTGAATGGTTACTGTTGCTACAGGACGATTCCGTCTACGATGGCATGACTGCCGGATTCATTCATCTTGGACCGACGTAACCCAAAGTCGGCACTTAGGCTAAATCGACCCCCACATAGGTGCCGTTATTCGTGATTTTATGCCTTAAGTTAATGCGTAAGGGTAGAACGGATACTGATGATATGTTTCTCGTTGACATGATTCTGAAGCCTCACAAGGCTTTTAAGTTATTGTTTTAAAGCATCAATGCCGTGTAATAAAGTTGCAGGAAATTCACGAGGGGACTAGCATAACAATAGCCAGCTTCAAATATGTGGTGGTATTTCATTTTTCTTTCAATCAGTTATCGGGAGATTATCATGTCAAACCAAGACGACCAAAACAACCAGCCCCATTCTTCAACGGATTCAGATGATCCTGTAGAAAATATTGCAGGGAACGTCAAGACACTTTTAATA
>Ga0160178_107584_pt1 | contig 86320 bp, 71 predicted proteins | sample met4sta_2_FD_108560 | JGI IMG/M metagenome (GOLD analysis project Ga0160178, IMG submission 108560) | Synthetic bacterial communities of pure cultures from sediment of Lake Washington, USA, under low oxygen conditions - MT... | ecosystem: Engineered > Modeled > Simulated communities (microbial......
CGACTAAAAGCCATTTTTTCATATTTAAACGTCCTTTTTGCATGTCTTATCTCTCTATAAGGTGGAATTGAAATCCCGGCGCCTAACGTAAAGCTATTAAGCATGGTTTTTTTAATGCCCATTTCGCTGTCTTGCCGTATGGACGGGGGTAGTTTCAATTAAATAAAGCGCTTTGTAAAGATTTAGCCTCTTCCGAAAATAAGGAGCGGGCATCTGTCCGTGCCGCCTGGCGGGGGAAACTCATACTCGGTTTGTCGCCCGGTAACAGGCACGGCTTGTGAAATCCTAGCGAATGTTATAATATAACATTCGCTTTCAGATAAACGGTTTTTGCAATGAACACACCTGCCGAAGTAAGTCATTCCCATTCCTCGGGGCATGATCATAAAAAATGTGTCAGCGAGGCATTAGGCACTGCCGAGCATTTGTGCGTGGTGCGCGGTGTGCAATTAACTCCGATCCGCCATCAAGTGCTGGAGCTGATCTGGGACAGTCATAAAGCCGTCAAAGCTTATGAGTTGCTGGATCGCATCAAACCCCTGCAAAATGCCGCAAAACCCGCAACGATTTACCGCGCACTGGACTTTTTGATCGAGCAGGGCCTGATTCATCGGGTGGAAAGCCTCAATGCCTTTGTCGGTTGCAGTTGCTCGGGGCATCAGCATGAACAGTTATTGCTGATCTGCAATAACTGCCAGGAAGTGGAAGAGCGGTCGGCTCCCGATGTTATGCAGGCCTTGTCGCAGGAAATCAAACAGGCGGATTTCATTGTGCATAGCAAGGCTATCGAAATTCACGGCATATGCGCAACCTGCGCGCAGACCATGAGTAGCGAGCAAGTCTAATGGCGCTATTTTTTCCAAGCATAGCATCCAGTAGATGCTATGTTATAACATTTCTCATTATTCAAGCAACGCGTTCAAAAACCTATGAATAAAAAACTGGCTGTTATTTTGTTATCGACAGGCGCAATAGGGGCTAATGCCTATGCGGCTGACGATGATATTCACAAACTGGATGACATCGTCGTCATCAGTACCGGCATCAAACATTCCACTGCAAAATCGGCCAAGCCGGTAACGGTATTGACGGGCGACTCGTTGCGAATGAAAACCGGGACGACTATCGGCGATACGCTCAAAAACGAGCTCGGTATTACCAGCCAATCATTCGGTTCCGGGGTGGGTACGCCAGTTATTCGCGGGCAATCCGGGCCCCGGGTGCGGGTCATGCAGAACAGTCTGGGCAATAATGATGTTTCGTCATTGAGTCCGGATCATGCCAACGGCGTGGAGCCGATTTTGGTGGAACGCATTGAAGTGTTGCGTGGGCCGTCAACGCTGTTGTACGGAAACGGCGCCATCGGCGGCGTGGTGAATGTGATCGATAACCGGATTCCAGAGCAAGCCCCGGATAAACTGATCGGCGGTGCCGGTGAGCAACGCTACGATTCGGCAACCAACGAGACCTCCAGTGCTATCAAGCTGGAAGGCGGAAAAAGCGGCATGGCCTATCATGTCGATAGTTTTTACCGCGACCAGGGCAATACCCATATCGGCGGCTCTGCGATAGATGAAGAGGCTGCTCGCGCAACCGATCCCGGCCTGAATATCGTGAACAATCCCAACGGGCTTATCGATAATTCAAAAGCGCGGTCGCGCGGCGGCTCGGTCGGAGTTTCGAAAATCGGCGATGCCGGTTTAATCGGTGTTTCAATCAACAGCCTGGAAAAAAATTACGGCATTCCGCCGGATGGCAGCGGCAGTGCGCCGGTGACTATCGATTTGACTCAAACCAAATACGATTTTAAAGGGCAACTGAATAAGCCTTTCGCGCTGGCTGAAGAATTGCGGATGAAATTCGGCTATACCGATTACAAGCATGTCGAGATGGACAACGGCACACCTGCCACGACATTCCTGAATAAGTCTTACGAAAGTCGGTTGGAGCTTGAACACAAGCCCATCGGTATATTAAACGGCGTGTTGGGCTTTCAATCGGTCAATAGCCAATTTGCCGCTTTAGGCGCAGAAGCCCTGGTGCCGCGTACCGACCTTGATTCCTATGGTCTGTTTGATGTCGAATCGTTCAAAATCGGCGCTGTCACCTATGAGCTGGGTGCTCGCGGCGAATGGCAAACCATCGCGCCGGAAAACCGCAACCGCCTGACTTATGTACCCATCAGCGGCTCGGCCTCGGCATTGTGGGACATCACCGACCGTCATCAAGTCAGTCTGGCATTCACGCACTCGCAACGCGCGCCGCAGATACAGGAATTGTTTTCCAACGGCGTTCATGAGGCTACGCACAGCTACGAATTGGGCAATGCCAACCTCAATAAGGAACTGTCCAATAACCTGGATCTGGGCTATCGCTACAAGGCCGACTGGATGACGGCGGAGTTGAATCTTTTCCATAATTGGGTCGGTGACTACATTTACCAGCAACGCACTGGGGACGTGTTTAACAGGGATAGTGAAACCATGGAAGCGGTTTGTTCAGCGGGGGCAAGTTGCGTTCCTGTTGTGGCAAGTCGCCAGACCGCCGCCATTTTCAAAGGCTTTGAAGCCCAAACCGTGTTCCCGCTGATGCAAAATCGTTACGGCGCGATCGATCTGACCTTATTCGGCGACTATACCCGCGGCACCTTTGAACAGGGCGGCAACGTTCCCCGTATGCCGCCGTTGCGCTACGGCTTGCAACTGAGTTACGAGAAAAATGACTGGTCGACCAATGCCCGATTGACCCGGGGCGAAGCGCAGAATCATTCAGGCGAACATGACTCAAACACGCCCGGCTATTTGTTGTTGAATCTGGGGGCGCAATACCGCTTGGCGAGCTTTGGCGACTCGGAGGTACTTTTGTTCGCGAAAGGCAAGAACATGCTGAACGAAAATATCCGCAATTCGACATCCTATCTGCGTAATTTCGCCCCGGAGCCAGGGCGCAGTGCGGAGCTGGGCATTCGGGTCAGTTATTGATATTTTGACAATAACCGGACACAGTGAATATCGATATGAAGGGCAGGGCGTGGGTTATTAAATCTAAAAATAGCACCTAAAGTTATCCGCCAATGATGCTCAACTTATTGGCGGTGATGGTATGAAGCGGACGTAAACCTGTTTTATTACCCGATTGTTTTCTTTTGCTGCATGCTTTCGGAATAGAAGGAAACCCCATGCTTTCCCTGCTTTGCGTGATACATTGCCGTATCGGCAAAATGAACCAGGGTTTCGCCACTGCTGGTATTTTGAGGATAAACCGCAATGCCGATACTGCCGCCCAGAGTAAATTCCAACTCATCAAAAATATAAGGCTCCCGTAACTTTCTCAGGATTTTTTCGGCAACCGGCGCCGCGCCATCAGCATCGGTTTCCGGTAGTAATAGCGCGAATTCATCGCCGCCAAGGCGGGCGGCTATATCGGAGTCACGCAGAGTGGAGGAAATTCTTCTGGCCGTTTCTTTTAGTACTTCGTCACCAATAGCATGTCCCATCGTGTCATTGACAAACTTGAAGCGATCCAGGTCCATGTAAAAAAGCGAAACCGATTCGTTGGTGCGATGCGCCATACTGATGATTTGTTGAAGCTGGTCGGCGAATAACCGGCGGTTAGCCAGGCCGGTTAACTCATCGTAATAAGATAGCCAGATTAAGCGATCGTCAGCCTGTTTGCGCAAAGTGATGTCATGCACAATGCCATCAACGCCTATGTATTTATTATATTCATCATAAACAGGGGTGTCTGTCACTTCAAGCCAGTGGATATTTTTCTGTGCATTGTATATTTCTAACTGATAAGGCGAACTGTGTATGCTTTGGCTATACTCATCAATTTTAAGGTTTATCGGATTGTCGGTAAGATATTCATGATAATGAGTCATAAATTCATCCACAGTGTATCCGAGTATATTGGTTATTGAGGGACTGATGTAAGTGAATATACCTTTGCAATCGCGCTGATAAAAAAAGTATTCATTACGCAGGTTTTCAACCAGGCTACGGAATTTATGTTCGCTGGAGTGCAGCTCGGCGGTCCGCTTTACGACCAGATGTTCAAGATCGCTTTTCAATGCTTGCAGGATTTTGTTGGTGGTCTGGACTTCGGTTTTTGACCGTTCTATTTTCTTGTTTTGTCTGCGAACCCGGGCAATCCATAGCAGTAATAAGACCAGTACAATGACGAACGCCGCTACCATTTTTCGAATCAGTTCGTAGTCAATTGAGGGTTTAATGCTGGGAACCCATTTGGCGTGGATATTCTGCATTTCTTCTTCACTTATAGTGACCAGCGTCTTTCGTAAAATGTCTGCCAGAACCGGCCAGTCATTACGTACGGCGATGCTCTCATTAATGCTTTCATTGGCGCTATTGAGATCATAGAAGGCTGCAATTTTCAGATCAGTCAGAAGATATTTGGTTTGCAGATAACTGGCTGTGGCCATAAACGTAATGGCTGCATCGGCCTTTTCTGTACTGACGGCCTTTAGCCCATCCAGCATAGAGACCACAAAATAGGGAGTGACTGAAGGCAACTCCTTAATAACCCGATCGACAAATTGGTAACCTTTGACCATCGTGACGGTTTTTCCCACAAGATCGCTTTGATTTTTAATGGTGGTGTTATCTCTTTTGGTCATGATAACCAATGATTTGATCAGATAGGGCTGTGTGAAGATAAACAACTGTCTGCGGTCCGGCCGATTGACCATCGTAGCGACGACATCAACTTTATGCGCTGCCGCTGCTTCGTATAGTTTATTCCAGCTGGTATTGGGATAAGTTTCAAATGTAATGCCCAGTCGCTTGCTCAGGGTGTTCATGACTTCGATGGCAATACCTTCAAGCTGTCCCGAATCGTTGATGAAGCTATAAGGCGGCAATGAGCCGTCAAAAGCAATCCTGATCTTTTTATGATTCGCTAACCACGCCCGTTCTTTTACTGTCAGCTGTACTATGGGGTCAACTTTGTTCTGGCTGGAAACTTTGGCATCAAAGTCATCTGCCGCAGCAACATTGACGAAAAAAATGAAAAAAAACAAGGAAACTAAATAATGCATTGCTTGGGATAGATCAGTTTTTAAAATGGGGGATAAGACGGAAGTCAGGCATTCTCTGTCTTGATTTAATACGGGCATTGAATGTTCCATTGTGCGTGTATCAATAGCGTAATTTTAGTCTATTTTTGGTCTGCTTGTGTTACGGCGTAAAAAGAGCGTCGCGAGGTCGGTGTCGGTCTTTATTCTTGACAGGGTGATTTAATCTTATAGAATACCCGGCTCGAACTGCGGAGCGGTAGTTCAGTTGGTTAGAATACCGGCCTGTCACGCCGGTGGTCGCGGGTTCGAGCCCCGTCCGCTCCGCCATCCCTCCGGCAGGACTTTTACTGCCGATATAAAAGTAATCCACCGCACATTGCACATTACAGTTGAGTTTGTCCCATCAAGGACTTGATGTCCAACTGTTTTTGTGGCGTTTATATCATTCTCAAGCTGTGTTCTCTTTCATTTTTCGTCTGCGAAGGCGGCATGTTGACTCCCCAAGCGCGTTTTTGCCTGGGCTTGTTGCAATGTCTGCGAGGCGGGCGGCGGTTATAGTCTGAACGATGGATCGGGATTTTTCCATAGCATAGACTTTGACAGTCATAGAGATGGGACAGGAGTTCCCTCCATAGTCCTTATCTTTTAAATCAGCGTTTTTTTAAAATAATCCCGGTAGTTATGCTGTAAAATTATTCCTTTTTTATCTCAGTTCCCAGATGACAACCAGGCTACCCGTACCGCGTATTGCATTAACACCCGGAGAACCCGCAGGCATAGGCCCCGATCTTTGCATTCAGCTCGCGCAGCAGGATTTGCCCTGCGAAATCATCGTCATAGCCAGTCCGCAATTATTGGAAGAGCGCGCCGGACAGTTAGGTTTACCGCTTCAGATAACAGAATTCGACAGCGCTATGCCTGCCACGGCCCAGACTGCCGGACGCTTGACGGTATTGCCGGTGGAACTGGCGGAACCCGTTCGGTGCGGGCAATTGAATGCGGACAATAGCCGTTATGTGCTAAAAACCATCACCAAAGCGACCAAAGGCTGCATGGATGCGGTTTTTGATGCAATGGTCACCGGGCCTGTCCATAAAGGCATCATCAACGATGCGGGCTTGCCTTTTAGCGGGCATACCGAATTTATTGCAGGCATTACCGGCGGACATCCGGTGATGATGCTGGCAACGCCGGGCTTGCGGGTGGCGCTGGCGACGACGCATCTGCCGCTGTCGGAAGTCAGTCAAGCCATTACCCATACCCGGTTACGGACGGTGATTCGGATTCTGGATCACGAACTGCGTTCGCGCTTTGGCATAGCTCACCCGAAAATACTGGTGTGCGGGCTTAATCCTCATGCCGGGGAAAACGGTCATCTGGGCCGGGAAGAAATCGATATTATCGAGCCGGTACTCGATACTTTTCGTAAGCAGGGCTTGAATCTGCATGGGCCGTTACCGGCCGATACGCTGTTCACCGAAAAGTATCTGGCTACAGCGGATGCGGTATTGGCGATGTATCATGACCAAGGCTTGCCGGTACTTAAACATATGGGTTTTGGACAGGCCGTCAATATTACGCTGGGGCTGCCAATCATCCGCACTTCGGTTGACCACGGCACGGCTTTGGATCTTGCCGGCAGCGGCAAGGCCGATTTAGGCAGCCTGCAATTCGCGCTGCAAACAGCATTAACAATGGCTACGCAATAAAAATGGCACATACTCCGCGCAAGCGCTTCGGTCAGAATTTTCTTCATGACCACAATATTATTTACAACATTATCTCCAGTATTCAGGCCAGGCCCGGTCAACATTGGGTTGAGATAGGGCCGGGGCAGGGCGCATTGACCGAGCCTTTGCTAAACGAAGGCGTGCGTCTGGATGTGGTTGAACTTGACCGGGATTTGGTGGTTTTGCTCAGGGAGAAATTCAAGCAATACCCTAACCTGCAAATTCACAGCGCCGACGCGTTAAGATTTGATTTCTCGTCGTTGGCTGAAGGCGATGACCAATCCGCCGGGAGCGGATTGGCACGCAAAGCGCCCGAAGGGGCGCGGGCAGGGATAGTCCGCGATGAAAAACTACGCGTCATCGGCAATCTTCCCTATAACATTTCAACGCCGTTGATGTTCCATCTGCTGGATAACGCCTATTGCATTGAAGACATGCATTTCATGCTGCAAAAGGAAGTGGTTGACCGGATTTGCGCGGCTCCGGGTAGCAAAAAATACGGGAGGCTTAGCGTCATGATGCAATATTATTGCGCAACCGAGCTGTTATTCGATGTGCCGCCGGAAAGCTTCGATCCGGCTCCGCAGGTGATGTCGGCTATCGTCAGGCTGGTGCCGCACCAGCAGCCGCCTGTTGCGGTTAATGATATGAGCAAACTTAATCGGGTTGTCACTCAGGCGTTTTCGCAACGGCGCAAAACCTTGCGTAATTCATTGAAAAAACTGATTACTGAGGAAGAAATTGTCGCCTTGGGCATAGACCCGACATTGAGGGCCGAAAGCATATCGCTGGCTGAGTTCGCCCGCTTAAGCAATGTGTTGCTCCTCTAAAAACAATAGCTTATTTGTTTCCGGCAAATTCAGAGAATTAAAATTCCCGAATTTGCCGGACGGATTTTTTATGGCTTATTCATAGAGCCCTGTCTTATACGCCATCACCCTGTTACACACCGTTATTCTTTCGTTAGATACTATATTTTACCACCAACATTAATTCCTCCAGTTTGCTCAAGTCGTTTGGGTCAACGGATAAGGTAAACGGGGTATCCAAACTGATGCCCTGATCCACCACGCCTTTGCAAAGCTTCCACTCATCATTTATTTTGGCAAGATTTGTAGGATCGCCTTCTATGTTTATCGAAAATGTTGATGGATTATCTTTTACTTGCGCAATAAACATCACCTGCTCTATTTTAGTTTTAGCGATTGCCTGCGCCATATAGGGCAGTCTGGACTTATCAATTTTAAGAGGTATAGCCCCGTCCTTCTTTAGAAGATGCCATTCATTAGACAAATCATGTTTCATATTCAAGACTACATTTAAGCCGGTTTCATTCAATTCTTGTTCAATGTTTGCAAGCTGTTTCGATAATGATTTTGTTGCTGCGGATTTAAGTCGCTCACCGCCCTCGCTGGCGGTATATCTTAAATGGATAATCGCATCTGAAATGCTGTGGTATTCAAATTGCCTGAAGGTGGGCAATTCCAAACGCCACTTGCTGATAACGCCTGCGCCTTCAAAGGGGAGGTAGCGTTCGTCTTTGAAGTTAAGCTCAAACATCCCGCTATCGTTTTGCGCAGTGCCGGCTGCTATCGCAGCAATCGGGATAATGTACGAACTGAACCGCTCATCTGTTGCTTCGGTGTCTTCTTCGTATTTTTTACCGCCTATGGCCGTATTGCGAAATTTATTTTCCAAAAGCCTAAGCGTTGCATTGATGCCTGTGTAAGGGCCAGCAATACAGGGGATTGAAATAGATACCGATTTGATGCGGCGTTTGTAATGGCCGGGGTAATCCATGTCAAAAAACACTTCCGGCACTATAAACTCGCATTTGCCGGTTTCCCGAAGCTGTATAACGGCCAACGGATTGATTTGGCTTAGGGAAATAAGTTTGGTTATTTCATAGTCATGGCCGCGCTCGTTTTGATAAGCCGCTTCGAGTTGTTTGAGTCCGACATAGAGTTGTTCTCCCGCCAATAAGCCTTCTCTCCCTGCATCGAAGTAACCGGATTGTATAAAGCTGACCGTGCTGACGCCCCGTTCAAAACAATAGGTTTTTTCCGCTTTTTTAGCGAGGTCGTAAGCCAAGTTGTAGACCTGATGGTACAAGGTTTTTAAACTGCCCCGCATCCAGGTATATAACTCTTCGTTGCTGTATTTGTTCTTTAAGAATTCCTCCACTTCGTTGGCATTGTCTATGGTCTTTTGTTGGTTGGCTATTTCCTGATTGGCAATATTGATGCGTATTTCTTGGGCGGTGATTTGTTTATCGATTTGTTTTAACTCATAACCGGCGGCATTAGCCTGGAAGATACGTTCTTGCAGGGCTCGGGTGAAGCCGCCTTTTTTGCCTGCGCTGGAACTTGCAAAAGAAAGATCACTTGCATGCACTTGAAGTCCTCTAGCAGTGGCTTGTGCAGCATTGCCAAACATCTGTCCATGAATTGCAACGCCCGCGCCAATACCAAAAGGTTTTGCATCTACACTACCAACTGGAATTACATGGAGAATACTTGCTAATGTTTCCACCACGCCAATACCTCTTTGCCAATCCTGAGCTTCGCTTGCTTTATCCATATCTTCCTTTTCAAAAGAAATCAATTTCAAACCGCTATCACCGTCCACAGTCGCAATGTCATTGGGTAGCCCAGCGAATCCTGCTGTTTCATCGGGCACCAGACTTTCGTCCAATCCACTTAACTTTAGGTAGTACTTCATTCTTTGTTCCGGAGCCTTGCGGTTTTGCACCAGACTTTCGAGGTTCTTTTGCGCTTCTTCCAATTGCTTTTTCTTGATTTCCATTACCAAGTTTTGCATGACACCTTCGTGTTTTGCACGAATAAGGGTAATAGTCTCGTTGTCCTTTTTCTCAATGGCGGAAAGCATGGCTCCGCCCAATGACTTTAATTCATTGCACAGCTCCAGCGCTTTTTGTAATAAATAGTAAAAGCGGTAATTGGGCAAAGGCGTGTTGAGATCATTCAATACAGACGCGATACTTAACCCTTGCGCTGCCGCTTTAACCAGTAAAGCGGGGTCTATGGGCGGCTCGAACAAGGGAAGTTTTCGAAAGATACCTTCGATGTTTTCGCAGTGCCGTATCTTATATAACCTATCGGCCAGGGTATCCCAGTAGCCCATAAGCTTAGGATTGTTTGGGATGCAGAAATATAAAGAAGAGGCCATGCCAAAGATATTGGCAAAAGCAATCTCATTATTCACTGCGCCTAAAGGGAAAGCGGTCTGGTTGCTGAAGGGGGCGGCCAATTCCAACTCCACCATCGCATTGCCGAAGGCATCCCATTTGTCCAATAAACTCAGGTAGGTTTGCGGCCTGATTTTACCGCGTTTCGGTATCATCATTGGTTTTGGCCCCAGTATATGGCCCGCCAAAACATAGAGCTGGGTGGCTTGATTGATGCTTTCAATGGAGTCCTGGCGGAACAAATAATCTCCCCAAGCGATGAGATTTTCGATGTATTTCATCACTACCCATTTCATGTACGCAACCGGACGGCTTCGTGCGACCACATGGGGCATAAAAGGCTTATTACGCCATTCGTTAATACTTTGATCCGCCGCATTGGGCTGGAGGTTGTTGAAAATGCTGTCTAAAACTTGCTGACTATTGATTTCCTTGAAAGGCTGAAATTGCCAAAACCGATTATCTTCATTGCCATGGGCAATGGGATTGAATACAAAGTGAAACCATTTCATGGCTTCTTCAAATTGCTGGGCTTTGCTGAGGGCATCCGCCAACAGTATCGGGGTATGAAAAAATAACTCCCAGTTGTAGAGAGAATAGGGGCGTTTGAGTTCGTGGTAAATATTATTTCCGCTTAACCCAAAAGCATCGGTTGTGGCGGAAATACTTTCAGTATTGTATTTGAAAAAAGTTTCTAAATTCCCGAAATTGATTTTACCCAGTAGGTCATGGGTGTAAGGGTGGTAGAAGTCGTTTGCGTTATACGTTGTATTATTTATGTCATTAAATGAATGGTTGTCGACTTGATTGCTGATTTGTAAGGACTTAATAGTCGATACCTTGTGATGAAAATTGTCTACTTCAATCGTATTATTGCTTGAGTAGACTCTACTTTTATTTTTAATGCCGCTTCCGGTAAATTCAAAAACACCAATTTCCCGGACATCGTAAAAAATCCTTATTCCCAACAATTTATCGTTCGAATCGTCGGACAATAGCGGGATAAATTCATAGTTTGAAATTGCTGAAATGGGCAAAATGGGAATTGAATCCGTAGCAGAAAATGAGGTAACCGCCTCTTTATCAGCCTGTATTTTAAGATTATTTTTATTCTCTGCATTAACAGCCTTATTCATATAGGATGTCAATGCGGCATTTAAAGCCGTTAAAGTCGCTGCATCTTTTGGATGCTGTCTGACCTTCTCAGCAGCCGATTCCAAATCGGCTTTGGCCTTCTTTAACTCATTATCAGCAGTTTCAGCCGCTGCCGCAGCATCAGCTGCGGCCTTGACTTTGTTTTTAACTACCACCGCCGCATTTTCGATAGCAGTGGTAGATTGGATGTCGTTAATTGCATATTTACTCAATTGCTTTTGAGTCCATTTGCTGTTTCGATATTCGCACCAGGCCATCTTGATTTCCCAATAATCAATAGGCTTATTGGCTTTGGTCGACATATTGGCAACGTACTTTAAAGGAATATCTGCCAAGGGCGAAGTCTTTGTTTTCTTCATAAATTGTGGAAAGAAAATTAACAACCGCCCATTCCAAACTACCGGCGTCAAATAGCAACCGTTGCCCGTAATCTGTCCATTCGCATCTTCCACATCATAACTTGGGATGTCTACCTGCATTTTCTCCCACGGATACCAGTTTTGTTCCGTCAAGTCGAAATGCCGATAAAAAAAGAAGTATGGCGCATTCCGAGTGCGGGAAAAAACGTGAAGTTTGTTTACGTGCTTTTCATCATAAGTTTCATTTTCGATGTGCAGGCCCACTACCTCCATATTGGCGACCTCGTCCACCTTATAAAGATAAGACTTAAGTGCATCGGCGACATTTTGTTTACTGATGTCTTTTTGCAATAGCTCACTCTCAAGTTCCTTAAAGAAAGGGCTTTTATCATCGCGAAGATTGCTCTCGATCCAGTTTTCAGGATAAAGGAATACCTTGCGGTTAGCCTCCCAAACCCGGTAACGTTGCATCCAATCCCAGCGGCTCCTGTCTAAAATATTGGCTGTTATCCCGTTATGTTCTTGTTCCAGTCCCAAGAAACAACGCTGCACAAATAACTGCACCGATGAAATCGCCTGCTTGATACGCGATGTTTCCATACAGGCATCCATCTGTACGTCGATCAGGAAAAACTCGAATAGTCCGTCGGCATCGGTAACGTTCCACGCTATCAATTCTTTTTGCTGCAATAGGTAGGCAAGCAACGCTTGTGTCTGGTTGTTACGAAGCTGGTCGTGAAGCGGTTTAACCGTTTGCTCCCAATCGGTTGGGTTGTATTTTGCGCGAATGGCATTTTTAATGCTGTCGGCAATTTTGCGGCAGACATTAAACTTGGAGAGAGGAACCGCCCAGTCGAAAAGAAAATCGATGTCCACACCGATTTTGTCAGCGGCTGTTAAGGCTTCTTGTAGTTTTAGCAGGTTTTCTTCGTTGCGATAATCGGCTAGCTTGACGATATTGAAATGATTCAGGGCAATCAGTTTGTCGATGCGTGGTTTTTTCCAAGTGGTAAGTTCAGCTATCTTGTCACTGAGTGATGACTCAACCGATGCGGCATCATACGTCCAGCTCCAAAAATCCAGCAGGTTCAGTTTGGCCGGCGGCAAAGAATTACGCAGTCGTATGTAGGCTTCTAAGCGTAGCCAATGTTCAAGGCTTGGCGCGTTAAAATCCAGGTTATCGAAGTTACTTTTGTTAAGGTCTAAAAAGCTGATCTCATCGGCACTTAAAGCAAAGGTAGATGCCAGCATGGCTGCTTTTTTCAAGGCGATTAAGGCGGGTTTGCATTGCTCGGAAGCAAAATCGGGTATCAATGCCGACGATGGGATTGCTGTAATGGCTGAAGCCGGGGTTTTCCAGAAAATATTTTTAAGTTCAACGCCTGTTGTCGCCAGTTTATATAGTTTTCCGGCCTGCAACGCTAAGGCTGCGCTCCACCATTCATTAGTGGGGTCTTCCTGTTGAATGAAATCCAGGATGACGCCATCCAGACTGAGCACGGGCTTGGGGTCGCCGTTTTTAACAATAAACGTATAGCCGGCATCAGCAGCCGGTATTAAATAGCCGCTCCAGTTGTTTTGATCCGGCTTGCTGCTGTCCTTGATGTTCTCAAAAATGGTGTAAATCGGTGTAACAGGCATGCCGAGCTTGAGTACTTTAGAAACCAAAATATCGGTAACTTTTGCATCAAGCTCTGCAAAATTGGCCAGTGTATCGATGACCAAACGATGGGTTAACTGCTGGCGTAAATAGGGTAAAAAGATTTCCAAAAAGGCAACGCGTTTTTGCGGCGCGGTGTTGGCGTCTGCTTCGCCTTCGGGGATGTTATCCAGCGGAATGCTTACGTCGCCCGCTTTGATAATGGTTTCTAATTGCGCTTTTTCGGGCGCTGCTTTGGTTTTTTCGTGTTCGAAAACGCCCGATAAAAGTTCTTTGAATAATTTGTTTTGTTGTTTTTGAATACGTGTCAGTGCCTCGATCCACTTGGGATCATTGCTGATGGCTTTAAAATCATTAACTTCAGCCTCGGTTAAAATGCCGGTAATTTGAATCGAGCCAAGAGTTTTGTCGTATTTGAGTTTCTTTTTAAGCGTCTGGGTATCGAGTAATGTAACATCCAGATTTTTAGGCGCGTTGGTAGTCAATACGTTTGTGCCTTCCAATAAGCCGATTATTTTTTCGACAATGCCTGTTTCAAAAACCAAGCCGGTTTTTGTTCGTACCAAAGCACTGGTTGCTTGTTCCTGAATGTTGATTGTTTGTAACGCACTATCAGAAATAAGCGCATCGGCTTGCAAGTCTTTATGCGCTTCGTCAATGGCATTCAAGCCGTCATATAAAGCCTTGCTTAATTGCAAAACCTGCTTTTGTGTGGGAGTGAAGGGCCTCTTTTCGTCATCTTTATCATTGATAATGTAATTCAGTTGCTGATGGCTAAAACCGGCATCTTCCATTTTCGCCCATCGTTCTAGGCACTGAAGTGATGCATCGGCATCTTTAAAGACATCGCCATACAAGCGCAAGATACCGACAAAAGCCGGGATTCTTAAGCCTAACAGTTTGGCTAATAAACGATAACGATAGAGCAGGGACAAGTTGTCCAGGGTTAACTTGTCTTCCATCGAAGTCGCCAGCATGATGGTTTGAATATCATCGGCAGAAACATTGAAAGCCGCCATTACGACGGGGATATGCTCAAGGAGTTTGGCATTGCCGGTCAGATAATTACCCTTATTATCCGCCTTGAAAATCTTGTCAATTCCTAAAACATTATGAGCGAGGAATAGCTGTTGATAGAGTGACTTTTCGCCTCTGATATTAATAGCGGCCCAAAAAGAAAGCAGTTTGATCAGCTCAAGACCTGTTTTATCCAGCAGCTTTTTTACCGCTGCAAGCTGGTGGATAAGGTCCGGGTTGATGTCGTAATGTTGCAGGGCGATAGTATCTTCTTCGCAGTCATCGCAGCCGCACCCTCCATTCGCGCAATCATCGCAAATGGCTTCAGCGGCATGACCGGCTTCCTGCGTTGGGCTCAGGCCGACAATGGCTTTGTCGGTTTCGTCAATCGTCCAGTCTAACTTACGCCATAAACGGATAAAGCGATGAATCCTGTCATATTCCTCAACTGTCAGGGACGTGCCGTCTAAATGTTGCAGGAGGGCGCTATCAAGATCACAGCTGTCTTTTTGCTCTAAAAAGATCAGATAAACTTCATTGTCAATGACCAGGAAAATAGCTTTCTCGCCCTTATCGCCTATGAACTCGGCATTCTTCAAGGCATTTACAGATGATGAATCTTGCTCATCTGTGAAAGTGATTTTCCCGGTTTTTTTATCGACACTTCCTATTTCTGTACGGAAGCCATTTGCGTTTTCGGAGAAGATTTTACAATTTTCGACGGTTATTCTATTTCGGCCTGCTGTCGCCCCATATCCCTTGAGTTTAATTTCTCCATTCACACAACCGCTTCCGCTTTCAATCACAATCATCTTGCCGACCTTTTCAAAGTGGCATTTAACCCAGTGAATGATGTCTTTATCGGTTATATCGGCTTGATCCCGGCCTGTTTTAGGGCAACTTAGCGCTTTTTTGTCGGTAAGTAATTCAATTTGCTCTTTGATTAAGGGCACCAGATCGGCAAACTTTTCCATGTTGACCAAGTCTTCCGCCATCTTATCTATACCAAAGGCCTTGGCGTAGTTCTGCAAAAACCGATAGCTAAAGCGCAAACTTTCCATGATCGCTTTCGATTTGCCTTTGGGCATATAGGGATTGAGAGTCTCGGTTGTTAGCAGGTCGACTAAATCGAAGTAATCAATCCCGGTACGACGCAAAAACTCCCGCTTAATCAGGGTAAGCCCGTTATCGCCTAACCAGATTGTGTCATCATCAAAACCGTAGTATTGCCAGACCGGATTTACGCCAATCAAATCCTGGTATTCGGCATCGGTGAAGGTTTTATTCTTCAGCTTGTCCATCAAGGCTTTGCTTTCAAAGCACTCTTTGGTCAAGATCACATATTCTTCTTTGCTTAATTCTAAAAATTCGGCATCGGCGGCCCTGTCTAAAGCTTCATCCTTAAGCTCAGTAAGCGCCGCATCGTCTCCTGAATTATTTTTCCTGAAAGTGTCGATCAGTTCGTGGCGGCTGGTGTCCAGATGTTTCAAGTAGATTCTTGCCGCATCAATGGGTTGATGGTAAGGCAAAGTGAAGGGGTAAACAGCGCTTTTCAAAATGCAATAGGCTTGGTATTCGGTATGCTGCGGTTCGGATAGCAGCTCGCTGCTGGTTTCATTTTCGACATTGAAAGGCTTGAGGTGTTTGAAAGCCACGTAGTTTTCCATGACCTCATTAACCAAATCGATATAAGGCAAAATCGTATTGGTGTTTTTGCAGGTCAGTTCCAGACAACCTAAATCGGGCCTGCGGTCAAAGAGTTTTTCCAGAGGTGTGTTAGTAATATCTTTGGGGTTGGGTTTTACAGGGTTCGGATTGGCGGGATCGGGATCAAGATTGTTATTGCGTAAATATTGCAACAACTCCACATAATAGGATGTCGCGCTATATACAGAATTACACTCGCCGCATTCGCAAAAATCGGCATCGGCAAAAAGCAAATCCCAGGAAAGGTTGTGTTTTGTAATGGCCTCTTGCGCTTTATTTGCAGTTGTAGTTTTAGTCGAGTACATCATTGTACGCGACTCAGAAAAATTCATTTCCGGTTGCGCACTACCATTCAGGTTCAGGCTCTTATCAATCATGGCAATGCCGGTATTTTGGCTCGCTTCCCTTAAAGCCATTATTGCCTGTTCGTTGCGTACGCGCGCCTGTTGGGCATTGCTATGAATCTGCATCAGGGTGTTATCGTCCAACTCTTTACCGCTCATTAGGGTCATGAATTGAGTTGAGGGCATCTCGGAAATTTGCAAAGCCGTGTTCAGCTCGGCATTGTAAAGCACTGGCACCGCATCAGATATTGGGCTGACCGCGACGATGCGTTGCAAGGTTTTAAGCTGGGTTTTAACCGCGTCCTGAGCGTCGGCTGGAATGTCTTTCAAGGCCTCGGCATTGTTGAGAACCTCATACACAGAAGTGGTTTTAATATTGAAATCGGGCTGGTTTTCTAATACCGCCGCTACATTGCCCCCGATGGCATCATTCAACATAGGCACCAGAGGGTCTTTGACCATATTGACTAACATAGCGGTTGGTTCCATGCGGAAAAGTTCGCGGTGCAGGTCGAGGGCAAAAGCCTGTTTGTCTTCCTCTGCTTCCGTCGAAGCTACGCCCTTTACTTTTTCTATGAAGGCGGCTTTATTGAATTTTGTTGCAATATCTCTCATCGAATAGATCTGGCCGTCCTTTTGAAAAATAGAAACCAGATCGGCGTTGTTATTGCTCCACTCGGCCAGGTTATGGGTGAATTCCAGATTTTTGATAACCTCGTCCGTAAATCCTTTTTCCTCGGCAAGTTCGGATTTGACAGCAGACCAATTGCCGTTATTTTTTTTGTAGATGTCTTCAAAAGCCTTTTGCTGCTTATCGGCTTTTAAATCGAATTTGAACAATTCAATTTTCGACTCAACTAAATTCGGGGTTTCAATTTGATTTGCCATGTTGTCTTCTCACGTTTATTAGAGGTGGTTTAATTCATTACACGGTTTTATTGCTTTGGGATTTTTATCCCGTTCTTAACGTTTCAAATTGCCTGTCGAGTGGGGCGATATTGCCTACCGCCGGGTATAACCCGTCCTGCTCAAAGACTTCATAATGCACCACCGGCTGCCGATGACTAGGATCCCACATCAGTCGTACTCTTTCCATTGATGCTCGCCCGCTTCGTAACCCGCTTGTTCAAAGAAATACATGTCCGGCGTAGTCTTATTGATATTTATAAGATGTTCGAGGATATGCGTGCGCAGCCAATTATAGAGAGGATCGTGAATGCCGCCCATGACCCCTGCATTCATCATCAGCGTTGGATTCCACTTCCCTGGAACCATGAACGGAAGTCCATCAGGAATCTTGACAAAAGCGTTGTCTTTTTCTGACGCAGTCCATTTTCGAAACAGGTAATGCTCTGCATTGCGAAGGATCGGATCGCCCCCTTTTAAATTTACTTTTCGATAGTCTTCACGTGCAAAGTTCCAAGACAGATATCGTTCGTTTACATCGTTCCCAACTTGCCCTGATTCTTGCCCACGCGACGCAGCTTCGCTGCCTTTTTGCTCATAGTCTGCGATCAGAGACCACGTGGCTTTATATGGATCCGTGGGGGAGGGCTTAGTCGTCGACGGTTCCAATTGCATTGTCTCAAAAGATAGCGGCTTCTTGATAGTGAGCTGGGTATCGAGCAAGTTGATTGGAGCTCGTTTCCAGGCAAGGCCGGACGACTCCAAATCCAGGGTTGCTGAATCTAACTTGAATCGAGGCAATGTCTGCGGTGGCGCAAGAATCTCGCGACCTTCTGTGCGTACATACCAGCCTGCATTATGTGATCCGCTCTCGGACCAGTACTGATTTCCACTCCACGTCTTCTCCAACCTGCCAACGTATTTCTCGTCCCTGCTTGATCCCAAGTACGTCGTTTTTGCCTCTCGCCCCTCCTGGTCAGACAGCCGAAGTGGGTTCTGCCTTACGTACGCGTATAAGTTTGTTCCATCCACCAACCCTTTGGGATCAGTACTTATCCACCTCCCCAACCAAGGCAAATAATACCTAGCCGAGTGATATTCCAACCCGCTTTCCTCGTCCCGTTCCATGCCCGTATAACGATAACGTTTGGCGGCGGCTTTAATGGCGGTGTTTTTAGACTGAAAAGCCGTGGTGCCGAAGGGGTGGTATTCTTCGTAGCTTATTACTTGGGCTTGATGGTCTAACTCCAACGCCGCCGAGCCAAGATGGTTATGGAGCTGGTAGCGTTGCGTCTGTTTAGGCGCAGTCCGTCCTACCGGTATGCCGAAGATCAGCTTGGGTTTGGTTTCGGTGTCTATCATCACAAAGCGGTGCTGCTTATCCATCAGGCTCAGACTGGTGCGCTCCAGTCCGGCATCGGTGCCGCTGTGCTTTTTATAAAGCTCGTAGCCTGCGATATAAATGCGCTCGTCTTTTTTGCCGGGTGTCGCACCTGCCTTGGCCGGGTCCTCGGTTATTTTCCTGATGCGTTGTCCTTGCCCGTCGTATTGGTAATAGGTGGTTTCTGGGGTGCCTCCATCGCTGCGTTTTTGGCGGGTAGTTCTGACCAGCTCTTCTTTGAAGTTCCAGCCCATCTCGTCCAAATGCGGCATGGCGGTCATATAGCCATGTTTGGCGTGGTGCGGGTAGCTGTAGGTGATCGGGCCTATTTGGGTGCTGATGAGACGGTTGTTGGCGGCCTGATAGGTGTAATCCCGCGTCCAGTTGTTGCTGTCCGCCTTATGCTGCATCTGCTGGATGTTGCCCACTTCGTCGTATCGGTAGCTTTGAGTGTACTCGCGCATCGCCAACGGGTCGCCGGGGCTCAACTGCTTCATGAAAGCGGCGTCACTCCAGTTGTCTTTGCCGTCAAATAGCAGTGGTGAGGCATTTTCTCTGCCCTTGGCCTCGATCAAACGGTAAAGGGCATCATAGCTGTAAGTGGCAACGCCGATTATTTTTTGGTTGTTGAAAAATACTGTCGGGATGTTTTTATCTTCGATGTGGGTGATATTGCCTACGGGGTCGAAGGTGTAATGCCAATCTTGCAGCGGGTCGTTGTTTTGCCGTTTGGTTTCTAGGCGCGTGAGCCGAAAGGTCTCCTTGTCATAATAAAACCGGCTGATGACATCGTTGCCGTAAATGATTTTATTGCGCTGGCCTTTTTCGTTGTAGTCGATGTCTTTGATGTAAGGAGTGGGAACGGCGAGATGCGGATGTTTTACGGTTTCGGCATTGAGCAATCCGGCGTCATTATAGGAAGGAGTGATAATGCTGCCATCGGGTGCGGTTTGGCGGGTGATTCTGCCCAAGGCATCGGTTTTGCTGCTAAAGGTAAAGCTTTCTGCTTCCAGGTCATTGATTAAATTGCCGTCTACCCAGTCGGCGACACCTTTGTAATTTTTAAATAGCTTGCGTGTGGTGGCTATGGGTTGTCCTTTAAAGTCATATTCCGGCGTTTCCACAAGTCCGCCGGTATCGTAATGCTTGACTGCTTGCCCCCTGATATTTTTTAGTTCGGGATTGGCTTCGGCTTCGCCGTAAAAAATTCGCTCAACGATGTTATTAAGCGGTGTGCCAGCATCGCCGCCTATGACTTGGCTTTGGGTCGGCCGGTGCAAACTATCGTAAAAATAGCGGAACTCATGATCGCGTTCATCCCAAGTGCGTAGCGGACTGCCTAGGATATTGGTCAGCAACCAGCGCTGTCCTGCATCCATGCTTTGTTGATAAACCTTGTTGCCCAGCATGTCGTATTGGTATCGCATCACCACATTGCCTCTGGCATCGGTAACGCTACGCAGATTGCCTTCACTGTCGAGGCGTACTTTGGTCAGGTAAAATTCATCTTCATCGGCTTTCAAATGCTTGTTATGGTCTATCGACAGTACCGGCCTTCCCAAGGTATCGAAATGCTGTATGGCTGGGGTGTTGGCATGTTTGGCGGCTTGATCGGCTGCCGACTTTTCCCGTTCGGGGTCTTTGCCGGCGGCAATCAGCTCCGCATCCATCAGGCGATTGGTGCGCTTGTGATACCAAGGGGATTCCAAGACGGTATCGTTGGAGTCATAGGCGGTTTGCTGCCATGAATCGAATTCTGTGCGGGATAAGGTGTCATTGGGCAATTCGGTTTTGATCAGCCGTCCGATCGCATCGTAATAGAGGAGGGGCGTAACACCGGATTCAACCAGCTCTTTTTGGTCTTCGTAGTGATGGTTTACCGAGAAATACGGTTCATATTGTTTGACGGCATTGCCTTTGTTGTTGAGTACGGTTCTACCGTTGCCGATCCAGCGCAATTGCTTGGGAACCAGCGTGGACGTATCAATTTCGGTGACTGTGTAGGTGTTGTCTGCTTCGACCTGAACTTGCCTTGCCAGCCCCGGTTCAGCCTGCGCCTTTTTCATCACCGCTTGTCCAAGGCCGTTTGAATATTCAAGGCTGATTTGAACGGGAGAGTTGTTGTTGTCCTGAAAATGCTCTTCCCGGACAATGGAGGCGACTACAACCGGCTTGCCGGATTTTTTATAGACATCGAAGTCATAAACAAACCGGGCGGTGGCGTGTTGCAGCAAGCTTTTCCCTTTAGCAACCAAAATATCGGAAGCTTGCGCATTAAAAAAATCATCGACCAAACCAGTTTCCGGTGCGGAAGAAAACTCATTCAAGCCGATCAAGTCATCGGCTTCATTGCCTTTGCCGAATATCGCCATGGCTTTGACCAGGCCTAACTCATCCACCATCACTTCGGAAAAATTGCCGTTGGCGTCTTGCATTCTTTTCGCTGCAAGGGTGCGGAAATTAAACTGCTCAACCTTGTGTTTATTGCCTACTGCATCTTCTGTTTCTTCAATAAATAGAAAATAGTCGCTGTAATACTTCACCTTGGTTTTAGAGCCATAAGGGTCAGTATAGGAAATTGGCACATAGAAACGGTTTTGGGCATCGGCCACGGCTTCTGCCGCGTCAATGAATTGCGTCGTTCCCGAGCGAATCCACCAGTTGCTGTCACCCGCGCCGTGGGTGAATTTGCCTTCCTGCATCAGGTCCTCATTAACCTTGTTGCCGAAAATATGGGCGACAAGGCTCGGCGTATAAGCTAATTGATAGCTTTCGAAAGGCAATGCCAATGATTCCAAGCGATGCAACGGCAAAGGCGTTTTTAGATTGTTGCTGCGATAGGTAGTGCGTATCCGCTCGATTAATCTTTTCTGTGCAGTGCCGGGTGCGGGATTGATGTCGATTTGATGATATTCCACTTCAACGGCAGCCGTAAGGATGCTGTCGAAATCCTTCACCGAGTATACAGAACCGGCTTTAGCGACACTTTTTAACGCGTAAGTTAAGGTTTCTGACGGCAGTCTAAGCCGGTAGGTTGCGGCGGTATCGATATCATTGGTGAAACGGTTTTGCGTATAGTTAACCAGGGTTTTGTCCTGGGCTTCTTGGGTTTCATCAGGCAAGGATGTGTTTGCTTTCAGTCTTGGATAAACCACTGAAGCCGATTCCAAAACATTGCCGTATTCGTCCAGCTTGATGTTCAGGGTATGGGCGATGCGCGGGTCTTCGGTGTTGCGCTCGTAGCTGTAGGTGATGGCTTCGCTTTCTTTGGCTATGAATATGGCGTGTTGGTTTTGCCCTTTCGGCTGCAAGAGTTCAATCGTGCAGTTGTGCGTGGCAACGGAATAGGGCGTTAATTCTTTCCGGCGTTGATCTGGCGTAGCGTTGGCTAGCGGCGCATCCTTGGCAAACACTTCGGAGCGCAGCCCCATGCCTTTGCAGGCTCGTAAGGCTTCCTGCCATTCCTCGAAGCTGAGGTTGTTTATGAGGGCGGGATCTAATCCTGGAGCTGCAATAAGCCGGGCGTCGGGTAAAGGCGTTTCATGATTGGCTACCGTAAAACCTTGCCGGTGCATTTCCTCATACCAATAGTCATGAGAAAATTGAGTCAGCACTTTTTCCCAACTTAAAAATGCCCCGGTATGAAACCATGATTTGGTAATGACCGGTTGTTGATGCAGGGTTTTATCGACAATATTAGCGGCATTGTCCTTTTGCCAATGCTCAAAATGCTCCGCATCGGTTTGTTCGACCCTGCCAAAGCCTCTAAACTCCCGCTCGGCATGGTCGTAATAGCCGTGATGGTAGGTATAGGAACTGACAAAGCGGTAACCTGAAACTTTGTCGTAAGTTTCTGTTTTGGATATGCAATGCACCGGGAAATGCAGTTTAGTCGCCCAAGGCTTTCCGGCAAGCTTGTCGGCAAGGTAAAACTGAGTGGAAGGGGTATATTCCAGCGAGACTTCTTTTCCCAGGTTGTTTTTGTAGGAAACCATGATGTGCGGTTTTTTGCTGTCCATCAGGTCTATGTATTTTAAAGGCGAGCCGGAATCTTTAGCCAAACGGCTTGACCAGACGATACAGGCAACACCATTGCCCAACAGATCGGTTACCGTAATTTTCGACTGGTTGTGTATTTCAGGAAAGTTGTCTATTGCAAAAGGCGTGGTAGCAAAGGCGTTGCCGCTCAAATTCATCCAACAGTTGAACTTGTTTTTGCCCAGATAAATAATGTCGGTGGTACCCGAACCGTCTATGTCCGCCAAGCGCAAATAAGCGGGATTAAATGCATCGGGATAGTCGAAAACAGGGGCGTGATCCATAGCCACTTTTCGGCCGAATTTTCCATAGCCCAAGTTAGGCCAGTAACACACTTCGCCGTTACGAATCCTTACAATATCGGTCATGCCGTCTCCCGACATATCAGCCAGGAAAATGGTCTGCTTGGAATCGGCAAATACAATATGCGGCCCCGTTTCTTCATCGACAGGCTTTACGGTTTTACGGGCTGCTGCAAAGCCTTTTCTGCCCTCGGATTCATACCAGGTAAATGCATGATCTTCGGTAAGCAAAACCTCCGGCTTGCCATCGCCGTTTAGGTCAAGCATCCGGGCATTGGCATCGCTCATATTGATATTGGGTAGATGCTCGAAAGTTCGGAAAGCTTGCCACTCTTCGTCGTCGCTTAGTTCGAAGTATCCTTTGGGCTCATTGTTCAGATTGACTAACTGTTTGCCGCCATCGGCGTCCAAGTCCATCAATTGCAATTGCGAGCCAACCCCTACAAAAGAAGGCTTGGGAGATACCAATTTGGCCTGTGCAAACTTACCGTTGCCCAAATTATGTTTGTAAAACAACCCGCCGCCTTGTTCGGTCAGAATGCCGGAAAGGCCTTCATTGAATAAATCGGTGAATTGGTATTCTGAATCGTCCAGACCGATCGGGGCATGCACCAAATCTTCGGCGGCAATGGATTTAACATCTTTATTCCAAACGTGTTTTTGATAGCCAAATTCAGTGGACGGAAGTTTTTTGTCGGTGTAGGTTCCGTCCGGCTTTTTGATATAGCCATAGGGGGTGATGGCTGTCAGGAAGGTAAAGTTTTGTTCGCTTGCAGTATCGTAGTTGAAATTCAGGGATTTTACCAAGGCCGAAGCGCCGGGGAGTTCGGTAAAATGGTGGAACAGTAAAACCCTTTTGCAAAGCCTTGTGGTTCTTATTTCAAAGCCGGATTTGTGTTCTGAAAAAGCATCCTGCCTAAAATCCCAGTCCTTTATTTTTGCATAGGGCGTGTTGGTATCATATTCGCCGTAATCGAATACCGTTTGAAAAAGGTAATCGCTTGCATTGGGGTAGGCGTCATTAAAATCTTTATAAGGCGTTTTGTTGCCGTATAAAACTTTCTCTAAATACAGGTTGGTGTAAGTAATATTGCCGTTTTCAGATCGGTTTTTGTTGTGTAGCAGGCCCGGATCGAATCCTTTATCGTCTTCTTTTTTGTAAAGATATTGGCTGCAATTGCCTTTGTCGTCGAAGACAAATTCGGGCAGCCATTCGAATATTTTATGGGCATCCTTGGGATCGAAAATCCTTGATCCGGCAGACCATCCGAATAGCGTAGTCACATTTTCTTTGGTAACGACCTTCCATTTAGTCTCAGCGGCTGTTTTATGCGACCATCTTTCGATACGGGCAAACAGACCCTCGATTCTGGGTTTATAGTATCGTATGGTGAATAGGCCATCCGGCGAATCGTTTTCTTTGATGACATAATTGCCATCGCTGTCCTTGCTGAAAGTGCCGTCCAGCCCTTTTCCGAATTCCGGTACCAGATCCTCGGACTCAGAAAATAAAAACGTATCCGAATCTATATCATCAAAATATTGCGGGAGTTTTTTGTCTGTTTTGCGTTTTATGGACGGTAGGCTTAATGTCCAACCTAATCCAAATACGCCATTTCCGGAGCCGGAATTATATGATAAAGCTAATGTGGGCGAAGCGCCGCGAGCAGGGGAAAAGGGCAGGGGGATAGAAAAAGAAGCGGTGCCGTTTACAGCGTTCACTGAAAACTTCTCATCAATGCCTTTAATGGCGCCGCCTCCCTTTGGCAGGGCAATGGAGGGCGTTTCTATGGCATTGGATTTTGTTTTTCCCCTATCCGTTTTCAGGAGTTGGGCGGATGAGTTTTGATTTTCGGTTTCTCTGTTCATGTCATTACTTTTTTTGTTTTGACTGCGTAACTAAAGATTTCCGTATCTGCCGAGCATGATGGTTTTTTCTTATCTGAATTCGCTGCTCTTATCACACCAACTCTAAAAGCGGTAACTTTTGAATGACGTTCAACGTCGTGTCCATATTTTGACTAAAAGATTAAGCGTCAATCCTACTGGGTAAAATACGAATAAAGCTTTTATCTAGTCTTGTTGTGGGAACACGAAAACAGTCGGTATCAAAATGAAAATTGAGATTAATGTCTAGGGTTCAGTCTGTGTTGGAAGTCGAATTAACATTTAGTTTAAGCGGCCATATCCCGGTAAGTCAAATCTTTGTCGGGATTTAAATCCATGTGCGGTTGATAACAGTTTTTCTCGGGCAGTTTTTTTAAACAAGCACTTAAGAAAAAGCGATGTCACCTTTAAATATCAACTTGCCTAGGAAAATACTTTGGACTGCCCCAAGTTGGGTTCTGGAACAAATGCTTTTCATTAGCCCGAAGAGAGAGCTACGGGTAAGGTGGCCCGGAGTGGATCCCTGCCGGATCGACGGTGATGCAAATTGTGTAAAGACCAGGAGAAGGTTTAGCTTGAGTTTAACTCGCCTTTTAATCTCAAGCTGATGCCGCTATTTTTGTTTAATCGATCTCGATGGGCAAGCCCCAGCTCCGGCAGGGTATCTATCGCGAAATTTATCGATCAAACAGAAAAACTCTCGCCGCAACCGCAGGTACCTTTTACATTCGGATTATTGAATTGGAAGGCTTCGTTAATGCCTTCTCTCCGATAATCCAGTTCTATTCCGTCCACAAATTGCAGATCGTTTGCGGCGACTATGACTTTTACGTCGAAATTTTCAAATACGGCATCGCCTTCGTTTAGTATGTCGGCGTAATCAATCGTATAAGCATACCCGGAGCAGCCGGATTGCTTTACGCCCAGCTTTAAACCCAGTCCTTTGCCGCGTTTTTCCAGTTGTTTTTTAATTTGCCGAGCGGCACTTTCAGTTAATGAGACAGACATGATTTCCTCTTTATCCTTTTACGTTTAAGGATTTTAATTGTTTAATAAATTCAAAAATTTCAGCTTCAGTGTTGGTTTTCCCCAAACTGATGCGAATCGCGCTTTTTGCATCGCTAGGGGCAACGCCCATGGCTACCAATACCGGACTGGGTTCTCTCTGGCCGCTGGCGCAGGCTGAACCGCTGGAAACGGCGATGTTTTTCTGATCTAACTGCATCAGCAACATTTCACCATCAATACCGTTGATGCCCATCTGGACGGTGTTGGGTAGCCGTTCGGCCTGCTCGGCAAAAATAGTCAGACCGGGAATGGCGCTTAAGCCGTGCTCCAACAGTTTTCTAAGTTTTAGCAGATATGCGTGGCGTTCGGCAAGTTCGGTTTTGGCAAGTTCCGCCGCTTTGCCAAAGCCGACGATGGCAGCGACGTTTTCAGTCCCGGCCCTGAATCCCTGTTCCTGGTTGCCGCCCCGCAAGATCGGCTTTATCTCCACGGATTTTTCAAATACCAGCGCCCCGCAGCCTTTGGGGCCGTAAATTTTATGGCTGGACAGCGACATCAAATGCGCGCCGAGACGGTTGAAATTTACGGGGATTTTGCCCAGCGCCTGCACGGCGTCGGTATGAACCTTGATGCCTTGCGCTCTTAACTGATCGGCATAGTGAGCGACATGCTGCACCACGCCGGTTTCATTGTTGGCCAGCATGATTGAAACCAGGCCGGGCTTTAGCCTAATCACCTCGTCGATAGCATCCTGTGTGATCAGGCCGTTTGCATCGGCATTAAGCAGGGTAAGCTCATGTCCTTGGCTTTTTAAATGCAGGGCAGGCTCGATAATCGAGGGATGTTCAATGGCTGAGACGGCGAGTCCGGCCTGAGGGGCTAGTGTTGCCAAAGCCAGGTTATTGGCTTCGGTGCCGCCGCTGGTAAAAATAATTTGTCCGGGCTGAACGCCAAGCAGTGCCGACAGCTGTTCACGAGCTGCATCTATGGCGCTGCCCGCGACTCTGCCGTGACGATATAAGCTGGAAGGATTTCCGTAGAATGTGGTCAGGAAAGGAAGCATCGCGTCCAGGACGCGATCGTCTAGCGGTGTGGTCGCGTTATGATCAAAATAGATCATTCAGGTCGGGCATTAATCCGGGTGACGGTAAATTTCAATGACTTGCTGCGCATCGTGATGCTGCCTTATGGCAACTTCCTGAACCTGGTTTTTTTCTAACAGGTCGGCCAAAGAAATGCCCTTCAAATAATCTCTAATCTGTTCGCTCAATCCCATCCACAGGTCATGCGTTAAACAGGCCTGATCCTTCTGGCAATTGGCCTCTCCGCCGCACTTGGTCGAATCAAGTGGTTCATTGACGGCAGCGATAATGTCAGCAATATTAATATCGCTGGTCTTGCGACACAGTTTGTAACCGCCGCCAGGCCCGCGCACGCCTTTTACCATACCGGCCCGACGTAAACGGGCAAACAGTTGTTCCAGATAAGACAGGGAAATGGTTTGACGAGCCGCAATGTCAGTCAGGGTTACCGGCTTGATTTGACTGTGAAAAGCCAAGTCAAGCATTGCAGTAACCGCATAGCGGCCTTTAGTTGTTAAGCGCACAGTAGTATCCTCTATAAATACCGTTAAGATATTGTTACTATACTTAACCTAGCAAAATAGTCAACTATTGTACCCTTGGCAAGCATAGGTATTTCTCAAATAAGGTTGCTTTTCTTTGAGGAATACCTGGATGCAAATCACGTTGAAACCGTTTTTACCTTTTTACCGTTCGCCTTTTTCATAGCCGTCCTCAATTTCGCAACCGTCCAATGTGGAGATGGGCGATTCCGTGTATTTAATGCCCGCATCATTGAGCGCTTTTTGCAGGGTTTCTATCTGTTTATCCATGTCATGAATATGATCGAGCATGTGATTGATGGCGTAGGCGATTGGATCGGGTACGTCGGTTGTTGCGCCGTAGGCATGAAAGCCCATTTTGTAGGCGATCTTGTCACGCTCGGCTGTTACGGCTCTGCTGTTGGGATCGACGATATGAGCGGGAATTCCAACCGCAGTTGCTCCAGCCGGTACCGGCTTTAAGACCACCGAGTTTGAACCGACTCGGGCGTTTTCACCTATATCGATAGGTCCTAAAACTTTTGCCCCGGCACCAATCACCACGCCGTTATGCAGGGTCGGATGACGTTTGCCTTTATCCCAGCTGGTTCCGCCCAAGGTTACGCCATGATACAAGGTGCAGTCATCACCGATAATGGCGGTTTCGCCGATTACCACGCCCATGCCGTGATCGATAAAAAAACGCCTGCCGATGACTGCGCCGGGGTGGATTTCAATGCCGGTCAGCCAGCGGCCGATGTGGGCGATAAATCGGGCCAGCCATCTGAATTCGGCGATCCAGAAAAAATGGCTGACTCGGTGTATCAAAACGGCATGAAATCCGGGATAGGTGGTAATCACTTCAAAGACCGTTTGCGCGGCCGGATCTCGGTCAAAGACGCAGGCAATATCTTCTTTTATTCGGTTAAACATCGTTATTCCTCTTGTGGCCTTGAGACATCCGTAAGATACCCCGGAGTATGTCCAGTTCCTTGGTATCCATTTGTACCCGGTTATAAATCCGCCGCAAACGCCGCATGATGGATTTTGATTTGGCGGGATGCATAAAGCCTATATCGGTTAATGCTTGCGCCAGATGCGTATAGAACGACTCCATTTGCGTTGCCGTCGCCAAGGGGTCTTCGCCTTTGTCGCCGACCACGATTTGTTCTTGCTCGGCCAGTCCGGATGCCACGAACAATTCATAACAAACCACCTGTACCGCGGCGGCAATATTTAAAGAGCTGTATTCGCTGTTGCACGGGATGCGCAGCAAAAAGTGACACAGATCCAGTTCGTGATTTTTTAAGCCCGAATTTTCCCGGCCAAAAACAATAGCCGTTTTGTTGCCGGGTTCCTTGATCAGTACTTTTTCCGCGCATTCCCTAGGCGACATTTCCGGCCAGCTGATGGTCCGGCCTCGGGCGCTGGCGCCAATCACCACTTGGCAGTCGGCAATGGCCTCTTGCAAGGTCGCGCAAACGGTTGCGCCCGCCAATACGTCATCAGCGCCGGACGCTCTGGAGGTGGCATCGGCGCTGGGGAATATTTTAGGCGCAACCAGCCAGAGATTATGCATCTTCATGTTTTTCATCGCACGGGCAACAGCACCTATATTCCCCGGATGCGTTGTTTCGACCAGTACAATTTTTATAGTAGACAGCAATGCCTTGTCCTTAGTTAAAAAAAGAGCCTAAGTTTAGCAAAATATTTGGTATTATATGCGTTTTCAGCAATTGCTCCTGCATTGCTCCACCTCCTGCGTCCATGCAGTCGTAAAGCGCCTACTTTGGGTGCTCTAACTTCAGCATAACCCACAGGGACATGGGGAATGCAGATATTGCAGCAGCAAATATCTGTCCATACATCCGTACTCAATATAAATCCGCCTATGCAACCCATGTTAAATACTGCCGTCCGTGCCGCAAGAGCCGCCGGCGACTTGATACTCCGCTCATCCGATAATATCGGTCACCTAAAGGTCGACCAAAAAGGTAAAAACGATTATGCCAGCGAGGTTGATCGTATGGCTGAACGGGAAATTATCAACATTATCAAGGTTGCCTATCCTGATCACAGCATTCTGGCCGAAGAAAGCGGCATGCATGAGGGAAACGATTTTGTCTGGGTGATCGACCCGCTGGACGGCACTACCAACTTTCTGCACGGTTTTCCGCAATACGCCGTGTCCATTGCCTTAAAACACAAAGGCAGGATTGAAGTCGGCGTTGTTTATGACCCGTTACGCGATGAATTATTTACCGCCAAACGCGGCGGCGGAGCCATGCTAAACAGTCGCCGTCTTCGGGTGACTAATCAAACCAGCTTGAAAGGCGCGTTAATCGGCACCGGCTTTCCGTTTAAAACCGATCTGCACATGAATGCTTACTTGGGCATGTTCCGCGCATTAGCGACAGATTCTGCGGGGATTCGTCGTGCGGGCGCTGCGGCGCTTGATTTGGCCTATCTGGCTGCCGGTCGGTTGGATGGTTTTTGGGAAATCGGCCTAATGGAGTGGGATATGGCCGCAGGTCTTTTATTGGTAAAGGAAGCGGGCGGTGTGGTTACCGATTTTTCTTTTAATGATAAGTACCTGGAGTCGGGCAACGTCATCGCCGCAAGCCCCAAAATGCATCAAATCATGTACCAGCTTATCGAGCCGCATGTGACCGATAATTTGAAATAATCGGTTGTTGGAAAAATAGAACGCAGATGACGCGGATAATCATGATGAGCGCAGATAACATCAGCTTCTTTATAAAGGTATAGACGCAAGGCAAAGGACGAAAGATGGTTTTTTCGCCTTTCGTCCCTTGCCTTTTTTATCTGCCCAATCCGTGTTCTATTATCAATTCAGCTGTTATAAAGAGTGATTTAGAAAATCTGCTTCGCCAGCATAATGGCGTCTTCTCGGCCATTCTCCGACTGATAATAACCCTTTCTGATGCCGATTTCGTTGAATCCCATGTCTTCATAAAGGGCGATGGCGACGGTATTGGACGGCCTGACTTCCAGAAACATGGTTTCTGCCTGTCCTCTAGCTATTTCAACAAGATTTTCCAGCATTTTACGGCCTATTCCTTGTCCCTGTTCGGCCGGCGCTACGCAAATATTTAACACATGTGCCTCGCCTACCGCCATGGAGAGGATGCTGTAGCCCAATACGGTATCCTGTTCTTCGCAGACCCAGCAGCTATAGTTGGCTCTGAAGCAGTCCCTGAATATGTCTTCTTCCCAGGGAAATTGATAACTTGCCCTTTCAATCGCCATAACTCCGGGTAAATCGGAACTTCTCATTTTTCTCAGACGCATTAAATCTTTTCTGCCTACCGAGCCAGGAAATAATTTGGCGTAGAACTCTCTATCGGCGTCATAAACCACAAAGTCTTTTATTTTATCTAGCATCATTCCCAACATGATCAACCTATAATGTTTTTAACTGTTTGCAGTGCGAGTTTTAAATCCGCCCAGGCTTTGCGCTTGTCCAGCATTGATCTTAACAAGTACGCCGGGTGATAGACTACAACAACCGGAGTGTCATTTAAAGCATGTATTTTTCCTCTCAGCTTGCTGATCGGTTCATCGGTGTTGAGCAATGCCTGCGCGGCAATACGCCCTAAAACCACGATGATTTTTGGTTTGAGCAATGCTATTTGTCGCATCAGGTAAGGTTTGCAGGTTTCGATTTCGATGGGCTGGGGGTCGCGGTTAGCGGGAGGGCGGCATTTTACAATATTGGTTATAAAGACCTCTTCCCGGTCAAGGCCTATGGCTCTTAGCATTTCGGTTAACAGCAGACCCGCGTTGCCGACAAAAGGCAGGCCTTGCAGGTCTTCGTTTTGTCCCGGTCCTTCACCGATAATCATCCAGTCTGCGTTTTTATTGCCTGAACCGAAAACGGTTTGGGTGCGGGTTTTACACAAATCGCATAGAGTGCAGGGGGCGACTTCAGCTTGTAACGCTTCCCAACTGTCGGTTGATTCTGGCAGGGAATTTTCAGCTGTAGCAACGGGTGTCGACGTTTGCTGATTGTTGGCAACAGCCCTGGGCAGCCAAACATCAATGCCCATAGCTTCGAGGTATTGCAGGCGTGTTGCGTTATCCAAGACCAGCTCGATTTACTTATTGTTCCCACGCTCCGGCGTGGGAACACAATTAGCGATGCTCTGGCGTCGCGTTTGGCAACGCCGGAGCCCTTCGACATGGCTCAGGACAGGGATTGACGGATGCATTCCCACGCAAGAATGTGGGAACGATAAATCTTTCGCCCTTCGCCTTTCGCTTTTCATCTTGCGAACCTCAATCAAACATCCCCTTTCTGAGGATGCCGACGTTGATCGGGACTATGCAGCTTATTCACGGCATTGATATAGGCCTTGGCCGAGGCGATAACAATATCGGTGTCAGCGCCCAAGCCGTTAACGATCCGGCCTGCTTTTTCAAGGCGGATAGTGACTTCGCCCTGGGCATCGGTGCCGTTGGTGATGCTGTTAACCGAATAAAGCTCCAGTTTGGCATCGGTTTGCACCAGTTTTTCAATGGCTTTTAAACTGGCATCCACGGCGCCGCCGCCGCTTGCAGTGCCGGTAACTTCTTTATTGTCCACCCGTAGCGTAACGGTTGCGTTGGGTATTTCGCCGGTTTCCGAACACACTTTCAGGGCGATCAGTTTGACATGCTCGTCTTCCGCTTCAAACCCGGCTTCCGAAATCAGTGTTTGCAAATCCTCATCAAAGATTTCGTGCTTTTTATCGGCCAACTGCTTAAACCGGGCAAAAGCCTCGTTCAACTCTGATTCCGAACCGAACTCAAAGCCCAACTCGGTGATGCGGCTTTTAAACGCATTCCGGCCTGAATGTTTGCCCAGCACCATACGGTTAGCCGTCCAGCCGACATCTTCAGCGCGCATGATTTCGTAAGTCTCTCTGTTTTTTAATACACCATCCTGATGAATCCCCGCTTCATGTGCAAAAGCATTGGCACCGACGATGGCTTTATTAGGTTGCACAGGAAAACCGGTGATTGAAGACACCAACTTTGAGCAGGTCAAAATTTCGCGGGTATCGATGCCGGTTTGACAGGTAAATATATCCTTACGGGTGCGCACCGCCATGACCACTTCTTCCAGCGACGCGTTACCGGCGCGCTCACCCAAGCCATTAATGGTACATTCGACTTGGCGTGCGCCGTTCATAACCGCCGACAACGAATTGGCAACCGCAAGCCCCAAGTCATTGTGGCAATGCACGGAAAAAATCGCCTTGTCCGAATTGGGGATGCGTCGGATCAGGTTGGCAATGGTCGCGCCGAATTGATCGGGAACGCTGTAACCCACGGTATCCGGTATATTCAACGTCGTGGCTCCGGCATCGATAACCGCTTCAAGAATCCGGCATAAAAAGTCTTCTTCCGAGCGTCCCGCATCTTCCGGCGAAAATTCGACATTATCGGTATATTGCCGTGCGCGTTTGACCGCTCTAACCGCATACTCGATCACCTGCTCCGGCTGCATCTGCAATTTCATTTGCATATGGATCGGCGAGGTGGCGATAAAGGTGTGAATCCGCGATTGGTTGGCGCCTTTAAGCGCCTCGCCTGCACGGTCAATATCCTTGTCCAGGGCTCTTGCCAGCCCGCAAACCACACTGTCTTTTATCACCTTGGCGACCGCCTGCACGGCTTCAAAATCGCCGGGACTGGCCGCAGGAAAACCGGCCTCGATCACATCGACCTTTAAGCGTTCCAAGGCCTTGGCGATTCTGACTTTTTCTTCACGGGTCATGGATGCGCCGGGGCTTTGCTCGCCATCGCGCAAGGTCGTATCGAATATTATTAACTTGTCTTTCATAAAAACTCCATTCATGGAGAGCTATCAACTGTTACGTTGATACATGGAAATAGGGGGTATAAGTAATTAAATGGAAAAAAGATGTATGCCCATCAGGGCAGGAATCTTAAAGGCAGGCATAGCCACGCGCACAAGCCTGTTTCGGCAAACATTGCGCCGGAAAGAAGGTTTTGAAATGCAGGGTTGATTTGAATAAACATGGTCGTGACTATACGCCAATGGCTGTGCTGCCTCAAGCAGATTTTACGCTTTACGCCCCTGCAACCTGCGTCTGCGCATGACCAGAGTAATAACCGGGCCTGAAATTGCATAACCTAAAAACAACAGGAACAACATCGTCTGCGGCTGCGCCATCACAAAAGCGATAGCCAGCATCGCGGCAATCGCAACAATAAAAGGCACTTTGCCTTTTAAATCGATTTTTTTGAAACTCCAATAGCGGAAATTACTGACCATCAGCAAGCCGGTGCTGACTGTTAACGCGAGTGCAAAATATTTGAACAGCTCGATGTCGTATTTATACTCCAGGCAAATCCAGATAAATCCGGCAAGAATCGCGGCGGCGGCAGGACTGGGCAGTCCCTGGAAATAATTCTTATCGGCCGTCGCCAGCTGGGTGTTAAAGCGCGCGAGTCTTAATGCGCCGCCCGCCGCATGGACAAATGCGGCAAACAGGCCTAATTTACCGAGGCTCGAAAACGCCCATAAATACATGACCAAAGCGGGGGCCGCGCCGAATGAAACCATGTCCGAAAGACTGTCGTATTGAGCGCCGAATTCGCTTTGCGTATTGGTCAATCTCGCCACCCGGCCATCCAGACCGTCCAGAATCATCGCTACAAAAATGGCTACAACAGCGGTTTCGTAACGTCCGCCCATCGCCGAAGTAATCGCATAGAAACCGGAAAACAGGGCCCCCGTGGTAAATAAATTAGGCAACAAATAAATTCCACGGCGACGAGTTAAGCGTTTTTCTGGAAGCATATTTCAATCAATCCTTTAGGTTTAGGAGGTCGGTAAAAAACATTGCGCCAAATTATACAATGAGCCTGCAAACTGCACCTAGCTTAATCAGAACGGCGGGGCTGGATGTAATCGAGATCGGCGCCTCGCTAATCCTTTGACAAGCTCAGGGCGAGCGGTTTTGAGATCAAACGGCTTATTATTTAAATAGACGCCGATCCTCGGTAGGGCTTTTATTTGGCTAGTCGGCACGATCCCCGAGTCATTGAAAATCTTCAAAAACAAGCGCAGGTTCGGTATCCATAAAAACGTTGTCGTTAAATTCATCGATACAAATAGCGTTTAAAGTCACTTCTTCATACAGCCAATAATAAAAACCGCCTTCGAAAATACTGTACCTGTCTGCGTATCTGCATTGTACCCATTGATTATTCAGTGGCCCGATTACGTTGGACGCTTTATCCGGCTGAGTCGCGCCCAAATAGGCAATAACTTTATCCTCTAAACTCAGTTGAAATCGATCGAATTTGATTTTTCCGTCTGCCAGCTGCGCATATTTTAAGCGCCCGCCTTGTACATCATCGCCATGCCGGTCTATTACGCATTGCTTATTGAATTCATAAAAAGCCGGTGGAAAAATAATGGGGTATCTATTCGGGATATTAGCGCGATCCAAAACATGAGCGGCTGTTCTTTGGCTTTTATCCCATTGTTTGGTAACTATTTGCAAAACCAACATGGTTATTTTTCCCAATGTATTGATGTGTGATGAGGTTAATTGAAATTAATATTCCCTCGTAATGCTTTTAGCCTGCCTTGTTTGGTTTTACTATCCAAACGCCTTAGCTTCGATCCTTTGGTCGGCTTTGTCGCTTTGCGTTTTTTGGGGGTGACAGCCACGCTTTGAATTAATGCCTGTAGCCGACTCAAGGCGTCTTCCTTATTCTTTTCCTGGGTGCGATATTGCTGCGCCTTGATGATAATCACGCCCTCTTTTGAAATGCGCTGGTCATTTAAAGCCAACAGCTTTTCTTTATAAAACGCGGGTAACGAGGACGCGTTAATGTCAAATCGCAAATGAACGGCGGATGACACCTTATTAACATTCTGCCCGCCGGCTCCCTGCGCACGAATCGCATGAACTTCAATTTCACAGTCCGGTATGCTGACCTGATTGGATATTTGCAACATGGGTTCTTTTGTTAACGGGGAGAGGCTAAACGATAAAGCTATTTTGTCGATTATACGTTATTTACTTTTTGACTTGGCGGATCGTTATGCGGCGGCTGGAGCGGCAGGCGATCTTGTTTCGTGTAAGGGTACGAAGGCAATAACACCCATATTAGCGGCATCAATACCGCTCTTTATGATTTACAATATGGCATTGACTTGTAAGCTATGCGCAGACAGCCTTCTTGTCAGGCAAGGCGCTATTGGTGCGAAGCCTCGCGTACACAGAAGCTGTCGGTAATTATTGAACGTATTTTTTTGAAAAAGACAACATACCATCGGAGCGATAAAGAATGACCAAACATGTTACTTTGACCCAGTTTATTATTGAACAGCAGCGCGAGTTGCCGGGCGTATCGGGAGCGTTTACTTCATTGCTGAACGATGTCGTTACAGCATGCAAGAAAATTTCAAATTTGGTTAATCGAGGTAATTTGATTGGTGTACTGGGCAGTGCCGATTCCCAGAATGTACAGGGCGAGGTGCAGAAGAAACTGGACATCATCACCAATGACATTATGGTGGATGCGCTGAACTGGACCGGGCATTTGGCCGGTATGGCATCGGAAGAAATCGACGACATCATCAGCATTCCTTCGCAGTATCCCAAAGGCAAGTATTTGGCGTTGTTCGATCCGTTGGACGGTTCTTCAAACATTGATGTCAACCTGGCGGTAGGCACCATATTCTCCATTTTGCGTTGCTGCGAAGGTGTGGAACCGGCTCTGGAGGATTTTTTGCGTAAGGGTTCCGAGCAGGTTTGCGCGGGATTTGTACTTTACGGCCCGTCAACGATGATGGTTTTGACGACAGGGCAGGGCGTTAACGGCTTCACTCTGGATCAGGCTATAGGCGAATTTATCCTGACTCATCCCAACATGACGATTCCCAACGATACCAATGAATTTGCCATCAATATGTCAAATCAGCGTTTCTGGGAGCCTCCCGTGCAGCGTTATATCGAGGAATGTCTGCAAGGTACGGAAGGTTTGCGCAAAAAGATTTCAATATGCGCTGGGTTGCGTCCATGGTTGCAGAGGTTTACCGGATACTCACGCGCGGCGGGGTTTTTCTCTATCCGTTTGATTTACGCGATCCGTCAAGAGCCGGAAAGCTTCGCATTATGTACGAGGCCAATCCGATGGCCTTTATCATTGAGCAAGCGGGCGGCGCTTGTTCCACCGGACGTGAGCGCATCCTCGACATTAAACCCAAAGGCCTGCATCAGCGGGTTCCGGTTATTTTGGGGTCGAAAAACGAGGTCGAGCGGATTGTCGGCTATCACCAGGAAGGCTGATTTAAGCAGGCAAAAGGCTCAAGGCGAAAGACTAAAAAAATGGTTTGCTACGCATCTTCACTGTCGCCGCTTGGATTACAAGACAAGCTTTGTACTTCGGTGGTCGTGTTTTTTGAAGGCCAAAGCTTGCTTTGACCGTTACGCTGTTTTCACGCCGAAGAGCGTGAGAATGGCGCGAAAGACTAAAAAACAGCCGCCCTTATATGATAAAATTTTGCTTTTTTAACTTCACCCTTTGAGTTTTCCCATGAACAAACCTAAAAAAGTCGCGATTCTCACGGCGGGCGGCTTGGCCCCTTGCCTAAACTCAGCCATTGGCAGCCTTATCGAGCGTTACACTGAAATCGATCCTTCGATTGAAATCATCTGCTACCGTAGCGGTTATAAAGGTCTGTTGTTGGGCGATTTTTATACCGTCACTCCGGCCATCCGCGAAAAAGCAGGTCTTTTACATCGTTTCGGCGGTTCGGTGATCGGCAACAGCCGCGTCAAGCTGACCAACGTTAAAGACTGCATTAAGCGCGGCCTGGTTCAGGAAGGCCAAGACCCGCAGAAAGTGGCTGCCGACCAACTGGTCAAAGACGGCGTGGATATTCTGCACACGATCGGCGGTGACGATACCAATACCGCTGCGGCTGATCTTGCCGCTTTCCTTGCGAAAAACGATTACGGCCTTACCGTTATCGGACTGCCTAAAACCGTCGATAACGACGTGTTTCCGATCAAACAATCGCTGGGCGCCTGGACGGCTGCCGAGCAGGGCGCGCGTTACTTCTGGAACGTGGTTGCCGAAAACAATTCGAACCCGCGCATGCTGATTGTCCATGAAGTGATGGGCCGCAGTTGCGGCTGGCTGACTGCTGCGACCGCTGTGGAATATCGCAAGCTGCTGGATCGCGCAGAATGGTTGCCTGAACTGGGTTTGGATCGCGCCACTTATGAAGTGCATGGCGTTTTTATTCCTGAAATGACGATCGATCTTGCCGCAGAAGCGAAGCGTCTTCGTGCCGTAATGGACAAAGTCGATTGCGTCAATATTTTTGTTTCTGAAGGCGCGGGTGTTGAGTCTATCGTCGCTGAAATGCAAGCCAAGGGCCAGGAAGTGCCGCGTGATGCGTTCGGACACGTTAAGCTGGATGCGGTTAATCCCGGTAAATGGTTCGGCGACCAGTTCGCGGAAATGATCGGCGCGGAAAAAACCTTGGTGCAAAAATCAGGCTACTTTGCCCGCGCTTCTGCGGCTAATGTTGAAGATATTCGCTTGATCAAGTCTTGCGCCGATCTTGCTGTTGAGTGTGCGTTCCGTCGTGAGTCCGGTGTTATCGGGCACGATGACGATCAAAATTTTGTGCTGCGTGCGATTGAGTTTCCACGCATCAAGGGCGGCAAGCCTTTTGACCTGGATACAGGTTGGTTTAACCAAACTTTGGCTGCTATCGGCCAGGCTAAAGGCGCTAAGGTTGAGGTTGGGCACTAAAATATCATAAGCATCGTTCCCACGCTCCGGCGTGGGGACGCAGTTGATTTGGAAATCCAAACCAACTTTGATAACGTGCTACTATTGCATAGCCGTCATTTAATAGAGACAGTGTCATGGCAACGATTACTTTCGATACTTTAAAGTTTGCTGAAAAACTGGAAAAGGCCGGTTTGCCGCGTGAGCAAGCTGCGGCTATTGTAGAAGCATAGAAAGATGCATTTGCTGAAGCAATGGATTCACAGTTGGCAACCAAGGCCGACTTAATGGATATGGAAAACCGTCTGATTAAATGGGCTATAGGCTTGGCATTTGGACAAATTGCCATTATTGCTATGCTGGTTAAGCTGCTGTAGCTTTCACTCACGCCCAGACTCCAGATTGGGTACTCCGAACACAGACACATCATGAGCTCCGACACCATTTTTGTTTACGGAACGCTCAGGCGCGACACAAACAGCGAAATGCATCAGCTTTTGGCGAAACATGGCGAGTATTTGGATGACGCCACTTATCAAGGCAAGCTTTATAAAGTCGATTACTACCCTGGCGCAGTTCCTTCCGATGATCCGAATGATGCAGTGCAAGGCGAAGTCTATCTGCTTTATCAAGCCGATGCCGTGCTCCCCTTTCTAGATCAATATGAAGAGTTCGGCCCGGAGTTTCCAGAACCCAACGAGTACATTCGCTTGAAGCAATCTATAGCGCTTAAAAACGGCTGTCCTATTACGGCATGGGTTTATGTCTACAACCGTTCCATCGAAAATCTGGAATTGATTAAATCGGCAAATTTTATTCAAACCGTTCTATGATCACCATTATCCAACGCGTAACCACGGCTAAAGTCACCGTCAACAACCTGGATATCGGCAAAATCGATACCGGCATCATGGCGCTGGTTGCGGTGGAAAAGGCGGACACTGAAAAAGATGCCCAACGTCTGTTGGAGCGCATCCTCAATTATCGAATTTTTGCCGATAGCGAGGATCGCATGAACCTGAGTTTGAGGGATATTAACGGCGGATTGTTGTTGATTCCGCAATTTACGCTGGCGGCGGATACCCAAAAAGGCAACCGGCCTAGTTTTATTACTGCTGCGCCGCCGGAAAAAGGCAAGGAACTGTTCGACTATCTGCAACAGTTGGCAAAGCAAACTTACGCCAATGTTGAATTCGGTCAGTTTGGAGCCGATATGCAGGTTTCGCTGGTCAATAACGGGCCGGTTACTTTTACCCTGAGGACGCGTACAAATTAATTAATCACCACGAAGACACGAAGAGCACGAAGTTTTTACTCTGGTCTTTTCTTCGTGCCCTTCGTGGTGATGCTTTGAGCCGGTTTTACTTAATCATCATCTTCTTCATAAGGCTGCGCTTTTACATTATCGGGAATCCTCGGCATCTTGGCCGACCGCAACAGAATTAACGCGCCGCCTAAAACAAACAGCACCGCGACTATAAACAAGACTATCCACATTTGATCCTCCCATTTTTGGCTTGCATAAGCGGGTTACGATAGAATACCCCTACATAGATCATTTACATACTTCAACATGACAAATATGTCCGGAACAGATTTACATTTACCCGAAGGGCGCAGGGCAGGACAGCCCAGCGTGAAACAAGTCGAATTACTTTCTCCTGCCGGAACCCTTAAAAACATGCGCTATGCTTTTGCATACGGTGCGGATGCGGTTTATGCAGGGCTGCCGCGTTACAGCCTTAGGGTGCGCAACAATGATTTTCTTGAAGACAATCTAGCCAAAGGCATAGCTGAGGCTCATCAGCTGGGAAAAAAGTTTTTCCTGGCAACTAATGTGATTCCGCATAACGCCAAGGTTAAAACCTTTATTAAGGATATTACCCCGGTTATCGCGATGCAGCCGGACGCCTTGATTATGGCCGATCCGGGTTTGATTATGATGACGCGGGAAGCCTGGCCGGACATGCCGATACATCTGTCGGTACAGGCCAATACCGTCAACTATGCATCGGTCAATTTCTGGAAAAGCATGGGCGTTGAGCGGGTCATTTTGTCCCGCGAACTGTCGCTGGATGAAATTGAAGAAATCCGCCAGCGTTGCCCCGATACGGAACTTGAAGTGTTTGTCCATGGCGCGTTATGCATCGCTTATTCCGGCCGCTGCTTGTTATCCGGCTACTTCAATCACCGCGATCCTAATCAGGGTACGTGTACCAATTCCTGCCGCTGGAAATACGACACGCTGCCCGCCGAAGAAAATGCAGAGGGTGATTACCTGCCGGTTGGCGAAGTATTGTCGATGTCCGACATCAGTAACGCCAGCTGCGGCGGCGCGGAAAGACATCCGTTGGCGGACAAGGTGTATTTTCTGGAAGAAGAGGGTCGTAAAGGCGAATTATTGCCGGTGATGGAAGACGAAAACGGCACCTATATCATGAATTCGAAAGACCTAAGAGCCATCGAGCATGTGCAGCGCTTGGTCGAAATCGGCGTGGACAGCCTTAAAATCGAGGGCCGCACCAAGTCGCATTATTATGTGGCGCGTACCGCGCAAACTTACCGTCAGGCGATTGACGATGCATTGGCGGGTCGGGCATTTCAGCCTGAATTGATCGGCGTTTTGGAAAATCTTGCGAACCGAGGGTACACGGACGGTTTTTATCAGCGCCACCATACCCATGAACAGCAAAATTATATAACCGGTTATTCCAAAAGCCATCAGCAGCAATTTTGCGGCGAAATCAGGAGTTATGACCAGCAAACCGGCTTGGCAACCGTTGATGTCAAAAACAAGTTTTCGGTCGGTGATAAGCTCGAGTTGATACTGCCGGAAGGCAATCAGGATATTATCGTCGAGCGCATGGAAGGCATGTACGGACAAGAAATGGAAGAAGCGTCGGGCGGCGGCTATGAAGTGAAAATACCGCTGCCGGAAATATACGGCGATAATGGCTTGTTGGCGCGGTATACTTGAAATAGGCGAGGGACGAAAGACAAAAGGCGAAAAAAGCCTTTCGTCCTTAGCCTTTCGCCCTTCGCCGCCTTTTATCCTTTTGAGATTTGAATCATGACTTTTACTACCGCCGATCTTTGCGATGCCCATTCAGAAGAAGACCACTTCCAGATTGCCGAACCGCTGCTCAAGCCTTATGGCGGTCACCCAAGCTTTTGCGGACAAATTACGACGGTAAAAGTTTTTGAGGATAACGTCTTGATCAGAACGGTGCTGGAGGAGAAGGTTGAAAACAGGGTGTTGGTTGTCGATGGCGGCGGCTCTCACCGTTGCGCTCTGCTGGGCGCTGATCTGGCAAGGCTGGCTATCGCCAACGGCTGGCAGGGCATTGTGATTCATGGTTGCATCCGCGATTCTGCAATCCTCAATCAACTCCCGATCGGCATACGCGCTCTGCACACGCATCCGTTAAAAAGCCATAAGAAAGACCATGGCGACCGCGACTTGTTGGTCACTTTCGCCGGTGTCAATTTCAAGCAAAATCATTTTTTATATGCTGATGCCGATGGAATTATCGTATCAGAAACAATGTTGAGTTAAAATAACTCCAAATTAACCTAGTAAAGAAGTCAAGATATGCAAATTGTACTCGCTAACCCCCGTGGATTCTGTGCCGGTGTAGACCGGGCTATCGAAATCGTTGATCAGGCCATTCAGGCTTTCGGCGCGCCCATTTATGTTCGTCACGAAGTTGTCCATAACCGTACGGTTGTCGATGGACTTAAAGAAAAAGGCGCTATTTTTATTGAAGATTTAACCGATGTGCCGGTCGGCTCTTACCTGATCTTCAGCGCTCATGGCGTTTCAAAACAAGTACAGCAGGAAGCTAAAGAGCGCAATTTAACGGTTTTCGACGCGACTTGCCCGCTGGTCACCAAAGTTCATTTGCAGGTTGCCAAACATGCCAAAGAGGATCGTGAAGTTATCCTGATCGGCCATGCAGGACACCCGGAAGTTGAAGGCACGATGGGGCAATATGAACGGGGCACGGACAATGGCGGCATCTATCTGGTAGAAACCCCGGAAGACGTTAAAAATTTGGTGGTAAAAAAACCTGATGATCTGGCTTATGTCACGCAGACCACTTTGTCGATGACTGACACCAAGATTATGGTCGATGCCTTGAGGGCGCGCTTTAAAGGTATACAGGAACAGAAAAAAGACGACATCTGCTACGCCACACAAAACCGTCAGGATGCGGTTTATGAATTGGCTAAGACGGCTGATATTATTCTCGTTGTCGGCTCACCGAACAGCTCCAACTCCAACCGTTTGCGCGAAATTGCCGAGCAGCTCGGTAAACAGGCTTATCTGATTGATACCGCGAAAGATATGCAGCAGAATTGGTTTGAGGGCGTTGCCGTGGTCGGCGTTACTGCAGGAGCCTCCGCGCCGGAAGTCCTGGTTCAGGAAGTGATTGATCAGTTAAAACAATGGGGCGGGCAATCGGCTGTTGAGATTCAAGGCATAGAAGAAAAAGTAGTATTTTCTTTGCCTAGAGAATTAAAAAAACATATCAACTAACATTTTCCATGACGGGGGTGGCCGCTTTAGTGACCGCCCCGACTCTCCTTTCCCGCATCCCCTTATATTCATTGCTGATCCTGCCGTGTGTCCGGCTTAAAATAAAGACAAAAACGATCGTTTTTATCTAAAATAGGCAGGGCTGTAAAACCAACCATTAACTGCAATAATGGCTGTCCGGAATCCTATAAAAATCGGCTCCCCGTTATTGCTAACATCCATTTACTTTTCCTAAAGATGATTATGACACTTACTGCAATGGATCTTGTCGCTCAAGCCAAACAACGTATTGTTGAAATTGATATTGATGCCGCAAAAAACTCCCTGGAAACAAGCCTAATCCTTGATGTCAGAGAAGCTGCTGAATATACCGCCGGTCATTTGCCGGGAGCATTTAACATACCTCGCGGCGTATTGGAATTCAAGATAGGCTCGCATCCCGATTTTCAGGATAAACAAGATGCTCACATCATCGTTTATTGCCAATCGGGTGGCCGCTCCGCCTTGGCAACAGAGGTATTAAACAAGATGGGGTTCAACAATGCCGTCAGCATGGCCGGTGGATTTAAGGCATGGACAGAAAGCGGTAATGAAGTCGTCTAGTGTCTGAGCTGGAAGCTATCCGTCTGGATAAATGGTTATGGACTGCGCGTTTTTTTAAAACGCGCAAATTGGCCGCCGAGGCTATTTCCGGCGGGAAAGTCCATGTTAGCGAGCAGCGCACCAAACCCGGAAAAGAAGTCAAAGTCGGCGCCATGCTTTCCATCAGCAAGGATAATTATCGATGGGAGGTCACGATTGTTGCCATTAACGGTCAACGGCGCTCGGCTAAAGAAGCGGTTTTGCTCTATGAGGAAAGCGTTGAAAGCCTCGCCAAGCGCGAAAAGCAAATTATCCAAAACCGTGAGCGGCGGGAGTTATTTGATTTTAGCGGCAAGGATCATAAACCGAACAAAAAAGAACGGCGTTTGATTCATCAATTTAAACAAGGGTAGGGCGCGTACAGTGCCCATAGGTGTCAACTTAAGAGCATATCACCACGAAGAACACGAAGTTTTTATCTGGGTTTTTCTTCATGTTTCGGAGACCGCTCCATGCGTCCGTGCCGTCGTTCGTGGTGAATTAATCAACCTGCTTAAGTTGATGCGTATGGGTAATGGCTATAAACAGGTGGGCGGTTTAGGCAAGCCGGCTAATTTGCAGGCGTATTTTAAAGGGCCTTCGGGAAACAATTTATGTAGATAACGACTGTTGCCCTTAGCTTCGCCCAATTCCTTGGCAATCGCTTTAGTGAAAACCCGCGCATTGGGCAAATGTTTAAATTGCTGATAGTAACGCCGAATGAATAAAATGATTTCCCAGTGATCATCGCTTAGCTCGATATTGTTTAATACGGCCAACCGCTGTGCGACATCTTCATTCCAATCTGCGGGATTTATCAGAAAACCCTGATCAGTTATTTCCAGATCTAAATCCATCAAGCCCATGTTTGAATGATCGGGTTATTAACCGTCAATTCCACCAGTCCGGCATAATCTATCACCTCGATCCCTTTAACCAGTTCATCGGAGGCAATTCCGCGTATTGCGATGTCATCCGCCAACACGCAAAGGCGATTGCTGCCTAGTCGGCGCGTTAACACATCGCTTATGCTGCTGTTTTGTAATACCCGCAGAGCTGCATTTTCAAGAAACACCACAACATCGCCTGAATCAATACGTTCTAAAAGGGCAGTTTCAATCGGTGATTGAAAAATAAGGTGCAGCACGTTAAGCGCTGTCGGTTAATTTAAGACCGATAATTCCAGCAATTACCAGCGTAATTGACAGCAAGCGATACCAGTCGGCGGATTCTTTAAATAAAATGATGCCTAACACGGCTACACCGACTGCGCCCATGCCGGTCCAAACGGCATACGCGGTTCCCAGCGGCAGGGTTTTAATTGCCAGGATCAACAAATAAAAACTTACGCCGCCGGACAGCATCGTTATGATGCTGGGCCACAGCTTGGTAAAGCCTTGATTGTATTTAAGACTTAAAGCAAATACTATTTCTGCAAATCCCGCAGAAAATAAAAGAAACCACGCCACGAACACCCCTTTTCTTTGTGCTTGGATACTAAATATTCTACAATATACTAAACTTAGCAGCATTTAAAAACATTTTAGATGAACCTTTACGGGTAAGTTCAAGAAAGATCAGAGGATAGGTTACCAACTCACCCGATAGCGCCCGCATCTGAACAAAGCCATTCAGGCATCTATGCGGCGGATTTAACAAGAAGGGGTTACAGGGGAGTGAGTTTTTGTGTAATACGTAATGCTTAGCATTTAATGCAAAATAATCAATAACTAACTAACACATAGTAATGAGCGACATATCTTCTTTTTCAATCCAAAATCCAAAGCAAATAGTCAGTCATTTATCATTATTAGTTAAAAATAAATGCTTGCTCAGCGCCCGTTTTGGAGCAAACAATGAGTCCTATATCACTACATTGCTCAGCGTTAATGAAGGAAATAATACGGTAGTATTGGATTACGGGCCTAAAGAAGATTTGAATCAACGTATTCTTAATGCCGGCAAGGTTTCATTCGATACTGATTATAATGGCATTAAAGTTTCTTTCGCGGGAACTGAGCTGAAAAAAATCGCCCATAAAGGTGATTCGGCATTCAGCATGTCGATTCCTAGATCGCTTTACTGGATGCAGCGTAGAGAGTACTACCGGGTAAAATCGCCGCTTTCAAAACCCAGTTATTGCCAATTAATAGTAGAAGGGAGGGAACCCGTTAACCTTAAGTTATACGACATCAGCCTGACAGGCTTTGCAATGCTTAACGTTTCCAAAGAAGTTTCCGATCTACTGATTCCCGGCACATCATTTTCGCAATGTAAGCTCATACTTTCAGAAGCAGGTGAGAGTCCTATTTCCTTTGAGATCTGCGCCAAGTACATAATTAACCCTGACAAGCCGCAAAAAATACAAAAAATAGGCTGTAAGTTCAATAAGATAACACGTTCAGTCGAAGAAGTTATTCAGCGCTACATGCATCAGATTCAACGAGAGGACTTACAGAAAGAGTAATTCAGTTGTATTGGCAAGCGACAAAAATCGCATGAAGTGAGAAATTTAATAGCCCTTTATACCCTTCATTCGCTTTTACGCAGCGTAAGTACCTAATGATTACACACTTGTTGCCCAGTAATCAGCTAAACACCTATGGTCATTATTAATGAGCGACGCCTCCTCTTTTTCAATCTACAGTCCAAGGCAAATAGTTCACAATTTATCTATATTGATTAAGAATAAATGCCTGCTTAGCGTTCGTTTTGGCGAAGGCAAAGCATTCTTTCTTACGGCAATACTTGAGATTGATGAGGCAAATAATTCCATAGTGTTCGATTACGGACCCAAAGAAGTTTTAAACCAACAGCTTCTTAAGGCGACCAGAATCACTTTCGAAGCCGATTTTGCAGGCATTAAAGCCTCTTTCAAAGGCAGCATGTTGGAACAAATTCTTTATAATGGGGAACCGGCGTTTTCCATGCCAATTCCTGAGTCGATCTTTTGGATGCAGCGTAGAGAATTCTTTCGCATAAAATCACCACGTTCAAAAGGCAGCTATTGCCAGCTGGTACTGGAGGACCACGAATCCGTTAATTTAATGTTATACGACATTAGTCTCACCGGTTTTTCTGTACTTAATACCTCAGCTGAAATATCCAACTTATTGATACCCGGTACACAATTAGAAAAGTCCAGACTTGTACTTTCAGGGGCCGGTGAAGATGCCATCTCCTTTAAGGTCTGCTCCAAGCTCATCATTAACCCGGATAAAATTGCCGCGCTCAAAATCCAAAAAATAGGCTGTTTATTTACCCGGATAACGCCTGTATTTGAATCGACCGTCCAGCGCTATATCAATCAACTTCAACGAGAAAGCATACAAAAAACAAGTGAACGGAATTAAGTTTATTGCAATGACAAACACACTTCCAATTCGCGCAAAGCAATAACTATGACCAGCACATCTGCTTCTATACGACGTAACATCATCACCGTTACCCAACTTAACCGTGAAACCAGTCAATTACTTGCCGAGCATTTTCTGTCTGTTCTGGTTGAAGGCGAGTTATCCAATTTAAGTACCCCTTCTTCCGGGCACCTGTATTTTTCGCTGAAGGATGCTAATGCGCAGGTGCGTTGCGCGATGTTTCGCACTCAGCAGCGCCGGTTGGCGTTTAAGCCGGAAAACGGCAAGCAGGTTATCGTCAAGGCGCAAGTCAGCCTGTACGAACCCCGAGGCGATTACCAGCTTATCGTCGAACATATTGAAGAAGCCGGTGATGGCGCTTTACGCAGGGCGTTTGATGCGTTAAAGCTGAAGCTGTCGGAACAAGGGCTGTTCGATGCCGCCCACAAACAAACTTTGCCCACGCTGCCAAGAGCAATTGGCGTTATTACTTCGCCGTCAGGCGCGGCTGTCAGGGACATACTGACCGTGCTACAAAGACGTTTTGCAGCGATACCGGTGATTGTTTACCCGGTTGCGGTACAAGGCGATAACGCAAAACATGAAATTGCCAAGGCGATAGCTACCGCTAATCGACATAAGCAATGCGACGTTATCATTCTCGGACGGGGCGGAGGGTCGCTGGAAGATCTTTGGGCATTCAATGAAGAGCTGGTTGCCAGAGCCATTTATGACAGCGAAATTCCGATTATTTCAGCTGTTGGGCACGAAACCGATTTTACCATTGCTGATTTTGTCGCCGATCTGCGTGCGGCAACGCCTTCGGCGGCCGCAGAACACGCCAGCCCCGATCAGCAGCAATGGCTGTCGCGATTCATGTATCTGGAATCGCGGTTGCAACAACAGCTGCAACGAAAGCTGAATCAAAAACAGCAAACCCTGGATTGGCTGAATCAGCGGTTGCAACAGCAACATCCCGGTCAGAAGCTGGCTGGAAATGCGCGGCGCATGGCTGAACTTGAAGCCAGACTTAATCAAGCCATACACACAAAATTGCGTCATATGACCGGCATTATTGAAGCAAAAACGGCGAAATTATGGCAGCATAATCCTGCGATAACCCTAAGCAGCCATAAACAACGGCAAGACTATTTGAGTAAGCGGCTTATTTCCGCAGCCGCACACAAGCTGGAACAGCTTAATCAGCGATTGTTAAATTCCAGCCAGACCCTGCATGCGGTCAGTCCGCTGGCAACGCTAAACCGTGGTTATGCGATGGTAATCAACCCGTCTTCCGGGGAAGTAATCCGCTCTACCGAACAACTTAAGCCCGGCGATAGGGTTCAAACCCGCCTCGCGCAAGGCCGATTCACCAGCCAAATTAAAGTTATTGATCCGGATTAACGGTTGGCTTGATAAAAGGCCATTGCTGTCTTACTTTATAACAGACGCCGTCCGGCTCGCTACAGGACTCAATCAGGCAGAACGCTTCGGCGCGCCAGACTATCGGTTCAATCTTCACGTCCGGCAAATACCGGGCATGCCGGGCCAGGGTGATATGGGGGCTGTAGGGTCTGGTGTCGGTGTGCAGGCCGTAATCTGCGACCGCCGCCTCTAGCGCGGATACCAACATAGCCGCCGGATTTGGCACAGGTTGCCGACTGGTCAGGCATAAAATTCTGGGTCTATTCCAATAACTTAAGCTGTCAAAGGTCAATGTAAAAGGTTGAGCGGTAATGTCGGCGACGGACTGCTTAATCAATAATTCAGTCTCTGTGTTAACAGCCCCCAAAAACACCAGTGTTACATGGAGATTGTGCGGCTGCACCCATTTGAATTCCTTGGCCTTGATGGACTGACTCAAGCGCGCCAGCGCTTGCCGGGTTTCATCGTCAGGCCATAAGGCAAAAAACAATCTTGACGTATCAGGCATGGTTTTAAACTATGAGGATATGAATAAAACACATCATTCATCCTTTACGTAACACGCGCGACTTATTTTCGCCGCACAAAAGGACGCGCCGTCCATAGCGCGTTTGGGACTTATTTAATAAGAAAATCCCGCATCATGCCCATATCCTCGTGTTCCAGATTGTGGCAGTGGTACATGAACAGGCCTTTAAAGTCATTAAACGGTTTTAGTATCGTGACTTTCTCGCCCGGCATCACCAGAACCGTATCTTTCCAGCCGGCGTCTATAAATCCTGAGGAAACGCTGGCGTAGTTATCGGAGCCTGAACTCACTTCCCGCTTGACGATCTGGAATTGTTCGCCGTGCAAATGCATCGGATGCGGCATATCCATCATCATGCCGTGCATGCCGCCGTTAAAGCCATTATCGAACTCTATTAATTGCAAGCTGTTAACCGGGATGATTTCATCCGGTTGAACGTCATCCATTTTATAAGAACGGCCATTTAGCAGGGCTGACATGTGCTGCATGGATAAGGCTATGGTTCTTGGGTTGGTTGCATTGGCAGCATTCTTGACCTGTAACGCGGTGATGGGGGTCAGGACTTTTGGCAAAGTGTTGTCGCCTTGCTCCTTTTTGGCGACCCGGATTTTTAATAAGGGGTAGTCCGAACCGGAAGGAAGGGTACTGACTGACATCATGCCGCCACGCATCATTCCGCCCATGCCATGTCCCATCATTCCTCCGTGGCCGCGCCCCCCCATCATTCCGCCACCCATCATGCCCATGCCGCCATGCGTGGATGCATCAAACTGAAGGCTGCGCAAGGTTAGCTCGGTGCCTACCGCTCGCCCGCTGAAGTCCATCCATAATTCCAGTCTTTCTCCAGGAGCCAGCATGACATAAGCATGTTGCTTGGGACTTTCCAGCAAGCCGCCGTCAACGCCTATTACGGTGAGAGGGGTGCCGTCATCCCAAGCCAGTTTATAAATACGGGAATTAGAACCGTTGACCAGCCGGAGCCGATAGGCGCGCGTCGCCACCGGTAACACGAAGTCAGGTCGACCGTTGACCAGGATCTGGTCGCCCAAAAAGCCCTGCATGCGTTGCATCATGTGGGCCGAGTAAACCAGTTGGTTTTGTCCGTCGAAACTGCGATCCTGAATTACCAACGGGACGTCAAGCTCGCCGTTCGGTAAATTCAGCGCCTGTTCCTGAGCGTCACTGACGATTAACAGGCCCGCCAAGCCGGAATAGACCTGCCTGGCCGTGACGCCGTGGGTATGGGCGTGGTAAAAGTAGGTGCCCGCCCGGTTGAGTATCTCGAATTCATAGACGTAGGTTTCGCCGCGATTGATCGCATACATGGGGTTGCCGTCCATGTTGGCGGGTACATGCAGGCCATGCCAATGCAGAATCGATTGCGCCGGCAAGTTATTGTTAAGAAACAGCCGAACCTTTTGGCCTTTTTTAAAGCGCAGGGTAGGGGCCAGATAGGTGCCTTCATTATTATCAAGCACGTCTGATGGGCCTTTGGTGACCTTGCCGGTGATTTTCCAGACGCGGGTTTTGTCGCCGTTTAAAATGGCCACATCGGCTGTGTTCTGGGTCAGTTCAATTTCAACGTCAGGAAGGAAGTCTGCAGATGGCGAGTTGACTCTGACAAATTCGCCGGCCTGAGCCCAGCTCGGATAAGTGATCGCTCCGGCGATACCCATTGCGGCATATTTTAATAGTTTTCGGCGTTGCAAATTAGTCGTCGTTTTCATCTGGACTTCCTCGATTTAATTAATATTAGCATGTTGTAATATGCGACTTTGTACCATAGTTTTTGCAACGTGTGTTAATCGGGGTTGCTGGGGTAACGCGATTAGTCAACACGGTTCTTTACCCTAAAGAAAGAGCCGGGTTGTGACGGTGGCAACTGACAGAGGGTATAGGAAGTAAGCGGTTCGTCAAATTAGTAAAAATACTTAGCAGTCGGTTTCGCGGTATTGTTAAGCAAGGGGGAAGAGTTTTACCGCCCCATCCTTGGTTTTGTTTTGGAATTCGGCTGGACACTAATCTTAATAAACAGCTGGTGTTACGCATTGTCCATCACCGCCGCGAAAAAGACAGGTCTCAGATGACACGGACTTGATTTTCCTGATCATTGCCCAGAAATATCTTGTCCCCTGCATTAGGAATATCCTCTGTAGGGCCTGCCACCTCATCCGTCACGGCATTCAGTTAAGGCGCGGGCACCTATTTTCGCGGCAATGCCTGACGTCAGTAAACCGCATAAAATCGCAACTATTTGAAAAGGATCGGCAAGTCTTGGGCGGGTTCCTAAGCAAGACTTCGCGGCGGTAAACCGGATTAGTAAGCGCGGCGACAGTGTTTACGGACCTTGTTGGTCCGCGGAGTCGTAGCGGCAGGGACCTCTTAACAGCGCAGCAGTCGAAGTAGAGAAGTTTGCAAAGCAGGGGAGTTCAGGCCGGAGATGAACGGGCAAACAAAGTCCATCATTTGCGATTGACCTTGGCTTTAGCCTTTCAATTGCCTCGCCCAGCGATAAACGGCGGTTTCAGTGACTTTCGCATGCGCCCATTGCAGCCAGCGAGTGACGGTGGTGTAAGTGATCCTAAGGAAGGTAAAGGTTAACAGCTGCGGTTTGGTCAGCGCAAACACTCTGGCGACCAGTAAAGTGCCGAGTAATTTTGCCAATACTTCCATCAGGATACCTTGCAGAATCAATCCTTTTGCCAGCAATCCAAATGCCGCCAGGTTGATCGGCGTCACAATCAGTATCGGAATACTAAACGCCACCAGCGCTATGGTCGCAGTTGTCTGACTGAGCCATTGTTCAAATTGTTGCAGATTCAGCCATCGGGATAATGAGCGCCCAAATGCCGTCAGTAAATCCCACAGCCATTCCTCAATAATCAGGAAGATGGCTAAAAGCGAAAGCAGGGTTTTTTTCATAATTTCCTAGATTCAACTCAGCAGTGCAACAGTGTTATTCAGTGTCGAAGCCGATCAGGAAGTACCGGTAGGGTTTGGCTAACCCTAAAGAAGAAGGTCCATCTTTCAGTGTCTTAGATAGCGTTTTCAGCCATTACCTGGTTTCTGCCGTTATCTTTAGCTCGGTACATCGCCATGTCCGCGCGCTCGATCAAGCTTTCGATCGAGTCGTTTATTTTAAAACTTGAGACACCGATAGAAATAGTCACCTTTCCTATCGATTTTTTACTGCCCTTCAGCTTTAAAGGATGCTGGGCTAATGAAGTTCTTATTTTTTCGGCAATTTCCATGGCTTTGTTAAGCGGTGTATTGGGCATGATAATAGCCATTTCTTCACCACCATAGCGCGCTGCACAATGATGCTCGGTAATATGTTGCTTCATCAGATTAGCCGTGTAACGCAGTACGTTATCCCCCATCTGGTGGCCAAAGGTATCATTGACTTGTTTGAAATGGTCAATGTCTAAAATAAGCAAGCAAAGTTCGACATCGTTTTGTTTGTGAATTTCAATATATTCATTCAGCTTTTGATCAAAAGCCCGGCGGTTTAAGAGCCCCGTCAAGGCATCGGTTTTCGCCGTTTCGCGTGCATGCGCAAGTTCCTGCCGCAGCAACTGCATTTCCTTTTTATTATCGTCCAGTTGAGTCTGCAAGGTCATGCTGGTTTCGGCAAGACCTTTAGTTCCCGCGATGATTTCGGTCAAGACTATTTTGATTTCAGGCAGGTCTTGGTTGTTTTCCAGCTTTTTACTCTGATTCTGGAAGTCTATGGTTGCCGCACTGGCTTTTTCGCCAGTCGTGTCCAAAGCGTCACCTGTTTTGTTAATAAGCTGCAACAGGAGGTGATTTATTTTTTCCAGGGAATCGATCGAAGTGTCGCAGATATATTTTTTAAAGAGTTTGGCGCTTAATTCAGACGTAAAAACAACCTGCTTGCCCAGGAGTGCATCCAGTTCATTGTTTAAACCAATGTTTCTGCCAATAATATATTCATAGAAAATTGCAAAATTAAGAGGATCGGTAGCAATTTTATGCTTTGACATGAGGGGAAGTATTTGCCGAAGATATTCTGCATTTTGCTCCAGCGTGTCATCGTATGTAGGAAGAAATGTTAAGCCGTCGATTATCATTCTTTAAAGTCAATAATATTCATTAATTGCCATCTATTTTAATCAGTTACTCTCTGTTTTCAAGTGCTAGTATCTTCTAATTCAATACATACGCAAATAAATATTATTTTAAAATTCAAAATGTACCTTGTCGGCATAAATATCTACGGGTCATGGTCCGCGTTGTCAGCAAGACCGGCCAAAAGTTGATAGTTCAGAGACAGTCAGGCGGATTTGACAATATGGCATACAGCCTGCTCGGGTCAGTAATTGATCTTAGCATCACCGATAAAATCATCAATCCCTCTCCCTGTTATGATAGCTAATATGCTGTTTTTTAACTAAAATTATGAGTATAATCAAGTCATAAGGTATCTTTTTTCCGACCCCAACGTAGACTGTCCATGCAGCCGTCGACATATCCTGCGGTTCCCTTTTTCGGGTATATTATCGGTCTACTTGATCAGTATGGATTTAGATGTCCGGGCCTCTATCTTTAAAATCTCAATCTGGTATCTTTGTTGCTTGGTCGGTTTTCCAGTTTAAAAAATGAACCGCACCTGTTGGTTGAATTTAACATAGTAAATAAAAAATAGTGCAAGAGACTCGATTGACAGAACTAGAAGCATTTTTCGGTAGCGACGGCGGGTTGGCAAAAGTAATCCCAGGCTATCAGCCACGGGCGGCCCAGCTTGAAATGGCCGAGGCCATTGCCCATGCTATCGAATCAAACCAGCATTTAATCGCTGAAGCCGGAACCGGAACCGGCAAGACTTTTGCCTATTTGGTGCCTGCCATTTTATCCGGCAAAAAAAGTCATTATCTCGACCGGCACCAAAAATCTTCAGGATCAGTTGTTCAACAAGGATTTGCCGGTGATCCGCAAGGCGATCAAAACGCCGTTTATTGCCGCGCTGTTAAAAGGCCGCAGCAATTATTTATGCACCTATCGGCTGAAAAATGCGCTAACTTCCACGCTGGGTTTCAGCAAGGAAGACGCCGTTGCCCTGGCAAAGATAAAATCCTGGTCGGCGCGTACCAAAACCGGCGATACCTCGGAAATGTCCGAAGTGGCCGAAGCCGATCCGGTCTGGTATCAGGCGACTTCGTCATTGGATAATTGTCTGGGGCAGGATTGCCCGGATTATGCCGAGTGTTTCCTGGTCAAGGCCCGGAAAAAAGCCCAGGAAAGCGAAATATTGGTGGTTAATCATCATTTGCTGTGCGCAGACTGGTCGATACGCGACAGCGGTTTCGGCGAGTTATTGCCCGATGCCGAGGTGGTTATTATCGACGAGGCGCACCAACTGGCCGATACCGCGTCCAATTTTTTAGGCATTACCGTCAGCGCCAAGCAGCTGAACGATCTGGCCAAAGACGCGTTGATGGAATATTTCAAAGACGCCACCGATATGCCCGCCTTGCGTACCGCCTGCGAAGACCTGGAACATGAAGTGAAAGACATGAGGCTGGCGTTCGGCATCGAGCTTAAGCGCGGCGATTGGCAGGACATCGAAAACAATCCCAAAATAGCGGCGAGCTTGATTGCGGTTAAGGAGCAGTTACAGCGCCTGGCCGATCAACTGGAATTGGCGTCGGTTAAAACCAAAGGCCTGGACTCGTGTTTTAAACGCGCCGACGAACTGGTGCAGCAGCTAAAAATTATCCTCGAAGACAACAGCGGCAAATGGATACGCTGGTACGAAACCTATAAAAACACCTTTACCTTGAGCCGGACGCCGCTGGATATTGCCGCGGAATTCCGCTCCTTCATGCAGCAACACCAAGCGGCGTGGATTTTTACCTCGGCGACCCTCAGCGTGGCGAACAAGTTCGACCATTTCGCCAATAACCTGGGGCTGAGCAATGCGACCAGCGAAAGTTGGGGCAGTCCTTTCGATTACGCCCATCAATCGCTGTTCTATCACCCGAAAGGCTTGCCGCAGCCCAATGATCCCGAGTTTATCCCGACTATCGTCGAGTTTGCGGTGCCGGTGTTGCGGGCCAGCAGGGGCAGGGCGTTTTTCCTGTTCACCAGTCATCGCGCGCTGAAACAGGCGGCCGAATTGCTGGAGAAAAAAATCGACTATCCGTTGTTGATTCAGGGCAGTCGCCCCAAGGCCTTGCTGCTGGAGCAGTTTAAGGAAGCGGGCAATGCCGTGTTGCTGGGCACATCGAGCTTTTGGGAGGGTGTTGATGTCAGGGGCGAGGCCTTATCCTGCGTCATTATCGACAAACTGCCTTTCGCATCGCCCGGCGATCCGGTGTTAAAAGCGCGGTTGGATGCAATGGTCAAACAGGGGCGGAACTCGTTTTTCGAATACCAACTGCCCACCGCCGTGATTGCGTTAAGGCAGGGCATAGGCCGTTTGATTCGCGACGTAACCGACCGGGGCGTATTGATGGTCTGCGATCCGCGCTTGTTGAAGAAATCGTACGGACAGATATTTTTAGACAGCGTACCGGCGATGAAGCGCACCCGCGATATAGAAGAGGTGCGGGCGTTTTTTCAGGACGAGTCGTTAGAAAAATAGAACGCGGATAACGCGGATTTTGGCTGATGAACGCGGATAAAAATTTAGAGATGCGCCTGTTTTGTTTCCTCACAGCTGTTCCCTGTAGAGTGCGCCGTGCGCGCCTTGAACGCTAGGCGCGCACGGCACGCCCTACAGATCAGTGTCTTTGAGTTCTCATAAAATCAGCATCCACCAATTAGAGATCGAATAATGAAATTATTGGCAGTAGAAACATCGACCGAAGCCTGCTCGGCAGCACTGTTTATTGACGGCGAAGTGGCTGAACGCTTTGAGCTGGCGCCCAAAGAACACACCAAGCTGATTTTGCCGATGATCGATTCATTAATGGCGGATGCGGGCTTAAAGCCGCAACAGCTGGATGCGCTGGCGTTCAGTCGCGGCCCCGGCTCGTTTACCGGCGTACGTATCGCCACCGGCGTGATTCAGGGTATCGCCTTGGGCGGCGATTTGCCGGTCGTTCCCGTATCCACCCTGGCGGCCATCGCCCAGGATTTTTTCGATAACAATGATGAGAATATCGCCTTTGTCGCGATGGATGCGCGGATGGGCGAGATTTTCTGGGGCGTTTACCGGCGCGATACACAAGGCTATGCCGAACTGATCGGCGACGAAGCCGTGACCCCGGCTGAGCAGATAGAGTTTCCCGATTTGACCGGCGTAGGCATCGGCTCAGGCTGGGGCGTTTATCACCAGGAATTAATGACCCGTTTGGCAAGTCAAGTCAGTCATTATAAAGCCGATATGCTGCCCAGAGCCGGTGCGATAGCCCGATTAGGTGCGCGAGGTTTCGAACAGGGCTTGGCTGTTGCCGTCGAACAGGCCATGCCGGTTTATTTGCGGGATAAGGTTGCTAAGAAAGAGTCGGAGCGGTGACGCCTTAAGCCGTTCGTACTGAATTTGTCGAAGCATGAAAATGGTTTAAGTTATTCGCGAAATGCCCTTCGACAAGGTTCTTATGAGCAATGCCGAAGGGTTTAGGGCGAACGGATGGAGCTTAAGCTAACAGCATTGATTTCATCGTATCTGTCCCCTTTGATCCGAGTTTTGATAAAACCAGCCGTGATCGAATGTAATTATTGCTTACGAACCGACGCAAGAATCAAATCTTGATTCAATACGATCAGCATCTTCCCGGACGTGTTACTTTCAGGAATGTTAACCAATGATTTCACATAACCGCCGTCACCGCGCAATAATTCATTAACCGGCTGAACTTGCGATTTTTCAAAGCTCGGGATGGCATCAAGCCCATCAACCAATAGGCCAATCGGGCCTACTTGGGTCCGCACTACAATGATTGCACCGGCGGTTTTTTCCGGTTGATCGAAATCAACGGCCTTATTGGTCAGAATCCTGCCATCAATCACGATGATGGGGATTTTTTCGTTGATGCCGTCGGGACTGTTATCGCAATACATGACGCTGCCGACAATATAGGATTTCACGCCGGGCAGGCTGTTGATCAGGGTAACGTCCATGGCTTCGAGTACGTCGGCGGCAAGAAATGCGTAGACTTCCGAACCTATATAAAACGTTGCCAGGTCGACGACATCGCCGGTTAGCGGTTCTTGCGGATAAGCGATTGCTACGCGTTGTTCGGAACCGCTAGTTTCGGCTTTCTCGCCGATGGGAATAAACACGAAGGCCGCCACGTCATTATGATAGTCCCCTGTGGTTTTAAACTCGCGATATCCGCGTGACGAGTAGCAGCCGACGGCATAGTACTTCCTGTTATAGAGCACGATTTTGGATTTTCCGGTACCTTCCTGCAACTCAAAAAAATCAGGGTCTATCCAAAGAATTTCACCGTTTTTGTAATTGGAACCTTCGGTCGATGCAATGATGCGACCGCTGGGGCGTTCCACAAACAGGCCGAAAGAACCGGGTTTGTCGGGCAAGCAATCCTCAAGCATGTGTTTGAATTCGGGCGTGGAGTCAAAAACGATGCCGATGCCGCCGACGACTTTGTTCATATCATCAATATGACGGATCGCGGCATTGTAGACATAGGTTGGATTGCCTTCATACAGCCAGGAGTCTTCAAACATCGATACCCGGTATTCCTGCGGCGAACGCAAGGAAAAAGTCTCCTGCGCGTAGGCGGCGTTCACCTGCCTGCCTATGGCATCCACGGGGTCGTTGTGGAGATTGGACTCGGCTACGATGGCGCCTTTGATGTCATAGATAAACAGGCGTGTGTAGACGGTGTAAAGCTTGTTGATGTAGATCAGGATGTCGGTGATTTTCGCTTTATCGTCGGCGTTTAGACGGCCTTCGGATAAAATGCGACGGATTTCCGAAGTCAGTGCCCACCATCGGCAATCGTTGCTGCGCTCGTACAGGTTGCGATCCATAATATCAATCATTAGCCGCGCGATGGATTCGGCATTACGGAGTTCGGAGGTAATCATCGTGGTATGCAGCTTGCTGCTGGAATCGGCAAGCGCCTGGGCGGTGCGCGCACCCATCGAACGCAGTTGTTTTAGAATTGCCTTCAGCGATAAAAGGTTGCCGTGTTCGTTGGTCGCCATGACTTGCCCATTCCAGATGACGCGGTGCAGGAACATGTTGATGTCTTGGGCGGCAGTGGCAACGATGCTGGACAGCTCAGGCGACAGCGAGTCGCCGTGGCGAAGAATTTCGGCATTGATCTCCTTGTCGGACGCGGAAGAACCGAATGCCGACTGCAATGGAATCATCGCGTGTCCGTACCATTCTTGCCCGGCATAACCCTGATAGGGACGGCCCCTGTGCGTTACCGACAGATAATCGCGCCCGGCAAAGCCGATCACCCCGTAGTGGTCTCCTTCAGGAACCGCTTCAATGAACCGGCCAATCGGTACGTGATCCTGGTCGCTCGTGGCAATCACCGCCGAATCGGCATTCAGCAGCAACATGACGGCTTTGTCGCCTTTCTTTTGCAGGCTGCGAAAGATGCCTTCCATTTCGTTATCAAAACGGAATGACAGGCACAGGACGCCAATCACCGCGTCGTCGACCGGATCGACGATACGTTTTGAATAAATGAGGCTTCGGTCTATGCCGGGTCGGAGGCTGGTTTTGCCAAAGGTCTCAACATAGTCCTCCATTGAGTTCAGCGTCCGGCGGATAATCGGGTCGGAAATACTTTGATCGACTGTGGGGGTGTTGCGGTCAAGCCTGGCCAGTATGCGGCTGTCGGTATCCAGGACGATAATGTCGTCGTATACGGTATATTTTGAACCATACTCGTCAAGGAGTTGGTTAATCGAATCTATATCGGTTCTTTCGCCGTTTACGGTGGCCTGCACAAAATTGCATATATCGGCATTGGTCGCCAGAAAGCCGATGTCTGCGGTGCGCTCATACAGGTTGCGCACCAGAATATCTATCGAAACTTGCGCTTTGGATTCAAGTTCGAGACAGGTTTTTTTAATTTCTTCAGAAACCAGCTGGCTGGTTAGTTTGCTTTCAAGATCGCCAAAACCTTTTTTTGTGGCTTCCATCGCCGGCAGTATGGTTGCGGCTTCTGTAGGGCAGCTGATTTCAGCAATGGCGGAAATCAGTCCCCAGGTTCCATTCAAGTCGCGGAGAATTTCCTTGCACTGGGTAACGCTCCGAATATAGGGGGAGAAGGTTTCAAAACGTTCAGCTTCTGACAGCATGTAATTTGTCCTTGGTTGTGCGTTAAAAATGAGACGAGTCATTAATGATAAAAGGCAGATGCATCATGCCATAAGCAATATCTACGCCATAGTGCCTGCGGCTCTATGCAGATAAGGTTTAATGCGGTGTTGTTAATGGTGCTATCTTGATATTGCACCAAAATAGGGCGCAAAAGAGAGTGTTAATTACTAATATTGTGCGGATATCGGGGCGTGAATAGAGGGCATGTCTTGATTTGTTAATAGGCAGGGGGGATGTTTAGCCGCCTGCTGTCAACGTTCAAAGATTAGGTTTGGTTGCGAGAAAGGTCGGCCGTTACCGCGAGCGCCCGGCCCGAAGGAACGTTATTAGCCGCCAGTCGGCGTGATAGAATGAATCGTCCCCAATTATGCATATTAGGAGAAAGCCATGCTTTATATCGAACCGAATCAACCTGGCAGTAAAGTTAATTTTAAATCCCGTTATCAGAACTTTATCGGCGGCGGTTGGGTCGATCCGGTAAAAGGGCTGTACTTTGAAAACTCAAGTCCCATTAACGGCAAGGTTTTTTGCGAAATACCTCGCTCCAGCGCTGAAGATATTGAGTTGGCGCTGGATGCGGCTCATGCAGTCAGGGCGGCTTGGGGAGAAACCTCGGTCACAGAGCGGTCGAATATACTCCTGAAAATAGCCGACCGGATTGAAGCGAATCTTGAAACGCTGGCCGTTGCCGAAACCTGGGATAACGGCAAAGCGGTGCGCGAAACGCTGGCGGCGGACATACCGCTGTGCGCCGATCATTTTCGCTATTTTGCCGGGTGCATTCGCGCTCAGGAAGGCTCAATCGGTGAAATCGACAAGAATACCGTCGCGTACCATTTTCACGAACCGCTGGGTGTGATCGGGCAGATTATTCCCTGGAATTTTCCGTTGCTGATGGCCTGCTGGAAATTGGCCCCCGCCTTGGCCGCAGGCAACTGCGTGGTCATGAAACCGGCTGAACAAACCCCGGCGTCTATTTTGGTGTTGATGGAAATAATCGGTGATTTGTTGCCCGCAGGCGTGCTTAATATTGTCAACGGCTATGGTGCGGAAGCAGGACAAGCGTTGGCGACCAGCACCCGGATTGCGAAAATAGCCTTTACCGGTTCGACGCCGGTCGGCTCGCATATTCTAAAATGCGCGGCGGAAAACATCATTCCATCAACCGTCGAGTTGGGCGGTAAGTCGCCGAACATCTTTTTTGAAGATGTCATGAACCAGGAAGAAGCGTTTATCAGCAAATGTATCGAAGGCGCGGTGTTGGCATTTTTTAATCAGGGCGAAGTCTGTACCTGTCCGTCACGGCTGTTGGTTCAAGAATCCATTTATGATAAATTTATCGCTAAAGTGGTTGCGCGCGCCAAGCAGATTAAACGGGGCAACCCGTTGGATACCGAGACGATGGTAGGCGCGCAAGCTTCCAAGCAACAGTTTGATAAGATTCTGGATTATCTACAAATCGGTAAAGACGAAGGCGCAGAAGTTTTAATCGGCGGCAAGGCTGAGTCTTTGGGCGGCGGCTTCTCGGAAGGCTACTATATCGAACCGACGATCATGAAAGGCGGCAATAAGATGCGTATCTTTCAGGAAGAGATTTTCGGCCCGGTCATATCGGTCACCACCTTTAAGGATGAGGCCGAAGCCTTGGAGATTGCCAACGACACTCAGTTTGGCTTGGGCGCGGGCGTCTGGACGCATGATATGAACCGGGCGTACCGCATGGGGCGGGGCATTCAGGCTGGGCGCGTATGGATTAACTGTTATCACCATTATCCGGCTCATGCGGCTTTCGGCGGCTACAAGAAATCAGCCGTGGGTCGTGAATGCCATAAGATGATGCTGGATCATTATCAGCAAACCAAAAATATGCTGGTTAGTTACGATGTTAATCCATTGGGGTTTTTCTAGGCTTTTTTAGTTAAAAAATGCCGTAGCTAGGAAATTTTCACCACGAAGGCACGAAGGACACGAAGAATTAAAATATAAAGCTTCGTGTTTTCGTGGTGTTCTTATGCAACTAGCGCAAAATTAAGGTAACACGCCACTTTTCACCTCTAACAGTAGTTGCCGCATGGGTTTGATGTAATGGCAGCCGTCGATCAACAGCTAACGAATGCCGAGAAATTCATTAAATTGATCCGTCATTACCGTTTAATAATCGCTAGTTAAGATAACTTTGCTCTAATAATTTACGTCGGTTTTGTAATGAGGAGATGACAATGTTAAGCGAACTTAAATCTTCAACTACTTTACTTCAATCCTATCTAACCTGGCTGATAAACATGTCGTCAGGAGGGTTGGCAGTCTATATCCTGTTCATGTTTCTTACCCTCTTTTCGATGGTTGAGTTTTGCGATCCCAGAGAAAAAATTCCCCCGAAACAGTTGCGGCAGTCCTATCGGGCGAACATCGAATTATTTGTTTTTAACAGCGTTGTTATGTCGATGTTGTCGATTCCATCGCTACTGATTTTGGCGGAACAATTCTCCGATAAAGGGCTGCTCAACCCTATCCATAATCCGGCAGGCAGAGCCGTCCTTTCGTTTTTAGCGATCGATTTGCTGCTGTATTTCCTGCATAAGGCCAGTCACCGCTTCGATTGCTTGTGGATGTTTCACAAGGTACATCACAACGATCCTTGTTTGAATGTTTCAACGGCATTCCGGATACATTTTCTGGAAGTAGTCATCATCAACCTCGTGAAGGCGATGGCGGTTGTTATTTTAGGCATAGATGGGGCGTTGTTGCTTATGAACGAGGCGACAATTACCTTTTTCACTCTGCTGCATCACACTAATATTTCATTCCGGGGTGAGCGGTTTCTGGGCGGGGTAATTATTACGCCGTATTTGCACCGTGTTCACCATTCAACCCGGCGTGACGAGCATGACCGTAATTACGGCGCAGTTTTGTCAATATGGGATCGCCTGTTCGGCACTCTGGCAGAGCTGAAACCGGCGGCAATAGGCGTCAAGGGAAGCACGGCGCAAGACCTTATCAGTCTGGTAAAGTGCGGATTTACAATGGCGGGCGGATCTCCGGTCAGTCTTGACGTGATGATTGCTGAAGCGGCCTATTACAAAGCTGAAAAACGCGGCTTTCACCCAGGTAATGAGCATAGAGATTGGCTGGAAGCAAAAAACGAAATCATCAGATCGGTTTACGGCGAAAGGCGGGTTAGAAATAAGCTAATGCGGATATGGCGGGCGGTGATTAGGATCATGAACATTGCTTTACAGGGTAGAAACCGGAAATATCCGTTGTATCGGAAGCAGATGAACTGAGAATGCAGTGGGGGGAGAGCGGGGACTCCAGCTTATTCTTGGGGTTCGGGCGCCGAGTCTCCCCACAATTCCTTTAAACGCTGGGCTCTGCCGCAGGTGTAGTGGTAATACTGATAACGCACCGGATTTTTCCGGTAGTAATGTTGGTGATATTCTTCGGCGGGATAGAATGCAGAGGCGGCGGTGATTTTGGTGACGATCGGTTCCTTGAAGGGCTTGGACTGCGCCAGCTCAGCCTTTGATTGTTCGGCCAAACGGTGTTGTTCCTCGTCATGGTAAAAAATCTCCGCACGGTACTCGGGGCCGACATCGCAGAATTGGCGGTCAGCCGCAGTAGGGTCAACGTTGTGCCAAAATGCCTCCAGCAACTGGCTATAACCGGTTTTAGTGGGATCGTAGAACACCTGTATGGCTTCGGCGTGACCGGTTCCGCCTGCGGAGACTTCTTCATAGCTTGGATTTTGGGTATGGCCGTCTGTGTAACCGGCAATGACCTCAACGACTCCCGGTAGATTATCGAAGGCCGCCACCATGCACCAGAAACACCCGCCGGCGAAAGTTGCCTTGTTCAGGTTAGTTTCGTCTGTAGCTGCAACGGTAGTTCCCATCCCGAATCCCAAAATGCCAATCAGCATTAACTTGAGCAAAGGGTTGGCGCTTTTCAGTCTGCGTTTAATTTTAATGTTGTAAAACAAAGGCTTTTAATGTGGGTGATATTATCTTGATTTTAGGGCTGATTATAAACTGAAGTCGGGCGCACATGATTAATTTCTATGCAAATCATCATTCCCCTTTAAGCTTGTCCAGTACCTGAGTTAATTTCTCCAACTGTTTGTGCAGGATTCTGGCTTGTTTTTCAGCCAGTTGCTTATCGAATTCCAGTTTCATGCATTTGTCATTGAGCTGTTGGTTGATCATTTTTAGCGCTTCAATTTCCGATTGAAGCAATCTTGTTTGATTGTCCTGGATGCTGATGAAGTTCTCGACTGGTTGCTGGACTTCGTGTTGTTGACGAATGGTTTCGGGGCGGTCGGCAATAACCTTAAGATCATTCGCAGGGGCGATGTGATGATCCGGTCCGGAGTTGACGCCGGCCATTCCGCCGATCAAGATCATTGCGTTGATTTTATGGCGGAGCAGCAAAAATACCGCGGCCTCGCTGGTTTTTCCATCGCCGCACACTACAATGATCGGCTGGTCACGGTTTAATGTTTTAAGCTGCATCCTTAATGAGAAAAAAGGCTCATTGATACTGCCGTCAAGATGGTGATTTTCATAATCGTCCGGCGTACGTACATCCAGCACTATAGCCCCCTGCTTGATGGCCGCCTGCATCTCCACGTAAGTAACAAACGTCAGCGAGGGTTCTTTTATTAACGATACAAAGTGTTGCTTATTCAGCCGTAATAAAGAAATATCCGTCAAGGCTGTAATCGTGACGTTCCTGGGCGCATCGGAAAGCAGCGAGTCTTCGCCGAAGGTATCGCCGGTTGCCAGTTGAGCCAATCTAATTTCTTTTGCGATAGGCGATGGTCTGCGCGTTAACTCGCATTGCCCGTTTTTAATCAGATAATAGTAATCTCCGATGCTGCCTTGACCGACAATAATTTCACCCTTGCTGAAATGGACTGCTTCCAGAGTCATTAGGATTTTTTGTAAATTGGTAGGCGGAAGGCGTTGAAAAATCGGCGATCTTAATAATGCCGTCATCCAGTCGTCTGCATCGTCTTGAGTCTCTTCTATAAGCATCTAACTTTTGTCCTTATCTATTTATTCAGGCGCTTTTAGCCTATAGCGCAGGAAATTGAGCATTCGGCAATATTTGCCAGTATACAAGCACTCCGTCCGGTTTCGGAATGTTAGCGCGTCCCGCGGCAGATCCTGCCATCCAGAATCATAATGGTTGATCTGAATGGCAACGCTGACTTTATCGATATAAAAATTAAAATCAGATCGTGGTTTTTGGGGGTTGGACGACGTTTAGTGCGGAATATTTTAGCTAAAATACGCACGTTTATAATGTTTGGTTTTTGTAGGCATCGTTAAAAATTAAATTATAATCAAAAAGCTTTACCTCATTTCAGGTAAAACCATATATAGCTAATCAACACAGGGGGAAGTCAATGGAAAGAAAAGAAGCGATGGACTTTATGATTAAGTTACTCAAACTTATGCTACATAAAGAAGGGTCTGATTTATTTATTACCGCCGGTTTCCCGCCTGCAATAAAAGTCAAAGGCAAAATGTCGCCGGTTTCGCAGCAGGCCTTATCGGCTAACGACTCCAAGGCTCTTACGCAGTGCATCATGAATGATAAGCAGCTCAAGGAGTTTGAAGAAACTCAAGAATGTAATTTTGCCATTTCGCCTGCAGGGTTATCCCGGTTCCGGGTCAATGCCTATGTTCAGCAAGGCTGCCAGGGCTTGGTTATCCGGGTCATTGCCGCGGAAATACCCAATTTCGATAAATTGGGTTTGCCGTCTGTTTTAAAAGACGTGATGATGAACAAAAACGGCCTGGTGATCATGGTCGGCGGCACAGGCTCAGGTAAATCAACGTCTATGGCCGCAATGATCGATCATCGTAATGAGAACAGCTATGGGCATATCATCACTTTGGAAGATCCGATCGAATACGTGCATACCCATAAAAATTGCGTGATGATGCAAAGGGAAGTCGGTGTCGATACCAAAAGTTGGGAAGCCGGATTGCATAATACCTTGCGGCAGGCTCCTGATGTTATCGTACTGGGAGAAATCCGCAGCCCCGAGATTATGAATTACGGCCTGGAGTTTTCCCAAACAGGTCATTTGGCGCTGGCTACCTTGCATGCCAACAATGCCAATCAGGCTATCGACCGGATCTTGGGTTTCTTTCCGATGGAGGCTCAGACGAAATTGATGCAGGATATTTCGGTCAATTTACGCGCCATTATTTCGCAGCGTCTGGTTAAAACCGTTGATGGCGGACGTTGCGCGGCCATTGAGATTTTGTTAAATACGCCGTTGATTTCGGATTATATCGCCAAAGGCGAGGCCTCCAGCATCAAGCCGTTGATGGCCAAATCCCGTGAATTGGGCATGCAAACTTTTGACCAAGCCTTATTGGAGCTTTATCAGGCGGGCAGGATAGATTATGACGAAGCCTTAAGAAATGCCGACTCTCAAAATGAGTTACGCTTGCAGATCAAATTGGCGTCCGGTGAAGACCGGTCGATCGGCGGACTTTCGTTACAATCAAAAGACGGCGACGAGGAAGGCTAGTCACGGCGATAAAGCGATGCGCCCAGTCTGGATAAGACGCAGACGGCGCAGTGTTTTTGGATTTTTCGCCGATCAATTAGATCGTTTTTAACCTTCCCCCATCACATAAACCAGACACTAACATGACCTTAACACCTTATTTAAAATTAATGCTGGAAAAAAATGCCGATAGCTTGTCTTTAAAAGCAGGTTCTCCGGCACTCTTGGGATTGGCCGGAGAGGAATATCCCTTGGGTAAAAATGAGTTAACCCCAAACATAATAAAAGAAATCACCTTTAGTCTCATCAATGACGTTCAGAAGCAGGAATTAGTCCGGAACAAAGCGCTAAAATTTAATTGCGCCGCGCCTGACGGCGAGAAATTTATGGCTAGCGCCAAAATCGCGGATAACGGACTGGTGCTGTTTATTGTCCCTGATTCAGCGCTGGCAAAAGCCGAACCTGCTGAGCAGGAAGCGGAAAGTTATCAGGTTTTGGGAGCTGCGCCGGAAGATGACTTGAACATTCTGCCGTATCTGGTGGAAATGGCTAAATTGAATGCCTCGGATTTGTTTTTAACGGTCGGTTCGCCGGTTAAGGCCAAAATTTATGGGCGTGCCGTGGCGCTGGACGAGTTTTTGCTGACGCCCGAGTTAACGAAGTCAGGCGCTTTCGGGATTATGACTCAGGAGCAAATCGACGAGTTTTTAGTGACCAGGGATTTGGATTTTGCGATCAGCCTACCGGACGGCAGTGCGCGTTTTCGCGCCAACGCCTTTTATCAGCGCAAAACCGTAGGTCTGGTTATGCGCTTGATTCCTTCGGTCATTCCTACCGGCAAGGACTTGGGCACGCCGGATATTTTAATGGAACTTATCATGGCCAAACGCGGCCTGTTACTGATGGTGGGCGGCACCGGATCGGGCAAATCGACCACGCTGGCGGCGATGATCAACCACCGTAACGCCAACTCGGCCGGTCATATTCTGACCATTGAAGACCCGGTCGAGTTTTCGCATCCGAACCTGAAATCCATCGTCAATCAGCGTGAAGTCGGCGTCGATACAGAATCGTATGCCAGAGCGCTAAAAGCCTGTTTGCGGGAAGCGCCCGATGTCATCTTGATCGGCGAGATTCGGGACCGGGAAACCCTGTCGGCGGCTTTGGAACTGGCCAATACCGGCCACTTATGTATCTCGACCATGCATGCCAACAATGCCAATCAGGCCATGGAGCGAGTCATCAACATGTTCCCCCATGATCATCATGCGCAATTGTTTATGGATCTTGCCGTTAATTTAAATGCCGTTATTTCCCAGCGCCTGATTCCCGATACGGCGGGGAAGCGCTGTGCGGCCATTGAAGTGATGATCAATACACCTCATATAGCGAACCTGATTTTGAAAGGGGAGTTGAACGAAATTAAAACAGCCATGACATCGAGCGGCAGCAAAGGCATGAGGACATTTGACGATGCCTTGTTCGGACTGTATACAGATGGAAAAATCAGTTTGGAAGAAGCGCTGAAAAATGCCGATTCCAGTAACGATTTGGAAGCTAGGATTAATTTTGGTTGAGATAAGGCCTGTAAGGCGGTTTCGCGTCAGCAAACCGCCAATTGATACACAATATTCAAAATAAGCGATTAAAAAACCGCTAGCCAAATTAGTGGTGAGAGTCAGACAAGATCATCCCGATCACGGCGGATTGCTGGCGCGAATCCGCCTTACAGCTTTCCAGCAACGATTTGGAAGCCAGGATTAATTTTGGTTGATACAAGGAATGGAGGGTAGTCGGGTAGGGCGGGCATAAACAGCATGCCAGACCTACAGAACTCAATCTACGAACTAGGAAAATCAAAGCTATTAGCATGCTTCAAAGTAATATCATCAAGCATTTTCTGTAGCTCTTTTTTGGTATCTTCCGAAATATCCGGGTCATGTAGCTGGCTTTTAATCACCTTAGATTTTTTTTTCAGCGCTCTACGTAGAGCAAAGGCTTGAGCATTCTGAGGCTTGAAGCAATCCCAAAACCAAGCAATTGCTGTCGCAAAGAGTGCACTAAAAAAAGGAACTGAGGCTAAAGTAGCCTGTTTGACACTATCTAAGTCTTTTGTAAAAGGTATGGCTTCTACTCCAGATACTAAAATAGCCCCAATCACTCCGATTGCTTTTGTATCGCCTCCTTTTAGGTTAGGTATTGGCTCTTGAGCTTCTGCCACTAATGCTCCTTGCTGAAAAAGTGACGTTGAAGCTCTCTATTATTTTTTATAGTCTCCATTAGAGCTATTAATTCGTCATCTTTGTCTAACCTAAATTTTTTCGATTGTTTGTGTCCATTCGCATCGACATAAGTTATGTGAACGTTTTTTCCAAACAGAGCAGTCAAAGCAAATTTCACCAAACGATAAACAATAGCCATCAGGCCAATAAGACCAATTGCTAAAAAAAACCAAGTTAATGCGTCGGCAGGTGAAATGCTCATTAGGAATTAAGTGCTCATATTTTCATGACAAACTCGTTCAATAGTCAGTTCCGTAGTTTCAGAGCCTAGCTTTTTAATCGTTGTTGTACGCAATATTACCGTAAAACTACGTCCAAAAAGATGAGGCTCTTCCATATTAGACAATCTTTCCAAGAAGTATACATCTTCCATTCTGACTTTTCGTTCCTTACCGTTAACTAAAGCTTTCCAGCCGGACGGTTTATTTACATCAGCAGCGGTGAATTTTACAGTTGCCTCATTCGGTTCGGACGATTTAGCTTCATGAATCGTTAAGCCGACATATGAATGTGCTGATTCTTTATCAATGAAAACTTCGTTATCAGTAGCGTCGCGCGACCGTCGAATAGCAAAAGAGCTTGTTCCTGGATTTTGTAAGGGTTCACGAATTAACTCTTCTATCGATTTTCGTACTTTTGTATCATTTACAAGTTTAGCGATACCCTCAGGACAATCTATGCTTCTGCTATTTGTATGGATCTTTTTCATTCCATCCGGAGCATTGTCAATAATTGTAATTTCATCGCCTTTCAGCCAGTCGATAACCCCGAGGGCAGTTGCTGCCGCTCCTCCACACAGTCCAAGAGCCATCACAACATCTCTTGCATTTTGAAGATTTTGAAATACTTCAACTGCAATACCAACTGATCCCGGAATCAAATCGGCGTTTACTCGGACGTCTATTGATTTTGCATCGCCATTTAAAATTGCATTCGCTTCAGTTAATGCATTTCCTAATGCCGATAGAGATTTCCCAAGTGTATTGATATTAATCTCATGATTTTCATGGTCAGTTCCCTCATAAAACATACAGAATGTGGTTGCCACAGGTTGAGTCATTTCATAGCCTTATATTTTGTTAGTTTCTATTGATTTTTTATTTCTAAATTTTTTAACAGGTCGTACCTTTTTCGCCGTATTTCAATCTATGAACTGATGTTATGCAACCTACAGAGCTTGAAGCTCGGCATAGGCCTGACGGTTTGCTCTAATCTAAAGAGTCGAGTAGATCGGGCGACAGCTTTTTGTTGACCGACGTTTGAAGCTGCGCTCCGGTTGAGCGGCATGTTAGACAAAACTCAAAGCAGCTTGACTAATGCGGCAACAATGCCAATGGCTACAGCTATAAGAGTGCCTAGCTTGATGATAAGACGTTGTTCAAGATCGCGCATTTCATGGTGCATATTTTCTTTAGTAACCAGATCTTTGAGATTGACTTCCAGCACCTCAGACAGCGCAACGGCCTCAGCTTCGGCCTGTGCGGGCGGGACACCTGCGGCCTTGAGGGTATTGGCGAATTTCAAGGTATCAAATGTAATCGTGGTCATGATATGGCCTTCTGCTTTAAATTTGGTATTCAGTTTACCACGCTTGACATGCGCGGCAAAACGTCGGGTTGCTGATCGTGATAAACGCTGTTGATCTAAGGTTGGTGGCTAGCAGTTTAAGAGATAAAAAACTAAACGACAACTATCTAACACTTGCCCGCCGTTTTAGTGGCATAGCCTGACGCGAAGCTCCGCTGGAGCGTTGAGTAGGTTGCAATTTCAAATCTTTATAGAATGCTCTGGATAAGCAGCTTGTTTTGTAGCATCAAACGCGTCATGTGTCTGCCATTTGAAGTCAGGGGCTATCGGCGGGCATGATTCTCCAGCGCGAGGTGTTATTCGTCGATTGGCCTGATCGCCAAGTTATTATTTATCGTTCCCTAGCTCCATATGGCGGATTGGAAACCAAATTGGAAGATAAGTCGGTATAATAGATAAATTTTCCCAATTTTTGAGTGATATGAGTAAACAAAGAAAAGCAGTGGCGTTAATTTCCGGCGGACTGGATTCAATGCTGGCGGCGAAAACCATCATGGAACAAGGCGTCCATGTCGAAGGCATCAATTTCTTCACCGGTTTTTGCGTGGAAGGCCACACCCATGCGATCAGGGCCAGCGACAAGGCCAAGCCTAAACGCAACAACTCCTTATGGGTCGCCGAGCAGCTAGGCATGAAGCTGCATATCGTCGACGTGATCGAAGAATACAAAGACGTCCTGATCAATCCCAAACACGGCTACGGCGCGCACATGAATCCTTGCCTGGACTGCAAGATTTTCATGGTCAACAAGGCCAAGCAATGGATCGTGGAAAACGATTTCGACTTCATCATCACCGGCGAAGTGATCGGTCAGCGTCCGATGTCGCAACGCAAAGCGACGATGCCGATCATATCCAAAGAATCCGGCGCCGATGATTTGTTATTGCGGCCTTTGTGCGCCAAGAATCTGCCTGCAACCTTGCCGGAACGCGAAGGCTGGGTCGATCGGGAAAAACTGCATGATTTTAGCGGACGCTCGCGTAAGCCGCAGATGGCGATGGCCGAGGGTTTCGGCTTTGATGAATATGCCCAGCCTGCGGGCGGCTGCTGTTTTCTGACCGACGCCAGCTATTCGTCAAAACTGGTTGACCTATGGAAAGCGCGTGACGGCGACAAGCAATATGATCTGGATGATGTGATGTTGCTGAAAGTCGGCAGACACATCAGGCCGGAGCAAAACTTTAAAGTCATCGTCGCCCGAGAAGAAGGCGAAGGTCGTTTTATGCAGGGTTACAAAAAAGAATTTATCACACTGCATTGCGCCAGCCATGCCGGTCCCTTGGTGCTGGTGGACGGCTCGCCTTCTGCTGAGGATTTGTTCCTGGCAGCAAGAATTACCGCCCGCTACGGACAGGGCCGTGATGCCGAACAAGTCGATGTGAGTATTGCCGATAAAGACGGTTCTGAACGGATTATTCAGGTTAAGCCGTTTGCCGCGGATGAAATTCCGCAGGAATGGTTTATATGAGCAGGGAAATATTAAACGCCCGCCGCCTGCTGTGTCCGTTGCCGGTTATTCGCACCCAGGATAAAGTCAAACAGCTTAAAGCGGGCGATCAATTGGAAGTTATCTGCACCGATCCCGGCGTGATGCAGGACATTCCGACTTGGTGCCGGATCAATGGACATAAGGTGCTGGAAACCATTTCGGGCGATCATGAGTACATTATTATCCTGGAAGTAGGCGCGTCGTAATGACTGAGCTTTTAGTTGTTATCCCGTCCCCCTCAGGCTACAGTTCTCGTTCCCATGCGCCGCGTGGGAACGAGATGTTATCGTGGCAGCGGGCAAATAATGGCTGAAGTTTCAGATGCCGTAAAAAGGGATAAACTAAAAGCCAGGGCCAGCTATGTCGGCGCGGCGATTAATGTTCTCCAGACGCTGATCAAAATCGGCTTCGGCATCCTTGGGCAGTCTGCGGCTCTGATTGCCGACGGCATTCATTCGCTATCGGATCTGCTCAGCGACCTGCTGGTTATTATTGCGGTCAGGTTGGGCAGTCGCGAGGCGGACCATGATCATCCCTACGGCCACCGCCGTTTCGAAACCATAGCGACGGTCATTTTGGGAGGCAGCTTAATTGCGATCGGCGGCGTTATCATCTGGTCGGTCATGGAGCGCATGGCGAGTCCCGAGCGTCTGCCGGTGCCCAACGTGTTGTCATTGGGCGTTGCGACGCTTTCAATCCTGATCAACGAATGGCTATACCAATACACCAAGCGCATCGCCAAAAAGACTCGCTCCAAATTACTGCTGGCTAATGCCTGGCATCAGCGCAGCGATGCGATCTCATCGCTGGTGGTTTTATTCGGCATAGGCGCGGTGATGATGGGCTACCCGTTGGCCGATGGCGTTGCCGCCGTCGTGGTCGCATTGATGGTGGCTAAAATCGGTTTGAACCTGGTTTTTCAGAGCATTAAGGAACTGGTCGATACTTCATTGCCGCCCGCGCTGGTCGCCGAGATCAGGACCGCCATTCACGCTATTGACGGTGTCGAAGGCATTCATTTGTTGCGCACCCGGCAAATGGGCGAGGATGCGCTGATTGATGCGCATATAGTCGTCGATCCCCGGATTACCGTTTCGGAAGGGCACATGATTGGCGATATAGTCAGGGATGATTTGATCAGGCGTTTTGACGACGTGATGGATGTGCTGGTACATGTCGATCCTGAAGACGATGAAAGCTTGCAAGAGCAATCCAGGCCGCTGTCTCGCGGGGATGTGCAACGGCTATTGGATAGCTATCTGGTGGATTTTAAGCGGGTGATAGAAGATTTCAGAATCCATTATCTGGACGGCCAGATTGAAGTGGAAGTGATTTTGCCTTTTGCAATCAGCGAGCAGCCGCAACAGCTGGAAAAAATAAGAAAGCAATGCAAACTGATGCGCGTGGAAGTTAAAAAAATCGATAATGTGTTTGTGTTTTTTAAAGACTGACGCGAGTTCCCTTATTAAAATCCGGTTTTGCAGGATGGGGTATAAAAATAATGCGCTTAACCCTATTTGAGATAACCGCTATACAAAACAACGCCCAAAACATATTTGGCGATACAGTAAAGGTATATCTTTTTGGCAGTAGAGTAGATGATGACAAAAAAGGCGGGGATATAGATTTATATCTTGTACCTGAAAATAATGATAATTTGCTTGAAAAAAAAATCAAGTTTTTAAGCGCATTGGATAGGGCTTTAGGCGAGCAAAAAATAGATGTTGTTATCGCCAAAGACAAAACGAGGCCCATAGAAAAAGAAGCGATTGAAAAAGGAATCGAATTGAATTTAGAGAACTTAAAAATCGAGAAGATTTTTCAAGAATGCGCCAAGCATTTGCAAAGGATAAACGAGGCTCATAGCGACATGTCAGCATTTATGCCGCTTACGGCGACCAAATATGAAAATTTATCCAAAGATGATGTGCAAGCGGTAGATCAATATTTGTTTAGGTTTGCAAAGCTTCAAGACAGTATGGGTGAAAAGCTTTTTAGGGTATTAGTGGGCAGGTTTGAAGGAAATACCGATAAGTTATCATTTTTGGATATTATTAAAAAAATGGAAAAATATATCGACATGGATATTGCCAATGAATGGCAGGATTTGAGGAATATAAGAAATCAGTTGTCTCATGAATATGAGGATGACGCCATTGAAATGGCCAATAGCATTAATTTAATTTATGCAAAAAAAAGAAGTTATTGAAGGCATTTATTTAGCGATAAAAGCCAAGTGTTATATAACCACTCAGCTTAACGAGGCTTAACTTATGGCAGTAGGGCAGTGCAGTTTTCCAATCATGCATCCAGTCGCAGGCATAACGCTGGGTACAGCGAACGCAGGCATCAAGCAAACCGTCAGGGATGATATTCTGGTGATACAAATGGCCGAGCATTCAACCTGTGCGGCAGTTTTTACCCAGAACGCCTTTTGCGCTGCGCCCGTGCATGTGGCGAAAGCGAATCTGGCTCATGCGCCGCGCTGGTTGCTGATCAATTCCGGCAATGCCAATGCCGGTACCGGAGAACAGGGCATGCAAGATGCCTTGGCGACCTGCGCCGACCTTGCCGAAGTAGTCGACGGTGCAGCAGCCCAGGTGCTGCCGTTTTCCACCGGCGTTATCGGCCAATCGCTGCCGGTGGGCAAAATCAAAGCCGCCTTGCGGGAAGCCGTAAGCAACCTGGATACCGCCAACTGGGACAAGGCCGCCCAGGCGATCATGACCACCGACACTTTCCCGAAAGGCGTGTCCAAAGTCATCGAAATTGACGGCCAAACCATCACCATCAACGGCCTTTCCAAAGGCGCGGGCATGATCCAGCCGAATATGGCGACTATGCTGGGCTTTATGGCCACCGATGCGAAAATCGACCAAGCCCTGTTGCAGAATTGTCTGGCCCTGGCCGTTGAACAATCGTTCAACCGTATCACCGTCGACGGCGATACCTCCACCAATGACGCCTGCGTACTGATGGCTAGCGGCTGCTCGCTGGCTCCTGAAATCAAACAGGACAGCGAACATTATCAAATATTTGCCGATGCCGTGATGACCGTCTGCAAACAACTGGCGGAAGCCATCGTCAGGGACGGCGAGGGCGCAACCAAGCTGATGCGCATCGTCGTCGAGCAGGCCTTGACCGATGAAGAAGCCGTGCGCGTCGGCAAAACTATCGCCCATTCACCGCTGGTTAAAACCGCCTTTTTTGCCAGCGACCCGAACTGGGGACGGATACTGGCGGCAGTCGGCCGCGCCGGAGTCGAAGACATGGTGCTGGAAAACGTGCAACTGTATCTGGATGATGTCTGCATCGTCAGAAACGGCGGCAGAGCCGACGACTACACCGAGGAAGCCGGGCAGCGGGTGATGAACCAGGAAGAAATTACCGTGACCGTCAAACTGGGTCGCGGCGAGGCAGCGCAGGAAGTGTTAACCTGCGATTTGTCATATGAGTACGTGAAGATCAATGCGGAATATAGGACTTAAAAGCAGGTGAAAGGTACAAGGCGAAAGGCGAAAGGTTTGTTGTTTTCAAGCCGGAACGTTGGGAGCGTTGAGACTTCGTCATCCCGGCAGAGATTGCCGGGATCCAGATGCCATGGACGGCAGCCTCAGAACCTGCTAACAGTTTTTAGCTGTATAAAGCATCCCCCACGCTCCGTCCCTGGAAATGCAGTCGGCAACGCCTGTCCTGAGCCTTGTCGAAGGGCTCTTGCGTCCCACTAAGAAATGAACCCACTCCAAGTCGCCGTAGGCGTAGTCAAAAACCCGGAAGGAAGAGTCCTGATTTCCTTGCGTCATGCCGATTTGCACCAAGGTGGACTATGGGAATTTCCCGGCGGCAAGATAGAATCATCCGAAACAGTAGAACAAGCGCTGGCCCGAGAACTCAAAGAAGAACTCAACATCACCGTGACATCGGCAACCCCGCTGATTACCATCAGCCACCAGTACCCCGACCGGTTCGTACAGCTAAATGTTTTCTTGGTCGAGCAGTTTTCAGGCGAGGCCAAAAGCTTGGAAGGCCAGCCGTTTAAATGGGTGAGCCCGGCCGAACTAGAACGCTACGCATTCCCCGCCGCCAACCAACCCATCATTACCGCCGCCCGCTTGCCGCATCATTACGCGATTCTTGATGACGCAGATGAAGCCATGTTGCTGTCGAACTTGCAAAAAATATTGAACCGGGGCGTCAAGCTGATACAGGCCAGATTGAAAACCTTGCCTTCCGCAGACGTCGCAAAGTTTTTCGAACAGGCCTACCCGTTATGCAAACAGCAACAAGCCGTGCTGTTAATGAATTCCGCCGTTGAATGCTCAGTCGAAGTAGACGGTATCCACCTGACCAGCAGTCACTTGATGGCTTTGACCAAGCGTCCCGAAAACAGCAAGTGGTTAGCCGCATCGTGTCACAACCTTGAGCAACTGCAACAGGCGCAAAAAATAGGCGTGGATTTTGTGGTGCTGGCTCCGGTGCTGGCAACCCAAACCCATCCGGGCGCTGCATCGCTGGGCTGGGAGCAATTTGCCGACTTGGTCGCCAAAGTCAACCTGCCTGTTTACGCCCTGGGCGGCATGACTGAATCCAGCCTGACTACAGCCCGGCAAAGCGGGGGGCAGGGGATAGCTGCAATCAGGGCTTTTTTGGATTAAATTCTGTAGGATGGGCTTCGCAAGCCCTGTCCATATATGGACTACTTCCCGGCTCTTGCCACTATCGTAGAGACAGAAGCGAGAAACATGTTCGATAGATACTAAGGCAGCGCTCGGCTCCATGTAAGTATCAGGCGGATTTAGACTCTGCCCCCAATTTGTCATAGACCAGCATTGCCGCTGCTATGTCCTCGCAGGCCATACCGATCGAATCAAAAATCACGGTAGCATCCGGATTCACTGGCCGTGTGCCGTCGAGGACTTCGCCAAGTTCGGCATAAATTTGGGCGTTAAATCGTCGTATGTTGCCGGACTCAGCCAACGTTCCTTCGCGAGAGTCGACAATAACGACGTGTGACATCGTCGCCGCATCAACCTCTGCACTGTCTGCGCCTGCCCAACCGACGGACGCAACTTTCGCGCCGGGGCGCAGCCATTGACCTTCAAGCACCGGCTCGGTGGAGGATGTCGCCACGACAACCACATCCGCACCACGCACCGCTTCCTCGCGCGACATCGCCTTGCCGCCTACCTCTGCGGCAAGCTGTTCGGCTCGCTGTGGCGTGCGGCTCCAAATACGGATTTCCTCGAATTCACGGACGTGGGATAAGGCTTCAATATGTCTCCTGCCTTGTGCGCCGGCACCCAGAACCGCAAGAGTTTTTACATCCGGTGCGGCAACGGCATCGATATAGGCCGCGGTGACGGCTGCGGTTCGCATCTCGGTAATCAAGCGGCCATCCAGAGTCACCAACGGTTCGCCGGTTTCGGGCCTGAACAGTACAATCGCCGCCATAACCGTAGGGAGATTCTTCTTGGCGTTGTCCGGGTAGAATGTGACGAGCTTGGCGCCCACCGCATGCGCGCTTGCTGCCGGCATGCTTCCGAAAAAACCGCCGTGTGGATGAACGGCCGACATTCGGCGGGGAGGTTGATCGATTCGGCCACGCGAGAAATCAATCATGGTCTGGCGCATCACCGGAATCAGGTCCTGCATGCATAGAACGCCGGCTATCGTTGCTTCATCTATAAAATGCATCTGTATCCTCTAGTTGGGTCGGTTAGGTACCAAAAGTAGGCGCTGTCGGCGACATTTTTTCGTTGTCCAATATTTTGTATCGGGTATTGGGTAAATTCGAATCATATCGTTATATTGATTGTCTGGGAATGTTGGGCATAAACAGTATGCTCAACCGGACTAACCCCATTCATTCTTGATAGGCGTAGGCCGGAATAAGGCCATCCAAGCGCGTCGCGCGAGGTGGCGTTTACGGCGGATTTGGGAGGTGTTTGCCGGAAACGCTGATTCTCGCTATCGCTCGAACCAGCTTATTCCGGCCTACGGGACTATTAAAAGGCTGTATATTTTTTAGTTTACCAAAAAAAATCCCGTCTGACCGGGAGGATTTTTAAAGGTGTTCTTAAGCTCGTCTATGCGCGCGGTAAATCAGCTTGGCAGATGCGCTCTATAAAAGCCCAATACTATGTTAATATTGGCGTCTTGGATTTTTTATCGCCGCGCTAATGACTCATCCCCCCCCCCCCGCCCAATTAATCGACCGCTTCGGCAGAATCGTTGATTACTTGAGAATCTCGATTACCGACCGTTGCGATTTCCGTTGCCTGTATTGCATGGCTGAAGACATGACCTTCTTGCCGCGCGCGCAGGTTTTGACGCTGGAAGTGATTTATACGCTGGCGCAAGCCTTCGCCGAATTGGGCGTGAAGAAAATCAGGATTACCGGCGGCGAGCCTTTGGTCAGGAAAGGCGCGTTGGAGCTGTTGCAAAATATCGGGCGTATCGAGAGCCTGAATGAGCTGGTGATAACGACCAACGGTTCCCAGCTTGAAACGATGGCGGCGTCTTTAAAAGAGGCAGGCGTAAAACGCGTCAATATCAGTCTGGATACGTTGGATGCCGACAAGTTTAAGGCGATAACCCGAACCGGCGATTTGGCGCAGGTGCTTAGGGGCATTCAGGCCGCCAAGGCAGCAGGGTTTGAGCGGATCAAAATCAATGCGGTCATTCTTAAAGATAGAAACCATGCCGAAGTGAATGACCTGGTCCAATTTGCGGTCGATAACGGTATCGATATCAGCTTTATCGAGGAAATGCCGCTGGGTGTCGTCAGTCATCATGATCGGGCGGATGCCTATTATTCCAGCGATTTGATCAAGGCCGATTTGGCAGAGAATTTCACTTTAGTCGCCACGCCTGAAAAAACCGGCGGGCCGTCGAATTATTTTAATGTGACAGGCACACAAACCCGCGTCGGTTTTATTTCTCCGCACAGCGAGAATTTTTGCAGCACCTGTAACCGGGTGCGCTTGACTGTTGAAGGGCGCTTGCTGTTATGCTTGGGCAATGAGCATTCGGTCGATTTAAAGCAAGTCACCCGGGCTAATCCTGGCGATATGGCGGTGCTGAAACAGGCCATTGTCGATGCGATGCTGATTAAGCCGGAAAAACACGAATTTAATATTAACGAGCAGCCGGTTATATTGCGTTATATGAATATGACGGGGGGCTGAAGGTGCGTGCTCCATACGTATTAACTTAAGCACATTGGTTAGTTCACCACGAAGACACGAAGAGCACGAAGTTAATTTCTTCGTGCTCTTCGTGTCTTCGTGGTGATATTTTTTAAGTTTTAACGGCCGGCCGTTCCCCATTCCAACACTCATGATCTTGCGATCTTGAACGATTTTTTTACCAGAGGTTCCAAATGTCTTTCGCCCAGCTCGGTTTAGCCGACGAACTCCTTAAAGCCGTAGCCGATCAAGGCTATGTCACTCCTACACCGGTACAGCAAAAAGCGATTCCCTTGATCCTTGAAGGCAAGGACGTGTTGGCAGGCGCACAAACCGGAACCGGAAAAACCGCCAGTTTTACCTTGCCGTTATTGCAACGGCTGGCCGAGAATCATGATCCGCATCAAAAGCCGCGCCGGGTTCGTGCGCTGATTTTAGTGCCGACCCGTGAACTGGCCGCGCAGGTCTATGAAAGCGTAAAAACTTACGGCGCACATTTACCGTTCCATGCGGAATCGGTGGTCGGCGGTGCGAGTATCGGCATCCAGACCCGTCAATTACGCCGGGGTTGCGACATCGTGGTGGCGACGCCGGGGCGCTTGATCGACCATGTGCAGCAGCGCAATATCAACCTATCCAACGTGGAAGTGCTGGTGCTGGATGAAGCGGATCGTATGCTCGATATGGGCTTTTTGCCTGATATTAAGCAACTGATGGCGCTGATACCCAAGAAACGGCAGAGTCTGTTGTTTTCTGCGACTGTGCCCAATGCGATCAAATCGCTGGCCGCGCAGTTGTTGAACAATCCCGTTGAAGTCGAAGTCGCCAAGCAAAATGCTACGGCTGAAAATGTCGCGGAACGGGTTTACGGCATCGGTCGCGAGTACAAGCGCGAATTACTGTCTTACCTGATCGGCAGCAATAACTGGAAGCAGGTATTGGTTTTTGTGCGCACCAAACACGGAGCCGATCGTCTGGAAAAGCAGCTGATTGAGGACGGCATCCGTACGGCGGCGTTGCATGGCGATAAAACCCAGGGCGCACGCAACAAGGCGCTGGAGCAGTTTAAAACCGGCAAGGTTTCGGTATTGGTTGCCACCGATATTGCCGCACGCGGTCTGGATATTGACGACTTGCCGCATGTGGTGAATTTCGATTTGCCGCAGGTGCCGGAAGATTATATTCACCGCATTGGCCGTACCGGACGGGCCGGTGCCAATGGCGAGGCCTTGTCGCTGGTGTGTCCGGAAGAAGCCTGGATGCTGGTGGAAATCGAGAAACTGCTCAAGCGGCAAATCCCGCGTGTGGCCGATACCGGCTATGAGCCGGTTTCACTGAAAGTGATCGATGCGCCTAAAAAGAACGCGCCCAATAAAACGACTGGCAAAAAGGATATGCGGCATACCAAAAAACCGGCGGCTCGCGGCGCCCAACCAACGGTTCGTGGGGTTAAGCAGCCTGACAGTAAGCGGATCGAATCAAGAGGTAAGGGAAGATCCGGTTCAAGAGGGAAAGTTTAAGGCAAATATGCCTTAAACGGTGTGACTTATTCCTGAACCAATATCCAGGGTTTGACGACAACGGCCCATACTTCGGCGTCAGCCTCAAACCAGTCGGCTGCCTGTTGGTCGGAGACCAAAGCAACTTGATTGCTTTGCATCCATAACGCAACCTGGTCTTTATTGTCGATGGAAAACTGGTAGGCCACATCGACTAAATCCAGGTCTGATGCAATAAATACCGCAGCGCCGGCGGCAAAAAAGCGTTGCAGTTCCTTCCAGGCAATTTGCGATGTTTCCAGATTTACTTTTTCTCTGGCAATGTCGCAACCGTTTGATTCGTTCATGATTTTCTCTTTGTTGTGGGTAGGTAGTGTGTTATTTACACATTTGAATTAGTGTCGTTATCTGCTCTACTGTTATTCTATAGCTTGCGATTATAAATTACTAAATCAAGAGAGATAAATCATGTCGTTTTTTGAGTCAATAACAAAGAAATCCAAGTTGAAAGCCGCCATAAAACAAACAACGGAGGCGCGCAGCAGCGGTGGCCATACGGCCGATCAACTGTTTAAAAAAGTTTATCAGGATTATGCCGAAGTTGTTGCTAACGAGCCGTTGATTGCTGAAGCTTTATATAACTGGGGACTTGCTTTGTTGCATCAGGCGAGAACCAAGTCGGGTGAGGCGGCGGCCAATCTTTATCAGGATGCCATTGCTAAATTCTCCTTTTGCTTGACTATTGAACCAGCCTATCTAGGCGCAGCGCTGGATGGCGGTGTTGCTTATATGGAATTGGCCCGGGTTAAAGCGGTTGCACCCAATGATAGTTTGTATGAAAGGGCCAAAAGCTATTTCGAAAAGGCCAATGCGATTCAGGCCGGATCGGCTTCTTATAATGTAGCCTGTATTTATGGCTTGCGAGGCGAGAAAGAGGGTTGCCACAATGCGTTGGAAATCTCTAAAAACAAGGGCTATTTACCGGTCGTCGCCGATATTATTGCTGACCCGGATCTTGATCGCGTTAAGCATCAGGACTGGTTTGTCGACTTTATGGAATCTTTAAATAAGAAACCGGAAGCGGCTGTTGAAGTTAGCGAGGCCGTTGTCAAAGATGCCGCTTTGAATGAAAAAGCCGAAGTCGTTGAAAATTCTGTTGTTGCCGATACGCCGATAATTGAAAAGGTCGAAGATGATTCTGTGGAAGATGCCGCCGCTGTTGCCGAATCCGAAGTCGTAGAGCATAACGCGCTAGTCGCTGAAGATGCGGCAGTACCTGAAAAAAACGAAGTTGCGGCTGAAGCCGATGTCGTAGCGGAAGAAGTCAAATAGTGATGTCCTCCTTTAGATATATGGTAATTGTGGGGTTGATAGCCGCAGTAGTTCAACCGGTCCTTGCCGCTGATGAGGGTTTAAGTCAAGCATTCGCAACCTGTATGGATCAAGCCGGTGGCGTTACTCCATCAATGGTTGAATGCATGAATGCGGAAACGGAACGGCAAGATGTGAGGTTAAACAAAGCTTATCAGGATATTATGGGCGGCCTTTCTCCTGAACGTAAGAAGCAGTTGCAGGAAGCCCAACGCTTATGGCTTAAATACAGAAAGGCTAACTGTGACTTTTATTACGATCCTGATGGTGGAACGATAGCCAGGGTCAGTGCAAACGATTGTTTCATGTCCTCTACGGCGGTGCGGGCTAAGGAATTAGAAGCTTTTAAGCAGCAGGAATGAAAAAATCATGGGTTAACCGGGTAACACGCCGCTAATAAAGCCTGCATTTTAGCTAATCCCAGTTTTCGGGTTAATTCGATATTGTGTTGCGGGATATTTTCCGGATCGGGGTGGCCGGCTACGGCCCGGTCTAGGCTGGTTTCCCGTAGCAAGTGCAGCATGGGGTAGGGTGAGCGGTTGGTGTAGTTTGCGGCGTCGTTCGAATCGCTTCCTTGAAAGCAGTAATCAGGATGGAAACTTGCCAGCTGGTAAGTGCCTTCATAGCCTTGTTCAATCAACAGCGATTCGGCGATTTCAACAAAATCCAGATAGTCGTCGAATTCTGCAAACGCATCCGCATAAATCAGCAGCGTGGTTTCAATGCCGGATTCTGTATCCAGTCGATCACATTCAAGTATCAGGTTCAGCAAGCATTGTTCGATTTTTGTGTCGCGATCGACGCTGAAATAAATACTGCCTCGTTCCAGTTCGCGCTTTGCGAATGGGCAGATGCTGTGCTCAATGATGACGGATTTTAACCACGTTAATGTTGCGGCTTTAACGTGTTGATCGGGCAGGGTTTTATGGGTCATGGTTGGTTGCCGGTTAAAACAAAAAAGCCCCGTTACCTCGGGGCTTTTGGGGTGACGCAAGCTGCATTATTATTTATGACTGATGCCGGCTGCGATTCTTTTATCTCTTTCTTCGCTGGCTTTTTCGATTTTTGAAAAAAACCGGAGTATGTCGGTGGAAGAAAGAATGCCGACCAGTTTGTTGTCTTTATCGACGACAGGCAATGCGCCGATTTTATTGTCGGCCATTTTTGCAGCCGCTTCCGAGGCATAGGTGTCAGGGCTAACGGTTATCACGCCCCGGTGCATGATATGCTGCACTTTTTTCGGAATCACATGCAGTTCTGTAGCGCCTGTGCCGGTTGCCGCTTCAATGGCATTAGAGTTGCTTTTTGGACCCAGCGCTTTGTACAGGTCTCGGTCGGATACAATCCCGATAACTTTGCCTTTTTCAACGACAGGTAAGTGACGAATTCTTTCGTAATGGATCAAGAAAAAGACACGATCAATCAAATCGTGTTGCTCGACTGTAAATACTTTTGAAGTCATTAAATCTTCAACACGCATTATTATTCCCCTGAATGTAAAAAAACTGACTAAGAATAGGGAAATAAACGTATTTTTACAAGAGATAAAATTTGATGTGTTATAAAATAATCAGTCACACTTTTATTTGGTTTTGCAGGTCGGATTAAGCTAGCCCGATCTACGCGAGCTGTTATGTTTAGAGTCTAAATCTGTCTTAGCGACACAATGGAGTTAGTTATGCGCATCATCCTGTTGGGGAGTCCCGGTTCCGGTAAAGGAACTCAAGCTCAATTTATTACTGAAAAATACGCTATTCCGCAAATTTCAACCGGTGATATGTTGCGAGCCGCAGTGCGGGAAGGAACGCCGTTGGGTGTTGAAGCAAAAAAAGTTATGGATGCCGGGGGCCTGGTTTCCGATGATATTATTTTAGGGTTGATCAAAGAGCGTATTACTCAAGCCGATTGCGCTAACGGCTTTTTGCTGGACGGTTTTCCCCGGACCATTGCTCAAGCTGAAGGCCTGAACGAAATGGGCGTGAGCATCGATACGGTTATTGAAATCGTGGTGGAAGATGAGGAAATTGTAAAGCGCATGGCCGGCAGAAGGGTGCATTTACAATCCGGGCGCACTTATCATGTCGAGTTTAATCCGCCTAAAGTGGAGGGCGTTGATGATGTGACCGGGGAGTCTTTGATTCAGCGCGATGACGATAAGGAAGAAACCGTGCGTAAACGACTCAGCGTTTATCATGAACAGACCAAGCCTTTGGTTGGATTTTATTCAGCGCCGGAACAGCGGGTCAAGTTCAGTTCGATAGCCGGTGTCGGCAGTGTCGATGAAATCACCAAAAAAGTTTTTGCGGTTTTAGGGTAGCCGTAGGTTGGGTTGACGGCTTTTGTGTCCCCGGAGAGTATTATTCTTAATCCAGCACATTAGAGCACCCAATGTTGGGACGCAACATGGCACTCAAAAACATTCCATGATTATCGATGTTCAAATTTCAGAATAAAAGGTTTTAAAATTAATGACAAAGAAAGTTGCAGTTTTACCGACCGGCCTATGCTTAGGTTGCGTTACCGTGCTATGGGTTTGTACTGCTATGTCAGCTACACAGAAGGGTGGATAAGATGACCAAGTTATATAACGTTGCTGTGGTTGGCGCTACCGGTGCGGTGGGTGAAGCCATGCTGTCTATTCTGGAAGAGCGCAATTTCCCTGTCGGCGAGGTTTATGCCTTGGCCAGCAGTAATTCAGTGGGTAAAAGAATTCCTTTTAAAGGCGGGTCTTTGGCCGTGCAGGATTTGGCTACCTTCGATTTTTCAAAGGTGCAAATCGGACTATTTTCGCCGGGGGCATCCGTGTCGGCGGAATACGCGCCGAAGGCCGCCGCAGCGGGTTGTATTGTTATTGATAACACCTCGCAGTTTCGCTATGACGACGATATTCCGCTGGTGGTGCCGGAGGTTAATCCGGAAAAAATCGCCGATTATAAAAATCGAGGCATTATCGCTAACCCGAATTGCTCAACTATCCAGATGTTGGTGGCGTTAAAGCCCATTTACGACGCGGTGGGGATTGAGCGCATCAATGTATGTACCTATCAGGCGGTTTCGGGGACGGGTAAAGAGGCCATAGAGGAGCTGGTTAAGCAAACGACCAGTCTGCTGAATATGCAACCCATCATCACGAACGTCTACCCTAAACAGATCGCCTTTAACGTGTTGCCGCAGATTGACGTATTCATGGACAACGGCTACACCAAGGAAGAAATGAAGATGGTTTGGGAAACCAGAAAAATCCTGGGTGATGACAGCGTTTTGGTTAATGCAACCGCCGTGCGGGTTCCGGTTTTTTACGGACATTCCGAGGCCGTGCATATTGAGACCCGTAAAAAAATCGACGCGGCGACAGTCAGAGCCTTGCTTGAGAAGGCGCCCGGTGTGACGGTTATGGACGAGCGCAACGATGGCGGTTATCCGACGGCGGTGACTGAGTCTTCAGGCAATGATGATGTGTTTGTAGGACGCATTCGGGAAGACATTTCGCATCCTCAAGGAATCGATTTGTGGGTGGTGGGTGACAATGTTCGAAAAGGCGCGGCATTAAACAGTGTGCAAATAGCAGAAGTGCTGGTAAAAAATTACATCTAGACTAAGCTTGTGTACATATTTGACTGGACGCGGTAAGAAACTGTGGTAACTATTGTGAAGAAGAGCGGCGTGCGCAATTTAACTAAAACTTTAGCGGTTGTATCGTTGCTTGCGCCGGCTAGTGGTCATACGCTAGGCATTGGTGAGATTAAATTGCATTCGGCCCTGAATCAAAATCTGGATGCTGAAATTGCGTTAACACTGTCAGGCGAGAACGTATCGGACATCAAGGTAAACTTGGCCCCACCTGAAAAATTTGATGAAGCGGGGGTGTCATGGAACTATTTTCTGTCGAAAATTAAACTTGAAACCGTTACTCATTCAAATGGCACGGTAGTCATTAAGCTGACTTCGAAGGAAGCGTTAAAGGAACCTTTTTTGGATTTTTTGCTCGAAGTCAGCTGGCCCAAAGGCAATTTGTATCGTGAATTTACTGTCTTGGTAGATCCGCCTTCAGTTTACAACCAAGCAACCATTCCCGTTTCAACCAGTACTGAAAACTATGCGAAACCGCCAGTCACTACGCCTCAACGTCAATCGCATGCAAATGGACAAAGCAGTGAGAGCGAATATGGGCCTACACTTGGAAATGATACGCTTTGGAGCGTGGCTGACCGAGCAAGAGGACAGAGCGACGTTTCTGTAGAGCAGATGGTGATTGCGATTTATGAAGCAAACCCTCAAGCATTCTATAAAGGAAATGTTTATGCATTAATGTCTGGAAAAATGCTGAAGATTCCTGAAAGAGAGGCCATTTTAAAATTATCACGCAATCAGGCATTAGCGGAATTCAACCGGCATACAAAAGCCTGGAAAAACCATTCGTCTCCTGCCCATGTTGAAACAGCAAAGGAAAAGCCCGCCCTGAGCAAAGCCGAAGGGCCTGGCGATAATCAGTTAACGCTGGTTGCCCCGACCAAGGCGGCGGTCGCCGATCATGCTGTGGTAGCGTCGGTTAATGAGCAGGCAAGGGCTGAAAAGAAAGCAGCGGATGCATCTGCGATCGTTAAAGGTAAAGCTGAAGAGGGTGCAAGTGACGCAGCTACACAAAGCAAGGTAGCTGAGTTGGAAAAACAACTGGCGATGATGCAGGAATTGATTGCTTTAAAGGATCAACAGCTCGCGGCTTTGCAGAATAAGTTTCAGGAACATCCTGTTGGTCAAGAACAGGCAGCACCGGTCGAAGTTGCGGCGGCCCAACCTGTCGACCAAGTAACACCTGCCCCTCAACCGGCCGAGCCGACACCAGGCGAAGTCGTTGCGGCCAAACCTGCCGACCAGGTAACACCGGCTCCTCAACCGGTCGAGCCAGTGCCAGTCGAGGTCATGGCAGTGAAACCTGTGAATCAAACGCCACCGGCTCCCCAGCAAGCAGTTGTTCAACCCGTGCAGCCAGTGGCTCAACCGAAACCTGAAGGTGGTTTATTCGATCCGTCCTATCTGAGGATAGGGGGTGCCGGATTGGCAATTTCGGCACTGCTTGGCTGGCTTTGGTGGCGGAAACGCAAGGTTGACGAGGAAACGAATACAGAGAGTATGTTCGCCACTTCCAGCATGATTAAAATACCTGAAGCCGATGAAAGTCTTTCCGTGCCGGTTGTCGAAGAGGGTGCAGTTCATGATGTAGGCACAGTAGGCGAAAGTTCTTTCTTAAGTGAGTTTACACCGAGTGATTTTGACTCATTTGATACCGATCAAGGGGAAATTGATCCTATATCCGAGGCTGATGTGTATCTTGCTTATGGTCGTTATCAACAGGCCGAAGAATTAATACGGCAGGCGATTAAAGATCAGCCGAATCGCGATGAATGTAAATTGAAGTTGCTGGAAATTTTTTATGCTAACGAAAGCAAAACGGCTTTTGAAGCCTATGCGAATGAGCTGGTAGAGGCTGGTAAGCGGAG
>Ga0160178_111942_pt1 | contig 78644 bp, 43 predicted proteins | sample met4sta_2_FD_108560 | JGI IMG/M metagenome (GOLD analysis project Ga0160178, IMG submission 108560) | Synthetic bacterial communities of pure cultures from sediment of Lake Washington, USA, under low oxygen conditions - MT... | ecosystem: Engineered > Modeled > Simulated communities (microbial......
AAAAAATGCGCATAAATCGATAGTGCTCTGGTTTACCGGCCTATCCGGCTCCGGCAAGTCAACACTGGCCCATGCCGTAGAAGAACAATTGCACCAAAACGGCTTAAATACCTTGGTCCTGGACGGCGATAATGTGCGTCACGGCTTGTGCAGCGACCTGGGATTTAGCGATACAGACCGCAAGGAAAACATCCGCCGTATCGGTGAAACAACCAAACTGTTACTTGAAGCGGGCGTAATAACATTGACCGCATTTATCTCACCGTTCAAGGCGGAGCGCGCCACGGCAAGAAGCCTGATGCCGGACGGCGACTTTATTGAAATTCACTGTTTTTGCCCGTTAACGGTTTGCGAGCAACGGGATGTCAAAGGACTGTATAAAAAAGCGCGACTAGGCGAAATACAAGACTTTACCGGCATATCCTCGCCTTACGAAGAACCGGAAAACCCGGATTTAAAAATCGACACTCACCGGCTTACGCTCGGAGAAAGCGTGCAGCAGGTCATATCGTTATTACGCGATCGAAACATCTTGCCCGCCCTGGAATAAACCATGCATTTCGATGTCTTCAATGGCGATGCAGACGGCATCTGCGCCCTGATTCAACTACGCCTGGATCGACCGCAGGCATCGCGGCTCATTACCGGCATTAAACGCGATATACAATTACTGGATAAATTTACCGTCACCTCAGGCGACCGCATCACAGTACTGGATATTTCCCTGCAGACAAACAGCGTACGGGTTAAGGAGTTTTTAAATCGGGGCGCTCATATTTTTTATGTCGATCACCACCAACCCGGCGATATTCCCAATCATCCCCATCTAAAAACGCTGATTAATACCGACAGTGCGATCTGCACCAGCCTGCTGGTCAATCAGTACCTGAATGGGAAATATCCGTTATGGGCAATAACCGCGGCCTTTGGCGATAATTTAAACCACAGCGCCGAACAACTGGCTGCCACCCTGAATTTAAGCCAAACAGAACTTGAGACCCTGAAAAACCTGGGCATCTACATCAACTATAACGGGTACGGCGGCTGTATTGACGACCTGCATTTTGCCCCTGACAGACTGTATCGGGAAATGGCGGAGTTCCAATCCCCTTTTGACTTCATCGGCGGCAATCGTGATATCTTTACGCAACTGGAACAGGGCTATCGAGAAGACATGGCAAATGCCCAACGCCTTGTCCCCGAATGCCAAAGCGACGCGGTCGCCGTATTCATCCTGCCCGATACCGCCTGGGCAAGACGCGTTAACGGCGTATTCGGGAATTTCCTGGCCAACCTTCACCCCAGCAGAGCCCATGCGGTAATCACCCATAACAAGGGCAACGATTACCAGGTTGGCGTCAGAGCGCCTCTATCCAATAAAACCGGCGCTGACGCATTATGCTCCGCCTTTCCAACCGGCGGCGGACGCAAAGCGGCGGCAGGCATCAATCATTTGCCCGGCGATCAGCTGAGTATTTTCATCAAAAAGTTTGAGGATTTTTATTCGTGAGTAGCTGTTACAATGCGAGTAAAAGGCTTACGTTTTAAATATAAGTACAATGGAACACAGATGACGGATGAACACATTTTTTGCCTTTAGCCTTGTGTCATCATAATTATTAACGTCATCAACGTTCTATTTTTGGCCACTGAATAATAACTACAATCTTAAAGACCGCCGGAACCGACACGCATGAACTCACTGACCGATCAACACCAGCCCGACTCATCCAACCCGAAGCGGATGGAACAATTACAACACATCAACCTGCAACTTGCGGCGCTGGGGCAACCGACCTGCGAAGTGGAAAACGACCCGCAATACCTGAAAATTGCCGGCGGCTTATTAAAAAACTATACTCAGCAACGCCGCCTGCTGGCGCTGGCCAAGTACCGCTGTCCGGCCGATCAACGTATTCAGGATTTCCTTAACAGCTACTTGACTGAAAACGGCATAGAAGGCCCCGTCAGCTTGCCGGGCGAAACCTTTGTGCTGGAACAAAAAGAATTGGCAAGGGAGTTGTCCCTGCCCTTTCAACACAACGAATTTCATTCGGCTTATATTGATTCCTACCGGATTCAACAAGGCGTACTGCATAACCCGAAAAACGACCGGCGCACCACCAAAGGCGTGTTCCATATTGCCGCCGGAGGCCTCCCGGTTCCGGCCGATAAAAACGAAGTGCCCGTTCAGGCTTATGCGGCGCTGCTCCGCGCAGCCCTGACGCCTCCCGACGACCTTTTGTCCCTGCCCTTTACCAGCGCCCAAGCCAATACCGCCAAACTCTGGGCGTCATCGCTGATAAGACCCATCGTGTGCCCGGAAGTTTCCGCATCAATGCCGGTCAAAACCATGGAAATCCGCTTTTTTGCACCCGGCGGACTGGTCGCCAACCTAGATTTTGTCGAATCCATTTTCGGCAACGCGGGCGACCCGTTCCTGCCCGAGAACGATGCCGCATTGGATATTGACCACTGGACCGGCCATACCGGCTGCATCATTCTTGCCTCGCATTTGGTGCATTGCCGGAAAAAGGATCTGGGTCTGCCGCATGTTGACGATGCCACCGAGCGTCAGCGCAAAGACGGCATGTGCTGGAAAAATGCGGATGAACTGTACAATAACGGCCAGCCCTTTAAACTGGTGTGCCGCAGCATGCAGGGGGTGATTGTCACCATCATTGCCGACAACTATTTCGGCTACAGCAAAAAGGAAATCAAGTCCCATATCAGCTATTCAGCCAACCTGTACGGCGGTGCTGAAGAAGAGCATTCGGGCGGCGCACTGGCCTTCCCGAGAGTCATCCTGGGCGAAATATTTTTGCCCCATACTTCTTATATCGGCGAGCATTATTCTTTCGATAAAGTCTGTCAGCAACTGGCGTCGGTCATAGAACCTAAAGACGAAGGCTATGCTGTCGACAAAAACTACCCCGACATCCTTTATATTCCCAATACCGCGAAGTTCAACATTCCGCAGCAGCAAGTCAGCTGGACGCATAACCGGCAGACGCAAACGCTCAAATTGCTGTTCGGCAACACCTATGTCTATCCCAACGGCTTTAAAATCCACATGGAACGCCACCCTACTGCGCCCAGCTGGCGCTTGATCGGCACCCATCAGGAAGGCACTTTCTGCCACAAGCCGAGCACCGTATCCGGGGGCGGCAAGTCGGAAATTTCCAAATCGATTGCCGGAGCCATCATTTCCGGCCCGGTTTTTGTCGATAATTTCGACAAGGACATGGACATCGTCACCGCCATCTTCGAACACGATTATTCCACCCGGTTTCGCGATCCGGCCCTGCATGGCCTCGACCAACGCCGCCTGCTCAGCAATGAACGCACCCTGGGTTCGGTGATCAAACTACTGACGCCGTCCGAAACCGAGTTTTCGGACGTCCACAACCAATGGCTGGCAACCATACCCCAGCACATATTGGCCGTGGCGCTGATGATCAAACGTTTTTACAAGGAAGAATGGGGCCACGACTGGAGAAAATATTTTTCCGTCGACATGGTCAACAGCCACCCCGGTAACGAACTGAAATTTCAGGGCCGCAAACTGATCGCCAGTTACCTGCGCGTAGGTTTTGACGAAAATGGCGCGTGGCGCGTTTTCAAACTGCGTCAGGATTTTATCGCCTCGGCCAAAGTCCAGATGGAAGACGATATTTCCGCGTCCACCGTCGTACCGGCGCGCCTTCTTACCGGGCTTAATCCGGATTATAAAAACCCCAGCGTCAAACTGGTCGATAACTGCGAACAAAGCTTCTTTCAGCGTCCTGACGATGCGATACACCGGGGCACGGATTTGCAGACCGAGCTGGATTTTTCGCGTACCGACAATTTTATCTCCAATTTTCAACCGCTCACCCCGCAAGACGCGCGCGAGTTCATCGAAGACGTCATACACTTCGACGAATTCAGCGAGCCGATGCAAAACGTCATCCGCCAGGCCACCCAGGGCAAAGACGGCGAGTACTTCGTCTCATCGGCGCATCCTCGTCTGGTTGATGGAAAACCCAGCCTCAACGTCCGCTATCTGCAACTGCGCCCCGATATAGCCAACCCAAAAATGCGCTATATTGCGGAACTGTCCACTCGTTTGGCGCGGGGTCTTGATACCGATCAAACCGTTTATTTCCCGGTTAACGCAGTATTGACCGGACGACGCAACAATCCTGCCGACCTGGAGGCAGGCATCCGGCCGCTGGCAATCTATAATCCGATCCATTATCAGGAATTGCCTGAGCTGTTTATGGATTTTATTTGCAGCCTGACCGGAAAATCGCCGTCCACAACCGGAGCCGGTTCCGAAGGCGCGCTGACCAAAGGCCCGTTCAATGCCTTATCCACCACCGCCGACCTGAATACCGCATTGGTTTCGTTCATATTATGCGGCTATGACGGCTTTTCCACGGCGGCGGGTTTCATCGGTTCCAAACGCCAAATCGATCATGACATCAGCCTATTGATTCCTGAAATCTGGTCACGCTTGCCGGTAGACCAGCGCGACCCGCAGTATTTGATTGCAAAAGGGCAACTGGAAAAACTGGAGGATTTTGAATACGAAGGTCGTACCGTATTCCAAAGCCGATTGGGCTATCGCATTACCGAACGGTTTGTGCATACCAATTTCGGCAAGATGTTCGATTACCCGACCGCGGTATTTGACGATGCCATGTTGAAACCGGAAACGCAGGATATGCCCAGCTATGTTGACGGCATCGACAACGTGTACGAAGCGCAGCAACGGGTCGCGCAACAGTATTTCCAGGACGGCTCCATCGATGACGCCTGCCCGCCGTTAAAAGCACTGCTGCACATTATGGCCGAAGGCGAATATGCCGGGCAAACCATCAGCGATCCGGCTATTCGCGCGATGTTCACCCGCGACTATTTGCTGCAAAGCGACTGGTATCAACAGCGCCTTGAAATCAAACAACAACGCGAGAGCGAACTTTGGCAGCAGCACAAGGCTTATATCCAACAGCAATTGACGGCAACGGAAAAGTCAGCCGGCCGTGCCGAGTTAATCCAAAAACTCGAAGCGACAGAGCTCAAGCTGGCCGAGATCAACGATCCGGCTTACCTGCAACAGCTGCAAGGGACGTTAGGGGCTGATTGGGTACATCATTCGTAGACAGAAATACGCCGGTTCGAGCAACAGCGAAAACCGGCGTTTCCCGCACCGCCTGGTAGAATGGGGCAGAAAACGTGTCCCGCAGGTATCAAGTTAAAACATATCGCCACGAAGACAAGAACGACTGCACCGCTACAGCAGGTAGAACAATGCAAGGAGCCATTGCCTATAATGTAGCGTTCCCACACTCCGCGTCACTGACCCAATTCACCGTCGTAGAATCTGAGCGATCGGCTTCTACAGTAATAGTATTTTGTTTACCGAGCATGATATGATCCGTTAGCCCAAATGGACGCTTACTCTAGGCGCTAACAAAAATTCACAGTTTTTCTTTTTGGCCGCGCTGCCGTTATTTGAGTCATGGGTAAAACAAGTTAATACACGTTTTTTTATTTCTGGTGGAGTAATTGTCATGCAAAATACATCCGGTATATTAGATGTCGCCATAGGATTGGTGTTTGTCTACTTGCTATTAAGCCTTATCTGTTCCGCACTGACGGAAGCCGTCGAAAATCTGTTTACGCGTTCCCGAGGAAAAAAACTCTGTGAGGGCTTGTATGAGTTATTTGGCGGTAATACCGACAGTAACACAAGCTTTACGCTGCTCAAGGAGTTTTACAAAAATCCGCTGATTTATGGTTTGTACCACGGTGATTTGAAACTGGAGCAGCAACCTCAACAAGCAGAAACAGAACCCAGTCATACATCGCCGCAAAAGCTACTGTTACCCGTTAATCTACCCTCTTATATCGCACCAAAAACTTTCGCGCTGGCGTTTGTTAGCCAAATTCTGGATGACAAACCCTTTGATACGGCGACACTTATCAGCCAGATCAATGCCTCTAGTAACCTCCCGGCCAATCTCAAAAAAGCCCTGACGCTATTTGTTAATACGGCCGATGGCGACATCCATAACGCGCTTAAAAATATTGAAGACTGGTATTCCGCAATGGGAGAAAGAGTCAGTGGCTGGTACAAAAAACATGCACAACTTATTGCCTTCATTATTGCTGTAGCGATTGTTGTAGCCGGTAATGTCGACACGCTTACCATCGCTAAAAGCCTGATGGTCAATGGCAATCTACGCGATCAAATGGTTAGCTCGGCTGACCAGTTTATCAAAGTCGATTTATTGAAAACCAAACAACAGGCGCTTGATGGCGCTCAATCCTCAAATAACCAGCAACAAATCACTCAACTCAGCGCCGAAATAGCCGCAATTAAAGCGGCGGCGTCTACTAAAGAGGCTCTTTGCCAGACTCAAGGCATTGATCCTCAACAATGTTATAACTTGCAAATGGCACGATTAGCCGAACTGAATCGACTTGGCTTGCCGATAGGATGGCGCAACTCTGACGATCCGAGAACTCAGCCTCACAGCGCCGAGGCTTGGCTGGAAAAAATTATCGGTCTTTTTATTACGGCAATAGCTGTTTGTTTGGGAGCGCCCTTTTGGTTCGATATCCTCAACAAGTTTATGAATTTCAGATCAACCATCAAGCCACAAGCCGGCGATAACAAAACAGAAAACAAACCGCAACAACCGGACAACGTTAAAGTTCCAACGCCCGGCGTGGGCTGAAGCTTTACAGTGTCCTTAATTCAAGCAAAGCGGAGAGCGTGTTATGTCGAGACAAATTAACAACGACGGTTTAAATCTGATCAAACAATTCGAGGGCTTGCGTTTAGAGGCCTATCGCTGTCCGGCCGGTGTCTGGACCATCGGCTATGGGCATACCCATGGCGTAAAACCAGAGGCAATAATCAGTGGAGAACAAGCGAATCACTTATTGGCTGAAGATTTAGCGGAATCGGGTGTGCAGGTAGATCAATGTGTGAATGTCACGTTAAACGACAACCAATATGCCGCCTTGAGCAGTTTTGTGTTCAACGCGGGCATTGGAAATTTAACGGCGAGTACCTTGCTGAAACGCCTTAACACGGGTGATTACGATTGTGTACCTAGCGAGTTGTCCAAATGGGTTAAGGCAACAGACCCCAAGACCGGTAATAAAGTCTCTTTAGCGGGACTGGTAAAGCGCAGGGCAGCCGAAGGTGAATTATGGCTAAAAACCGATAGCGACGACCCGTTTTTAACCAGTACGGATATGCCGCAACGCGTTTATGCCGACGATCCTCGCGTTTCTTATCGGGTTGCCGCCCGCGATGGTCTCCGAATGCGTTCCGGCGCCGGTGTGAACTTCGACATTTTGCAGGTGCTTCCCATAGATACCGAAGTTTTTATCATCAAAGAAAAAGACGGTTGGGCAGCCGTCGACCTGCAAGGCGATGGGGCAATTGATGGCTGGGCATCCCAGGACTTTTTAAAATTGAAATCCGCCTAGGTTCTGTTGATATTTTGTCTGAAAATTTAATCTTTACTTGAGGGTGTAAATAATTAAAGCTTCATCAAAAATAGAATAGACAATACGATAATCGCCCGATCTTATTCGATAAGTATGAACTGATCCCGCTAGTTTTTTATGCCCGGACGGATAGGGATTACCCTCTAACTCATCGATTAATCCAGCTATTTTTTAATCACGGGTTTAGGTAGATTGGCTAATGATTTTTTAGCGGAGGTTTTAAGTTCGATCTTACAGCAAGCCATTGTCCATCAATTCCTTTTTTACCTGTTCCCAGGGAATTGCCGGCTCGTCTCTCAATTCTGCAACCGCCGCTAAATCCTTCAAATCTTCCATCAATTCTATATATTCTTCCATCGGCAATATAACGGATATTTTTTGTCCTTCTGTGTCGGTAATGTATTGTTTGGGCATGGGTTTAATTTCCTCATTGATTTTTGATAAACATTGGTCAAAAATTGATTATTTTGGTGCAGTGCGAGTGATGGGCTTCGTGCATCCTCCTGTCCTATGCGCTACCATATTTTTTAAAATCGTAAGCACATAATAATTTTCTATAGTTTGTATCTTCTTTATTTTTATATTCACGCAGATAACTTTCAATATCTTCCAGCCCTATAGTTCCTTCTAAAACTGCCCACATAATGGCATTATTTTTATTACTATTAGTAATGGAGCCATCCATTTCAATTAATTTAATAGTACTATGTAGGTTTTTACTAGATGATTTAATTGAGTATTTTGCGGATTTTAACTTATCAATTTGTTGTTTTTTTAAACTATCAATTTTTTCAATTTCATTATTTATTTCACTAAATCCAAACACTGGAAAGTATTGTTGCTTATTAATATTATACTTATTGATAAGCATTAAAATCTGCATATTTTCCTCATCAATTATTTTGAAATAATTTGACATCATTTCCGACGAGTTTTGATATTCATATCTAATAGTTTTTGCTGAACCAATTACAAGTATTTTATCGCTATTTTTAAGTGCTTCTAAATCCTCAGTTATATTAACCCTTATTTCTCCGCCAGAATATATTTCTTTAACAATATCTTGAACCTTCCTTACATCCATTGCAGATATTGGCAAATGTAAATCAGATAATGAACTATAAATTGCTTTATAATTGTCGGTTTTAATTTTATTAATTCTTATTGTTCCAAACCCTTCCATATCAATATCATGCTCACTAATATCTTCACAATCAGATTCAGGATCATACTCAACTAAAAGAAAATTCTCTCTTATTTTTTCTGCATCAGCTGAGTTTGGTTCAATATATGTAAAAATAGTTTTTAGAATATTTTTTATATTTTCATCGCCAATATTATAGCCAATGAATATAATTGGATTGTGGATAAACAACGACAAAAGCTGGGCTCTTATCAGTTCGTACTTTTGTATAAAACGATCATAGTCTTCTGAAGTTATAATTATCTTATCAATATCTGAAACACAACCATGTATCTTATATACAGATCCATAAGGGTTGCTTAGCAAAATATTATTTCCAATTAAAGGGTTAAACTCGAATATTTTTTCAATGAACTCATCATAGTTTGTTGTGATTATTGAACCAATATTCTTGCGTATTTTTTTTAGTTCAGCGAGTTCTTCCAACATTTCTTCTTTAAATTCGATTGAAGAAAGAAGTTTTGATATGTAAATTTTAAATCTACTTAGATTTATGTCATTTTTCATATTGCTATAGAAAATATCATTAATCTCTTTAAATTGGCCATTTTTATCATCTTTCAATTCATTGTTAAATTCTTCCTCTAAAATACTGGCTATTTTTTCAAACTTGTACCTATCATTCTCTTGGCATGTTGATTTTATGTCTAAATAGTATTCTTCATTACCTTTCAAGTCATAAGCAATCTTACTCAAAAGATCATTCCACCTATAAGAATTTATTAAATATCTTAGGCTCATACCAGTCCCAACAAATAAGACTGGATGGTTTTTATAATTCGCAATGAATTCTTTAATATTCATATTTATATCTTTTTTGTAATCCACTATAACAAGTTCGTTTCGTTCTTCATATACAGCATGCTCTCTATGTGCGGCGTGAGCATGATAGACTGGGAGACAAAGGCCAACTTAAGACATAATCTAATGAATAATAATCGCTTTTTAGTAGGCCATCAAAGCTATTTAATTTATATCATTATCCCATATGCCAAGTTGGATAGATTTTAATATTTTTCTTGCCGTATAGACTTTTGTTTTGTTGCATGAGAAATGTTAGCAGCGGATATGAGAAACAAAAATCACTCAGCCCGCAAAGCTTCCAGAGGCTCCAGCCGTGCGGCTTTCATGGCCGGAGCTACTCCGGCGGCTATGCCGATCAGCAATGAAACCATAAAGGCCGCAACGATATAAGCCCAAGCCAGTTCCACCGGCAAGGCGGGCAGCGCGGCATCAAGGATTTGCACCATGGCTATGCCCAGCAACACGCCGCACAGTCCGCCTGCGGCGCTTAGCGCCAAGGCCTCGCACAGGAACAGCTGGAAAATGGTTCTGCGTTCTGCGCCTACCGCCCGCAGCAGGCCGATTTCTGAAATCCGTTCGGAAACGGCGATGGTCATGATGGTTAATATGCCGACCGAACCGACCAGCAAGGAAATGCTGCCTAGTGCCGCTACCGCCAGCGTCAGGATGTTCAGGATGGAATCCATGCTTTTCAGCATCTGATTCTGGGTGACGATAGTGAAGTCTTCCCTGCCGTGCCGGGCAATCAAGTTTCGTTTGATTGCTTTTTCTACGCGCTCAACTGCCGTATTGCTTTTATAGAGTAGGTGGATTTCCATCAGGCTTTCCCTGTCGAACAGCTCCAGCGCCTTGGCGGCCGGGATGTAGATGGTGTCGTCCATATCGAAGCCGATCATCTGGCCTTTCTTTTCCATCACGCCGACGACCCGAAAACGGTCGCTGCCGATCCTGATGCGCTGGCCCAGCGGGCTGGCCGTGCCGAACAGCTCGGTTGCCAGTTTATTGCCCAACACCGCGAAGGCGCGCGGATTGCTTTCTTCTTTCGGTAAAAAACGCCCGTTGACGACCTTGATTTTCCATATTTCCGGCACGGCTGAACCGACCCCCAGCACATTGGTGCGCCGTTGTTTTTCTCCCGCTTCAATACGCGCATTGCCTTGCACCATGGGGGATGCGGCAATGATGTTTTCCACTTTGCTCAAGCTGACAACATCGGCTATGACCAGCGGTCTAACCGTGCTGATCGATGCTCCCGACACGCCAAAGGTGGTAATTTTGCCGGGATGAACGCTGATCAGATTGGTGCCGAACTGGGTGAATTCGGCCAGTACAAAGGTATGAATGCCGCGCCCTATCGAGGTCAAAATCACCACAGCCGCAATGCCGATAATCAGCCCCAATGCGGTCAGCGCCGAGCGCAGTTTGTGACTGATAACCGTCCGGTATGACAATGAGAGGAGATCGGCGTAGCGCATGTTTTACCGCTTTGCCAATGCGGCGACAGGGTTTGCTAGTTCCCTAGCTCCAGCTCTTATCGTTATACGCGAGTGTCTGTGGAACAGCGTCATTACTCCTCGTTCCCACGCGCTGCGTGGGAATGCAGTGTTGGACGCGCTGCGTCCCATATATACAAGACATTGTGCGTGACTCGCGGCGCAGCGCGCCTTGACTGCGTTTCCACGCAGCGCGTGGGAATGAGAGCAAACCAGTGAAAACGCGGTCAGCGCCGAGCGCAGTTTGTGACTGATAACCGTCCGGTATGACAATAAGAGGAGATCGGCGTAGCGCATGTTTTACCGCTTTGCCAATGCGACAACGGGATCGAGATTGGCGGCTTTTCTGGCCGGCAATACGCCGAACACAAGGCCGGTAAACAACGACACAGCCAATGCGGCAAGCAATGCCCAGCCCGGCAGTTCCATAGGAAAATCCGGGTAAAAAGCCTGTAAAACGCCAATGGTTAGGTAGCCCAGCATCACGCCCAACACTGCGCCCGCCAATGACAACATGGCCGCTTCGGACAAAAACAGCCACAGCAGCTGCCGTTTGGTCGCGCCTAAGGCTTTCAGCAAACCGATCTCGGAAGTGCGTTGCGTCACGCTGACCAGCATCACATTCATCACCAGCACACCGGCCACCGCCAGGCTGATTCCGGCGATGCCGGCTACGGTCAGGGTCAACGCGGTTAATATCCTGTCGAAAGTGCTGACCACGCTGTCCTGGGTAATCAGCGTCACATCGTCTTCGCCCTCATGACGAGCCTTGATGATGTCCCTGATTTCATCGACCGCCTTGTACATGTCCGGCTTGGATTTGGCTTCAACCAATACCCGAAATAATGAATGGGTATCGAACAAAGCCTGCGCGGAAGCCACCGGGATGATCACGATTTCGTCAAAATCGATGCCGACCGATTGGCCTTCCGAGGCCAATACGCCGATCACCCGGAAGCGCCGGTCATTAATGCGCAGCCATTGCCCCAGTGCCGGTTGATTGGCGAACAGTTCATTGCGTATGGTTTGGCCGACCACGCAAACCGACTCGGCTTTATCGATCTCGGTTCGGGGCAGGAAACTGCCCTGCGCCACGGTCAAACGGCGCACCCGTCTTAATGCGTGCGTCGAGCCCAGCACATTGGTTTCTCGCTCCAGACCCAGCGATGAAACCGGCGCCGAGCCGACGGTCAGCGGTGCGATAGCGGCAATATGACGGCTGCGGAATAAGGCTTCGGCATCATCCAGCGTCAAGTCCCTGGGCGTTTCGCCAAACAGCGGCGGCTGTCCGCCCGTGGTTTCGGTGCGTCCCGGCAGCACGATGACCAGGTTTGTGCCCAATGCTTCAAACTCGTTAACCACATAACGGCGGGCACTTTCGCCCAAGGCCGTCAACACCGAAACCGAAGCTATGCCGATACTCATTGCCAGGATAATCAACGCCGCGCGTAAGCGCTGGGTGCTGAGTGCGGCTAATGATTGGATTAATGTGTCTTTGATGAGCATGGTTTATCAGACTTACCCATTCTCGTTCCCACGCGCTGCGTGGGAACGTCATAGTGGGCGCGCTGCGTCCCGTGTTTGTGCTGCCTGCATTTTCGGACGTTACGCGTGACTCGTGGCGCAGCGCGCCTTAACTGCATTCCCACGCAGCGCGTGGGAACGAGGTAAAACTTCGTGTCTCGGCAATTGCTCCTGCATTGCTCTACCTCCTGCATCCATGCAAGTCGTTCGTGGTGATCATCTTTTATATTTTGATTGCTCATCACCCTATCTGCCCATCGACAATACGGATTTTACGCCGCGCCCTGTCGCCCAAATTCTGGTCATGGGTAATAATCATCAGCGTTACGCCTTGCCGGTTAAGTCCTTCCAGCAACTCGATAATTTCCTTGCCGGATTTGCTGTCGAGATTGCCGGTCGGTTCGTCCGCCAATAAAATCTCCGGCCGCATGATCATGGCCCTGGCAATCGCAACACGCTGTAGCTGTCCGCCGGAAAGCTGGTCCGGCCTGTGGTCGGCGCGATCTTGCAGACTGACCGATGCCAGCGCTTCCTGTACCCGCTGCTTGCGTTCCTTAACCGCCACGCCCGCCAGTATCATCGGCATTTCGATGTTTTCAGCCGCCGACAACCGCGGAATCAAATGAAAAAACTGGAACACAAAACCGATGTTTTCGCGGCGAATCTTGGCGAGCTCATCATCGTCAAGCTGGGTAACCGGCTGATCGTTTAGCAGATACCGGCCCGAACTGGGCTGATCAAGCAGGGCTATCACGTTTAACAAAGTCGATTTTCCGGAACCCGACGGTCCCATCACCGACACATATTCGCCTTTTTCGATAATGACGTTAATGTCATTCAAAGCATGAACGGTCTGCTCTCCTACCTGAAAATAACGATGAATATGTTCCAGCCGTATCATTTTTGTACGCGGGCATAAGCGCCTGCCGCCACGCCCTCCCGACCTACCGACAACACGACTTTATCGCCGACATTCAGGCCCGACAATACTTCCACGGCATTCCAGTTGACCAGCCCAGGTTTAAAGCTACGCTCTTCCAGCAAACCGTCCGCCCGCATCACCAAGACCCGGTTATTTTCCAATACCGCCTCGGCAGGCACTCGGAGCGCTTGGGGTTTGCTGGACAGCAGGACTTCAATGTCGGCACTGTAGCCGGGCAGCAAGCCTTTAAGGTCTTTCGGATCGGTTAGCTTAACTTCAACTTCGACGGTGCGCGCCTGCTTTTCCTTTTCCAACACATAGGGAGCGATGCGGCTTACCGTGCCGGAGCAGCGTTTATCGGTAAAGGCATCCAGCGACACACAGGCGCTCATGCCGGTTTTGATCTGCGGCGCATCCACTTCATCAATCGGCGCGGACACATACAAACAACTGACATCCAGCAAATCGATGGCAGGCAAGGTCGGAATGCCGGGCGGCGATGGCGTTATAAACTCCCCCAATTCGGCATTGATTTCAGCCACGGTGCCGTCGAAAGGCGCGAGAACCAGAGTGCGTTCGACAGCGGCCTGAACCGCATCGCGGTTGGCCTGGCTAACCGCGATGGCCTCAAGAGCGGCGGTGCAGGATGCCCGCTTGGCGCGGGCGCCGGTCGCTTTAATATCGACCTGTTCTTCAGAAATAATATGATCGAATTTTTGCAAACGCAACGCACGGTCTGCCTCGCGTTCGGCGCCCGCACCAAGCTGACAGGCTTGTTCGGCCGATGCCCGGTTAGCCCTTATTTGAGCGTCCTGTAATTTGACCTGCGCTTTCAGATCCTTATTCCAGATCTCCAGCAGCAACTGATTCTGTTTAACGTTGTCGCCTTCCTTGACATGCAATTCGGCAACCTGCCCGCCCGTTGCCGGCGCAAGGTAGGCGCGCCGACAAGCTTTAACCGTACCGACGCGGGTATTGGATACCGTCGCCCTCACCTCGCCTTGTTCAAGGGTGACTATTTCAACATCGACAAATTTCGGCTGTTTGGTAAAAAAATAAACGGCAATAATCAACGCAAGGCCGATGATGATTATGAGTGGTTTTTTGCCCGGTAAAGTCATAAGTTGAGTAGCCAAAAGTCGTTTTGGAGCGCCTATTAAGCCCAATCATCAGGCCGGCGGTCAACTTAAAAACAACATTACCCGACAATCACCAGCCAATCGGTCAAATAAGTCATTTTTACCGACAGATTTTTCCCCAAGACTTTCAGCATGTCGTCCGACTCACGCAAATTGATACGACCATTGATTTTGAGTTCTCGCAAGGTATTGTCCTTATAAACCACCACACCGGTTCGATAGCGGCGGATCTGATTAATGACGCTTTCCAGAGGAGCATTCTCAAACACCAGAAAACCGTTCACCCAGGAGGTGGCCAGCGCAGAATCCAATATCCGGGTTTCGCCAAGCCCGGCGGCATTAATCGATACGGCTTCGCGATCATGCAAAATCTGCGGCTGTTTCAACGCGCCCCGGTCGCTCACTTCAACCCGGCCAGACACGACTTTGACTTCATCGCTACCGCTCTTTTCATGCACGAAAAACCGGGTTCCGAGTACGCGGGTCGTCGAATGATCGGCCTGGACAATAAACGGCCGGTTGGGATCGGGTTTGACTTCGAAATAGACCTCGCCTTTCAGCAGCTCGACCCCGCGTTGCGGGCCCTCCATGCTGACTGCGATGGAACTGTCGGTATTGAGCATCGCGGTGGAACCGTCATCGAAATAGACGGTTTTGCGTTCGCCCACTCGGGTCGAATAGTCGCCTTGCATCAAAATCGCAAGTTCGTTTCTAAGCAGAAAAGTTAAGGCCAGACAAGCCGCCATCGCCAGCGGTAATTTGAAATAAATGGCTGCTGTTTTCTTTTGCGGTGCGATGCGGTGTTTTTCGGCGGCTTGACCCAGCGCTTGCAGCAGACCGGCATCGCCCCACAGCTTGCTGATTTCATTAAAAGTTTCGCGATGCAAGTCATCCTGATTCAGCCATAGAAGAAATAACGCCTTTTCCTCGCTAGAGACATTGTCGGCCCGTAGCCGTATAAACCAGGCCACCGCTTGCTCGTCAATATCGTTATTAAGCCCGGATTCCAAACTATTCTTCTCGTTTTCCTGTTTCATAGGTCACTACCCGGTTTCTTGATAAAAAGCTCCCCGTAGACAGGATAAGCGAGCCGCGTAACCGGCGATAATCCACGGTAATAAGCGCCAATAGCAGTCAAAACCGCTGAAGAGTTACGTTTCATAATGATTATTCTACCTAAAACCAATTGCTTATTATATTCCGCCCGGATTTTTTACTTAACTGATGTTACGCATGTACCTAATAAAAAAGCATAGTCCACGAAAGGCACAAAAAGCACGAAAAAAACCAGGTACAGGAACACTAAGTAAAGCCCATCGTCAAGGCACACCGTAAGCTGGGAAACATACGGCCCTCTATTTTTTCGTGTCTTTCGTGCTTTTCGTGGACCGTGCGTAACATCCGTTAATCATTCGGTTGTAACAATAACATGTGTTCCGGCTTTCCGGCTGTCAATGGCATCGATAAACCATTGAGCCAATAGCCCTGCTGATCCCGGTAATAAGGCGACAAGGGTTGGCCCGATTGGCCGCCGGGCATGTGCAGAATGGCGTCTTCAAAATGACCCGGCGAAACTACCAGCCGCTCGCTGGCTCCAAAACCCGGCCCCGCCGCGCGAACGCAGAAACCGCAACCCGGCAAGGCCTCGCTTGGCATATCCAGTAAATCGCTCAGTATCGGCAAGGCCTTGGAAAACGGATGGGACTGCTTGACCTTGTTCTGTTCGCCCCAGTTCAATTCCATTAACGCCACGCCCGGATGCTGGGCTTGTACCTGCTGCAAACCGTGTTTCAATTGTCCCAGAATAAAATCGTCCCAGTTCCGGTAATGCGCCGCATCGGGCAATGCGCGCGGCGGCTTTTCGTTCAACAGGGCTTGCAGCGGCGTATCGATATAAGTCCACGAATAGCTGAAATTTTTATCGGCGTCCCGGCCAGCCGACAAAAGCGGCGTAAATACCGCCTCGATCAATTGCTTGCGGAACTCGACCAGCAAGGCAAAACCCAGGCTGCCGACATCGGCCCGGCCGTTCCAGGCCAGCAAATAGTCGCGCGCTTCGGCCAGATCCGGTTGCCTCGCAATCACTTCGCCGGTCAGGCTATTCAAGGCCAACTGCTGATAGAACACATAAAACTCGCTTTCGGTATCGAGCTGCAAATCGAACATGGCCCATTCGCCAACCCTGGGCATTTGCGTCAGTTGTCGGGTAATCCTGTAGGCGCGGTAGCCGTTGCCGAACTGGTGGCCGATCACATACGGATAATTTTTGCCGAAACGGCGGTCGTTGGCCGATGCCAAAATACCCTCGGGCGGGTCGATAACGCGCGGCAAATCCTCAGGTTCCACATAGCCGTTCCAGCCCACGCGGCCGTCCGCCCATGAGCGACTGACCAAACCGTCATTGCCGAGGCGCTTGGGGATTTTGCCCATCACCGTCCAGGCGATGCTGCCCTTGTCGTCGGCCAGCAAAATATTCAGCTGCGGACCGCCGCTGCTGTTGACGATTGTTACCGCCTGCTCCAGGGTTTCGCCTTGCTCCAAATCAAACAAATTGAGGTTGAACGCATCGACATCCAGCGCCGTCCAATGAATCGCCACCGGCTGATCCAGCAGCAGTTGGTTGGCGACCGGCCCCCAGCGCGTCTGCTTAACCACAATCTGCTTGGCTGCGCTGCCTTTGACGATTATGGTTTCCGGATACTCGACGAAGCGCTGCCATTGCTCGCCTACCCGGTATTGATCGGGATTGGCGGGATTGATCTCAAGCCGGACCAAATCCAGGAAATCGCCGGAAAGATTGGTCGCTCCCCAGGCGATATGCCGGTTGCTGCCGGCAATTAACAACGGCGTACCGGGCAAGGTCAAGCCTGCGGCATGCACAGCGCCGTAATTCAGCTCGATGCGATACCAGGTGTTGGGCACCGATATGCCCAAATGCATGTCGTTAGCCAAAATGGCCCGCCCGTCCCAGGTCTTCTTGCCGCCGACCGCCCAGGCATTGGAACCGACCATTAAATCGGATTGCCGAACCCGTTGTGCCAAGGGTGCTTTATCCGACGACGGATGGGCGAGTGCCGTTGCCAAAGCCTCGACAGGAATCGCTTGCGCCGGGCGCAACGATTCGGCCTGTTTTTGCAGCTGTTCGGTATAAAAGTCGGTGTCCGGCGTTAAAAAACGCATCGCGGCGTCCGGCAAGGTTTTTTCCATCACGCTCAGCATGCGCTCACCGCGCTCCTCACCGGCAGTCAAGTTCTCGCACATACCCAATATGACCAGCAGACTGTCCTCGGGAGTCCAAGGCCCCGGCTGATAAGCCAATACGGTAAACTCGAAAGGCAGTTTGCCGGACTCCGCCATATAGCGATTGACGCCGTCGGCATAGCTTTGCAGATACTGTTGATGGGCTGGCGGCAGTTTTGCCAGAATGGCTTTTGCCTCCCTATGAAAACCGTAGGTTCGGGCCTTGATGTCGCTGTCCAGCGCCATGTCGCCAAAAATTTCCGCCAAGCGCCCTGCGCTTTTGCGCCGCATCAGCTCCATCTGAAACAGGCGGTCGCGCGCGGTAACATAGCCCAATGCCCGAACCGCATCGACGCGGTTAGCGGCATTGATGACCGGCATGCCGTGCGCATCGGTCTGTACGCGAACTTCTGCCGTAAGCCGATCCAGCTGTACCGTGCCGTCAAGTTGCGGCATGGACCGATGCATCACCCAAAAACCGCCGCCGAGGGCTATCGCCGCCACGCTCGCCAGTCCCAAGCCGCTATATAAAATAACTTTTCGAATCTTCACCATTGCCATCCAATATTATGAAAAAACAATCACCACGAAGACACGAAGGACACGAAGAAAAAACAGAATGAAAACTTCGTGTCTTCGTGGTGAATCTTTCCTAGTTGCCGACTGCTACCGGCTTTTCCGTGGCGATAACTACTGAGCGGGACGGGGTTCGCAACCCCGTCCCTAACGTTTTAACCTGACTAGCTACGTTATAATCACCTCAAAAACACTTCGGACGGGGCAACATGCCCCGTCCGGCCATGCGACACGAAGGACACGAAGAAAAACAGAGTGAAAACTTCGTGTCCTTCGTGTCTTCGTGGTGAATACATCCTTTCCTAGTTGCTGACTGCTACGGGCTTTTCCGTGGCTATAATCCGGCCTTCTTCCAGCTTGATGCATCGATCGGCCAAGTAAAAATACCGGTCGTCATGGCTGATGACCAATACTGTTTTGCCTCGGGCTTTCAGCGCAGGTAGCAGCTCTGTATAAAATAAATGCTTGAATTCAGGATCCTGGTCTGCCGCCCACTCGTCGAAAACGTAAAAAGGCCGATCTTCCAGGTAAGCGACCAATAGCGCCAAACGTTTGCGCTGGCCTTGCGACAAATTCACCGAGGAGAACCGGCCGTTCTCGACCCGCACTTTATGATGTAAATGCAGACGCTGCAAATAATCGGCGATGAGGACATGATTTTTCTCGTTATCGAACCCATACAGCTCGTCAAACAAATAAAAATCCGAGAAAATCACCGAGAAGTTTTGCAGATAATCCTCCTTGTTACCGTCATCGACAGCCTCGCCGTTCCAGCGAATCGTCCCCTGCTCCGGCGTATAAAGCCCGATCAGTAACATCGCCAGCGTAGTCTTGCCGCTACCGTTGCCGCCGACTAAAAACACCAGCTCGCCGGACTTAAAGTCCAGGTCGATAGGCCCCAAGGTAAAATTGCGATTTTCCTTTTCCCGATGAAAACTGTGCGTCACGCCTTGCAGCGACAGACCGGAAAAGTTTGTGCAAACCTCGCGTTTGTCCGGCGCATCGGCCTGAATCGCCTGATTTTTAAGCTGCTCGCCGAGTTGCCTGACTTTTTGTAACGACACCTTAGCGCGGCTAAAGACCGGTAAGCTGGTGGTAAGTATGCTCAACGGCGACATCATAAACAAAAACACCAGCGTATAACCGCCGATCACCTTCTGATCGATCACCTGCCAAACCGGAAAAACATAGAGGATCACGCCTATAACCAGGAAATACAGCAGTTGCGCCCACTGATTCACCAATAAATAAGCCACCGCACCCCGAAAAGAATAGCGGCGATAAGCTTCGGCGCTGGCCGCCAGCGACTGCGCCATAAACGCATCGCTACGCTGCCTATGTAATTTCAACTCACGGACGCCTTCCGTCAACGCCCTGAAATCGCTGTTGAGCACATCATATTCCTCGCGCGCCTTGAGTACGGCTTTTTTCGGCCACTCTCTAAACAGACTGGAGCTCAAGACGCCGAATACAATCACCCCGGCCAAAACCAGCGCCAAGTGCCAGGATAACCAGCTCAGATAAGTCATACAACCGGCCACGACCGCAAAATTAATGCAAACCAGCGGCAATAATTGACTGGCATTGGCAATTACCGATATGTCCTCGGTCAAATGAGTCAGTAATGCCGGCTTGCCCAGCTTTTGCAGATAAGGATAAGGCGCGGCAAGAATCAAGCGGCTGATTTGGATGCGGAGATCGCAAACAATTCGAGCGCTGAGCCGATTGAGCAGATAATTCGATAGAAAACCGCTGGACAACACCGCAATAGACAAGCCGACAAACAGCCACGGCAAAAGCTTGGCATCCAGTGTATTCGATAATGTCGAATTAATCAGCGCCACCAAAGCCGCGCTACTTAATCCGCTGATGATGCCCGCAAGCAGTACGCCAACAACCGTTAGCCAGGAAGAGCGGCACAAAAAAACTAACATAAAATATTTTCCTTTCAGCTCGCGTATACACTATTCGATGCGTTAGACGCTTCTCAGGCCTCAAAACCGAAGCAGGCCTGATAATAGGACGCCTTGAAGCCTTTTTAACCTCATCCGCCCCGCTAAAAAAAATACCGCTGAACAACGAAACCCGACATTGCCGCGAAGCAAGCCGCCCGCCTCGCACCTTCAGGTAACTATGTCATATGACGCATTTTAAGTGTGTCATATGACGTACTTTTCAAATATCTTTCCTGTGTTTTACGCCAACCCATTGAAATCGCTAGGCTAACAAAGTGGCACACGCATTGCTTAATACCTATAGCCAGCGCAACGAGTTCAGAACAACAGACCGCCTTTGAGAGCGTGCCTAGTCATCGGCATGCTGCGACCGCACTATTCTCCGGCTTACCCGACTCGTTACAAAGTGCTTATCCGTATGCCGATAGCCGCCTAACTAACAAAGCAAAAACCATGGACCCACATATGCTCATGCAACCCAATAGACTATGGCGCTTTGGCAAACAGCCCAAGCAAATCACTAACGCCGTTAGACCCCGCAAACCGCATACCGCCCTTATTCCGACGCCGTCGGTTCAGCAACAAGGTAAACATTCTTAACACAACGAAGAGGGATTTGAACTTGAACGTAGAAGCCATTTACTTGAATCACCAGTCCGAATTGCAGTTTCATTTGACCCGGATTGTCAACTGCCCGGATATAGCCGCGGACCTTGCACAAGAAAGCTTCATTATTTTTTTCCGTGAAGCGCAAAAACAAACCATCGATCATCCGCGCGGCTTTCTGTTCAGGGTCGCAAAAAATCTCGCTTACGACCACATCAAACATCGAAAAGTAACGGAAAATTACCAACAAACAAAAGACCAGAGCTTACTCCCGCCAAGCGAATTTCCCTCTGCCGAAAAACTCGTATCCATCGATGAAAGGTTGACCGCAATCAAACGGATACTGGACGAATTGCCGTTGCGCACCCAGGAGATATTTATCCTGAATAGAGTTTACGGCATGACCTATGCCGAAACAGCCCTGGAACTCGGCATATCCGATAGCGCCGTTGAAAAACACATGGCCAAAGCCCTGCTGCACTGTCGCACCCAATTCAAAACCCATTTACTGGACCAGCATGACAGCTGAGGTATTTTAGCGTTTCTATCGTCTACACTACGGCAACCGCTCCCATCGTTCGAATGACGGGGGTATTATGGCAATTACCTATCAACGGAGCATAACAATGGCTTGGGACGACGAAGAAGACACGACTATTTACCAGGTTGTGGTCAATCACGAACAGCAATATTCAATCTGGCCCGACTACAAAGAAATACCGGGCGGCTGGCGGACCGTCGGCAAAATCGGCAACAAACAGGAATGCCTCGATCACATCAAGGAAGTCTGGACCGATATGCGCCCGCTAAGCCTGCAGATACACATGCAACAAACGGCGTCGCAATAGCCCGTGAAGACAGGGACGGGATTTGCATCCCGTCTTTATTTTTAAGAATGAACGCAGGATGATCCAGCCAGGACTTTACGAACAGCATTAACCCTTACCAATGGTCTAATCAACGAAACGGTAACCACCCCAGCAATTTGAAAATCGTTATCGCCTAAATGCATCACGAGTTACCCTGCTTTTTTTGATTGTCTTTAACGACTTTAAAATCCATCACTCTTTGAAAGCCTTTAGCCTGTTTTAACAGCTGATTCCTCACCATACGAATCCAAGCAATCTCAAGATGATCACTGTTTAAAATCATCTTTATTAGGTGTGAACACCTATAGCGGATAGCTTAAAAATCAATTAACGTACTTACACATGATGCATTTGGAGAGACGATTTTCAAGGCTTATTAAAAAAATCTATGAAATGCCTTCCTTTATATACAGATTTTGGAGGGCCCTATAAGACAAAAGATGGCGATTTACGTATTTCACAATAATTAAATTTGTACTAGAAACGCTTAATTTCATCGCCAAACAGCTTCAAAACCTCTTAAATGCACCATGGGTAAATAGTTTATTTTGTGATCCTAATGACGTTTGCGATAAGGAAACCAAATGAAAACACAAGCTTTTCGATCTCCGCTCGCCTGGTCGAGCATACAGCCCGAGATAAATAGTTGGGATGTCCTCCGTCGCGCTCTACAGTCACTGGGTATCTTGCTGGTCGGCATTGCGCTCGCTGTACTACTAAGCCCCATCGCACACGCGCAGTCACCGGTACTGCAGCGAGGGTACGACGCTGGGGTCACCGGCGCGACGCTCAGCGAGGCGACGCTGAACACCACGAACGTCAGTCCCAGCACATTCGGGCTCGTTTTCAAATTGCCAGTGGACGACGCTCTCTTTGCGCAACCGTTGTACGTGCCGAACGTGGTGATCAACCAAGTGGCACACAACGTCTTATACGTCGCCACGATGAACGACACGTTGTACGCGTTCGACGCTGACAAAGGCGGCGCACCGCTGTGGCGGGTCAATCTGGCGAGCCTCGTCGGTGCCACGTCTGTACCGATTGGAAACTTCGTCTTTTCGGGCGATCGCGGAATCGTCGGTAACCTCGGCGTTCTGAGTACGCCGGTGATCGACTTATCCACCAATACGCTGTATGTCGTTGTCTGCGACCTCGAAGGCGTTACGCCCAGCACGCCTAATGGCATGATGGTCTACCGACTGCACGCGATCGACATTACGACGGGTGCCGCACGCCCCGGATCCGGCGTAAAGATCTCGGGCAGCTACGGCGGTGTCACGTTCGACGCGCAATATCTACTGCAAAGACAGTCGCTCGTGCTCGTGGGCAATCAGGTAGTGTTCGGATTCGGCGCTATGCAGCTGGAGTTCGCCAACGGATACTCTGGATGGATGATGGCCTACGACAAGAATACTCTCGCCCAAACGGGTGTTTTCGCGACAGTTGCCACAGGTAATGGTGGCGGTGGCGTGTGGCAGTCCGGCCGCCCGCCGGTCGTCGACGGCTCGGGGTTTGTTTATGTCTTTGTTGGTAATGGCTTTGGCGGTGGCTACGACGGCCTCAATAACTTCAGCGAGAGTGTGCTTAAGCTCGACCCGACCCAGGGGTTGAAGCTGATCGACTGGTTTACTCCCAGCAACTGGTCCGCGCTTGATTCAGCAGATCTAGATCTGACCGGCTCGGGCCCGACATTGATCCCGGGCACGAGCCTGATTACTGGCGGCGGCAAGGCGGGCGACCTGTACGTACTTAACACGTCCAATCTCGGCAAGTACAACGCGAGCAACAGCCAGATCGTCCAGAAGCTGAATTTCCCATCGGAAATCCGGGGTGGGCCGGTATACTGGCAACGCTCCGCCGCGAACGGCGGCCCGCTGATGTATAACTGGGGAGTGAGCGATTCTCTCAAAGCGTTTGCCTTCAACGGAACGACTTTCGCAAGCACACCCACCTCACAGGGACCCTATACCAATCAAATTTACCCTGGTGGTATTCTCACACTCTCCGCCAACGGCGAAACGTCCGGCAGTGGCATCGTCTGGGCGACTACTGCGGCTAGCGGAGATGCGGAAAACAATCCACCGGTTCCAGGCGTGTTGTATGCATTCAATGCAGGCAATGTCTCGCAGGAGCTTTGGAACTCGACTATAGATGCTACGCGAGACGGATTCGGCAATTTCGCCAAATTTGTACCACCACTGGTCAATAACGGGAAGGTATACATCGCTACCTGGTCCAATCAAGTAGCGGTATACGGGCTGTTGTCAGGGACTGCGCCGGATTTTCAGATCTCGGTGAGCCCAACGGCCCTGAGTGTCTTACCAGGTCAAAGCGCGAGCTATACCGTGAACGTGGCCGCGCTTAATGGGTTTGCCTCAGTCGTCAGTCTCGGAATTTCCGGAGCTCCGAGCGGCGTGACGACCTCTTTGACGCCTTCGAGCGTGACCGGTTCCGGTACGGCCACACTGCAGATCACGACGGCTGCCAATGCACCTTTGGGCAACTACACCCTTACAGTTACTGGAACGAGCGGCTCCGTCACTCATTCGGCGAACGTGTCACTCTCAATTCTTTCGAGCACTGCGCCAACGGTCGACACGAAGGCATTCACCGACAATCCAACGGCCAGCAGCACGATAAGTACCCCGGGGGTCTCGACCACCGGAGCGAACGAGCTGCTCCTGGCATTCATCACCACCGATTACCTGTCAGGTACCAACACCACTGTGACGGGCATAACAGGTGGTGGATTGACTTGGTCACTGGTACAGCGGACGAACGTCCAGAGCGGCACGTCGGAGATCTGGAGAGCATTTGCCCCCGCGCCCCTCAGCAATGTGACGGTGACAGCCACGCTGTCCAATTCGGTCGTTTCCTCGATGTACGTCGCGAACTTCAGCGGAGTTGATACGACGGGCGCGGGTTCGGGTGCCATCGGTGCGACGGCAAGCGCGAACAGTTCCAGCGGAGCTCCGACCGCCTCGTTGGTCACGACTCGAGCCAATTCCCTCGTGCTGGGTGTTGGCAATGACTATGACAACGCGATTTCCCGAACGCCAGGCTCAGGTCAAACGGTCGTACATCAATATCTCACCCCGGCGGGCGATACCTATTGGGTGCAGCAACTTAACGCTCCGGTGCCGAGTGCTGGCGCCACGGCCACCATCAATGACACCGCACCCACAACTGATCGGTACAACCTCAGCCTGGTCGAGGTACGGGCGCCCTTGGGTGCTACCTACTCGATCTCTGGGACGCTGACGCCCTCAAGTCTTACGGCAGGGGGTACCGTTTCCCTGTCGGGTGCCGCCTCCGCGACCGTTACTGCCGACGCGTCCGGGAATTTCACCTTTGCCAATCTCGCAAACGGTTCCTATGTTGTGACGCCAAGCAAATCGGGCGTAACGTTCGCGCCGACGAGTCAGTCCGTGACGATTAATGGCAGTAATGTCACCGGAGTGAATTTCTCGGCGATAACTTCGAGTCCCAGTTCGATCTCTGGGACACTGACGCCCTCGAGTCTTACGGCGGGAAGTAGCGTTTCCCTGTCAGGTGCCGCCTCCGCGACCGTTACTGCCGACGCATCCGGGAATTTCGCCTTTGCCAATCTCACAAACGGTTCCTATGTTGTGACGCCAAGCAAATCGGGTGTAACGTTCGCGCCGGCGAGCCAATCCGTGACGATTAATGGCAGCAATGTCACGGGAGTGAATTTCACGGCGACATCTTCTTCAAGTTCGGGTATCGCAATCGATGCCATAGTGTCGAAGGATAACGCTACCGGAAGCAAGACGATCTCCAGCCCTACGTTCTCGACTGCAGCCGGTAATGAACTGCTGCTGGCCCTCATCGCCACCGATTATCTCTCTGGAGCAAACACTACTGTGACTGCCGTGTCCGGCGGCGGACTAACCTGGACACTCGTGGCGCGAGCGAACGCTCAGAGCGGTACAGCAGAAATCTGGCGCGCGTTCGCGCCGGCTGTACTCTCGAACCAGACCGTCACGGCTACCCTTTCTCAGAATGTCAATGCATCTATCTCCCTGATGAGCTTCACGGGCGTCGATACAACGGGCACAAATGGTGCTAACGCAATCGGAGCAACCGCGACCGCAAACAGTAAGGCCGGTGCGCCCACCGCGTCCCTCACCACGACGCGGAGTGGCTCTTTGGTAATAGGAGTCGGAAACGATTACGACAACCCCATATCACGTACGATAGGCTCCGGACAGACTCTCATACACCAGTACCTTTCGCCTCTCGGCGACACTTACTGGATGCAGCGAAGTTCAGCCATAACGCCTGCGGCTGGTACTACGGTGACCATAAACGATACGAGCCCTACGACGGATCGGTACAATCTGGCTATCGTCGAGATTCGGTCGCCGTGAACGCGGCGTCCGTTACTGTCGTTACAAAGCGGATGCGATCATATTCGGTGAGGCGTTCTCACAGTAGGAAACTTTGATCGATGAGCCTTACAAAGCGAGGTGTGAATCAAATGCCAGCGGCTGTTGCTAACCTCGACGAAGCTTAGTGGGTGCGCTCCGCAGACGATTGGGTTTGTTTTCCCTGAATGATGTCAACGAGCCTCGTTATTGCATAATTCGTTTTGTAAAAACTGCATTTTATCCTGAACGAATTTACGGGCTCAGTCTATTAGGCGAGTTTCATAATTGATTGAAGGTCTGTTTACCCCAATTTCAAGGCCAGCTTTCGGAAAACTTGAACGGTAGTTAGTGGCCGACAAGCGACCGTCAAGATTGATCAAAAATTGTGAGGAGTTGGCTCTTTGTTCGTCGGGTGGTTAACGGCCCTTAGCAGTTAGTCGATAAACTACTTCTAAAAGGAGTAACATGAAAATCACCGGCTCATCCGGTGATTTATCGGTTAAATTTCAGGTTTTATGTATTTTTTTCCATGAAAACATATTGTTGACTTGGTCCGACCCCATTCACCGGCACTTGATAGCTAATTAATTTTTAGAATTGAGTTGTCCACATGCTGCTAATACATCATCGCCTTTAGCACTTCTTATTAAAGTCGGGATTTTAAAAGTGTCTAAAACTTCTTTAAACTTTTCAATTTTATCCAAATCCGGACTCTCATAATGTGATCCTGGGAATGAGTTAAAAGGAATTAAGTTTATATAAGCACTTTTACCAGCCAGTATCGTTCCCAATTTTTTAGCATCATCTGGAGAATCATTAAAATCTTTTATCAGAATATATTCATAAGTAATAAATTGCTTTTTATTTAAAGGTATCTTGTCAATAGTTGCCAACACCTCATCTAGCGGATATTTTCTATTAATGGGAATAAGTTCATTCCTCTTTTCTTCAAAGGGGGAATGAAGAGATAACGCAAGGTTTACTCCAGGAATATCCTGGCTCCATCTTTCAAGTCCAGGAATATAACCAGCCGTTGAAATAGTAATTTTTTGAACACCAATTGAAGTTCCGTGTTTTGATAAAAATATTTCGCACGCTTTTTTGACGGCATCAAAATTATGTAAAGGTTCGCCTTGTCCCATAAAAACAATATTTAGAATTCTCTCTTCTCCAGGTCTATTTTTCGCTAACCATCGCCAGGCCTGTAGAAACTGTCCAACAATTTCACTTGTAGTCAAATTTCTTTTAAGCCCTTGTTTTCCGGTAAAACAAAAAGAACAATTCATTGCACAGCCAACCTGCGATGAAAGGCAAATAGAATATTTATTATGAAACGGAATAAGGACGGTTTCAATTTTATGATTGTCTTTAAGCTTAAAAAGAAATTTTACTGTGCGATCTTTTTTTGACTCATGAACCGTATCGATTTCGGGCAGAGAAAAGTCGAAGTTATTTTGAAAAAAGGCCGATGAACATTTGGAAATTTTATCATGGCATTGAGCATTTTCTTTTTTCTTATAATACCAATTAAAAAGAACTGTCGCTGCTGAGTGGTTTAAATTATTCTGATTTATAACTGTTTCTAAATCAGAATAATTTAGGTCATAAAAGGATTGTTTCAAAAATGTCTCCTGGTAATATCAATATTTTACCAATACCAAATAATTTGAAATATTGGATTTTATACCACAATTATATTGAACCTGTTTATAAGGTTTTTTTGTCATGTACAGAGGATAATGTTTTTTATCATATATAGGCATCCGGACTTTCGCCTATCCTCCGAAAATAAAGGTTTTCGCCCAAGCTTTACCGTACTTCATTCTGCCATTATTCATCGTCATAAAGCTGCCAGCCACTACAGGCAGTTTATGGCCGACCAGCGTCTGTCAGGCTTTTGTATGTGGAAGAAGATATTTTTAGTGACAGTTTTTTTGAAGCGTAACCCCAGCATTGAGTTATAAATTTTGCTGTTGTCACTGTTTTATTCTGCTAACAGTGTAGCAATAGCTGACTTAGCATTACACTGTGTTATTACTTCTGCTAGCTGTAATTCATTCAATTTATGTTTGATAGCTTCAGTGCCATTGAAGTCAAACACTTGATAATCCTTTTTGGCAAAGGTAACGATTTGGCATTTCTTAAATGGCTGATTTTCAAATGGCATATTTGTAGAATTCAGATTTAATGCTGCAGTCCCTTCCGAACTGGGAGCATAAATCAAAAATTCACCTTTCATCGCGAGTACGGCACGATATTGATTTACAGTGGTCAAATATAAACAGCCTACTTCAACCTCTTTTTCTTTTAATCTCATCTTGTTAAATTCCTTGATTTATTTCATTCCAAATCAAACCCAATACACGTTTTTTGTCTGGCGTCAGTTGCTTAATTCGGTCTTCTAGTTTACTTGCTTCTGAACGATTTCTACATTGTTTGATAGCCATTATGTAAGAGTGTGGATTCATTTTTGTGAACTTTGCCCCTTTACCAGCAAGATGTTTTTTAAATCGTACTTCAATATTGGTAATAATGCCTGTGTAAATTTTACCATTTAGACATTCCTGCAAATATACAAACCATAGATATGTTGCCGTCACCGGCGCTGGGTTTAGCGTTGATTTATTACCGCGTATCAGCGGATAGGGCGCCAGAGTGGCCGTGTTGATCAATAAAACGGCCACACAAGTGAATAGCCAGTTATGGCCGAAAATACCCGTACATTATCAGGTCATAAGCCACTAATCTGTCTCACTATCCATACCTTAAACAGACTATGGACGGTTTGGCGTTTTTTAGACTATTCAACAGGAAAAGCGGCTCCAATCATCTCATATTTCCGTTAACCAATAAAATTGATAAGGCTGTAAAACGATCCGGCGATCATACTGGGCTGGACTTCTGCCGCTGTATAAATCGATGAATTGGCTGTGAAGGTTAATACCTCGGCCACTGATGACTTCCAGATCAAGATACTGGGGACTGGCGTCGAAATTGGCGACTACCAGGACCCGTTCCGACGGACGCTGATAATTGAAACGGATAAAACAGAACAAATGTTCATTATTGACGTCCAGTAATTCTCGGTCGTTGAAATCAGCGAACGCGGACGTTTCCTTGCGGATGGCGATCATTTTTTTCAGAGCGTTGAACAAACGGTGTTCCACCGTGCCTTGTTTGTTCCGTAATTCGGCTCTTTCCCAATTGATTTTAGGACGGTGAATCCAGCGGTTGTCGTTGCTTTTGCTGGCGTCGTCGCGATAACTGTAGTCGTTGACGACGCCGAGCGCATCGCCATTATAAAGCAGCGGGATGCCGCCGAAAGACAGAATCAGGCTATGCAGTAACAGGATTTTATTGACGGCGGATGAAATCATGGCCGGATCGCCGCTTTCCTGCGCCGCTTCCAGTCCCGCCAGCGAGGCCAGCGATCCGCAAATGCGCGCGTCCCCGGTTTCCTCGCTAAGCATAAACACCATACCCCTGGCCGGAGAAGCATCGAATTGACCGCTGAAATAATCGACCAGAAATTTTCGGTGTTGGAAAGGCTCGTAACCCACGGCCCGGACATCGCTGTCGTCGAAACCGAAGCCGATGTCGTCATGGCAGCGCACATAGTTGAGCCAGGTCGCCCGCTCCAGCTTGGCGGGCAGATTTTTCACCCCCTGATACAGCAATTTGGCGTTTTTGGTGGCAATGCCGTCCCACAACAAAGCCATCAAGGTGGCGTTGTAAGCGATTTCGCATTCCTTGGCGATAATCGCGTCTTCGCCGAAATATTTGATGATTTCAACCGGTGCGACGATCGCTTCGGCAATAAACAACACGCCGGGCGCGGTCACCTGGCAACAATCTTTCATCAACTGTAAAATCAGATGCGTATTGCGCTCGTTCTGGCAGGAGCTGCCGATTTTTTTCCACAGGAAGGCAACAGCGTCAAGGCGCAGCACATCAACCCCCTGATTGGTCCAAAACAGGATAATGTCGAGCATTTCAATGAACACCTCGGGATTGCTGTAATTCAAATCCCATTGGTAATCATGGAAGACGGTCATCACCCATTTTGGCATGTCCGTATTCCAGGTGAAATTGCCCGGCGCGCTTTCGGGGAAAATTTCCGGCATGCTTTGTTCGAACATATCGGGAATTTCCCGGTTATCGAACATAAAGTAATAATCCTGATAACGGCGCTCCCCCATGACCGCCTTTTTGGCCTATTCGTGTTCGTCGGAGGTATGATTGAGCACGATGTCCAGAACCAGCAGGATATCGCGTTTCCTGAATTCCTCGGCAACCTGGCGGAAATCGTCCATGTCGCCAAGCCTATCGTCGATTTGCAGGAAATCGCTGATCGCATAGCCGCCGTCGCTTTTGCCTGCCGGGCACATCAAAATCGGCATGATATGCACCATGTTGATGCCCAGTTCCTGAAAATAAGGTATTTTGTCAGTCAAATCAGCCAGGCTGTCCGCGAAACCGTTGGTATAAAGCGCGATGTTACGCAGTTAGTCGAATTTCGACCGCTTTAACATTAAGGAGTCGCTAGCGCGACACTTGATTGAATCGGGTTGTCGCACCCGAAAGCGAGTTACTTTCTTTTGCTTCTCCTCGGCAACTGCTCCTGCTCCTGCATCCATAAAAACTCCGGTGCTCGGCACGGCAAACGGGAGAAATACCATCCGTGCGTAACATCAGTTATTTATTGTATGTTTTCGAGCTATCGACCGGACCTGATATATCAACTATCCCCAAACAGCAATCTACCAAACTCCAAGGCCAGAATTACATTACCATCGCCCGTTATTTCACCTTGCTCATAAGCACGAACCGCGGTTTTCCTGCCATCAATCAGCTCACAAAAAACGCCATACGTTGTAGCGATTGTGCAATCGCAAGGCTCACCCTCTTCTTTTAATGTTAAACCGCCACTATGACTTTCAATTGTCCAAATCCCCCCTTTTAGCCCGGTTATCGCGAATTTACAGACGCCACGTAACCGGCTGAATTGATCCATCCTTGCAGCGGTATTTTGCAAAAATCGGTTTTGGAAAAAATCATTCAAGTCCAGGTCATGAAGCGTCTGCTCGTCACTACCTTGTTGTTCGGCATATAAAGCTTCTAGGGTTGGATACCCTAACTGCTGATGAAGCCCGTTAATCTCAGCCATCAATTGATCCGGGATTGCCGTTAATGGAATCGCTGTACCGGCACCGATAGAATCCTTGTTGATTTTTCCGGAAAACCAGACTTTGACGTCACCCTCGCCCTGATCATGAGGCACTTGAAAAATCGACTCAATCAAGCTCTCGTCCCAAGGCTCGCCAAGAAAATCAAACAGTTTTGCCAAGATCTGTTCCGGCTGCTGAACCAAAGACTCATAGTTAATCCTGATACATTGATTGGCATGAGCCTGCTCGAATGCCATCAGTTTGCCGGTCTTATCCAGCCAGTTATCCATCATTGCGGCAACAAGATTGGTCGGATGTTTCTGTACATAAGAAGCCAATTCATCCATATAGCCTAATGGACTGAATTTAATGGACGAATAAGCAACATCCAGGCAATTGCGGTATAAGCAGATATAGTTAGCCTGTGGAAACACTTTTGTCAGTATCTTCAGATAATCAATATTGACGGTCGATTTTTCGCACCAATTCTTTTTGCCCTTTCCTCGGGTGTAGCGGCCCAGAATGTCTTCCACCACGCGCCGCGTTTCATTAATTGCCAGTTGATCTCTTTGCTCTTCAGTCTCCATATCCGGCAATTTTCCAAGCGAGTAATAAGTCGTCGCATATAAATTGGCGCATAACGGACCTAAGCTCAAATGACCGGGGCTGCATAGATTAGGATGCGTATCGACAATGCAACGCAGCATTGTCGACCCCGAACGAACGCAAGATAAAATAAAAATGGGTTGTTTAATCAGTTCCACATGACGATCGTTGATGTTTGCCATTATTAAATGTCCTTTGTATGTGTTTCCCGCTATAAAACAAATGGTTGTTCATGATAACCGGGCATTGCGGCATTTACACCGATAACCGGTATCTCCCTAGTGGGCAAAAAACCATTGCCACGCCTGTCGGACTGACATCCAGATCCCGCTGTTTTCAACATATCGCGAGATTTAACCGAACTTAACCCTTCTTCCTCAATGGCAGCGATCACAGGCTTATTGTTAAACAATACCGCCACTGAATCATGCGCTAAGCCGGTATTAGCTAACATCGTTGCTTCGAAAACCGAATCAATGCCGTCCGTTAAATCTAGAATTAACATTTATCCCTCAATTTTTTGACACATTATTCGGTAACAGATCCCTGATCATCATTAAACAGCGGCTTGTTATGACAGTCCTACAGATTCGCCTTTGGCCGCAATACCAGCAATCGATCCGACCACAATCCCGGCAATTCTTCCAAAACCTGCGCTTGCTGCTCCATTGAAAAGCCCAAAATAAACATAAGCCCCCCTACAGACTGCTCTCCGTCTGCCGCCTGCAATATTTTGTACCATGCTTCAGACAATACATGCCGCCTGGCGGAATCGTAATTCCAAACCAGCGCGTAACTGAAGCCGCGTTCGCTATGACTGATATAGCGATCTTCTCTTAGCAATACTGCGGCTTTCGGCAAGCTGACTATTAAACCGGCCAAGTCCTCAGGCTGCCAGTCCTTTTTGCGGGCCAAATAATCACCCACGACCAGATAATCCAGCCCGGAGGTCAAATAACACACCACGGCATCGTCTATGCTGTCGACAATAGGCTCGGCATTGTTATTGAACGAAGTATTCAGCAAAATCGGGATGCCGGTTTTACTGCCGAACGCGTCGATCAGCTCCCAATAGCTCGGATTAGTGGCACGACTTACGGTTTGCAGCCGGGCGCTGCCGTCTACATGGGTGATGGCCGGTAATTGCGCGCGCCATTCCGGTTTAACCTTCAGCACGAATGACATAAAGGGGAAATCGGCATGCTCTGTCGGCACCTCGAAGAAATCCCGCACCCGCTCTTCCATGATCGACGGTGCAAACGGCCGGTAACCTTCGCGCATTTTGATCATGGCATTGATCGTTTCCTTATGCGAGGCGACGCGCGGATCGGCCAAAATACTGCGGTTGCCCAACGCTCTGGGGCCGAACTCGGAACGCCCTTGTACCCATCCGATCACCGCGCCGTCGATCATCAAATCGGCTATCTGTTCCGACCGATTTTGCATTTTTTCAATTTGTAGAAATGAGTCCCAAGACTCTAAAGCAGAACCGATTTCATCGTCATGAATCGGCGTTCCCCAATAGGCGTGAGAGGTGCGCGCAACAGGCAACTCCGGTTGCATCCGGTGGGCAACATAGGCTGCGGCACCGTAAGCGCAGCCGGAATCGCCGGCAAAAGACGGAAGAAAAACACCCTCAAATAAGCCGGAACGGAGAATCTTGCCATTCATGCTGCTGTTTTGGCCGACGCCGCCACTGATTACCAGACGAGTGTGACCGGTCGCTTGCTGAAAATGACTCAGTATATGAAAAACAATGGTCTCTAACGCTTCTTGTAATGCCGCCGCAATATCCATGTGGACTTGGGTGAACGGAGCGTCCTTTTGTCTGGGCGTCAATATGCTAAACAGTTCAATGGCACGATCCCGACGCAACGAATAATCGCCGTTTGGCAATAAGGTATACAATCGCCGAAATGGCTCTTTATATGTTTCACTACAACCGTAAGGCGACAATCCCATCACCTTGTATTCATCGAAATGACTATAACCAAGAAAACGTATCACCTCCCAATATAAAAGCCCTAACGAATCGGCTCCCGGTTTGGTCAATAAATAATCAAAGTGCTTATTGCGGACGTCAATCACATTGGTTGCCACTTCGTCGCCAAGACCATCTATGGTCAACACCAAGCTATCCTTAAAGCCCGACATATAATAAGCAGTTGCGGCATGCGTAGTATGATGATCGACAAATACAAGTTGCTTGTCTTTTAAACAATAATTGAATTCACGCTGAAACAAATAGTTAAAAAATTTACGCGCATCTCCAATTTCATAAAACAAAGGATTATTTAGCTGCTGTTGTTTTAATACTTTATTTAAAGCGTCTTCATTGGAATAGACTGCAATATAATCTATATCTTCAAGTTGTATATTTGCTTGATCCAGGCAAAATCGCACTGATAACGCCCATATTTTATTGGTATGCTTAATTCGCGTTAACCGCTCTTCTTCGATTCCTGCAATAACGATACCGTCTTGCATCAATACTGCCGCAGTATCATGATAGGCATGTTCAGATAGCCCGAAATAGGCATCAAACACCGCGTCGCCACCCCCATTTAAACCAAGAACAAACATAGATTTTCCTTAAAAGATAAAGTTATTATTAATTGAAAAGCATATTCGTCAAATTATCATAAGCATAGCGCCCATAATAAAATCAATATACAGAAAATAAAACAGAACTGCTTTTTACTCAATTAATCTAAAAAAGGCGGAATATTTTGTTGAGCGATAAAGTTTTCAATGAGCCGTATACCAGGCTTATTATCTTCGATTTCCATAAAATATTTTTGCATTGCCTTTATACGTTCACGAAATTCAGGATTAGCCGTTATTTCTTCTATGAGCTCTTGTAATACTTTTGAGGTAATTGTCTTAAAATCACCTTTAAGACCCAAGCCGTGATAAGTGACTCTTGCCACATTGCCGGGCTGATCGAACCATAATGGGAAAACTATCATTGGCACTCCAAAAAATATACATTCCTTAACAGAATTAGGCCCACCGTGAGTAATCATTAATGATGCTTTTTTTAGTAACTCCAATTGCGGGGCCCGATTGACAATAATCACATTAGAAGGAGCGCACTTAAAATCATCTACACTCAAATTATTACCAATCGAGATCACCCAATTCCATTCAGGCCATTTCATGGATGTTTCTATAACAATACGAAAAAAATCCTCATAATCGGATTTAGCCATAAAAGAAAGAGTGCCTAGTGCCACATACACTATAGGCTGGGATTCAGTAACTTTCTCCCAGGGAAAAGAGGATTGCTCTCTATTTAAATCAATTGAAGCTTCAGCATAATACCGCCCTTCTTTTCTGACCCCGGGAAAATCAAATCGTTTCGGAAAAAGAACCAACTCAGGCAGTTTTAATTGAGCCCCCGGCATATCCGTCAGGAAATCAATATCTTTGTGCGAATAGCCGCAATACTTGGCAATTTTTTTTAATTTCCCGGATGATATTAAATCAAGCCCATTACGAACCAGATATTTTTCATAGCGACTTTTTTTTATTTTATAAATATACCAGGCTAAAATTGTTTTAATTGAAGACCACACCGAACCATCTGAAACAAGATCGGTATGTATTGGCGGCACTGTATTATTACATCCGCCCAACACATCAAAAAAATAGACAACCTTCAGGTTTAACTTATAGAAAAACAAAGCCCAAATAACAGAATCCGACAAAGAGGTTGATACAAGAACTAAATCCGGTTTTAACTCTTTAATTACAAGATTTAACTCTTCATCCCCGCCTGCAATTAAGTAATCGAGAAACTCATTAAACCAGAGTGCATGACTTCTGGCTTCCGACAAATCGTTCGCAGTCGAAGACTGTAATTTCAAATAAACATCTTCAAAGCATCCTTTTGGAAACCATTGTTCATAAATAGATACAAATTTAAAGCCATTGGCCGATATTAAAGGCTTGCAGTCAGCAATACCTATATAAGTTATTTGGTGACCACGTAACTTCAGTTCTCTAGCCAAGCGTAAACTTGAATTAATAGTGCTCACTATAGGAGGAAAGCAAAATACAATATTAGCCATATATAGATAAAATTACATTAGTCAGAAGATAGAATATTATTAATAACCCAATTCCATTGTTTATATGGTTTTGCAGTATCAATTACTAAATTTGCATACACAGACCCGGCAAAAGGGTCTACGCAAAAGACGACCATTGCCATCAGTAATTCCCCCTATTGGAAAAATATAATTCTTTATTTGAATTGATATGTCGCTTCAATTTGCTTGACGCCGTATTTCTTCATCGCGGCTTTACGTTTCTGCAGCCAGCGGATTACACCGGTCACATAAAGTATCAATGGCATCAATCCGGCAATTAAAATAATAAGCTGCCCGGTAAAGCCGAAAGCTTCGCCGGTGTGTAACGGATAAAGCCATTCCACAAAGATGTCGCCTGCTGTACGGCTACCGCTTTCCCGCTCATAAATGATTTTGCCGCTGTATTGGTCAAGCCAAAGGCGTCGGAAAGGGGATTTTCTATTCACCTCATCAATCTCCCGCTTGCCGACAACGTAAACGTCTTTTTCATCGCCGGGAAAACCGATATATCGATATTCGCCGTCAGGAAAACGCTTATCTGTAATCGCTTTAACTTCAGCAAGGCTGATCGGTGTTTTATCGCCCGTGGGCACGACACTCCGGTATATCGGATAAGGTTCCGTTACCGGTGAAAAAACACTCACCAATCCCCGTCCATACTCAGGGAAGATCAAAAATACGCCGGACAGTATCAAAAACAAAAGAATAAACGACGCATAAAAGCCGAATGTTTTGTGTAAGTCGAAGTTGAATCGTTCAAAGCTGGCGTTGCGTTTGATTGTCAGCGCCTGCTTGAGCTTACCGGGATGAGGCCACCATAAAATCAAACCGGTTAAAACCGAAAATAACAGGCCCAAGCCTATAAAACCCACAATATTCATACCGGTTGAGGCTAACCCTAATGAATAGTGTAAGCGTAAAATGAAATCCTTAAACGGGTTGCGCCATATCCTTTTAAAATCGATTAACAAACGTTGCCCGGTCACCTCGGCTGTGTAAGGATTAATGAATATCTGATGCCTTTCCGAATATTCCGCATGCGCTGACGGTTGTTCAAACCACAGTTCAAAAGCCAAACCTGAATGCCTTGGAAAACCCAAGCTGCTAGCTTTGCCATTGACCGGCAAGGCTTTCAAGCCCGAAGCAACAATAGCCTCCACGGGTAAATAGCTTTTATTTTCCTGGTCGATCGGAACCGTCATCAGTTCGGCATTTAGCACCTCATCCAGCGGTAACTCGAAAGCCAACAAGCTGCCGGTGAGTCCAATCAATACGAATACCGCTCCGGCGAACAATCCAAGATATAAGTGAACCTTGAGCCAGAGTTTACGACGGGATTTTAAAGTTAGATCCATAGTAATGATTTTGCCGCGTGGGTAACGAGAAATAAAACTCAAAGTTGGGTTGCCTGCTGTAAAGCAGGCAACCCAACCACGCAACTAAAACTGCAATCTTACCGATCCCATTACAGAAAGTGGGTTACCAGTATTAATCGAGTAACGTCCACCGCCCGCCCCTGTGTAATAACCCTTATCCAACAGATTATTGATATTGACTTGAGTCGTCAGACGCGTTTTGCCGACAGGTATCGTATAAGCCGCCATAGTATCCATGGTCACATACCCAGGCAATTCGACGGGATCGTAGTTGTCGCCAAGGCGTTTGCCTACCACTACGCCGCCGAGTCCGGCTTTAAAACGCTCGGTGAATTGATAAGTTCCCCATAGACTGGCTTGGTGTTCAGGGACATTGATAGGCCGCTGACCTAACAATGGGGCGTCCGCATTAACATAACGAATATCGGTAAGGGCATAAGTCGTAACCAAGCTTAACTGTTCAGTCACTTGTCCTTTAATATCGACTTCTACACCACGGCTTCTGACTTTTCCGGCGGTAACGACGAATCCGGGATTAGCAGGGTCATTGGTTACCGTATTGGTTTTAGTCAAATTATAAAAAGACACCGTGGAAGAAAGCCGTTGATCGAAGAATTCAGTCTTGAAGCCCGCTTCGTATTGCTCGCCGCTTTCCGGTTTAAAAGCCTGACCGGTAAATGAAGTACCCTGATTTGCAAGCCCCAGAGATTCCGTATAGTTACTGAACAAAGAAAGCCATTGCCAAGGCTGGTAAAGTACGCCTACGCGCGGACTGAATTTCTGGTCTTCCTGATCAGTGAGATTATCCTTTGCCGACGCAAAAGAAGTAGGACTAAAGCCCGTGCCGTAAGTCACCCAATCATAGCGACCGCCGCCCATAATATGCAATTTATCAAACAAGGTGATTTGATCTTGAAAGTAAACGCCGAACCTTTCTTCTTTGCGCGCGAAGTGCCTATTGGTAGGCATTGCATCGGCAACCGCATCATTAACTACGTTATTATACGAGGGGTTGAAAATATCAATTGTTGAAATCACTGCCGGTGAGGTAAAAGCTCGCACCCCCACATTGCCGAAATTGTTGTGCCAATAATCCCCCCCCAAAAGAACTTCATTCTTTACGCCAAGCAGGTTGAATTTCCCGATTAAATCCAAATTGGTTGCATAAGTTTCCTGGGTGCCGGCTCCTTTCCAATACATGCGATCCAGAGTGCGGTTGTCCGCTTGCAGTCCATTAATTTTAATTTCGTTATAGCCAACATCCCAATCTTCCCATAGGAATCGGTTTTTTAGCTTCCAATCGTCATTGAATTTAAATGCCCAATCATAAGCAACCAATGTCGAATCGAGAGTGCCTTTTCTAGCATTATCTTGATAATTACTATTTAACGGCACGGGTGCGGGACGGTTGCCGATGGCAGGAATACCCCAGTCATCTACTTTTCTTTCGTGTTTATGTTCCAGTTCAAGATTCGCTTCAAAACGGTCGTTGGGTCGCCAGCTTAACGTAGGCGCAATAAAGTAACGTTCATCGTTGATAAATTGTTTAAAAGAGCCAACATCTTGATAAGAAAAATTGACGCGATAGCGCAATTTACCGTCCTTATCGACAGGCCCTGTAGCATCGGCAGTGGTACGGTATTGATCGTAGGAGCCGAATTGCTGCTGCACCGAATAAGTAGGGGTATCCAAGCCTTTTTTGGTCACATAATTTATCAGGCCACCCGGTTGAGAACGACCGTAAAGCATGGATGCAGGACCTTTGATGACTTCAATTTGTTCGATGTTAGCAGGATCATAAGTACCAAACCCCCTTAGCAAACCATTACGAAAAATATCCCCGCTACTAAAGCCGCGCACAATAAAAGATTCGTAAATATCGCCAGAGCCGTGATCGGCTTGAACACCGCTGACATTTTTGGTTATTGCATCGGTAATATTGATGTCTTGTTGATCGTTCATCAAAGATTTAGGCACGACTTGAATATTCATCGGCGTTTGCATGATCGGCGTGTCGGTTTTGGTACCGGTAAAGGCGTTGCTCACCGAATAACCTTGGGGTTCCGCTTCTGCATTGCGCTTGCCAGAGACTGTCATCGGTTTTAAAGTGGTTGCATCTGTTTTCTGGACAGACTGCGAAGAATCAGCGAGACCATTTTCTTTTGCCGCCAGCGCAATCGCATCGTTATCGGTATGACGATAAGTAATGCCGGAACCGGCTAAAAGTTTTTGTAAAGCCTGATCGGTTGTATAACTGCCGGAGAGCTGCTTGGACTTAATATCTTTAACTAACGCGGCCGGATAACTCAATTGGTTGCCGGTTGTTTCCGAAAAAGCAACCAATGACGCCGCCATAGTCTGGCCTGGAATATTAAATTTAAAGACTTTTGAATTTCCATCGACGTCTGCGCGTCCCGGAAGCGCATGGCATAACATTAAGATAAAAAAAGCACTAAAAAAATAGGTCCTGATTTTTCGATCCGCCTGAATTACAGACACCTCTTCAAAATGAGACTCTCGTCCCCGCAAAACTAACGGTCTACAGCTATTAATAACAATGTGCATCATGTTTCTCTCATCATGAGTATTATGTAAAAAGTGCTTTATTTTTGTGTTCAAAAGGAAGACGAGCGGGTGTAGGTATTACCTCACATTATTCTGCGATAAATAGCTATGCCGATCGAAGGCACCTTAACCTTGCCGATCGACGGCATTACAGACACTCGCACGACCCTGCCTTGTTCCGGTAATTCATGATGATGCCTGACTATTTTTCAATATTTCGGCAAGACTGCTATGCAGTTGTGGATTCTTGATAATATCCATGTGGCTGCCTTCAATTTCCTCGTTAACAACGCTGCCGGTAGTATATAAACGCCAATATTCAGGTATCTGCCCATGCCTTTTTAAGGTATCGCTCGCCCACCATGCATAGAGCGGCGCTTTTATAACGCCCCATTGATGCGCGTTCATCAACCTGAGCGAGTTTTCGGCAACGATAAATTGCAGCTTCATCAAAGCAACGGGCAAGTTACGATGAAGGCAACCCTGCTTGGTCGCCCATAAGATGACTTGCTCCAACTGTTCATCAACGGGGAGCGTTAAAAGAAAAGCCTGGAATTCCTCTCGTGTAGCGGCATCTATTTGATCGAAAGCATGACGCTCGGCAGGATTGAGATAACGTGCATAACGCGTTAGCAGGTCTGAATTCAGGTCTGCTTTAGCCAATGAATCAATCCGGGTATCCAGGAGTCCGACAAAGGCCACCTCATGGCCCCGGCTTTCTAATATTTGCGCAATAATCAGGGCGATAGTGCCGCCCATCGACCATCCCAGCAGATAATACGGACCTTCCGGCTGATGTCTCAGGATGGCTTGAACATAATACTCGGCGGCATCAGTAAATGACGCGTACTGTCGGGTCGGATTAAGCAATAAACTGCGCGAATCTATGCCGTAAACCGGTTGTTCATGGCTCATTGCCTGGGCCAAGGTCTTATATTCAAAGACATAACCGCCCGGATCGATGCAGTAAAGCGGCGCGCGCGCCCCGGCGCTTTTCAGCGTGACCAGCGGCGACGATACGGCGGCGGTCTCATCAGCCAATAACTTAGCGAATTCCTCAATGGTCGGCGCCTGGAACAAAGCGATCAAATCCAGGTTGCCGCCGAGTACCGACTGAATGGTGTGAGCCAATGTCACCGCCAATAAGGAATTCCCGCCCAATTCAAAAAAATTATCGTGAACGCCGATTCGATTAACATTCAATATCTCAGCCCATATACCGGTCAAAATTTCTTCTGTTTGGGTGCGCGGGGCGACATACTGTTTTTGCAGCTGCACGCTTAAATCAAGAGCAGGCAGGGCTTTGCGGTCAACCTTACCGCTGGCGGTTAACGGCAAAGCGTCCAAGAAGGCAAAATGCGACGGCACCATATAGCTGGGCAGTTTTTCTTGCAGCAGTCCCTGCAATCTAGCCTTTATATCTTGATGCATTCTCCCTTGAAGGGGATTATTCGCATAGACATCCCGGCGCTTGTAATCGTCGCTTTCATTGATGCTCCATTTCAAGGGTTTTGTTATTGACGAATAATTACGAAGACATACCAGATCGAAACTGCCGTTTCCTGAGCCATTCGCCCAACTGATTTCAATGGCATAAGGAAGCTCCAGGCTCAAATCCCATAAATCTTCAGGATCGACGCCTGTCGACTGGCAAGCAACCAGGCTTTTTTGCAAGTCCTTAACGGTCTGGGGAGATTTCATGCCGTCAAGTAATTCAAAAGCATAAACCTCATGCATTACACGCGCATTTGGGATATTTTTTACGGCTAAAATTTCCGGCATCCGCTCCGTCAGTATTTGGCGCAGCTCTAACAGCGTTAATTTCTCTACTTTCCAGTCTATCCAGTTCAAATCCCCCAAGTCGTCGGTTTGCGTATCGATGTGCAACACAACATCGTAACGAAACTGTGACATCTCATTCCGGAAACGGCCCCGTTTCGGCAGTATTTCCACATAACTTATTTCCGGAATCTGCGCTTTAAGCATCAAGAAAAAATGAGGATCGATAACAAGCTCTTCCTCTTTAGCTTGGTATCCATAGATACGCTGTTTCAGTTCCGTAATAGCCATTGAAGCCGGTGCCTGTTGCAATTCAACGGCAACATAAAACGGGTAAAGCAAAGCCAGATTACGGACATCGCCTATAAACAGCCGACCGCCCGGTATTATCGAGCGTATGGCGCCTTTCAATACCTCGGTCAGATAGTCGGCGGTAGGAAAATACTGCACCACAGAATTAATAATTACCGTATCGAATGATTTTTCGGCAATCGCCGTAAAATCATTGGCCGGTTGATTTAGTGTTCGGACATGGGACATGTCTTGCCCGAAACTATCCAGCTGGGACTGGATATAACTTAAAGCCCCCAGAGAGAAGTCGGTGCAGACATACCGGCCGCAATAGGGCGCGACACGGAACAATAACAGCCCTCCCCCGCAACCGATTTCTAAAACGCTATGCGGCTTATAACGGTTGATCCGCTGGACGGTATTATCCAGCCATTCATACATTTCATCTTCCGGTATCGACAAGCCCGTGTAACTGCTATTCCAGCCGGCAAAATTGGACCCTGCGTCCAGCACGGTTTCCTTATCGTAAGTCAGCTCCCACAGCATTTGCCATTGACTGACCTGCTCTCCCGATATATTGCTCCGGAAGCCGTCGGCATCCGGATTTTGATTTATCCGGTCAGGCACCACATAAGTCACTAAGCGTTTATCGCCGGGAATGTCCTCTCGCGCTAAAACGACGACTTCTTTCACGTCCGGGCTTTGCATCAGCAGCGACTCGATTTCGCCCAACTCGATCCTGACTCCCCGGATTTTAACTTGATGATCGATACGGCCTGCATACGCTATGTCGCCGTTGCTCAGGTAACGGGTCAGATCGCCGGTTTTGTATAAGCGGCTTCCCGGTGCGCCAAACGGATTCGGAATGAATTTTTCCGCGGTCAAATCGGGCCGATTAAGATAACCGCGAGCTAAGCCGATCCCGCCGATATGCAGTTCCCCCAGCGCGCCGACGGGAACCGGGTTTAATTGCCTGTCCAAGATATAAAGCGAGATATTGGCGATAGGCCGCCCGATAGGTATCGAATCATCCGCTTTATCCGGCATACAGAACCACGCTGTCACATCCACGGACGCTTCGGTCGGCCCGTAAAGATTATGGAGTTGCGCGGCCGATTTTTCATAAAACCGCCGGACGACATCCGCCGGTAGCGCTTCCCCGCTACAGATGACCCGTTTTAATGATGTACAGCGCTCTACGCCGGGCGTGTCGACAAACGCTTGCAGCATGGACGGCACAAAATGAAGGGTGCTGATCTGATGCTCAACAATCATGTTCATCATGGCGATGCTGTCCTTGTGCTGCTCCGGTCCGGCTACGAACAGACAGGCTCCTGTCATTAACGGCCAGAAAAACTCCCAGACCGAGACATCGAAACTGAACGGTGTTTTTTGCAGAACCCGGTCCGTTTCATTCAGGCCATACCGTTCCTGCATCCACTGCAAACGGTTCAAAATGCCCTGATGCGGTACGCCTACGCCTTTCGGCTGCCCCGTCGAACCCGAGGTATAAATACAATAAGCCAGATTCTCCGGCATGATCGCTACAACAGGGTTTGTTGCCGGTTCAACGGCGACTTCATGCCATTGCGTATCCAGGCAGAGAATCTTGGTCGAACAGACAGCGAGTTTATTGAGCAAACCCGCTTGAGTCAGAACTATCGGCGCATTGACGTCGGTTATCATAAAATCGAGCCGATCTTGAGGATAGCCAGGGTCCAACGGCACATAAGCCCCGCCCGCCTTGAGAATACCCATCAGACCAACGATCATTTCCAATGAGCGCTCAACACAAAGCCCCACCAAAACATCCGGTCCAACCCCTTTAGCCCGCAAATAATGCGCTAACTGATTGGCTCTGGCGTTAAGCTCGGAATAGCTTAGCGACCGATCTTCAAAGACTACCGCAGCCGCATTCGGCATTTGCGCCGCCCGGTCTTCAAAAAGTTGGGGAATGTATTTAGCCTGCGGGTAATTGACCGCCGTATCGTTCCAGTCAATCAGGATGTGTTGCTGTTCTTTTTGCGTCAACAACGGCAATTCAGACAGACGCGCTTGCGGCCGGTTTACGATGCCTTGCAATAAAACCAAATAATGTTCGGCTAATCGGCTGATCGTACTGTGATCGAATAAATCAACGTTATATTCAAAGGTACACTCCAACCCCGCTGTTCTTTCAGTCATAAAAAGCGTTAGATCGAACTTGGTGGTGGTGTTTTCATCATCCATTGAATTGATTTGCAAGCCCGATAGCTTCAACGCACTTTGCGGCGTATTCTGCAACACGAACAACACCTGAAATAAAGGGTTGAAACTCATATTCCGTTCGGGCTGCAAGGCCTCGACCACTTGCTCAAAAGGCAAGTCCTGATGGCTCTGGGCGTCCAGAACCGTTTGCCTGATTTGGCCGAGTAAAACATTAAATTGCGGATCGCCCGACAAGTCGGAACGCAGCACCAGGGTATTCACAAAAAAGCCGATCAAATCTTCGATTTCCAGGCGATTACGATTGGCAATCGGTGTGCCGACCGACAAATCCTGTTGATGGCTGTAACGGAACAACAACACATTAAACGAGGCCAGCAAAGTCATGAACAAAGTGACATCATGGCTTCTGCTTAAGGTCTGGAGTTTTTCGGCTAGCGCAAGCGGCACCGCAAACCGATAATTCGCGCCGCGATAACTCATTATTCCCGGCCTGATACGGTCGGTCGGTAACTCATGCAGTTTCGGCGCGCCCTCCAGTTGCTTGCGCCAGTAATCCGTCTGCCGTTGCAAAACGTCGCCGACTAACCACCGGCGTTGCCAATAAACAAAATCGGCATATTGAATCGCCGGATCCTTCAATGGCGATGCGTTGCCCTGACTGAAGGCTTCGTAAATCGAACCGAATTCACGAATCAGCAGCGATGACGACCAACCGTCGGAAATAATGTGATGCAAGATGACCAACAGGACGCATTCCTGTTTATCCGCTTCATTGGCTAACGTAAGCAAGCTCACCCGTATCAAAGGCCCGGTCGATAATTCAAACGGACGCGAAGCTTCCCGATGGCATAAATCCACTAATGCGGTTTGACGCGAGGGTTCGGCTAAAGCGGTTAAATCCGCGCGCGCCACCGGAACAAAAAGCCGGGCGGCAATGGTTTGCTCCGATTGTCCATTGGTGGTGATAAAAGTCGTCCGTAAATTTTCATGTCGACGCACGATTTCGTTAAGACTTTGCTCCAAAGCCGCATCATTCAACTCGCCGCTTAAACGCACCGCAACCGGTATATTGTAAAAAGCATTGCCCGGTTCCAGCTGATCCAGAAACCACAAGCGTTGCTGCGCATAAGAAAGGGGAATAGGCTGAGTGCGCAACACCGGGATTATCGGCGTACGGCCATGCTTTCCAGCCAGCGAAAGCAATTCTATCAACTCCTTTTTTTGGGCTTTGAGTTGCGCTTTAACGTTATCGGATAATGCGTTTTTAGGGGCTTTGCATTTTAACGCATCGCCTTCGGCATAAAGATGGACATTCAAATCGCGTAACGTAGCCAGCAATTCAGTTAACATCATAATTCTATTTCCTCATAATCGACTTCATCGCCTGCCGACAAGACGGCTTCATTGTTTTTAGTCCATACCGTCAGGTCGATTTTTTGGGCTATTTTTTCGACGGTGCCTTGTTCAAAGATTGCCTTGAGCGGCAGTTCAATATTAAATTTCCGGCACAGTCTGGAAACCAGCTGAGTCGCCAGTAACGAGTGTCCGCCTAACTCGAAAAAATTATCTTTTACGCCGACGCGTTCCAAATCCAGCACTTCCGCCCAAATGCCGGCCAGAATTTGCTCGGTTTCCGTGCGCGGTTCGACATATTGTTTTTGCAATTGCCCGCAAAAATCGGGCGCGGGCAACGCCTTGCGATCCAGCTTGCCGTTCGCGCTTAGCGGCATCCGGTCAAGAAAGACGAACGCATTCGGCAACATATAATCCGGCAACGTTGCCTTGAGATAGTCGCGCAAGGCATCCGGCTCCGGCGAACCGCCGGGATTGCCGACTAGATAGGCAATTAACTGCCGGTTTCCCGAGTTGTCTTCGCGAGCCAGTGCAACGGCTTCCTGCACATCGACGTGCTGCAAAAGCCGCGCTTCGACTTCGCCCAATTCGATCCTGAAGCCCCTGATTTTGACTTGGTGGTCGATGCGCCCCAGAAACTCGATGTTGCCGTCGGCACGATAACGCGCGAGGTCGCCGGTTTTGTATAAGCGGCCGCCATTGTTCCCGAACGGATCGGGCACAAACTTTTCGGCAGTCAAATCAGGTCGCCGTAAATACCCCCTGACCACGCCCTCGCCGCCGATGTACAACTCGCCCGGAACGCCGACAGGCACCGGAAGCAGCGCAGGGTCCAGCAGGTAAAGACGGACATTGCCGATAGGCCTGCCTATCGGTAAAACCCGGTCTATATCTTCAATACCGGCCAGATAAACGCTGCTCCAGACCGTAGCCTCGGTGGGGCCGTATTCGTTGTATAAACGTACATCCGGCAATGCGGCGAAATGTTGTTTAACGACATCATTCGGGCACGCTTCGCCTGCGACGATAACGGAGGTAACGGATTGCAGCTGCTGGAAATCCTGTTTTAGCAATACCGCATACAGGGTAGGCAGCGCCAGTAAATGCGAAACCTTGTGCCGCTCGACTAACTTGGCCAACGCGGCCGGGTCTCTCGCATCGTCGTGCGTCGGCAAACATAAGCAACCGCCCTGCCCCAAGGTCCAAAATATTCCGGCAACCGAGCTGTCGAAAGCAAAAGAAGACAGCAGCAAAAAAGCCCGGACCGGTTCCCGATAATTGGAAAACCGGGCGCTGGTCGAATGCGCCGCATTGCGGTGCGAAACCATGACGGCCTTGGGTTGACCGGTAGAACCGGAGGTATAAATGAGATAAGCCGCATCCAGCGGATGGTTGCGACTGACGGGATTTTCAGCATCAAACCGCTCGATCTCCGCCCAGTCGCGATCCAGGCAAATCAGACCGGCCGGGCATGCGGTCAATTTTTCCAGCAAGCGCTGCCGGGTAAGCAGTAAGGGCATTCCGGCATCATTGATCATATAAGCAATGCGCTCTTCCGGATAATCGGGGTCCAGCGGCACATAGGCGCTACCGGCCTTCAATATGCCCAGCAAGCCGATAATCATTTCCGGCGAACGGTCCACGCAAAGCCCTATCAATACGGCCGGTCCGGCTCCTTTTTCCCGCAGATAATGCGCCAGCCGGTTAGACTTGGCGTTGAGTTCGGCATAAGTTAAAGACCGGCCCTCGAACGCGACAGCCACTGCATCAGGCGTTTTTTGAGCTTGTCGTTCAAATAATTGATGGATGCCGCTGTCTTGAGCGTAACCGGCTCCGGTATCGTTCCAGTCGACGACGATATGGCCGATTTCCGCCTGCGTGAGTATCGGCAGCCGACTGATGCGTTGTTGATCGTCGGCGACCATGCCGTTCAGCAACACTTGCAAATGCCCGGCCCATCGTTCCACGGTAGCCGCATCGAACAAGTCGCTCGCATAGTCAAGGCTACCCACGATCACGTCATCCACTTCCGTTAACGACAAGGTAAGGTCGAACTGCGTGGTAGTGCTTGGCCGGGTTACCGGGGACAAACAAAGCCCCGGCAGCGTCAACGCATCGCCTGTCGGCGTATTGTTCAAAGCCAGCATAACCTGAAAGACCGGGCTATGGCTCATGCTGCGCGGCGGCTTGACCGCTTCCACCACTTGCTCGAAAGGCAGATCCTGATGCGCGTAGGCGCTCAAGGTCGTCGCTTTAACCTGATCGAGCAGTTGCGCCACGCTGGGATCGTCATCCAGAACAACACGCAACGCCAATGTATTGACGAAAAAGCCGATCAGCGCTTCGATCTCGGTATGTTGCCGGTTGGCGACCGGCGTGCCTATCGTCACATCCCGTTGCCCGCTAAGCCGCGCCATCAGTGCCGACCAGCCGCAAAGCAGGGTCATGAACAAGGTGGTGCCGTGGCGGCGGCTTAATTGCCGCAATCCCGCAGTGAGTTCGGCCGGGATTTCAAGGTCGATACGGCCACCGGCATAGCTTTGTAGCGCCGGTCTGGGACGGTCGGCAGGCAACTCCAGCAGCTCCGGGGCTCCTGCCAGATGATTGCGCCAAAAATCGATTTGCGTTGCCAGCGCTTCGCCTTGCAGCCATTGCCGTTGCCAGACCGCATAGTCGGCATACTGGACGGCCAGTTCAGGCAACGGATCAGGCCCCCCCTGGCTAAAGGCGGCATAAATGGCACCGAGCTCCTGCACGAATAAACCAATCGACCAGCCATCGGAAATGATGTGATGCTGGGTAATGAGCAAGATATATTCACCGTCGGTCAGCTGCAACAGCTCGCCCCGAATCAGGGGTCCCAGGGACAAGTCGAACGGGCGACCGGCTTCAGCGGCGCTGATTTGATTAACGGTGGCCGCTTGTTCGTGTTCGGATAGGTCGCGCAGGTCGCGTTCGTTCAGGGCGAAACCGACGTTCTCAGGGATTATGACTTGAAGGGGCTGACCGTCGATGCAGACGAAGCAGGTGCGCAAGCCTTCGTGACGCGCAACAATGCGGTCAAGCGCCACCCGTAATGCATCGCTATCCAAACAGCCCTGCAAACGCACTCCGGCGGCGATGTGGTAAGCCGCCCCTGCCGCCGCATGATCGAGCTGGTCGACAAACCACAAGCGCTGCTGCGCCCAAGACAAGGGCAGCGGCAGACTGCGGTCAACCGGTATAATCGGCGGCAAAACCGCCAAACCGGCATCGCTTACAACGCGGGCCAAAGCTGCCGGTGTCGGTTGGGCGAAGAATTCGCGCAATGCCACTTCGACATTGAGCTCTTGCCGCAGCCGCGCAATCAGTTGCACGGCAAGCAGGGAATGACCGCCCAGCTCAAAAAAGTCATCATCTCGGCCTACTTGCTCAATCTCCAACAGCGCCTGCCAAATGCGGGCAATCGCTGTTTCGACCGGACCTTGAGGCGCTGCGTAAGGACGTGTGATCAGTGCATCGCCATCCGGCACCGGCAGCGCTTGCCGATCCAGTTTGCCGTTGGCGGTCAGAGGCAAGGCGGGCAACATCACAAAGGCGCTGGGCAGCATATAGTCGGGCAAGCTCTCGGCCAGCCGGACCCGAAGATCGGCTGCGGCCAATTCGCCCTCGTCTTGCGCCACCAGGTAAGCAACCAGCCGCTTGTCTCCGGCTTTATCTTCACGGGCGATAACGACCGCCTCGCGCACGCCGGAGCACAGGGCTAACAAGGCTTCAATTTCACCTAGTTCGATGCGGAAACCGCGTATCTTGACCTGGAAGTCGTTGCGGCCCAGGTATTCGACATTACCGTCCGATAGCCAGCGCCCTAAATCGCCGGTTTTATAGAGTCGCGCGTTAGCATCCGCATTGAAAGGGTCGCCGATAAAACGCTCTTCGGTCAGCTCAGGCCGATTGAGGTAACCGCGGGCAACGCCGACCCCGCCGATGTAAATCTCGCCCGACACGCCTAAAGGCACCGTTTGCAGCCGGGCATCGAGAATGTAAATGCGGATATTGGTGATCGGATGACCGATGGGAACAATGCCTGCATGCAAATCGGGACTGCAAAGCCAGGAAGTGACATCTATCGCGGCTTCCGTCGGTCCGTACAGATTATGCAATTCGACGCCCGGCCATTGCGCCATAAACCGTTGTTGCAGCGCATAAGACAAGGCCTCGCCGCTGCATAACACGCGCCTGAGGCTAGGGCATCGCCCTGCCCCGATCTGGTCCAGGAAAACGTGCAACATCGACGGCACGAAGTGCATCGTCGTAATGCCCGCCGCTTCGATGCATGCGGCCAGGTAATACGGATCTTGATGGCCTTTCGGGCGCGCCATGACCAACTGAGCGCCAACCAGCAACGGCAAAAAGAATTCCCAGACCGACACGTCGAAACTAAACGGCGTCTTTTGCAGAACCCGGTCATCAGCGCCGAGCCGGTATTCGCTTTGCGCCCACAGCAGCCGGTTGACGACGCCGTCATGCTGGTTCATCACGCCCTTGGGCTGTCCGGTTGAACCCGAGGTATAGATCACATAAGCCAAATGTCCGGTCGTCAAGCCGAGCGCAACAGGATCGGGATTGCATTCGGCTTGCTGTCCGATGCCTGCTCCGTCATCCAGCATGATCAGCGGCACGGACAGGTTCGGCAGGATATTCACCAAGCTGCTTTGGGTCAGCAATGCCGCAGGCGAGCAGTTGTCGAGCATATACGCCAAGCGCTCGGACGGATAATCGGGGTCCAGCGGCACATAGGCGGCTCCGGCTTTCAGGATGGCGAACAAGCCCACGACCATCTCAAGACTGCGTTCCGCGCAAATCGCCACCCGGTCATCGGGCCGGATGCCGAGTCCCAACAGATGATGCGCCAAGCGGTTGGCTTTGACGTTCAGCTCCCGATAGGTCAACGCGGCATCTTCAAAAATAACCGCAAGCGCATCCGGCGTTTTTTCTGCCTGTTGTTCAAATAACTGATGAATGCATTGATCTCGCGGGTAAGCAACGCTTGTAGCGTTCCAGCCAACCAGTAATTGCTGATACTCTGCGCTGGGCAGAATATTGAGCGTTCCAAGCAATGCTTGGGGATTTTTAGCCAGTGCATCAACCAGCGCTTCTATTGCAGTGCCGAGATAAGCGGCGATACGTTCGGGATCAATCCCCTGAACACATTGGGCCGTCAAGCCAAAACCTTGCCCAAAATCATCTACCGACACGGTAACCGGATAATTGGTGCGTTCTTCACCGTTGCGGATAATACGCATACCGTTCCAGTCCAGCGGGCCGTCTGTTTTATGACTATGCCGGTAATTAAACAATGTCGTGAACAGCGGCATCGAAGCGGCCACACCGCTACAGCGTTGCGCCAAAGCGAGCGAAGCTTGTTCATGGATGAGCAACTCGCTCAAACAGCGGTAGGTCTCGCCGACAATTTGCGCTACGCTGCCGTCAGCCAGAGATACGCGTACGGGCAAGGTGTTGATGAACATGCCCAAAGCCCGATCCGCCCCTGCCGAGCCTTGCAGCCGCCCGGACAAGACCGTGCCGAAAACGACATCTTCGCGGCCGGTACACTGCGCCAAAACCTGCGCCCATGCCGCATGAAACAGGACTGCGGCGGTGACGCCTTGCTGACGCGCGTTATCGCGAATGCGCTGCGACAAGTCATCGCTCAGCGTTAAGCCAGCCTCGATGACCGGCTCCCCGCTACCCTGGACGTTGAGCCGCTCGAAGGGGGCGGTAGGTTCGCTGATGTCGCCAAGCTGCCTACGAAAATAAGCCTCGTGTTCGGCGGGAGAGACGGAACGCGCTTGAGCAATAAAGTCGCGATAGGGTAAGGAGGCGGGCAGGTTATCGCCCTGCCCTTGAAGCAACATCTGAATCTCGGCGATGATCAGTTCCAGGCTGATATGGTCGCAGACGATATGATGGCTCAGCAGCGCCAGCAGCCATTCGTCCGAATGCGGGTCGGCGACGATATAAGCCGCCAGTAATGGTGCCTGCTGAAGGTCCAAACGCAGATGGTGCGGGTCGGTATGGTTGAGCAACTGCTGTAGCGCATCATCATCGCCGGTGAGCGCGAGTTCTTCAATATAGAGCGGAGCTTGCCGATGCACCACTTGAACCGGTTGCGGCAGATATTGCCAGTACACCGCGCTACGCAAGATGTCGTGCCGGTTAATCACAGTCTGCAATGCAGCCAGAAAATCGTCCAGACCCTTACGTTTTTCGAAAGCGACAACCGAGCGTAATAAATAGGTATCGCCTTGGGTTTCAAGCAGGTGATGAAACAAAATGCCCTCTTGCAAAGGAGCCAAGGGGTAAATATCCTGAATGTTGGCGACACCCTGCGGAACGCTGAGCACAATCCGGTCGATTTGTTCTTGCGTGAGATCGACTAAGGGCAGCATATCCGGGGTGATTTTAGCCGGTAACGCTGGTTGCGCAGCGTCTTTCGATACCCGCGCGGCTTGATCCTGACCTTGATTCTGACCAAGCGCAACCAGCAATTCATACTTATGCTGTTTTAATAAAGCCATGACTTTCGAATCGATAACACCTTGGGCTGCACGAACCACTAATTCCCCGTTATCCACAGCCAGGGTGATATTTTTTTCCTGCATGTAAGCAAACACCGCCTGCAAATTCATAGCCGAAACTCCTCGGTATTGGTGTTGGTTAATGACGGCTCAAAATGCTTGGGTATCAAATTAGGCGGCGCTTCGAAAACGCGGGAACGATGCCGGTTAGCGTCGATAGCCTCCGCCATTGCCGCAAGTGTGGGTGTGATAAATACCGTGCGTACATCCGCCGACAGTCCTTGCTGACGCAGACGTTCGATCAAGGTAACAACCATCAGCGAGTGTCCGCCCAATTCGAAAAAATGATCATGTCGACCGATGCGTTCGAGACCGAGCAGGTCTTGCCAAATAGCGGCAACAGCCATTTCCAACTCGCCCTGCGGGGCTTCATAGTGGTGGGTGATGACCGAAGCGATGCCCGGCGCGGGTAAGGCTTTGCGGTTAAGCTTGCCGTTGGGCATCAGCGGGAATTCCGCCAGACAAACAAAGGCTCCGGGTATCATGTAATCGGCCAGAACCTCGGCCAGTTGGCTGCGTAATTCGGCCGCCGACAGTTCGATATTGTTTTGAGTCAGCAAATAAGCCACCAGCCGCTTGTCGTTCGGTTTATCTTCACGCGCGATAACAACCGCTTCGCGCACCCCCTGGCAGTTGACGAGTTGCGCCTCTATTTCCCCCAACTCGATCCTGAAACCGCGAATTTTGACTTGATGGTCGATGCGACCCAGGTAATCGATATTGCCGTCCGCCCGGTAACGCACCCAATCGCCGGTTTTGTACAGCCTGCTGCCGTCTGAGCCGTAGGGATTGGGGATGAATTTTTCCGCGGTCAGCCCTGGACGATTCAGATAACCCCGGCCCAAGCCGATGCCGCCGATATGCAGCTCGCCCGGCGTGCCGACCGCTACCGGGTTAAGCTGCCGGTCGAGGATATAGAGACTGATATTGGCTATCGGGCGGCCTATCGGAATCGCGGCTTCGAGGCAGCCCGGCAAACAGGCCCAATAACTGACATCTACCGAAGCTTCGGTAGGCCCGTAAAGGTTGTGCAATTCGCACGGTAATTTTTGCTGGAAACGGGCAACCAAGTCGGCCGGTAAGGCTTCGCCGCTACAGATCACGCGTTTTAGCGAGGTGCAGGTTGCAACGCCCGGCGTACCGATAAAGGCGGACAGCATCGACGGCACGAAATGCAGGGTGGTGATTTGCCGGCGGTTGATAATATCGATCAGCGCCAAAGCGTCCTGGTGCGCGTCCGGTTCGGCAACGATCAGCTGCGCGCCGGTCATCAACGGCCAGAAGAATTCCCAAACCGAAACGTCGAAGCTGTACGGCGTTTTTTGCAATACCCGGTCTGTTGGCTTTAGCAAGTATGCGTCCTGCATCCATTGCAGCCGGTTGAGTATGCCCTGATGCGGCACGCCCGCGCCTTTCGGCTGTCCGGTGGAGCCGGACGTGTAGATGCAGTAGGCCAGGTTTTCAGGCATCAGCGGGATGTCGGGATTGCTATCGTCGGCATCGGCGACAAGCTCCCATTCGCTATCCAGACACAGAACGGCCGCCGTACTCGCCGCCAGTTTTGCTTTGCAGGATGCCTGGCTAAGCACTATCGGCGCGCCGACATCATGCACCATGAAGTCCAGCCGGTCTTGCGGATAGCCGGGGTCGAGCGGCACATAAGCGCCTCCGGCTTTAAGGATGCCCAGCAAACCGATCACCATCTCCAGCGAACGTTCAACGCAAATGCCTACCAACACATCCGGCCCGACGCCTTTGCCTCGGAGATAATGGGCTAACTGGTTAGCTCTGGCGTTCAGTTCCGCGTAACTTAACGTCTGTCCCTCAAAAACAATTGCCAGAGCATCCGGTTTTTTTTCCGCCTGCGCCTCGAACAGCTGATGAATGAATCGGCCCTGCGGATAGTCGACTGCCGTTGCGTTCCAGTCGAGCAGGATTTGCTGCCGCTCCGCTACGCTCAGCAACGACAATTCGGATAAACGTGTTTGCGGTTGCTCGACAAACGCGTCAAGCAGGCCTTGCAAGTGCAGCAGCATCCGTTTGACCGTTTCGGCTTCGAATCGACCTGCGGCATAGCTTATTTCCAGGCGCAGGGTTGTTCCCGGATAAGCGGACAAGGTCAACGGATAATTGGTTTGATCGACGACACTCACCGCGTCGATAGCCAAACCGGCGAAATTTTCGGTCAAGGCCTGATCGATCGGGTAGTTCTCGAAAACCAGCAAACTTTCGAATAACGCCGTGCCGCGCGGCACTTCGGACCAGCCTTGAATTTGCGTCAACGGCGCAAACTCATAAGCGCGCATGTCCTGGTTTTGTTCGAGGATTGCCTGCAACCCCTCCAGCACCGTGCAGTCCGGCGCTATCTTGATGCGGAGCGGCAAGGTATTGATGAACAGGCCGACCATGTCTTCAACGCCGATTAAGTCAGCCGGTCTTCCCGACACCGTAACGCCGAAGGCGACATCGTTGTCGCCGCTGTAACGGCTGAGCAATACCGCCCATGCGCCTTGTACCAGCGTATTCAAGGTCAGTTGCCGCTGTTTGACGAAATTCTGTAATGCCTGGCTGTGCGCCGCCGATAAAGTCAGGCTGCTCTTGGCATAGCCGTTTTGTTGGGCGATGTTATCGATCGATTTATCGATGATTAGCAGCGTCGGGCCGGTAAAACCGCTCAGCGCCGTTCGCCAGTACGCTTCGGCTGCTTCCACGGCCTGACTTTGCAGCCAGCCGATATAATCGCGGTAAGGCCGCACTGCCGGTAACAAGGCCGCCTCCCCGCGCCGTAACGCCTCGTAGGCGGCAAATACGCCTTTTAACAGTAACGGCCCGCTCCAGCCATCCAGTAGCACATGGTGATAACTCCATAAAAAATAGTATTCCTTATCCGAGCATTGCACCAAGCCCAAACGCATCAACGGCGCTCGGGTGAAATCGAAACCCTTGGCCTGATCGTCGGCCAACAGCTGCCGCCAGCGCAGCGCTTGCTGCGGCGCCGAATCGGCGCGCCAGTCGTATTCGGTAATCGGCAGTTGCGCCTGTTTGTGTACGATTTGTAACGGTTGATCCTGATGCTCAAGCTGAAACCGTGTACGCAAAACCGGGTGATGGTCGACCAGCTGCTGCCAGGCTTGTTTGAAGGCCGGAACATTGAGCTCGCCGAGCAAGCGGCAACCCAGTTGAATGCAGTAAACGCCGGGTTCGGGATCGTAAAAACTGTGGAACATCAGGCCGGATTGTAACGGCGCCAACGGGTAAATATCCTCAATCCGGCGCGGCTTCAAAGCCATCGCATCCAGGCCTGATTGCGGTAAGGCGGCTAACGGAAAATCCGACGGCGTATAACCGCCGCAATCGGGCAATACGCAATGCGCTATTAACGCTTTAAGCTGCCGCACATAATTACCGGCCAGGCTTTCAATCGTATCCTTACGATAACGCTCCCGGCTGTATCGCCAGCTTAGCTGCATCCGTCCCTCCGAAATAGTGCCGACGATTGCCAACTCATGAGTCCGAATGCCGGCCGGATCGCAGCTGATGCCGGTCGCTGCCCGGCTCGGTACGAACGGCGCATCGGCCGCCATGACCGTATCCAGTTGGCCGAGATAGTTGAACATGATCTGCGCTTTAGGCTGCTGCACTATAAACGCCTCATCCTGCGCAACGTAGCGTAATAAGCCGTAGCTCATGCCGTTGATCGGAATTGCGCGTAATTGTTCCTTCACCGATTTCAGCGCATCGCCCAACGAAGCATGATCGGCAATGCTCAATAACGCCGGATAAACCGTCGTAAACCAGCCCACAGTGCGGGACACATCCAGCTCACCGACTATGTCCTCGCGGCCGTGGCCTTCCAAATCGATCAACACCGATTCGCAGTACATCCAGTCGCGCAAGGTCAGCGTCAGCGCGGTCAGCAACACTTCATCTATTCGGGTGCGATAAGCGCCTGGAACATCCTGTAACAAGGCGCGCGTTTCGGCGTCTGTCAGCGTCACCGTGACGTCCTCTTCCATGGCAACCTTGTTGCCGCCTCCGGGCCGATCTACCGGTAACACTAAAACCGGGTTGCGTCGGGCATCCAGCCAATACGCTTTGTCGAGCTGCAAACCGCCGGAGCTTACTTGTTTAACGATTTGTTCCGACCACTGTTTGAAGGAGGTGGTTTTTGCCGGCAATTCCGGCGTCTGTCCTGACATCAATTGCCGACAGGCGACCGCCAAATCTTCCAGTAAAATCCGCCACGAAACGCCGTCGACGACTAAATGGTGAATCGCGATCAATACCCGACTGCCTTTGCCCTCGCCCAAATCGAACCACGCCGCGCGCAATAAAGGCCCCTCGCTTAAATGCAACCGGGCTTGCTGAATCGATGCCGCCGATTCAAGCCGCGTTGCTTGTTGTTCCGCCGGAACGCCGGATAAATCGATGCATTCGAAAATGGCCTGCGTTTCGGCCTTAAGCATGTGTTGCTGCCACGCGCCGCTGTCCCGGCTAAAGCGCATCCGCAACGCGTCATGGTGAATCAATAGCTGCTTGATGGCGCGCTCTACAATATCCGCGGTCAAGCCGGAATTGACTTCCAGAAACAAGGCCTGATTCCAGTGCTGAGGATTGCCCAGGTTTTGCTCAAAAAACCATTGCTGGATCGGCGTCAACGGCACCTTGCCGGACACCGGCCCTTGTTCGGCCGAAATGCGCTGACTTTGCCCGGCCGCCAACGCCAAGGCAGCGACGGTCTGGTGCTGGAATAGCAGTTTGGGGCTAATGACAACACCGGCCTGCCGTGCGCGGCTTACGACCTGAATGCTCATAATCGAGTCGCCGCCCAATTCGAAGAAATTATCGTGCCGCCCGACCCGATCAACGGCCAGCAACTCGCGCCAAATGTCGGCCAAAATACCTTCAACCGGCGTTTGCGCGTGCTGATAATGCGGCATCGACAGGCCGCTCCTATCCGGTTGCGGTAAACGCTTGCGGTCCAGCTTGCCGTTGGCGCTGAGCGGCATGCTTTGCAGCGTCACAAAGACGCTTGGAACCATGTATTCAGGTAACGCTTCCCTGAGCCAAGCTTTCAATAGCTCGATGTCAGGCGAGTCCTCATGGACGGCAACCAGATAAGCGGCCAGCCGCTTGTCGCCCGGCTGGTCTTCCCGCGCAATGACTGCCGTTTCTCTAATAGCCGGGTGTTCAAGCAGCCGGGCTTCGATTTCGCCCAGCTCAATCCTGAAACCGCGAATTTTGACTTGGTGATCGATTCGCCCCAAATAGTCGATGTTGCCGTCCGGCCGATAACGAACCCAATCGCCGGTTTTGTACAGTCTGCTGCCCTGTTGATCATAAGGATTGGGAATGAATTTTTCCGCCGTCAGCTCAGGGCGATTGAGATAGCCTCGCGCCAAGCCGATGCCGCCGATATGCAGTTCGCCGGGCGTGCCGACCGGAACCGGGTTGAGCTGCCGGTCGAGAATGTAGAGTGTAATGTTGGCTATCGGTCGGCCTATCGGAATGGCGGTTTCTGCGCTGCCCGGCAAACAGGGCCAATAACTGACGTCTACCGAGGCTTCGGTCGGGCCGTAAAGGTTGTGCAGTTCGGCCGGTAATTTTTGCTGAAAGCGCGACACCAGATCGGCCGGTAAGGCTTCGCCGCTACAGATCACGCGTTTTAGCGAGGTGCAGTTTTCCACGCCCGGCGTATCGATAAAGGCTTGCAGCATCGACGGCACGAAATGAATCGTGCTGACTTGCTCGCGCATAATGGTATCGATCAAGGCCAGACTGTCCTTGTGCTCGTCGGGCTTGGCAACGACCAGTTGCGCGCCGGTCATCAACGGCCAGAAAAACTCCCAGACCGAAACATCGAAACTGTACGGGGTCTTTTGCAAGACGCAATCGCCGTCATCCAGCCGGTATTGTTGCTGCATCCATTGCAGTCGGTTGAGTATGCCCTGGTGCGGCACGCCCGCGCCTTTCGGTTGCCCGGTGGAACCGGAGGTGTAGATGCAGTAGGCCAGGTTCTCAGGCCTCAGTTTTACGCCGGGATTGGTCGCCATTTCATTTGCCAGTTTCGGCCAGTCGCTATCCAGGCACAGCACTTTTGCCGAGCCGAAACCGTGTCTTTCCAGCAACCCCGCCTGGGTCAAAACAATCGGCGGGGCGACATCGCGCAGCATGAACTCAAGCCGGTCTTGCGGGTAGCTCGGGTCCAGCGGCAGATAAGCGCCCCCGGCTTTCAAAATCCCCAGCAAGCCGACCACCATTTCCACCGAACGCTCGACGCAAATGCCGACCAGCACGTCCGGCCCGACGCCATGATCGCGCAGGTAATGCGCCAAGCGATTGGCTTTGCTATTGAGTTCGGCGTAGCTTAACGCTTGCGCTTTAAACACCACCGCGACCGCGTCCGGGTTCTTTTCCGCCTGCGCTTCGAACAGTTGATGAATGTAGCGGTCCTTCGGATAGTCGACTTCGGTCGCATTCCAGTCGAGCAGCATCTGCCATCTTTCAGCCAATGTCAGCAGAGGCAGTTCGGAAACAGGGACATCCGGGCAGTTGACGATGCCTTCCAGCAGCTGTTGCAAATGCTCCGCCATGCGCACCATAGTCGCTGCGTCGAATAAATCGGTGCTGTAATTAAAACCGCAACGCAAGGCGTCTTCCGACTTCGATACAGTCAAGGTCAAATCGAACTTGGCGGCATTCATGTTGGTATCGGCCAACTTAAAATGCAGTTCCGAGATGCTTAGCGCATCCATCGGCGCGTTCTGGTAAACCAGCATCGTCTGGAACAACGGCGTCCGATTCAGTTCCCGTTCCAGTTTCAATGCTTCGATCAAGCGCTCGAACGGCAGGTCCTGGTTGTTTTGTGCATCGAGAGTATTTTTCCTGACCCGGTTCAGCAGTTCGGTAAAGGTCGGATTGCCGGACAAATCGGTTCTCAACACCTGGGTATTGACGAAAAAGCCGATCAGGTTTTCGATGTCCCGCCGGTTGCGGTTTGCGATCGGGTAGCCGACACAGACATCGTCTTGCCCGGAACAACGCGACAACAAGACATTGAATGCGGCCATCATCACCACGAATAAAGTCGTGTCGGCCTGGCGGCTTAACCGGATCAGTGCGACCGAGGTTTCAGGACTCAGCTCGAACTCATGGTTTGCGCCGCGATACGACATGACCGATGCTCTGGGCCGGTCAGTCGGCAACTCCAGCGCTGTAGGCGCGGCCTCCAGGTATTGTTTCCAATAAGCGATTTGCTTGTCATACCGCTCGCCGCGTTGCCAAACGGCAAAATCGGCATATTGAATCGGCAACTCAGGTTCTAATGAGGGATTGCCGTTTTTGAAAGCTTGGTAATAAGTGCCCACTTCCTTGATAAGCAGCCTTAGCGACCATTCATCCGAAACGATATGATGCAAGGTCATCAGCAATACATAGCACTCGTCATCCAGCTGAACCAGGACCGCCCTTACCAGCGGCGTTTGCTCAAGATCGAAAACACGGTGCGCTTCCTGCGCCTCAAGAATCTTGAGCGTGTCTTCCTGTTGAACTGCGTTCAGCGCCGTTAAATCGATAGCGTCAACGGTTATTGCAACCGAGTCAGTGATGACTTGCCGGGCTTCGTCTTCGATGATCCGAAACGCGGTTCTTAACGCTTCGTGGCGACGGACGACTTCGTTCAGCGCTTGTTCCAATACCGGTACGTTCAGGTTGCCTTGTACCTGCACCGCCCCGGCCATGTTGTAAAACGGGTTATCGGGTTCCATTTGCGCCAAAAACCATAGCCTTTCCTGCGCGAACGATAACGGGCACGGCGCAACATCCGTTCGCTTAGCGATGGACTGGTGGACGGAAACCGATCTTTCCTTAATGCGTTTCAACAGCAGGGCTTGTTTGTCTTTAGACAGATCGGCGATTCGTGCGGTAGGGCTGGGCATGTTTAAAAAATCCTGATTGAAATGGGCAACTGTCACTTGCCGACCAGCAAATGACTGACTTCTTCATCCGAAAGCTGTTCGAGTTCTTTTATCAACTCGTCCAAAGAACGGTCATCGTGCCGTTGAATTTGCAGCCGGGCTATCTCGGCAGCCTGCAATTCGATGGTCGGCGATTCGAACAGCATCTTCGCCGGAACATCCATGTTGAAAACGCATTGAATACGCGACTTGACTTGAATCGCCGCCAGCGAATGTCCGCCTTGTTCGAAAAAATCCGCATCGACGCCGATTGCTTCAAGGCCCAATACTTCGCGCCAAATATCGGCCAGATCGGCCTCGATCCAGTTCGACGCCGGTTTAAATGCCCGTGCTTGGGTAGCCGGTTGTTTAATGTTTAGCAGCGCCAGGCGATCCCGCTTGCCGTTCGGCATTAGCGGCAACTCGTCCAAAGCGACATAGCTCGACGGCACCATATAATCCGGCAGCGTTTGCTTAAGATAGGCCTGAAAAACGGAGGCTTCCGGCATCACGGCGGATTGCCGTCCTACCAGATAGGCAACCAGCCTTTTATTGCCGGATGCTTCCTCTGTGACCAGAACACCAGCATCCTTAATGGCAGGATGCTGGTGCAAGCGCTCTTCGATTTCGCCCAACTCGATCCGGTAGCCGCGAATCTTGACCTGGTTGTCGATGCGGCCCAGAAACTCAATCTCGCCGTCGGCGCGAAAGCGCGCCAGGTCGCCGGTTTTGTAAAGCCGCTCGCCGTTCGCAGCGAACGGATTGGGAATAAATTTTTCCGCAGTCAGCGCAGGCTGGTTCAAATAGCCTTGCGCCAAACCGGCGCCGCCTATGCACAACTCACCGCTGACGCCTATCGGCACCGGCTGGCGTTGCCGGTCCAGAATATAAGTCCGCACCTTGTCGATGGCCCGGCCTATCGGCAGCGTGACGCCGGTGTCAGCCGTTGTGCTGCGATAAACGCTGCTCCAAACCGTGCCTTCCGTAGGGCCGTATTCGTTGTAAAACCGAACCTCCGGCAACTTGCGATGATGCTCCGCGGCGATGTCGCCCGGACAGGCCTCCCCTGCGACGATAACCGCTTGCAGGGTATTTAACTTTGGAAGATTTCCGTCATTGATAATGGCCGCATAAAACGAAGGCAGGGCCAGCAAATGCGTGACCTCGTGTTGCTTGATCAGTCCAGCCAGGGCGGAGGGATCGGTCAAGTCCTCCTGTTGCGGCAGGCACAAACATCCGCCTTGGCTTAGCGTCCAGAATATTCCGGCAACCGAACTGTCGAAGGCAAACGAGGACAGCAGCAAAAAGCAGCCCAGCGGTTCGCGGTAATAATTCGTCCTGGCCAGTGTCGAGTGCAACAGATTTCCGTGGCTGACCGCGACGCCTTTAGGCTGCCCGGTGGAACCCGAGGTATAAATGATGTAGGCGGTATTGTCCGGCGATAGCGAGCGGGAAGCTGTGCGCTTTGCCTGGCCTTCGGCTGAATCGTTATTCAGGCAAAGCATCTCGATGGCGCGATGCTTAAACTTATCGACTAATGCGCTTTGGGTCAGTAACAACTCGATACCGGCATCGCTTAGCATAAAATCCAGCCGGTCTTCGGGATAGCTCGGGTCCAACGGAACGTAAGCGGCCCCGGCCTTGAGCACGGCCAGCAAGCCGACAATCAACTCTACGGAACGCTCGGCGCAAACGCCAACCCGGCATTCGGGACCGATACCCAAGTCCAGCAGCCGTTCGGCCCATAATGCCGCACGGCTGTTAAGTTCGCCGTAACTGATACGCTGACCGGCAAAAGCCAGCGCCGTTTTATCCGGCGTCAGTTGCGCCTGCTGTTCAAAAAGCCGGTGAATTAATAAACCATCCGTAGGGCGCGCCGCGCGCGCCTTGGGAGCCTGCTGAATCAAAAGGGCATCCTCTGTAAAACGCGCTGTCGAAGCCAAGGCGCGCACGGCGCGCCCTACGCCACTCCAGTCGTCAAGCAACTGCCTGGTTTCCGTTTCAGGCAGCAGCGGCAATTGGCTCACCGGCAGTTCGGGACTGCCGACCGCGCCTGCCAACAACATTTGCAGATGCCCGGCCATTCTGGCGATAGTCCCCGCGTCGAATAAATCGGTGCTGTATTCGAAACTCCCCAGCAGCTTGCCGTCGCGTTCATCGACAAACAGGCTCAGGTCGAACTGGGCTACGCTGTTGTTCATGGTCAGCGACACGGCCGAGACATCCTGCAGCCGAAAATCCGCCATCGGCACATTCTGCACCGCCAGCATCACCTGGAATAAAGGCGCATGACTGGTATTGCGGACCGGATTCAGCGCTTCCAGCAATTGACCGAAGGAAAGCCCCTGATGATCCTGATCCCGCAAGGCCTGTCCGCGCAGTTGCAACAGCAGCGCCGAAAACGGCAGATCGGCCTCGACTTGGCAACGCAGCACCAGCGTGTTGACAAAAAAGCCTATCAAGGCCGCCGTCCGGCTTTGGCTGCGCCCGGCCACCGGATAACCGATACACATATCCTTGCTGCCGGTATAGCGGTACAGCAGCGCGTTGAACGCGGCGGCCATCACCATGAACAGCGTGACCTTGTATTGTTTGCCCAGTTCTTTCAGTGCGCGGCTCAGCTCGGCGGAAAGTTCGAAATAGTGCATGTCGCCGCGGTAGCTGGGCGTCGGCAGTCTCGGCCGGTCGGTCGGCAACGCGAGCAACGGCGGCGCGCCTGTCAATTTTTGCCGCCAGTAATCCAGATGCTTGGCCCATTTTTCCTGCTGTCCGCGTTGCCAGACGCAATAATCGCCGTATTGAATCGGCAGCTCAGCTAAGACCAGCTGCTTGCCTTGGCTGTATGCGCCGTACAATGCGGCGACTTCCTGCATCAGCACGCCAACCGACCAGCGGTCCGAGACGATGTGATGCAAAGTCAACAGCAAGATATACCGACGCTCGCCCAATACGGCCAGCAGCGCCCGTAGCGGCGGCTGTTCGGCAAGCAGAAACGGGCGGCGGATAAAAGCGTCGGCGCAGTGTTGGAACTGCGCCATCGCACTATCCTGATTGAAGCCGGCGAGATCCAGGCGGGGCAGCGGCAATCCGCCGCCCGGTTCGACCTGCTGGCCCTCTGCGGTAAACCGGCTGCGCAGGATTTCGTGGCGTCTGACCACCTCGTCCAGACTGTGCTGCAAGGCTTGCGTGTTCAGCAAGCCGTCGAATTGAACGGCACCGGCGACATTGTAGATCGGGTTGTCCGGCTCCAGCTGCGACATGATCCACAAGCGCTCCTGCGAATACGATAGCGGTATCGATTGGTCGCCGTTGCGTTTGGCAATAACGCCGTCGGCCGGGGTATCGGTTTTCCTGAGTCTGGCAATCAGCTGTGTGCGATTAGCTTGCTGTTGTTCGACCTGTGTTGTTGTGTCGGTCATGATTTGTTTACCCTCGTTCCCACGCGTTGCGCTCATCGTTATACACAAGTGCCTTCAAGATACCCTCGTTCCCACGCGCCGCGTGGGAATGCAGTGCCGGACGCGCTGCGTCCCGCATGCGCTAGTTCCCAAGCTGTAGAGGCTGTGAAAGAATTATTCAAAATCAGTTTAAGAGCCTATTCACCACGAAGGCACGAAGATCACGAAGATCACGAAGAAAAAATAATTCTTTAAACTCAATGTATTGAAAACTTCGTGTCCTTCGTGCCTTCGTGGTGAATGCTTTTGCTTTTGTTCTAAAGCGAATACTTTCACAGTCTCTACAGCTTGGGAACCCGCGTAATTTTCTATACGTTAACCGTGACTCGCGGCGCAGCGCGCCTGACTGCATTCCCACGCGGCGCGTGGGAACGAGGACGTGCGAGAACAGCGCCATATCAAGCGCCCAAATGAATATCATCCTTGCCATACAGCCTTCGTGCATCGGCAAAGCCCTTACTCTGACAAGCGGCCAGCACCTTACCGATTTCCCTGATATAGGCGTCATCATCTTCCGGCTCCAAGGCCATGAAATATTGCAGCCAGGGTTCTCGGCCGATCGCATAGATATAAACCCGCTCGGATTGCACCGCGTCCAGCAGGCTCAAAGCCGCATCGGCATCGCTGCCCTTCGAACGCCTCGTCTGGCAATGCTTGCGCTCCGGCAGTTTCGGCAACAGCGGCCCGTACACCCAGGACAACGGCGCGCCTATGCACTCCATGCCCAAAAATACGGTCTGGATAGAGCCGTACTCGGCGCACAGATTCTCGTACATGCGCCGGTCCAGGCAGTTGGAATCGGCGGCAAACAGCAGGCGCTGCTCACCGACGCTAATCAGGTAGCCGCTTTTGGCAAACGGCAGGTCGTTATGTTCGCCAAGAAACGGCGCGGCGACGATTGCGCCACCGGGAAACGCGATCGTATCCAGCGGATCGACTTCGATCACATCGGTAAAACCGAGCTCACGGGCCAGCAGTTTCATCGAAATGTCCCCGTAGAATATGCCAGAGCTTTTCGGCACCACCAGACAACCGATTTTGTGTCGAAGCCGCAGCAATGTCTCAAATACGTAGTGATCGTGATGAACATGGGTGATCAGCACATAATCGATATGCCGCGGCAAGTCCTGGAAGCTGTAACGGTCGATGCCGCCCTGGCTGGGCTGTACGGCAATAAACGGGTCGATCAGTATCGCAACGCCGTTATATTCGACCAAGACGCTGGCGTGCCCAAGATAGCGCACCCGTACGCCGCTACCTTGCCAGGCTTCGGCCGCACGCGGCGGTTGGTCGGTGAGCAGATCGATCAGCTTTTTGTCGTCACCGGCATCGAGTCCCAACAGCTCGAGTATGTAAGCCAAGGATTGCGGCTGGCTGTCCAGTTTGAACAGTTCGTCGATTTGCGCCTGGGCAAACGGGATAGCCCACTCGATGCTGTCGTGTTCCGGCAAGCGCGGCGTGCTCATGTAATAAGGCCGGGCGCGATCGTGAGTCTGGGTAAACAAGCGCAACGATTGCAGCTGATTTTTGTAATGCGGACTTTTGTAGAACAGGCTTTCGATGCAGCGCACGATAGGCCGGTTGTTGTAGTCGTACAGCAATTCGACATAGCCGCGCATCGACTCCGGCAGTATCGCGTAATACGGTTCCAGGCTTTGGCCTGCGGCTTCCCGGTCCAGCAGGTTCTGGAAATCGATCAAATCCTGCGCCATTTGCAGGTTGCCGCCGTGCTCGCTGTCCATCCGTTCCAGCATCTTCGCGACTTCCGCTTTTCGCTCGACCGGAATATTGACAAACGCGCCGCCCAGCAACTTGGGATTGGCGCTGGATTTAACGTGAATCTCGGGGCTTTGCAGATACGAACTCAGGTTTTTCCTCTGGTAGTTCAGCATGTGCAGGCTGTAAGGCACCGGCGAAAAGGTATGCGGCCAGGCCACCCAGTTGTCGACCAGCGCCTCTACTGCTGTCGAGTCGGCCAGGCGGTACAGGGTTTTATCGTTCATGATGTTGTTCTCCAGTTATATGCTAGTTTGGCCTCGTTCCCACGCGCTGCGTGGGAATGCATTGCAGGACGCGCTGCGTACCGAGTTGTCCGACCCGTATTTTCGATAAGCTAATCGTGACTCGCGGCGCAGCGCGCCTCGACTGCATTCCCTCGCAGCGCGTGGGAATGAGAATAAAGTTCGTGCTTTTCGTGGACTAATCGGTTTTCCCCGGTTTACACAGGCGGGACGGGGTTTGTAACCCCGTCCCTAACGTTTCTTCAATCTCTAAGCTATGCGGCAACACGTAACAGCCGCCAAACGTTTCGAACAGGGCAACATGCCCCGTCCGGCTTTGGTCGGACTAATCGGTTTCCCCACGGTTTACACGCATTGTTCATTCCGCGATCTCAAAGGCCTCCGTCGCCTGATATTCCGCCATCCGGTCGACAAACTTGGCGACGGTCGCGGCCTCGAACAAAATATTGACCGGCACCTCGATATTGAACAGCTCCTGCACTTTTGCCGTCACCTGCACGCCGGACAGGGAATGGCCGCCCAGCTCGAAAAAGTCGTCATGAATACCTAGTTGCTGAACGCCCAGCACTTCCCGCCAAATGTCGGCCACCGCTTGTTCCGCCTCATCGCGCGGCGCAACGTACGACGCTGCGTTGTCGGTTTGGTTTGCCGACGCGGGCAATGCGTTGCGATCCAGCTTGCCGTTGGCGTTCAACGGCATCGCGTCCAGCCATAGCCAGGCCGTGGGCAGCATGTACTCCGGCAAACAATGTCTGATGTGCGCTTTTAAATCTTCCGTATCCGTCGTATTGCCGGATTCCGCAACCAGGTAAACGGTCAGGCGTTTATTGCCCGGCACCTCCTCGCGCACAACTACCGCCGCCGCTTTTATCGACGGATGCCGCAGCAGACAGGCTTCGATTTCGCCCAGCTCTATCCGGTAACCCCTGATTTTGACCTGCTGATCGAGACGGCCTAAAAATTCGATATTGCCGTCGGCGAGATAACGCGCCCGGTCGCCGGTTTTATACAGCCTTCCCCCTGCCGCGCCGAACGGATCGGGAATGAACCTTTCCGCCGTCAGCCCGGCTTGATCGAGATAACCGCGACTGATGCCTTCGCCGCCGACCAGCAATTCCCCGGCGACGCCGACCGACAGCAGTTGCAGCGCATCGTCCACCACATAGATATGCATATTGCCGATCGGCTTGCCTATCGGTACGTTGGCCTCGCCTTGCGGCTGCGTAACCGCGTAAACGCTGCTCCACACCGTGGCTTCGGTGGGGCCGTATTCGTTAAATAAAGTCGTATCCGGCAGGCGTTTGAAATGCAGTTCGGTGAGCGGATGGAGGCAGGCTTCCCCGGCAACGACAACGGTGTTCAAGGTTTTCAGCGCGACCGTCGGCGCATGCTCCAGCAGCAGTTCGTAAAGCGACGGCAGCGCCAGCAGATGCGTTACCCGCCGGTATTCGATCAGTGCGCCCAGAGCCGCCGGGTCCTTAACCTGGTTCTCCTCCGGCAAACACAAACAGCCGCCCTGGCTTAGCGTCCAGAAAATCCCCGCCACCGAACTGTCGAACGCGAACGACGACAGCAGCAGGTAACAGCCGACCGGTTCCTGGTAATAGGCATTTCTGGCCCAGGTCGAATGCATCAGGTTGCCGTGGCTGACCACCACGCCTTTGGGCTTGCCGGTCGAGCCCGAGGTGTAAATGACATAGGCCGCATGGTCGGCATGCAGCGGTATTTCCGGGTTGTCGCTGCTGCAATTGCCGTAAGCGTCCATATCGTCGACGCATATCGTCGCCATCGTGCCGCAGTCGAGACCGGGCAGCAACGCGGTATCGGTCAACAGCCATCTGCAACCGGCATCCTGCATCAAATAGGCTTGCCTATCCTTTGGATAAGCGGGATCGACCGGCACATACACCGCGCCGGTTTTGAGTATCGCCAAAATCCCCACCACCAGTTCCGGGCAGCGCGAAATGCACAAGGCAACGCGCCTTTCCGGCCCCGCGCCCTGCGCCAGTAAATTATGGGCCAGACGGTTGGCCTGGGCATTCAGTTCGGCATAGCTAAGACGCCGCTGCCGGTAAACCAGCGCGACGGCGTCCGGGTGCTGCCGGGCAACGGCTTCGAAAACGCTGTGTATCGTGCTGTGCGGATAATCGATACCGGTTGCGTTCCATTCCGCCAGCTGCTTGCGCTCGGGCGCTGTCAGCAGCGGCAGTTCCGACAAGCGGCTGTCGGGATTGGCAAGCATGCCGTGCAGCAGGCATTGGAAATGGCTTATAAATCTTAACACTGTGGTGCGGGACAACAGCTCGCTGCGGTACTGGAACGAAGCGGCCAGGCCCTGCTGGGTCTCCGCCATCAGCAAGGCCATATCGAATTGCGCGGCGACCTCCTCCAGCGCATAGCTTTCGACCGACAAACCGGCCCAATCCAGCGCGATATTCGGTATGCCCAAGGCCAGTTCGGCGGCGTCGGATGCGCCGCCGCTTTGCAGCACGAACCAGACGCGGTAAAACGCCGACGTTCCCTGCTCGCGCTCGGGCTGCAACTTTTCCACCAGCAACGAAAACGGATAATACTGATGCGCCAGCGCATCCAGTACGGTCGCGTTGACTTCGGCCAGATAATCGCTAAAGCGTTGCTCGGCAGTGGGGTGCGAACGCAGCGCCACCGGGTTGACGAAATAACCGACGGTATCGGCAAACTCCCGTTTCGGCCTGCCCAGCGTCGGCGAGCCGACGATGATGTCCTGCTGGCCGCTGTAGCGGTAAAGCAGGGTTTTGAACACGGTCAGCAGCAGTGTATACAGGGTTGTGTGCTGCTCGGCGGCCAATAGCTTGAGTTTTTGCAGGGTATCCGGTGCGATAGTCAGCGTTTCCGCTTGTCCCCGGCATGACGACGAACAGGCTGTTTGCCGTTCGATAGGCAGAGCCAGTTTCGGCATGTCGCCGGACAACTGCCGTTGCCAGTATTGCCAATCCTGTTCGGCGCACCGGTCGGCCAAATACGCCGATTGCCAGGCGACATAATCGGCATAACCCGACGCAGGCTCCGGCAAACCCTGGGCCTGCCCGATATAATGCGTCTTGAACTCTTCCAGCAAAATCGACAACGAGCGGAAATCGACGACGATATGATGCGCGCAAAATACCAGCACATGATCGTCGTCGGCACAGCTGAACAAGGCAGCTTTCAGTAACGGACCTTGCTCTAAATCGAACGGTTTGCGCACGAAAGCGGCGATAGCTTCGCTGCGTTGCCGCTCGTCGTAGCAAGTCACGCTCGCCAATCGATGCAGGGGCTGAACCTCCGCCAGCGGGATACGCACCGTTTGGGTCTGCCGGTTAAGCCCAAAGCCGCTGCGTAATTGCGCATGGCGTTCGAACAGCGCGGCCAGTGCGCCGTTTAATGCCGACTTATCCAGCTTGCCGCGGATATGCATGGCAACCGGCATGTTATGCAACGAGCTGTCGGTTTCTATACGGTTGACGGTCCACAACGCCTGCTGCCCGTACGATAGCGGCCGCTCGCCGTCTTCCTTGCCGGTCGTTACCGGGGCGATTTGCGCTTGACCGGATTTCGCCAACGTTAAAGCCTGTTCGGCACACATAGCCAGGGAATGATTGCCGAGCAGCTGCGCCACCGGCAAATCGATAGCCAGCAACTCGTCGATAAAGTATTTCAGCTCCACGGCTTTCAGCGAGTCCATGCCAAGACTTGGGAGCGATTGCGCTATATCGACAACTTCGACCGCCAAGCCGGACAAAGCCCCCGCCTTTTCGACCAGAACTTGCGCCAGTAAACGAGCGCCCTCGGCATCGGCAATCGACAGCAATACCTGCCTCAATAAAGTCGGCTCCACGCTTTGCGTCGGTTCAGCCGTGTCGGGTTCTACGCTACCTCCGCCGTTCAGCTCATCGACGGCAACAATCTTAAATTGCTGCTGCTCGAAGGCCTGCCGACAAGCCGAACGCCTGATTTTGCCGCTGCTGGTTTTCAAGATCGCTCCCGGCTTCAACAGCATCACGGTATCGGCCTGTATGCCGCATTCCTCGACCAGCCGGGTACGGATCGCGGCAAACTCGGCCCGGTAGTCGGGCTGTCTTAACCGGTTGCGTTTCAGTTCGGCCAACACGACCAGCTTTTCGCCGTCGTTTCCGCTCACCGCAAAGGCGGCCGCACAGCCGGGGTTTAGCGCATCGGTCGCCGCTTCGGTTGCATATTCCAGGTCGTGAGGGTAGTAATTGCGGCCGCGGATGATGATCAAGTCTTTCAAGCGCCCTGAAACGAACAATTCGCCGCCCTCGATAAAGCCCAAATCGCCGGTGCGCAGCCAGCGGTGTTGACTGTTTGCAGCGCCGATAAACACCTGCCCGGTGGCCGACGCATTTTGCCAATAACCTTGGCTGATACTGGGACCGCCGAGTTGAATCTCGCCGATTTGATCGTCTCTGCACGGCTCGCCGGTTTCGGGGTCGACGATACGAATCCGTTGCGCGGCGTCAACATCGATACCGCCGCAGCCGACCAGCCGGCGGGTCTCGTCATCGCCGCTGATGGCCGGACGCACCTTGCCTTGTTCCAGACCGGCCTTATAAAAAGCCGCCACCGTAGGCTCGGCATTTTTATCGCCGCCGGTAGCCAGCAAGGTGGCTTCCGCCAAACCGTAACAGGGATAAAAAGCTTTACGGCTAAATCCGCAGGCTGCGAAAGCGGCAGCAAATCGGTTCATCGTGTCGGGACTAATCGGTTCTGCGCCGTTGAAAGCCAGACGCCAGCTGCCAAGATCCAGCCCCGCTTTTTCATCGCGCGATATTTTCCGTGCGCACAGCTCGAACGCAAAATTCGGCCCGCCGCTGGTATGGGCGCGGTAATCGCTGATGGCTTGCAGCCAGCGGACGGGTTTTTCAAGAAACGCCATCGGCGACATTAAAATGGCGCTGGCCCCGCAATACAAAGGCTGCATGACGTTGCCGATCAGGCCCATGTCATGGTACAGAGGCAACCAGCCGACCACCGTCGACTGGGCGTTGTGGCCGAAGCGCCGCTTGATCAGCTGCTGATTCGCCATCAAATTGCCGTGGTTGATTATTACGCCCTTGGCGTTGCCGGTCGAACCCGAGGTGTATTGCAAAAAAGCCGGATCATGGTCGTGCAAGGTCGGCAAGCGCCAGGCGCTTGCGTCGACGGCGGCAAGATTGTCGGTAATCAGCCATCTCTTATCTAACAAACCAACACTGTCGACTGCAAATTGGCGCACCGCATTGGCGACGCTTTGCGTGCTGAGTATCACCGCCGCCTGACTGTCATCGATGATCGCCTGCAACCGCGGCATGTGTCGGCCGTTGCTCGGCGGATACGCGGGCACCGCAATCAGACCTCCGTAAAGGCAGGCGAAAAACGCCACGATATAGTCCAATTCCGGCGGATACAGCAAAATAGCGCGCTCGCCCTGCAACCCCAGCGCCTGCAACTGCGCGGCCAGCTGTCTGGCCTGCAAGTCCAGCTCGCCGTAAGTCATCGACTGAATGGGTTGTTCGCCGTTTTCCAGGAACGTATAGGCGGTGCGATGCGTTTGCCGCTCCGCCCGCAACTGCAATAATTCAATCAGGGATGCGGCGTTGCTGAATGATGCATCCTCATCTACGCCGTCAAAACTGTGTTGTTTGTTTAACATATTCGCCCTACTCTCTTTGAATGAGTCGTCTGTTGAATTGCCGCCCTGTAGACCGTAATAAGCCCGCTTGAGCGACAGCGAAAACGGGAGGTTCCTGCAAAACACCATCGGGAATCGCCGGAAAAGCCACCTCGCGCTATGCCCTTCGACAAGCGCAGGACAGGCTTGGGTGGCCTTATTCCGGCCTGCGTTGCCGATAATCGGCGGCAAGTTCCAAATCGGTCGGCACATGAAAACCCAGCCGATCCCGGCAATAATTTCGCCAGTCTTCCGAAACCCGGTCAAACACCACATCCTCCCCATGCCACATCGACGCGGTGACGCTAAAATCCTGATGCAGATAGACCACGGCGTCGTCCGCCAGCGTTGGCCGCCAACTGGAAAATTGATCGAACACTTTGGCTGGGTAGGCTTTGCAATACGGCCGAACAGGTCTTTCCGACCCAATGCCGCTGTCTTGCTCCACCTGTTGCAGCAGGCTTGCAACTTCCACCTGTGCGGCCGCCAAGGCGATTTGATAAGGCGTTCTAAGATCGCGGCCACTATTGACTGCATTGGCTCCGGCTTTGTGTAAAAGCTGGACAATAGCCAAATAGCCATGACCGGCTGCCCAGTTCAATGCCGTCCAACCGTAATTGTCCTTTTGCTCCAAATCCTCGCCATCATCAATCAAGGCTTGCACCCGATTAATGTCGCCCGCTTTCGCGGCTTCGATCAGCTGCGCTTCATTCATAAATCATTCCCTATAACCAGGTGGAAAACTCAATAATGTTAAAAATACTGAAGAAACTCATGACATCGCCGAACCGGGATTAAATTACCCCAACACAGAGCAGACGACTGGCGGTAATTTTTTCCTCATAGTTGCCTATTCGTGGGCCGATTGCAGTTTTTAGGCTTACGCTTTTCTGCCGCGTTCCCGGTTGGAATTTGCAGTGGCGATAATGCCGTGCTGCGTCATTTCATCGATAACCTGTCGTACACAGGCGTCCAGCTCTGTTGTTCCGGTATCCACGGTGAGTTCGCAATTTTCGGGTATTTCGTAAGGTGAGGTGATACCGGTGAATTCCGCTAATTGTCCGGCCCGAGCTTTTTTATAAAGGCCTTTTACGTCGCGCGACTCGCAAATTTCGATTGGTGTGTCGCAATAAATCTCGATAAAGTCGCCGCGCTCCACTATGCCGCGCACCCGCTCGCGGTCTGCACGATAGGGCGATATGAAGGCGGTCAGCACAATGACACCCGCTTCCATAAAAATCTTGGCCATTTCACCGATGCGACGAATGTTTTCCTGGCGGTCTTGCGCCGAAAAGCCCAGGTCGCCGCACAAGCCGTGGCGAACATTGTCGCCATCCAGCACGAAGGTGCGACAGCCCCGTTGGTGCAGCGCTTCTTCGACGGCATGAGCCAGTGTCGATTTGCCCGACCCGGATAATCCGGTGAACCATAAGATCGCGCCGCGATGGCCGTTTTGCACTTCACGCCGAGCGCGGGTTACGGTGGCGCGGTGCCAGGCGACGTTGGTTGAGACCGATAGTTGCGCATTCATATCGACAATTGTCCGGCTTGCCGCCGATTAGCGTCGCCGGTTTTCGCCGCTTCGATACGTTGTGGTTCATTCATAACCGCCCCCAATATATTTGAAAACTCAATACCCGTTCGGAACTAAATTGCTCCAACACAGGGTGGACGATTGATTGTGATTTTTCCCTCACCACTGTTTTCCAGGTAATCGATCCGGCTTGACCATGGAAAAATCGGCTGCCGGATGCAGGCATCAAATCACCCGACCGGTATCACGAAAAAGAATTTCGGATGGCACACACATCGTTATACCATAGCGATTAATGGTTACTGCACCGGAGCATCGCCTTGAAAAAAATTTTAGCCTTGATTTTCGTAACCCTGCTTGGCAGCAGTGCTGTTACCGCAGAAACAGTTATCGAAGTAATTCCCTTAACCAATCGACCGGCGTTCGAGATAGTGCCGTTGCTCGCGCCATTGCTTGGGGATACCGCCCAACTGGTCGATAACGGCTCCAATCTACTGGTCAAAACTACGCCCGACAAACTGGCTGAAATCAAGGCCATCATCAATCAACTGGATGTGCGCCAAAGCAATCTGCTCATCACGGTCATTCAGAGCAGGCAGACTACCGCCGATGAACTTAACGCGGCCGCCAGAGCTCAACTGAATATCCCGGTCAATGACCCATCAAGATCCGGCGGCAGGATCATCGGCCATTTGTATCAGACCCAAGATAAAGGCGCCGACGAAAACACCCAGACCGTTCGAACCATGGAAGGCGTCCCGGCCCAGATTAAAGCGGGCAATGTTTACCCGAGACAAAATTTTTCCGGTTACGGTTACCCCACGACGACCGAATATACCGAAGCGACCACCGGTTTTGCGGTAATACCCAGACTGGCCGGACAACAAGTCATTCTGAGCGTATCGCCCTGGTCGGACAAAATGAACGGACGGGGACAGATCGAGACCCGGGATGCGCAATCAACAATCAGGGTTAATCTTGGCGAATGGGTGGAACTTGGTGGCGCCGGCGAAAGCAGTAGCAGCAGTACAAACAGCGCGCTTGTTAATACGCGCCAAAGCGACAAAAGCCAGATGCATATTTTGGTTAAAGTCGAGCGGGTGGATTAGTGGGTCTTGTTACAAAATTGAAACCGGCGCTGCAAAAGCCCGTGGTTGTTTAGTTTTTGGCGGAATGAAATAAGCATGATCTAAAATCGCCGACTGCCCTCTTCGCATACCGCCGCTTTCACCCATAATGGCCTGAATCTGCATGTCCCGAATAGACATAATCCCTCGTGAAATGGAAATAAACGCCTAAATCTGGCATTATGTCGCCTCAATGCGCCTTGTATTCCACAAGGTTGAAACAACTCTACATTAAGGAAAGCAATGAATAGTCTCCCCAAATGTCCCTCATGCGGCTCAGAATTTACCTACGAAGACGATATGATGTATGTCTGCCCTGAATGCGCACACGAATGGCCAAAAAAATGGGACAGCCGAAGATAGCTCCGATGTCCGTATCGTTAAGGATGCAAACGGCAACGTGTTGCAAGACGGCGATACCGTCACCGTAATCAAGGATCTCAAAGTCAAGGGCTCATCGTCGGTGGTTAAAGTCGGCACTCGAGTCAAAATCATCCGTCTGGTCGACGGCGACCATGATATTGATTGCCGAATCGAAGGTATTGGCGCAATGAAACTTAAATCGGAATTTGTTAAAAAGGCCTGATATATAAGCTTGAGCTCATTAAGGAATTGATGAAGAGCGAACGCTTTGCGTTACTCGAATGCGCCCGTTTTTATAATGTGTTTGCGCTTCGCCACGGACCCGACAATGGCGAGCGCGAAACCAACGGCAACAAGCTGCGTGATGCCGGAAAATCCGTGTTTCAGGACATCAGAGACCGTTAACGTACCAACACCAGTAAACCACGAAGGCACGAAGAAAAATACCTGAAAACTTCGTGTTCTTCGTGCCTTCGTGGTGAATAACGCTGTTAGCCTGATTTAGATGATACCTTTACAGTCCCATCCGCTTGCAACCCGCTATATCAGCAAACTAAACGGTTCAACCGTTACCCTGTCACCTGCCTGCACGCCCTTGCACGCTTCCGGCAAGACGATGTAGCAGCCGCTTTGGCTCATGGAGCTAAGGATGTGCGAGCCTTGCTGACCCGCTGAAGCGACGAAGAACTCGCTGTTTTCATCTTGACTGAGGATGCCGCGCTGATATTCCTGCCGTCCGGGAGATTTTTTTAATGCCGAGGTACATGTCGCGGTAAACCTTAACGGTTTGACAGACGGTGCGCCGGAAAGCTGCCTTAGCGCGGGCGCTACAATCTGCTGAAAGGTCACGACGACGGCTACCGGATTGCCGGGCAACCCGAAAAAATGACACTGCCCTATTTTGCCGAAAGCCAGCGGTTTACCGGGTTTTATCGCAATTTTCCAGAAATTGACTTCGCCGCAGCTTTGCAGGATTTCTTTGACATAATCGGCTTCGCCGACCGAGGCGCCGCCGGTGGTTATGATCACATCATAGCTAAGGGACGCTTCGATAAAGCGGTCTTCAAGCAACTGCTTGTTGTCGGGGATGACGCCCAGATCAACAACGCTGTAGCCGGGATCCGACAACAATCCGCCCAGCATAGCGCGGTTGCTGTCGTAGATTTTACCCGGCTCCAGCGGTCGGCCTAATGAGGTCAGTTCGTCGCCGGTGGAAAAATGAGCGATTTTCAACTGACGCTTAACGGTAACTTCATCAATACCGGCTGAGGCCAGTAAACCCAGATCAACCGCCGTCAGCTTTTTAGGCTGGGCTATTAAGCACTCGCCTTGTTTAACGTCTTCGCCGATTTTCCTGACATTTTGTAGCGCTCGTGTGTCAGCCGGAAAATGCACGGTTTGTTCCTGAACCTGCACATGTTCCTGCATGATCACTGAATCGGCTTGCTCCGGCACCACCGCGCCGGTAAAAATCCTGACGCATTGACCGGCTTGCAACCGTCCCTGAAATGGCCGCCCGGCCCAGGAGGTCCCGGCCAAAGCTAACGTAAACGCTTGCCCGTCAGCCATGTCTCGACTTGCAAAAGCATAGCCATCCATAGCCGCATTCCGGTCATGAGGAATGTTGATCGGTGAATAAACCGATTCTGCCAGCACCCGTCCCAAGGCGTTTTTTAACGCCGCTTTTTCTGTGCCGTTTACAGGGTTTACGGCCGTCTTGATTCTGCCCAACGCGTCGTCAATAGACAATAACGGCCTGGATTCCTGGCTGCATGCATCAATCATGGCTTTTCATAACATGGTTTTGGATAAAGGCGGCAATCATTTCAGGCCGGTTAAGTTCAAGTTGCGCTAAATAATCCGGCGTTTCCAGTGCGGCATCTGTCGCTATCGCGATGATGTCCGGGTCGTTTGGGTAAAGCAAGGGTTTTTCGAGCGAGGGTCGATGCAATTCAATTTTAGGAAACTGTTCCGCCCTAAAGCCTTCAACCAGGATCAGGTCCAGTTCGGATTGATCGAATTGCTTTAACTGCTCATCCAGGCGGGGTTCTTTTTCCGGGGAGAATTCGGTAATGATCGCGCGTCGGTACCGGGATACCAGCATGACGGACGAGGCACCGGCTTCCCTCAGACGAAAGCTGTCTTTTCCGGGCTGATCAATCTCAAAATCATGATGACTATGTTTGATCAGGCCGATGCGCAAGCCGCTTTGTTTTAAAATCGGGATCAATTCGGTCAGTAACGTAGTTTTGCCGGTTCCGCTTGCGGCAACAAAACCTAAAATCGGAATTCGAGCATTCTGCATATCAACCAAATTATTAGATTGTTATCATAAGATGTCATATTCTAAGGTATTATTTATCCAAATACTATGCCTACATGGCTGTGGCTGCCGTTGGGGTCTTGCGATATTTCCACCCTCCATGGCGATCAAATCCAGGCAAGGGATGCAGGGGAGTAGAGAGTAATGCGGGAGCAATTGCCAAGGAGCGGAAGCCTTGTGAACGATCTTAAGCAGATCATTATTTCAGGAGTAAACCTTGATTCGAATTTATCTGATTTTGTTATTTATCATCGCATTTTTTGGGATACGTAAGTTTTTAAAAACCTCGCCGACCGTATTGGCCCGTTATAGCAAGGTCTTATTTCTATTCGTTACCGGACTGATCGTGCTTTATTTGACCGCAACCGGACGCTTAAACGGTTTTTTTGCGTTGGCGGGGGTGGTTATCGCCTTCTTATTCCGCTTAATGCCGGTATTGTTACGTTATTCGCCCTATTTACAGCGGCTATGGTCAGACTTCAACGCTGCAAAACAGAACACCTCGCAACGGCAAAATAAAGCCAGCGCCAAAGGCGACATGTCGGTTGAAGAGGCTTATGAAGTATTGGGTTTAAAAATGGGCGCATCGGACTCTGAAATTATTGCCGCGCATCGCAAATTGATGCAAAAAATGCATCCCGATCGTGGTGGATCGGATTATTTGGCCGCAAAAATAAATCTGGCTAAAAAGCTTTTGTTAAAAAAATAACCCGCTATGACATCCACTACTTCAAAGCTTATTTTCCTTGCCATGCTGTCGGCTTTATTGAATGGCTGTGCCCCTGTCAGCCCAAACTATGCCCCTGTCAGCACAAATTATCCTGATGTTGCTAAAGACGAGACAAAATATCATCAGGTAAGAAAAGGCGACACCTTGTATGCAATAAGCTTGATTTATGACCTGGATTATCGGCAATTAGCGCAATGGAACCGGATTGCGCCACCTTATACGATAGAAATAGGTCAAAAAATAAGGCTCTCCGACCCGAATTTGGGAAACAACACGCCCATCCACGACCACACGGATGCGGGCACACCAACAAAGACAAAGCAAAACCTCGTAACTGCCACTGCAACAAATAGAATCAGCTCACAGAAAAAAACCGCTATTTCATTAAATAATAAGCCCAATCCAACTTACAAACCGTCCTATAAGATCCAGCCTTTTAATAACATCACTGAAAAAAACGGAAGTAGTCCACAAAAAAAACCAATTATTTCAATTGATAATGGAAACATGTTAAAGTTAAACTTTCAATGGCCGGTAAGGGGAAAAGTCTTAAAATCTTTTTCTCAAGCCGATAACAAAGGTATCGATATAGCCGGCGAAATGGGGCAGGACGTAAGTGCGGCGGAAGCGGGTAAAGTTGTGTATAGCGGACAAGGCCTGATTGGCTACGGTAATTTGCTGATTATCAAGCACAACGATTTGTATTTAAGTGCTTATGCAAATAATAGCCGACTGCTCGTTGCCGAAGGATACACCGTAGAAAAAGGTGAGGTTATTGCAAAAGTTGGGCAAGCAGGATCAAACAAAACATCGCTGCATTTTGAAATAAGAAAAAACGGCAAACCGGTGAATCCACTTAATTTTTTACCGGAAAAATAATAAAACCATTTCGACTTAGGTCGAACAATGTAGAGGTTATCATGAAAGCAGAATTGGTTGAGCTATTAGACGATGATGTTTGTGTATTATTTGATGACGATTTGTCTTTCGACGATGAACTCCAGACATCAGCTATCAGCGAAGTATTCGACGGCATGAATGCAGGAAGCAGAGCAATGCATGGAGCACAAGCCGACGATATTGATGAGATAATTACCATTGAATCGCGGCAAGACAAAAGCATGGATGCGACGCGGGTTTATTTAAATG
>Ga0160178_115127_pt1 | contig 69772 bp, 82 predicted proteins | sample met4sta_2_FD_108560 | JGI IMG/M metagenome (GOLD analysis project Ga0160178, IMG submission 108560) | Synthetic bacterial communities of pure cultures from sediment of Lake Washington, USA, under low oxygen conditions - MT... | ecosystem: Engineered > Modeled > Simulated communities (microbial......
GCTTTTATCGAGGGTCAGCAGAAGGGGCTCCTGCCCCTCTGCTGACGCGCGGCATCCCTGCCGCGCCCCTAACGGGCTGTTCTCGATAAAAGCTCCGGTGCTCGGCGCGGCAAACGGGAGAAACACCATCCGTGCGTAACATCAGTTTGTAAGTCACATAAAAACACCACGAAGAGCACGAAGAAAAAAATAAAACTTCGTGCTCTTCGTGTCTTCGTGGTGAAAATTACGTAACGGCAGGGTTTAAATTAAGCGGAGGTCGAAAAGCCGCTGCTTTCCGCTGTCTGATCGAAGCCGTAAGATTTCAGCAATTGCACCATCTGTTTCATGAACTGCGCATCGGCGTTTGAGGCAGAAGACGTTGATGACGTGTCGGTACTGCTGCCGGTGCCGGACGCGTTTTTCGAATCCTCAAAACCCCTCGCTTCGCTACCGCTCACCTTGCCGTCGCCGTTAATGTCGGCAGCATCGAAATTGGCGGCTACATCGCTCATTACCTTGGATCTTTCGCTGTCTGTCGAACTCAGGTCTTTTGACATTGAGGTCAGTTGATCTTTGGTAAAGCCTTGATCGCCTTGGCCGCCCTCTTGCGGCGGCGGGGGCGGCATGCCGCCTGCCAACATTTGCATTAACTGCGTATCGGCGCTTGACGTCGATGACGTATCGGACGAGGCTTGCGATGCCGCATAGGCCTGCGCCTCTTTAGCGCTCACCGTGCCGTCTTCATTGGCATCTGCCGGCTCAATGTCCTGGTTGGAGCTTGAGCTGTCTGTCGAACTTGATTTTTGGGCGCCTTGAGCGCCGCCGGGCGGTGGCGGTGGAGGCATGTCGCCCTGCATGCGCATTCTCGGGGATTGTCCATCCAGTTCCGATGCTATTTTTTGTATAGTCGCCGACATTTCCTCTTTGGTGACCTTGCCGTTGCCATCGCTATCCATTTTGGAGAACATGTCGTCAGCGGAAGTGGAGCTGCTTGAGCTATCCGATTGCGACACTTTGCCAAGCGCGGTCTGCAAATCGCTTTTTTCAATATAGCCTTTTCCCGTGGTATCCAGTTTCGAAAATAAATCTTCGGCCATTTTCGCCGGATCGGGGCGCTTCATTGCGCCAGACATCATTGCCGAACTGCTGCTGTTTATACTGCTAATACTCATGACTTTATCCTCATCTTGGTTATCATTGATGGATGGCCGGTTGGCCGTCCGTATTGCCGTTCTTGTAAGACAGCGTCTAACTGACTTAACGGAACTACATAAGTTCCTGAGCAATATAGCGGCCAGCAAGGGAGTCAGAACAGGCTCGTAAAGGTAAAGTTAAGTTAAAGAATGTTAAGGATTTTCGGCCAATTTTAAATTGATGGTGTGTCCAGAAAGAATGGTCTGGAAAAAACCGTGCAGATTGTTATCAACCGGCAAATGATTGCCGTTGTTGCCGCCGGATGAAGGGCTTGTCTAATGCCTTTAAGTTGATTGCCGGAGGTTTGGCGGTTACAGTTAGCCGACTGATTTATAAAACACTTTTAAAAGGGATTGCGCATGAAAGCATTATGCATGCTGATTTTTACCTTATTGACAAGCTGCACCGGCATTCCCGAAGGGGTTAAGGCGGTTGACGGTTTTGAGGTTAACCGCTATCTGGGCACCTGGTACGAAATCGCGCGGCTCGATCATCGATTCGAACGGGGCTTGGAGAATATTTCTGCAACTTATACCTTGCGGGACGATGGCGGCGTTGACGTGCTGAATAAGGGTTGGGATGTGAAGGCCGGGGAATGGCACGAGGCGCAAGGCAAGGCTTATTTTGTCGAACAGCCGGATAAAGGCAGGCTGAAAGTGTCTTTTTTCGGGCCGTTTTATGGAGGCTACAATATTATTGAACTGGATAAAAAAGATTATGCTTATTCGATGATCGCCGGGCCGGATCGCTCTTATTTCTGGATATTATCCCGAACCAAACAACTGCCCGAGGCGACTTTGCAGACATTGATCGATCGGGCCAAGACGCTGGGTTTTGCTACCGACCAGCTTATTTTTGCCAAGCATGATTAGCGTGTTCGGTCTGCGGATTACGGTCTTTCAAGCTATAATCTTACGACTTCGACCCTTACCGAAACTGGATAATCTGTTTGTATGAATAAACCGGCAGCGCCTCGAAAACGGGCCAGTGTCAAACTGGAGACAGCTCCAAAACCTAAACCTAAACCCCGAACGACACGGAAAACATCAAAAAAAGAGTTGCCCAAACCGCCGGTTGGCAGCTTCAAACACCGGCTGTTGATGATCGGCCTTGAAGTGTTGGGTTTGGCGATAACGGCGGTTTCTGCGGTGATGATTTTGTTGGGTTATTCGGCGGGCTGGTTTTCCGGCACCCGTTTTTTCACCAGTTTATTGCCGTTTGCCATCGGCGTATTGGCATTGATCGTTGCGGCCGCTGTGTTGCTGATAGGCTGGTGGAGACTGCGACAATGGTTGCAGGGCAGGGCGGCGATATTAGCCCCGATTCTGGCACTCAGCTTTGCGCTGGTTATCGGCTGGTTTGTGCTGCAAAACCATTTCGCCCAAGCGTTCGGACATTTTCGCATGCTGGTCGGCGGCAAGCAGGAAGCCAGTCGGGTTACGCTGGCGCATCAGGTCTATGCCGCTTACCGGCGTTATGATACGGTACAATTGCTACAGATGGTTAACCGGGCAGAGACCTATAATCCGGCTATTGTCGAAGCGGCCAAGGTGTTCGATATTGATCCCAATCTTCTGCAAGGCATCGCCGCCACAGAATCCTCCTTTTTGCCCAGAGACAGTCGGGATGGCGGGCATGGGTTGTTTCAAATCACCCAGGTGCCTAAAGCGGTCATGGCGCAGGCCGGTAAACAACTGGCGGTGAGCAAACCTTCATTGCTCGATCCGAGGCACAATGCTTTTATCGCCGCCGCCACATTAAAATACTATCTGACCGAGATGCACAACGACCTGTTTCTGGGCTTGCTGGCCTATAACATCGGTCCTGCCAATGGCGGCCTTCGCTTTATCATGCAGCAGTACGGCGCGACCGATTTCGTCACCATACAGCCTTATTTGCAACAATTGCCGCGCGATTATCCGATTCGTGTTTTATCGCATGCGCTCGCTTTCCGGCTCTGGAAAATAGAGGGAAAACTGCCGGTTTATGAAGAAGGCGATAATGCTATGCGCATTCAGCGTATTGGCATACCTGGCCTGCAAGCGGAGCTTTAGTTAAGGTAACGCGATAGATGGGCAGTTCCAGAGAAGTTTAACGTAAGTTGGAGGCTTGTGGCGTGTACGAACCTGATGAGCCGTTCGATCTGGGGGGCTGTACGGCAAGAATAAAAGACGTGTCTTTGGGGCCGACAATTTTAGAAAGGAGCTGAAATAAAAAAGGCAGCTGACTAAAAGTAAGCTGCCTTTTATGTATATGGCGGAGAAGCAGGGATTCGAACCCTGGGAGGGGATCAACCCTCAACGGTTTTCAAGACCGCCGCTTTCGGCCGCTCAGCCACCTCTCCATACCCGGCGTATTATATAGGGTGTTATATTTATTGCAATATTAATTCTTTATTTCAACCGAAAATAATGTAGTTCGAAGTCAGGGCAACGGAATGTATTCTGAACGGTTACAGAATAGGCTTCACCTGTTGCCGTAATTAATATCAACGACGGTGTACCGGGTTTCTTTAAGCTCATTCTTAATGGCGACGTCATCATCAAAGGTTTTTTTTAGCAGCGCTCTCGCCAGCGGCGAATCGAGGCTGATGTAGTGTTTTTTAGGATTAAGTTCATCAGCTCCGACAATGCGGTAGGTCACTTCCTCGCCCGCTTCATTCTCCAGGGTCACCCAGGCGCTAAAGAAAATCCTGTCCTGGTCGTCAGGCGGTTGGGATACGATATTAAGGGCGGGCAGGCGTTTTTGCAGATAATGAATGCGTCGGTCTATGCCGCGTAATTCCTTTTTACGGTAGATGTATTATAACCCCACATCAAAACATACTATTTTCTAGTAAACATTGGTCCTGCAGCTAAGTTAGATTGAAAAAAATTGTGTAAATGACACATAATATGTACTATTTGTTATATGCCATTCGTCAAAAAAATACATATCAATTACAAAGACTCTGAAAGTGGACAAATTTTCAATCTGCCGGGGTTATTTACCGAAAAAGGATTGATTGTCTCTCATCTCAGGTACTTGGCATGGTTTAACGCTAAAAGTGAATCATGGAAAGAACGATCAGTTTTTTCTTTGAAACTCCTCATTGAATACATCACTGCGGTGCCAAATTATGAAAAGATTGCAGAACTATTGAAATCTTTTACAGAGGCACTAATTGCTGGGACTATCGATTACAGCAGAATAGATGACCCATTAGATCTTTATTGGAAACCCCGAAAAAACAGAGATGCTAATAACATCCTTTTTCATATTACTCACTATACGGATTTTTTAGCGTTGCAAGACGGTTATTCGTCGTCAAGATTTAATCCCTTTAGGAAGGCATCTAGCTATGAAGAGCGCCTTAATTGGTGTGCTTATTACCATAAACAGTCAAATGTATTTCTTAATCATCTAACAAGTATTCAAAAAGCTAAACATGAGGCCCAACGAGTTAGAATAATTGGGAACTTTTCTGAAAATAAATTTGATAATGAAAAAGTAATAAGGTTTCCTGAAGATCAGATTGAAAGACTTATATTTTTAGGTTTTCAAAAGAAAGATATTCCTGACTATAAGGCTCAGGCAATAACAATGCTTATGAATTATGGTGGATTAAGAAAGAGTGAAGTTTTTCACATATATGTTTCAGACATAACTCAAAATCCTAATCATCCCGATGAAGCATTAGTTAGGGTTTTTCATCCTGAGATTGGAGTTTCTCCAGATCCACATTACAAAATCAGAGCTGAATATTTATTGGCAGAAACAAATTATAAACCTAGAAATACTTATAGGTTGTCGGAACGTTATTATGCTGGTTGGAAAACCCCACTACTAACAAGTAACAAAGGTTATTTTGAGGTTATTTTTTGTCCTCCTGAAAAGGCGAAAGAATTTTTAATAACCTGGGTTAATTATTTAAAATTTCAACGGGTAGAACCTCATGGGATTGATTTCAATCCTTACGCGTTTACAAATTCGAAAGGCAAACCTGAAACGGTTAAAAACTTTCAAAGACTACATAAGAGAGCGGTCGAAAAAATAGGATTAGTGTGTAAAAAAGAATATGGTACAACAGAGCATGGTCATCGCCATGCATATGGTTATCGTGTTCGTCGATTTGGACTAGATCAAATCGAAATTCAGAAAGCGATGCATCATAAAAGCCCAACTTCTTGTCTTGTATATATCAAACCTACAAACGAAGATGTCCGAAATAAAATGAAGGAAACCGAATGATTAAACCAAAATCTATTAGGAAGTTTTCCTTAGAAAATAAAAGTATCTTTAATAAAAATAGTTATTCATTAGTTGAATTAAAGGTAGCCTGTAAAAAAAATGGTATTACAAACACTGTCGATTATAAAAAACGTTACCAAGCGTTCGCTGGTTTCCCGGCTCATCCCGAGCGAGTTTATGCTGACGAATGGGTGAGTTATTATGATTTTTTCGATATCCCGGATTTTATTCCCTATCAAGATCTTAAATCAATAATCCATTCATTGAATTTAAAAAATGCAAATGAATATAAACGATTTTTACGTGATCAAAAAGATCCTACGCTTCCGCTTGATCCTCAAACGGCTTATGCCGCTGAATGGGAGAATTGGTATAAATTTCTTCATAAACCTGAACCGTTTAAACCTGAGTATATTGCGCCAGAGTTTTCAGCCTGGACCGTAAAAATTAATGAGTTTATGAAACATGCCAAGGGCGGGGGCTCAAAAATTTCCCACCTTTGTCGTTTTGTTAGGCTTTTTATTGAGCAGTACGATAAAAGTCTCTCACCAGAGGAGTTACTTACTAAAGATAAGGTGAATATAAAACCTTTCAGAAAGATTCTAGATGGTTTTGGTACGGAAAATTTGCGTCGAAACGTTATCCTTTCAGTAAATCAATTTTTAGATTATGTAATCAACAAAGATCTTACGATTGAAGACGAAGATACAGGTGAGATAGTGAGGGTTTTTGATGCTAGAAACCCATTCTCTCTTCTCCTGACGGATCAAAGTGTTATCTCCCCTCAAAGATCCGAAACAACTAAACCCTACCTTCAATATCACTTTGTAAAGAAAGCTCAAGAATGGATAATACCAAAATCTGCGAAAAATTTTAGAGATCTAAAGCATTTACAAAAATTTGATGCGGATTGGGTGAGAGTTAATCCTCAAGAAATAGATAAAGATAATCCAGACTGTGTGTATCGAAATATTGATGGTCAATATCTAATATGGGTGCCAACTGATTGGATTCATACTTTTGCTCTTACAAAGGTTCCGCTAAGAGGAAGGCAAATAGCTTACAACGACTCTGGCGAAGGTGACGAATTCATAGCAGATACTGATGATCATGGAAAAATAATTTGGCTGGAAAATGACGGGCAATTTGCAACCATGACGAAAAACCAGTCATTCATAAAGCGCTTTCCAGATAGCGCTATAGGAATGTTTGTTACCACTAATAAAACCAGCAATAATGGCGAAGGATATTCGATACCATGGATGCCCGAAGATCTAGCATATTGGTTAGTAAAACTTAGGAAGTGGCAGGAAATATATAATCCCATCACACAACCAACTAGTTGGTTAGAGTGTACCAGAACAAATCTTAATGAATTACAGCTAAAGGCAAAGGGCATAAACTGCTTTCTTTTTAGGGCTTATAAAGATATTGAACCTAAAAATGTATCATCAGCACTTACTCAAAGATTAGCTGCAGCGCTTTATCATATCCAACCTTCAAATTTAACCTTGGCTACTTTAAAAGGTAATGAATCAACTTTATCGCATTATTCTTCGAGGTTTACACCCCACTCAATGCGTGTAAGTTTAATCACGGCTTATGTTATGGAAATGGGGATGCCTATTGAAGTGGTTATGAAAGTAGTGGGTCACTCATCAGTAGTTATGTCAATTTACTACTGCAAAGTCTCGCATAATGATCTAAAGCAAAAATTAGAAGAAGGCGAAAAGCTTGCCCTAAAGTCCCAAGCGAATGCGACTCAAAAAATTATCGAACAAAACAAAATCGAAGAAATTAAAAACCGTCTTATTGCGAATAATAAAGATTTATTAAAATCTCTGACAAATGATGTGCCTGCTGGAAATTATGTATTTAGAGATTATGGTATTTGTCCTTTTGCGGCATCAAAATGTGATGATGGCGGAGAAGTAATTGGTTCCACTCAAGTTTATGCGCCGACTCCCTCGGGTTATCTGGGGACACAAAATTGTTTAAGGTGTCGTCATTTTATTACCGGTCCAGCTTTTCTTGGAGGAATATTATCTGTAACAAATGAAATATTACTTCAGTCTAACACCCAATCTTCTAAATGCTCTTCATTTCAAACTGAAATTGAAAGCATTCGAATTAAACTGAATAAGCTAGAAAAAGAAGAATACTTGGCAAATTTAAAAAAAGAAAAATATGACGCATCTCAAAGGGAAGAACTCGAAATTCAAGAGCGAAGACTTGAATCAGATTATGAAAGCGCGGCCAAAAAATTAGATATGCTTTTATGTGATTTACAGGCAAGTTATAGCCATATACAGCGTTGTCAATCCCTGCTAAATAATGAAATATATCATGATGAAGAACAGAGTTTTTCATTAATAACGATGCCAAATTCAGAAATAAAGATTGAGTTGGAAGAGGTAAGTTATTTTCAGCAACTTCAAGAAGTATGTGAAAACGCGACAATTTACCATTCTGCCAGCGCTGAAAATGCAATTTTACCAAGAACACAAATTCTTGATCGTATGGCATTGTTTAATGATTTGGCACCAAGCCTCTTTCTAATGAGTGAAGATCAACAACTTAAAGCTGGAAATGAGTTATTTAAGTTATTAAAAAGTCGATTGAAAACTTGGAATCGAATTGAACAGGTGGTCAACTGTGAGGTGAAACTTGAAAATCTTTTGGGTTCGGAGCAAATTTCAAATTTTGAAATTCAGCTAATAACAAGTTCTAACTAAAAGTTACCTGGGAATTAATACATGAGTCCTGAGCTATTGTTAATTAAATTAAAAGAGAAAGCCTCACCAAAGGTTTGTGAAACACTTGATTCAATATATCAGGTTTGCATAGAGCAGCAGGAGCGAGGTATTGATGATTACTCAATCGCCGCTATTGAAAGACTAGGCTACAAAAGAGGTGTCCCTAAAGCACAAAGCATTCGTAATAAATCTGGCGAAAAATACAGAGCGCTAATTAAATGCTTCTCTGAGCAAAATCCTGTAAAGGACGTAGCTAAACTCTCAAGAAGGGAAGAGGACTGGATTGAGGAGATTTCGAATCCCAAGCATAAATTATTGGTAAAAATCCAGGCTTCTGAGCTTCGTGCTGCAAAAAAACAATTAAGCGAAATATTGCCACCCAACTTAAGGATTGATGTTTATGATCATAAACATGCACTAACTGAGACTGAATATAAACTCAGCGATCAAGAGCGAAGAGCTTTGGAATATTTGTTGTCCTCTTCTTTTCAAAAAAAATGGAACCTCACTGCAAATGAATACGGAGAATTAATTGATTCAAATAACAGCCCTGTTTTTAAGGTGGCGACACTAGATGCCATAAAAAAAGCCCTAGAATTTCTCTGATATGAAAAAAAATACATAACAAGAGAAGGTTGTCTAAAGTTGCAGCAAGAACTTGATAATCTATGGCGGAAAGAGCGACCAGAAGTAACTAGGATTGTTACTTGGGCTGCGAGCCTTGGGGATCGCTCTGAGAACGCAGACTATCAATATAACAAGCGTAGACTGAGAGAAATTGATCGAAGAGTTCGCTTTTTAAGGAAAATATTAGAAGAAGTTATGATCGTTGACTATCACCCAGACCAAGAAGGCAAAGTTTTTTTTGGTGCCTGGGTAGAGCTGGTAGATGATGAAGACAATATACTAAAATTTAGAATAGTTGGACCGGAGGAAATATACGGTAGAAAAGATTACATATCTACCGATTCGCCTATGGCACATGCTTGTATAAAAAAGCAAATCGATGATGAGGTGGTTTTGGACCTTCCTAGTGGGAAAAAAAACTGGTACATTACAAATATTTACTATTCCAAATGAAGATTAGGGAATTTGGGTCTCGATGTGGATGTGGTCACACAGGTCGACACCATTTAACTTTCGCGAAACATCCTGGCTCGCGATTACATTGCATTTTTCATTATTGGCTACATGATTTATAGTTAGCCAACTTCAGTATACCCATTTTGGCTGCAAAGGATTGACCAATGCTCGCTGTATCGGTTCCATCCCTCATCGCCGATCCTAAAAAATCCGCATTTAGGCCGCAATACCATAAAACAATTGCCAAAGTGTTTGGACTGGTTTGTCAAAAAGCGTTGAATATACGCTTGCTGGGGGGACTTATCGCCACCGGCGAGCAACAGTACAAACAAACCGCTGCCGACCGCCCAAGTTCCCGTTCTGGGCACGCTCGAGGCGCCGGGCGATCGCCACTTTAGCGCGTAAACCGCGCAATGCAGAACGCCATTTGGCGAAACTTTCCGTTTGCTCGACAATGTAGTTCATGAGTGTGTTGTATATCTAAGTCGATACAAGTCAAGGTAACAGGCAGGATTTTGCAGGTCAGGCATGCTGTTGTTTTAACCCGACGCCTACATTTATCGAAATGTCGGGCGACGAAAAAGATGTCGCCCGACCTACAGAGCTAATACCGTGGGGTAATGCGAAGGTCCGGAAAAGGGAGCGGTGCTGATTTTGTCAGCGTTACAGAGCGATCTTTCTGAAAATTCATAGCCATATCCACGAGCGCTTTTAAGGTTTCGTTAGCTAATTGCTTTTCTTCGGGACTCATTTTGTAAGGCTTCTGGGTTGCATTTTTATCCAGAAATGTTTGCCATGCGTCGGCTTGGTCGGCATCTAGATCATCCAGCTTGAATTCGAGCTGGGCTAGGAGGTTACGCAAACGAATCTTACGGTGATTGTCCCAGCCGCCACCACTAATAAAGCGATTTATCAATTGTTCCGCCGCATTCTCGCCAGCATTGCCGAGGGCTTCGATCGTTTTTGTCGGCATATTCAGGTTTACCCCGCCTTCTTCCTGCAATTGGCTGATCTGTACTATCCGATCGCGATAACCGGGATAGGAAAACTGAATTTCATCCCGCCAGTTTTGCATAGTTTCTATGATCGACGACAGGAACTCGAATAGTCCATCGAGTCCACTCCCCGTAGGCGGTTTCCAATATCTTTCCACGCCTTTGTCGTTTCCGTCTGCCAAAGAAACTCTCCACTTTTCGAACCCAGGTTCAGGCGAAGGCTTGAGATTGCCTTCATCTGCATCTGGACGTTTATCGGTTAGGTTGATGGCAAAAGTCGGGTGTTGCGGCAGAAATGAGTCGAAAAAATGCAGAGGCATGTTGCTGGAAATGCCACCATCGGAAAACCAAACTTTAGAGACAGGCATAGGCTTTTTTTCCTCATTATGTTTATTGTAATCCCTCACTTCTTTGACTGATTTAAGCGTCTGATCGATTGCGTACAAAGGTACTGCCGATAAAAGTATCGGAAAAGACAAGCTCATGCGAACTGCAACGACAATCGGCCATTTATCTGCGTCTGGCAAAGGATAAAAAGTGCGGTTAGAGTTTTTCGGATCATATACTCTTTTGCTAGCACCGTTGATTTTTAATTGATCAATCACATTCTGCGGAAATAACCGCTCCCATTCGACCGGATCGAAGAAATATTTCGTACTTTTCAGCATGAATGGAATTCGATACGGCATTTTCCGGCTGACTGCAGAAGTCATCACTTCGAAGTTAATCGTTCGGTCTTTTTCTACCGGAATTTCGCTTTCTTGGTTCCGTGACCCTCTCCATAGATCGCCAAAAGTCAGCGGTCTATCGGTTTCATTAAGTCCTGCCAATTCATTAAAATAACCAGTCATCCAATTCGTTAACGCCTTCGGGTCAGCCCTTTCATCTGCATTCAAGCCGCTACAAAAACCGAAGCCATTTTCTGCCAAGCCGTTTACCAAGGAGCGGGTAAAATAGAAAAGGGTAGCAACCAGAATAACAAAACTGACTAATAGCGTTACCAGCGTTAAGCTGCTTACTTTTAGAATGGACACGAGGAATGACGGAGCAAGGGGGCTGAAAAGCCATGCGGCGACAGCGGTCCAGACGATGCCGAGCAGAAACCAGATGCCTACTGTACGGAGCAAATCTTGATTGTCCTCAATTTTTCCTCTGAACCAAAAGCGGATAATCAATGTATCGACAGCCCAGCCCGCCAGTATAGCTAAGGCGCCGCAAAGTGCGACAAAAGAATGGCCCGTTAGCCCCAAAAATATCGACCACAGCAAAAGCGTACCTATCGCTAATCCAATCAAGGAGGGCAATGGGAAATAGCGAACCATTTGAAAAGCAATTTCCAAAACGACTAGCATCTTTAGCTTAACATGTAGGGTATTGAGCAAAACCTCGAAATGAGGCTTTAAAGTCGGGGACGGTTGGAATAGGCTCAACAATCGCGGCCACTCGCTTCCTTTCGGAATCTCTCCAAGAAAAACGGGTAATTCTTTTAATTTATCAAAGCCTAAGTTTGGATTATTTTGCTGGGTGTACCGACTGAACTCCGCTGCCGCCGCCCCGGCTGCTGCAATCGCACCGGCCGAGGTGCCGCCTATATTTTTTAGCCGATATTTCTCGGCTAGCTTGCCGATGAGCTTCGGGTAAATGACGCCACTGGTGATTCCGCCTTTCATGATTAAATCGCAAAAAAGATTTTTGTTTGAATTCTCCATCACATAGTAAAGCGCGTTTGAATTCCGGACAAATAGCGTTTGAATTCCGGATGAACAATAATTGCATGAACACCCTGAATTCAGGACGGGGAATAATCACTACCAGTTACGTATAATCAACTCATTTGCAGCTTTATTCCGCTTGCCACCTCCTACCGTATAATTGATACCCACACTTTCCATTTCCATCCCATCAAAAGCCTTGCGCATCTCAGGGATATCATTAACCGAAATAATCATTTTGCCTTTGATTGATTTAGCCAACTCAGCCATCTTGGTATATTGATCAAGTTCAAAAGTAACGCCATAGCCCTCAGTACCCCAATATGGCGGGTCCAAATAAAACAAAGTATGGGGTCGATCATAGCGATTAATACACGCATCCCAAGCCAAATGCTCAATATACGCCCGAGATAACCGCAAATGCGCTGCAGAAAGCTCTTCCTCAATCCGCAGTAGATTGAGTCGAGGAGCGCTGGTAGTAGCTATTCCAAAAGTCTGATTGGCAACCTTGCCGCCGAATGCCATCTTTTGTAAATAATAGAATCGGGCAGCGCGCTGAATATCGGTCAACGTCTCATCAGGAGTCATCTTAAGCCAACTATAAATCTGCCGACTAACCAACGCCCATTTAAACTGCCTGATGAACCCCTCAAGATGATGCTTAACCACGCGATATAGATTAACCAATTCTCCATTAATATCATTTAGCACTTCAACGTCGCATTGCTCCTTAAGAAAGAAAAGAGCCGCACCTCCTGCAAACGGTTCAACATAACACTCATGAGTTGGAAAAATTGGCAGGATACGTTTTGCCAAACGTCTTTTACCGCCTATCCAGGGGATGATTGGATTTGTCATATAAAACCTCGTTTTCTGATGCTCTGGGCATACTGATTAGAGGCTCAACGGCCTTCAGTTGGTTAATTACCCCACACCGAGGGCACTTGATCGACAAGCGTATAAACTCAGCTTCTGCCAGCTTCTTCCGGCAGTTCCCGCAACGAATTGTTTCCATTAACTGTACTCGCGTGATAGCCTAGCGCCGCTGTGTGCACAGCACGGTGTCTAGGCCAGACGCAGGGTCCATCTGCTGAAGGTGGCTGCAAGGAGTGCTCTATCACCCTTTGCGGTCGCACCGTCTAATAACGTTTATTCACCGAACGATTGCGGCCAGCCACCGGAGAAGTCATAGGAGGCAGGATCAGCGCTGGATTCCATTATGACTTTATGCGATTCGGCAACTGTAAACAGTTGTGCGTCAAGATCACCAACAGCAGCCACGATATCGAAGGCAAGCTGTGCAGTCACATTGACGAATAAACCGCCCATCGTTTTCCACTGAACCGACTGACCGAGAATTTTGATGGGATCTGTCATCGCCCCCCCCTCCGCTAACAAGTCACGTGCCTTGTCTTTTAGACCAAGATACTGAATACGACTATCGGCATCGCTGTGATACCATTTTGACCCACAATTAAGACCTGCAGACTTACGACGATCACGCTCGACGTTGATGGCCTTCATGACAGTTTTCCTGCATGATTTATCAGGATTATGTGCCTCATATACCGCCAATACTGCCGCTTGTTGCGCTGCGGTTATATCGACCCCGAAAGCAATAGCACCATCACCACCCCAGCCGATAGACAGACCTGCTAACCCAGCCGCAGTCAATTCGTCACCAAATGTAATGCCTATTTTTTTCATACCATTATCCATTAAGCTTGATTTGCAGGGTTGTCTGGTCATCGGTGAGCGCGCCACCGTTGAATGTATGCGTTATCGCGGCATTTGAGACTCGCGCCACCACAGTGATGTAGTGGTACCCCTCAGCAAGCGTCCGCGTATCAGCAATCGAAATAGGACACGTATTGTTGTCAGCCGTCCACCATCGTGCTACAGCATTAGATAGCACAGAAACCCCGTCATAACCGATTGCCGCAAAGCTAAAATAATTCGCCGGAGCGTCAATATATGCAGAGCCAGATAGGCTTGCAGTGACAGCATCAGTGCTCCAGGTTAAAAATTCATTACGTATCTCTGTATTAAGCTCCACAAACGTAGCGCTGGCCGTTGATCTATTTGTTGAAAACTTACTTGATCCTCCTATATGCTGGCGATTAAACCAACTGATCACAAATCGCTGTGCTGCCGTGTCCGCAAAGGCGGGGCCAGTAATTGTCTTGATCATGCCCACCAGCGATCTAGTCACGTCTCCAGCTTTAATTTCAACGCCGGTTGTTGCATCAACGCTATGCCCAGTTGTACTAAGCTCTAATGCTATTGCACCAGAGTTAATATATGCATAAACGTAATAAAGTGTTAATGGGATTAATCCGGCTGAAGCTATGGTTACCCCAGCAGAAGGAATAACCTTCACTGCACCATTGATCATAAGCTTGTTGCCATTGAATGGCGACAGCTTAAGGTTCGAACCAGAAAGCGCAAGACGGCATTGCCCATGCGTAGCCGATAGCTCCAGCAATGCAAACTTCGCCAGCAGCCCCTGCTTAAGCTGTGAGTCATCCGCCTTATTTAAGACCAGCCCGGCCCACTCAATGAATCCAGCCAACTCCTCCTGAAACGTATTCAGGATTGCTTCCGTCACCTCGGTCGGTGGACGATTCGTCGCAGGATCTTCCGCCACAAACCTATTGCCAACATGGCCAGCGCCATCAATTCTGTGCATAATTCACCTCACCACCTATACCTGTAATATCCTCAAACCACAAAAAAACATGAGCCTGTTTAAAATCCATCAACGCCTCCCACAATAACAGTGGATCAACCACGGACCTGTAATAACGTACCCTCAACACATAGCGACTACGAGTGCCCCATAATCTTTCACCAACATGACTGCCGACACGAAACGGTCCAACCAAATGATCAACCTGTACCAGATCGACCGGAAACGTCAGGTCAGGAGCCGCCTGGCTCCACAACCGCTGCCCAACCGTACTCCCAACGACAAAGGCTCGACGCGGCATTGTTTCAGTCACGCCAGAAATCGCTTCATTTGCCACACGACGGTACTGACTGATATGCCAGCTGCTATTCTTTGGCCGATGCAGCTCAATAGCCGTATCCAGCACTTTTTGAGTTTCGGCTTCCACTCTCGCCAGTTCCTGGGCGGTGTCCAGGAACAGTGCATCGCCAAATCCGCCTTCAGGCCAATCCCACGCAGCACCTTGAGGGAGCAATCCTTTAATGCCATCGGCGAATTGTCTTGGGCTATGGACTACAATCTCCATCTCACACCCACACGACTGGATTCAACACCAGCACTTCACCTGCCGCCACTGCGGTATCGACAAGCGGAGACAAGCGGGTATATTGGCTGGTGACGGTAGCAATGGCGGCGTCGATTTCCGCCATGGCCAGTACCGACTCTTCGCTGGACTCGGCCAGCACAAGCGAGTTAAGTACGGCGGTAATCGCTGTTCGGTTCGCAGCGGTGTCAAAGCCAGCCAGCAGATGAATGGATATGCTCACCGGCAGCACAATCGGCGCAACTACTCGCCAATCGGCGGTCGCTGGAGCAATATCCAAAAAGTAAGCAGACACCGCATCAAGTACAGCCAACGTTGGCAGACGATCGATCAAGCTGTTACAAATCGGCCGAACAATCACCGTGCCCAAGCCCAAAGCGTGCATTTGAACCAACGCACCACTGACAGATGGATGTGCGCTTTTTGCCCACCAACGATAATCATCAGGCTTTCCGGATCGAGCGCCGCGAGTCGTCACCGTCCGCCATTCATCAGCAACACGTATCCGCCAAGCGTCCACCAACTCATCTTCGGCACCGCCAGTAATACCAGTGACATCTATAGTCAACGTACTGGCACAGCCCGGCACAGGATCAATCAGCGTCAAGGCCTGGCCAGCGCTCAAATTGCCGCCGCTGCCCGTAGTGGTACAACGAATAGACACAGGGGTTGCGCCTAAACCAAGTACCACGGCAGCCAATACCGCGTAATCCAACCCATTCGGACCGCGTAATAAAGTCCCTGCCAGCAGCGGAGTTCCTGCCGTGCCGGTAGCCAGGGCATTGCCGATAGCGGCTGTCGCCAATAACCGATCAACGCCATACAGCGCCGCCCAGTCATATAACCGCTCCAGTTCACAGGTCAACGGCGAGCACTGTGCATCAATCCACTCCAAAAAACCATGCTGACTATGACAAGCCCGCGACCACGCCGCCGACAATGGCCCCCGCAAAACAGCAGGAATACCGGCCAGATCGGTTTCGATACGGGATTTCAACTCAGCATAGGAAGGACGGAGATACGTAGTCACAACGGTGTACTCAAAATAAACTTACGGCCATTATGCAGACCGGTGATTTCTAAAAAAACGCTGGAAACATTTCCAGTAGGCACAACCCGCTCTGTGACACTCACCTCCGCCAACGCTGGGGAGTGACTCATTAACGCCGACTGCACCATTGCCAATGCTTCACGCCTGGCGGAACTACCTAAGGGTTGCCGACGTACATACCACAAACCGCTACCGGCCTGCGGATCAGCCCACCAGCCGCGCCGCGCAAAGCGATCAGGCTCGCGATCAACCGGCGCTTCAGCATCAGTAAATAGCGCTGCATACACCAATGTCGCTACCGCCGCATCAGCATCATTGAGAGCCGGGTCATCGAACACCAAGTCAAACACACCGTTATCAATCTGTACCAGCTTTAGCATCAATTAACCTCACTGGTCGGCGTACCGGGTGCAGTGCTGGTATGCGTATGAGTATCGCTGACATCCTTGCCCCTAACTTTCAACCCGCCGAGTATCTCGACATTGCCGCCAATCTTCATGTCATGGGTCGTCTCAAACAGCGGCGTATCGGCAATCACCTTAGTTGCGGCCTTTACTTCGATAATGCCGCCACGCTTGATATGCACATAATTATTTTCATCGTCATGCAAAGCCACCTCGCCTTCCTCCAGCTCCATCTGATAGCGCTTATCGCCGATCACCAGCGCCACACCATAAGACCGATCTCCGGCCGGAAAGTGTAAATAAACCTGGCAGCCCGGTTTTGGCCGATAACTAAGCCCGTACTGTTCCACCCGCCTAATGTTTTTTAGCGTCTCTCCATCCAACACCCGCACCTGAACGAAATCAGCCCCGATCAGCGTACCAACCCCCTGGGCAACCATTAGCCGCAAGCGATTCCAAACATCACTCATCTCTTACTTCTTTTCGCAGTCGAGCCATGCTTTCCGCCTTTTTTTTCTTCACCCAGGAATGCTTCGCGATGCATCACCTGCAGTTGAGTAATACTGCCGCCTTTATCATCCAGCGTAAAAGCCCGCTCGCCGATCAAGTAAACCCCATCAATGCCCTCAGCAGGGATAATCACCCGCACTTGTGTATTGATAGCCCACAGGCCGCCTGCATGCGTCCAGCCCACCACCTCCAAATCGAGACGGTGCGCCCTGGCCAAGCGTCGATTGCGCTCCATTAGGGCGCGACGGTCACAGCCACCCAACCCTTGCCCGTGACGATCACCGACGATGTGCATCGGACGAAAATAACCGATACCATCGTCTTTTGCCGCACCTTTTAGCGCCGCATCGTTTTCGTAGTCATAGCCCTTTACCCAGTAATCAGAAAACCGCAACTTAAATTCGTCGACCACGTCATAGCGCTTGATATGCGAACCATATATTAAAGTGGCGACCGGCGCGGCAGCGGTAGGGCTAGTCAGGATCAGTCCGCCGTTAGGTAACGGGTGTAACATCAGATTAGATGCGCGCACCGCATTGATCAGTGCATTGGCCGGAGACTCGCACTGCATCGCAAAATCAGGCACAACAGCCGTTTCGGCAGCAATCGTTACAGGCACTTTAAATACGCTACAAAGCTGCTTTACAATCTCGCCCAGCTTTAAACCGGATAACGCCTTGGAGTACTGGCAATCGACCAGCTCTCGGGCCAAAGACCGAGCATCAATGCTGATACTATGGCTCTCCGCATCCACAGAACGGCGGATCACATCAGGACGAATAGTGGATACCAGAATGCCGTCGATCAATACTTCAGCAACCGTATTTGCGGACAACCCTAACGAGTCGCCGGTTCCAGGCCGGGTAACCGATAAACGCACCGATGCACACAGATCATCGACAGACTCGCTGACCGAGACTTTTTGCCAATGTCCATAGCGCACACCATCAAAACGAATCTCAACCATAAACGCGTCCTCGAACAAACAGCGGATGACGCACATTGTTCTGCGCCATAAATGTTGCCTCATCTACACCCAACCGATGGGCCAGCACCGTAGCGGGCAGAAACGACACCACGTCACGCACCGATTGCGGCTTCAAATCTTGAGCCATTAGCGCCTCAATCAACGCAGTACGGGCCGACACTGCGGCCTGAAAAACCGGATCAGGCAAACCAGGTAACAGCACATCAAATGCAGATATCACACTTGCCAACGCAGCCTCGCGATCTGCCTCCGATCGATAATCAGCTAATGCCACTTGCGCGGCGGCTACCAGGAACAGCCGACAGCGCAAATCCCTTTCCCTCAGTAAATTGCGTCGAACCACACCGTCACCAGCGGCAACGCCGCTCAATTTAGCAATACTTGTTTGCTGCGCCTGTGCTGCAAGGCATGACACCAGTCGAACCCGAGCCGTATCCGAAAATGCCGCTTGCTGAGCGACCGCACCGGTGCCGATGGTTGCAAAGCGCGTAACCGAGTCTTGAGCAACATCGGAAAAATTCGCCGCATCGGAACCAAGACCCAAGGCATCAGTCAAGCCTCTCAGAGCATTAGCATATTCGCCAGGCAATCCGGCCAATGTTGCCAATTCACCCTTTATACTGGCAACCAGGCCCATGATCTGCTGCGCCCATGTCAGCGGCAGCGTAGCCAGCGATATAACCTGTCGCACAACCTCCAACCCTCCCTGTACAGCGGCTACAAATGCAGTTAAGCCGTCGGCACTCATCGGCTCCATGTCAAAATCGTCCTGCGCGGCATCGGCCAACTTATGAGTACGATCAATCGCGATATCGACCTTATCCGGTTCAGCGCTGTATGGCTGCTCACCACCCGGAACAAAGGCGATTGTTAGTGAGCAGTAGCCGTTTTTGTCGCTGCTTTCTTGTCTTGACCATTGATGCGCTCGCACCCAGAGCAATCCCAACCAGGGATGAGTCAACCAACGCGCACCCGGCCGGTTGAGCTTGGCCATCAGCCCGTTGCACTCCAGATCGTAGCTGGCCCCGATGAAATAAGCGTTAATCTGAAATTCGCGAGACTTGCCACCCATGTCTTCGACCTCCGGTTCTTCGGCACCCGGAAACTCGTGCACAACTAAACGACGACCACCTTTAGCATCATGGCTGTCAGTTAAAAACTCAAAGCCGTCAAAATCCGCTTTAGCCCAGCGGTCACGATAGGTTTGCTGATCGGCCACTAAGGAGCTCCATTCCAGACATTACCGGTATTGCCTGAAGTAATCTGCATATTTAAGCCATTCGATTGGGTGGTTTGTTGCTGCAGCACTAAACCGGGTGCTAAGCCCACTGTCAGGTTAGCGCTGGCTTCAACAGGTTTTTGCTCGGATTTTTTTAACAAGTCACTAATACCTTCCCAAGCCACGCCGCCAGCGCCGCCGAGCAGCGCACCGACACCCGTCCCCAGGCCCGGAATAATACTGCCGACGGTTGCCCCAAGTGCCGCCCCGTTAATTGCACCCGAACCGTATCGGCTGATCGCCGATCCTTCGCCTGCTGTTTTTTCCAAGGCATTATCAGTAGCCAATGCAGCCAAGCCAATCAAGCCGCCTTTCCCGGCCATCTTAGCGGCCTGGCTGTTTGCTGCTTTTTGCGCATACCCAGCAATGCCGCCAGCCTTGCCGCCACCCAACGTCAATGCCGACAAACCTGCAGCGGCAGACAACGCCGCCAAGGGTGCTAAAGTGGCAACCACGCCGGTGCTTAACAACGGATGCTTTTGCGACAGATCAACAAACGCGTCAGCAACGCGACCGATCGCCGGAGTGAGGTTATCCATCGCCGTCTTTTGCTCCTTATCGACGGTTTGGCCAGCATTGACCAATTTTGCAGAAGTGCCTTGTGCCTTGGTTTGCCAGTTCAGATCGTTAGCACCGTATTCCGTGCGGTTTTGCTCGACAGCTGCACCCACCCGATCAACGACATCCTTATTGCGCATACCGAATAACGCGCCCCTGGCCTGCATATCCTGAAAATACTGTCCGATGACTCCACCCTCGGACAGTTGTGAAATCGACTCAATCAGCGCCGTCTGCTCCGGTTTACTTTTCGAAGCTTTCAGCTTTTTCATTGCCTCTTTCAGCAGCGGGCTTTTTTCGGATTCACGATCAATCAGGTTTAACCAGGCATCCACAGCATCGACGCCTTTCATGCGCTGCTTAACCAAAAACTCCGCCAGATCACCCCGGCCCGCCTTTTCAAAATCCTTGCCGGTATCTTTTGAGGACACCTTGGCCAGCAGATTTTTGACGTTATTACCGGCCTCATCTGTGGTGCCGCTAGTCAAAACCGATGCCTGGTTCATGGTGAGGATTTTCTTCAGCCCGTCTAACCCAGTCATACCTGCTGATTTACCGATAGCTAGTTGTCCCGGCAAATGCTTGGCCAGATCTTTAATTTCAAAACCCCCTGCTTGGCCGGAGGCGGTAACCATGTTCAGCGCTGTTTTCAGCTCGCTGTCGGTTTTGACAACACCCTGACCCACTAATGCGCTGGACAGATTGGCAATATCAATCGGATTGGCACCACTGCCGGATGCGGTACGCATCACCGTCGGTAAAAAATCCTTTGAGCGCTGAATTCCCAGCGTGCCCTTGCCTAGCATGGCGTCCAATGCATCAGCAGCCTGTTCGCGAGTACCGCCCCCTCCTTGCTTAAGGTCAACCGACTTGTTAATCACCGCTTCCAAATCTTTGCTACCGGCAACCCGCCCGACCGCATCGCGCTCAGGAAACGCGGTATTTGCCATGCCTAACATCTTGTCATCAAATGCGATGGCTTTTTCAGCCGGGCTTTTCAGCGTATAGGCGGCAGCCGCTAACCCCGCACCCGCCGCTACACCGCCATTAATCCGACTCTGGATTTTTTCGTATTGCTCCGCAGCTTGGCTGGCTTTTTTCTGCGCATCGGTCAGCTTGCCCATCTCATTAGTGAGACGGGTTATTTTTGCTTGGGTTTTTTCGGCGGCTTTGGCCAGTGCGGCCTGGCTCATTGTGCCGGAGGATTCAAGGCGTCTGTAGGCGGCCTCGGTTTGCTGAATTTCTCGCCTCACGGCACGCTCAGAGCGCACACCCAGCTGCTCGCGAGCATGAGACAGTCTGTCGTAACTGCTCCGCTGTTGGCTGTTGGATTGATTAACAGCGGATTCGGTTTGCTGAGCAGCACGTTGCACCGCACGTTCTGCGCGTTGAGCTAATAATTCACGGGCACGCGACAAGCGCTCGTGACTGCCGCGCTGCTGGCTGTTGGATTGATTAACTACAGAATCGGTTTGTTGAGTAGCATGCTGTGCCGCATGTTCTGCGCGTTGCGCCAACGGCTCACGGGCGCGCGACAAGCGTTCGTGGCTATCCCGCTGCCGGTTGTTGGCTTGATTGACGGTGGATTCGGTTTGCCGTGCAGCTCTTTCAAGTCGTTGTAGATAGCGACTGATGCCGCTGCTCGTGTCTTTATCAACAAACTTTAATCTGACTTCAACGTCGGCGACGGCAGAGGACATAAAAAACTCCGGTTACAGGATGTAACAGGAGTTTAAAGGAGGGCGTGATTGGCGGGCAGACTGGAAATGTTTCCAGCTAGTGAGTGGTCGGCTTAATTAAACTCTCGACCACTCATCAAAGCGGACATTTTTGCCCATAAAAAAAGCTCTACCAGCGGCAGCGCCTTTACCACCGGCAGCGACTGGTGCATCACATGCGTCACCAGACAGACTGCCACTCTTATTCTGATGACTTTTTTTCGGCGGCATCCTCGCTGTCGGCATTTTCGTCGTCTTCCACAGAACTGTCTGCAGCTAATAGAGCATCAGCCATGCGTTCGGCGGCGAGGTAATCGGGACCATGCAATTGTTCAATCAGTGACTCATCGGTACCGGTCAGGCTGGCAATCAGCGCTATGCGTTGCGCCACGCCACCGGTTTTATCAAACGACAGATAGTCGCCCGCCGTGGTGTAGCCGCGGAACTTCAGTTTATCAACGGTTTTTTTGCCGAAGGTTAGAGAGTGTTTGAGAAGAAGATCAGGCATAGTTTGTCCTGCTTATAATTAAGATTAAAAGATTAGCTAATCTGTTCAGAAGAGTTAGCCATAATAGTCAGCTTGCTTTCACCATCACCTACGCCAACCGGCTCCGCGATAAACGCCTGACTCATCATATGCACATGGCCGTCAGCCAGACGGATGGTGATGTCCTCATCGCTGATTTCATTCAGGGCAGTCAGGTCAATTCCGCTTTGCAAATTGATATTGATCTCCAACTTGGCGGGAAAGCTGGCTTCTGTAAAACCGCCGTCTTCCGCCAGCCGTCCTGCTTTATGATCGCGTTTTTTGCCGCCCGGTGTGAATGTACCGGGCTTGTCGGCCAGAGGAAGCTTGCCGATAGACGGTACCGACACTGTTCTAATGTTAACTAATTTTGCCATGGTTAAACCTCCTTACGAAATTGACTGCGACCGGCCAGGATATAGAACGGCGACAGCAGCACCGGCGTGTCCAGATAATTGAAGCGGCTGGGGTTGAGCGGATCTTGTTCTACCACCAGATTAGCTTTGTAGTAGTCGTATTCCTGCACCCAGCCGAACTCCTGCATTAGTGTGTGCTTGTACAAACTCAACAAATACGCCCGTACCGAGTCCTCAGTCGTTATACGTAGGCCGGGGCGGAATCCCTCATTAGTCTTGGCTGCCGCCGTCCCGGTAAATTTTTTGACCGCGCCAATGCGTTGCTCGTAACGAATGCGCTCCATCACTTCGGCGGTATTGATGTCCAAATAAGCATCATCAGTGCTGCCATCTGGCCGGAACAGATACATCGAGATCAAGCGCTTGATGGTGCAAGTTCCATCCTTGGTGACCTGCATGATGCTCATGCCTTTAAATAGCAGGCTGTTGGCTTGCGTCCAATCGTGGTTGCTCATGCCAATCATGCCGGTCAACTGAATACCTTCTAACGACTCTACCGGATTGTTGTAAAGCTTGGGTGCCGCAGCCGCCGTTAGTATGGCCGCAGCCTCCCAAGTGGGTGTCGGATTGATTTCCAGACTCAAATTAGAGATGTGCTCGTAGTTCTTGGTCTCGCCAAAGGCCGCCGTCAGAGCGTAATCGCCACGGAATGCGGTGAAGGCGCGGAACCCGGCCTGCACGGGCGGCGAGTAACGGCGCTGGCTTTCCGCGTGCCATGCGGCCAGCGTAGCGGCATCAGTGATACCCAACGCAACATAGCGATACCAGCGACTGGAACCCATAATAGTTTCCAGATTGCCCGGCGCAGGGTCGCCGCTACCGCCTGACATAGCGCTAATCGTCAAGCCCAGGCCTGCCGGCATAGTCTCGCCATACAAGCTAAGCCGAATGTCTATGTTGTTGCCACAGGTGCCTTTATGTCGCGCGGTCAGTGTCACGTTACTAGCGACTGCCGCCGCAGTAACCGGAATATCGGTATCGGTAAAGGCGGCAGCAATAGCCGTGGCGATTTGCGCGGTGGTTTGGCCGGTTACCACCGGCACACTAATTAATTTTCCAGCCACATACAGCGCCAACGTGCCGCTGCCGGTCGCAGCGGCCGTTACGGCAATAGTTCCGGTCGCTTGCACGCCTGCAGGCAAATCGGCATAGGGCAACATAAACAAATCCAGCACCGGGTCAACCGCCCGATAGCGCGCCGCCATTTGCGCCAGCATCGATCCGGCACCGGCCTTGGTTTTGGCGTCCTCAACGCCGGACAGGCGCACAATCTCGCCAGCCGGGGCTGTACCCGTGGCCAACTTTTGCCCGACCAGCAATACAATCGGCATGTCGCCGCCCAGTCCGGCTTGAGAGCCGTCTATCTCGATGTAGGCTCCGGGATAGCGCAAGGCCTGCGGTATTTCTTGAAACGAAATCATAATCTGTCTCCAGTATGGACCAGCCGGTCAAAGGCAGGCGGGTCGGGTAAATAATTGGTAATCAGTGCATCAAACTCGTAACGGTCGCGCCAGTAGATATCGCCGTCCGAATACTCCAGCACTTGGCCGCCGCCGAACTTGATCGGCTTTACTTCCGGCTCAAGCTCCCAGCCTAGCAGCAACGTTTTAACTGCCTGCCGGTACGCCAGCAGTATGTCGTCGGTTTCGCCAGGCTTATGGATTCTGACGTTTTCAATCGCCATCACCACATCAAATCCCAGCGTCAGGTCTTCCGCCCGCTCACCGGCGTGACTAACCTTGTCAACAGCACGCACCACCCAGCAGGCGGGTAACGGCAGCGCTTCCGGCCGTATCTGCGCAAACTCTGCCGCACCGGCCACCTGCCGGAACCACAAATGCGCAAACCCGGTAGGCTTGGGGGTCAGATGCAGAATCAACGGCGTCAGCGAGATCATTTCGACAAGCTCACTACACGCATTACCAGTCACCCCAAAAACGGGGCGGTCCGCCATAACGACGTGGCGAGCTTTCCAGCATCACCGCATCATCAGACAATACCGGATCGGTCGGTGCGGCCGGTATCAGGCTGATAACGCCGCGGCTATGCGATTTGAGCGTATCAATCACGCCTTCATAAGCCTTGCTGACGTCATCGGTCATACGCTCCGCACCTTGCAGATAATAGAGCGCCACAGTCGATGCCAACCTGGCCAACAGCGTGGTTTGTACTGTCGCCGGAATGCCATGGCTCAACAGTAGCTCATCGGCATCGGCCAACGCTGTGTCGATCGCATCAAGAGCCAGCGCCAGGGCGGCCCGTTCGTCAGCGGTGTAAACACTAATATCGCCTCCGGCAATTGCCGTGCGTAACGCATTATCCGGTGGCATTGCCTTATCGGCAGGCACCGCCAGTTGCGCCAAACGCCTGGCGTTGCTACGGGCCAGCAGATCGGCTCGGGTTGCGAAGGACACTACGGATTACCTTGCTCGGCTAGAACCAATACCCACACCGCATCACGGTCAGCGGCAGAGACCGACCAGCCGGTGATCTCGCTCAAAGCGTCGGCCTTGGGACTGCCAGACACTGTCCATACGTCGGTATTGGCGGGATCAAGCTGGCCGATGGCCGCCTTAATGGCATCATGGCGCGCGACCCCATCGAGCGGTGCAGTGTTGGCGTTCTCTGCCGCAGATTTGTCACCATCAACCCCTGTGACATTGCCACCGTCATTAATTACGGCTCCCTGTGGTAAATCTGCATTTGTATTGAGCGCATCGTGGTTATCAAGTGCATCGGATGCGTCCGTTACAGACGTATCCGATGCTTTGTCAGCCGGTGCGGTACGTTCAAACCCTTCCGGCTCCGTTTTGTTGAGACTCGCATGAGGGTCGGTATAAGTGACCTCCAGCATCTGCTCCTGTTCCAAACGCTCGGCGGTGGCTTTGTCCACCTCGATAGGCTCTTCCGGCCATTCGCGGCTAAACCCTATGCCGCAGCGGTAAAATTTCTGCGAGGCCTGCTTGGGCTGAATGCGCCCCCAAAGGTTCACTGTCGCCATGATTTAATTCTCTCGTTTTAGTTAATACACCCGTCATTGTTGGCGGGAATTAGTGACTACAGCGCCATCCAGGGACTAACAACCAGCTTAACCTTGTTGTAGTTGGTATTGCTGGCACCGGCGGCGTTTTGCTGGGCCTTGAGCAGCACTTCGGCCGCCGCCATGTTGTCGGGACCCACCACCAACGTGTCCGGCACAATGCCGAGCTTGCGGTTGCCGTCGCCCTTGAACTTCATCATCGAGGTAAAGGCGGCCGTAAAGTTGGCAGCATCCAGCACGGCTTTACTGCCGAATGCAAGCTGCCAGAATCCATAAACCGCGTCACCACGCCAGCGACCGCCATAGCTGAATATGTCATTTTCATATACGCCGTCGCTGTTGGCGGCGCTGTTTTTGATCTGTAATTCAGCAGCCACACGCTCTTGCAAATAAAACGGCTGCGGTGCGCGACCGGTACAGAGCAACACCCAAGGCTCAAGAATACCCGCCTGCATATTGCTGACAGTAGCGACAACGCCGGAACCGTCTTCATTTGGATATACAGGATGATCGGTATCGAAGAAAAACTGACCGTCATAGCAGATCGACGCAAACCCGGCAGGCACTGCACTAAACATCAAGTCGTTTTTCAGGTCGATCACAGACTGGCCGTAGCTTTCAATGACGTCGCCGTACATACCGTAGTTATCGTCTTCGAAGGCTTCGCGTGGGATATCCAGCGTGTTCTCGAACTTGCGATTTTCAACGGTATAGGCCTGTCTCTTCGCGGCCTTGTGGAGACGCGCACCTACCCACTCCCGAAAAGCCGGGAATTGTGACAGCCACGCATAAGTATTAGAGGCGCTACCGCTGGCGATTAACTTGCCAAGCTGCTTCCATTCTTCGGTTGTCACCGCCAAGCCCTTGTTGAATCGTGCTTTTAGGGTGGTGTTAAAGGCGGCTATTTCGCCGACCGTCAGTACTTTAGTTGTCATGGGCTACTCCTGATATGCGCACCAGTGCGCAGGTTTGTTATTTAGAATTTTGTGCGGCCAAGTAATCCTCTTCCGATACCCTCATCTTTTTCGCCATCGCCGCCTGCTCTGCTGTCAATGCCGCTACGGACTGCTTGCCATCCACTTGCTTGTTGAGCAGCGCTAACGGCGATGTCGCGTCAAGGTATTCGGTCAAGGCCGTCAAGCTTTGTTTTTCAGCCCAAGGCTTTTGTGCGGGCGTCAGTCGACCGTCTGTCAGCGCGGCCTTTAGTAACGCCTTATGATCTTCCGTCTCCTTAGCCAGCGCTGCCTCTGCCTTTTCCTGGTCGAATGCGTCAACTCTGGTTTTCAGGGTATCGCGCTCCGTGGTTAACGCTGCCACCTGAGTGCTTAGCCCGTCACGCTCGACGGTTAGCGACGCCACCTTGTTGCTCAGGCCGTCGCGTTCAACAGCCAGCGCGGCCAGCTGTTCTTTTTCAGTTGCCATATCGTTCTCCTTCGTGGGTTTAAGTAAATCAAAGCGCTTGGATAACGCCGCCATATCCAGTGAGTCCAAGCCATCTAAAGCGGGAGTATTGGTCAGCGCCACCGAGACAATCTCTATGACTTCGCCGGTGCGTTCGTAATAAAAAAATATTGCGCTGATGTAGCGATATTCTTTCGCCAGGATGTGAGTCTTGGCGGCGGCAGTCCAGTCAATACCAACCGCATACAGGCCTTTGCTTTCGCGCCACTCCATATCATGGAACCAGCCCGCCGCAATCACAGGCTGGCCATTCCACTCGGAACGCAGACTTTGGTGCTCGTAATCAATCAGGGTGTCGTTTTTGAGTTCAGCCATCCTGGCAATTACCTGTACGGCGATAGTCGCATCCAACATCCAGGCATCGCATTCGTGCGGACGACCATCGGTAGCCCGAAACGGGCCGGGCGGCAATAAGTGCGCTTCAGTAGAAACGCCATCGGCACCGACGGCAATCTCGAAGGACAGCACGGCAAGCTTAGTGATGAGTTTGTTTGGCATATCGACCTCTAAAAACGTGTTGAGGTCATTGTCGGGGAAACGAAGGAAACTGGCAGCACTGGAAATGTTTCCTGCTGAAGGAAGGGGCGAGCGAAATAGAAGCGATTTGAGCTGCTTTAGCGACGACTGTCGTTAAATGGCATGAGTAAAAATCTTTGAATGCGACAGCGGCCTTTCAAATGGCATGCTGAGCCATTAGCGGGGTTTGGATGAGGCGTTTTTGTAAAATGAGAGTAGATACGCAAAATATTGCGTATCTACTCACCGAATAAATCCAACTGCCCGCCGTTATCCTTGCCTCGGATATTGGTGATCTGGCGACTGGACAGATTGTATATCCGCGCCTGGAGGGCAATACTTTCCTTGCTGGCGTTGCTGATAATTGCTGCATTGCGATGCATGATCAACATTTTGTCGACCTTGGGTAGCGTGATCCGGTTGTTGCTGGACGCAATCTTCTTATTGGTGGACAGATGCGGCTGCAGCACATAGCGCAAGCGCTCCAGCTCATCCTCCTGCAGGCCCAGCGCTCTCGATTTTTTAAGCGGGATGTGAACGTTGACCCCGCCGTAATCGCGCAACCATTCCTGAGCTCTGGTAAAGCCCAGAGCTTTGATTACCAGCCGCGCTATCGGAGGCAACGTTTTTAACAGGGCGGGATCGACGTCGGGGAATTCCATTTTAACGGCTCAACATAGCTTTAAGGGCTTCGATAATCGCCTGACACTCCTGGTCTGTCAGGCTGTCCAAGTCAGTAACGTTATGTGCGGCTTGGCGGGCGCAAAAGGTCAATAATGCAGGGCGAGTGGCATTGTTTATCTTACCCGCATCACCTAGCCGCCCCCATAGTTTGACCATCAGCCCAATTTGAGCCGACACCCTTTTCGGAGCTGCCGTCTGCTTGCTGCCGCGAAAGACTTTCTGACGTGGCCAGCCGCGCTGCGCGTAATCGTCCAGTACTGCGCCCAGCTGAGCCAAATTAAGACTGCTGGCCGAGATGCGGCTATCAATGGCGATAGCGCCATGCCGTACCAGCAGCGCGCGATGGATGTCGTCGTTCCAGCCGGACAGGTTTTTCTCTGCCCAGCCTTTGGCGATGCCTACGAGTTGTCTGTAGTGCTTGATAATATCAGTCATTATTTTACCCAGTATTGATTTGTTGATTTTCGGGTTCCGGCTCTATGATTTCTTTCAGTGCAGCCCGGCTTTGTTCTCGTTCGCCTTTTGTTGCCCTCATTTCTTGGCTTTTAGTCAGCCGCGCTACGATTTCACGCAATTTGGCCTTATATTGCTCGCGCTCTTCGGGCGTTAAGGGAGGCCCAGGCAATGCCTTAGGCGGCGCGCGACTGCCCAGATGATCTATAAACAGCTTGGGCGACGGCCAGTACTCGCAACTGCGAAACAACGTTGTAAATGACCGTTGCACTCTGGCACGGTCCAGCTGCTCATCCCATTGGATACGACTACTGCTGATACCCTCCAACCAGACTTCCGCCGTACCGACGATGGCATCTTCCGGCGGTGTGCCTTGCAGGCGTAGCGCCAGCAGCTTTTGCAAGCCGGTGATAATTTCTACCTTCAACCAATCAGCCGCCATTTTTTAACGCCTCCAGCGCAGCAATTCCGGCCAGTGTCTTTGACTGCTTGCCTGTATTAACCATTGCCGTCGTCGGGTCGGTAACGATCTGGCCGGGCGTAGGCCGCCAATTGCTGATCACCTTATACAGCCACCCATGCCCTTTCAGCGGCGTTTTCAATCGCCCCTCATCACGAGCGATTGTGGCTTGGTCGATAGCCCATAACCATGCTTCCAACGGTGCTTCAAACATTTGTCCATCTCGACTGATACGCTTCGCCTGAATATCCGGCGCAATCTCAGCCAGCAGCGTGCTGACCCGCTTCATGCTCAAGTCCTGCGCCTTGGGTCGGAACAGCGCCAGGTAACGCACCAACGCCGAGCCCAGCGGCATAGACAATTTAAATAGGGTTTGTAGCGCCTCGCGGGCGCTTTCATGGGCGACCAGCGCATCCAGCGATGCAGTAGTGCCGCAGCAAGGGCAGCGCGTTTTCATCTGTAGCACTCTAACGCCGGGGCAACCAGCCACTGGTATAGCGTGATGAGCTGGGCTGCTACGGCGACGGCGGCAATAACGCGGGTAACCAGAAGCGCCCGGCCTTTTTCGTCCAGCTCGCGCACCTGCTGTTCGATCAGCCTGCCATGTATCAATAGCCGCTCGCCTAAGTCGACCATCTTCAATTGTTGTTTTGCTGTTAACATTTTATCCCCCTAGTGCTGTGTCTGGGATTGAGCGATTGCACCCAAGCCCACTGCTGTCATGCGTTGCGCAAGGTGCGTTACCAAACAATCACCCAGCTGTGTGGCGAGCGTAACGGTTTGGCCGTTCTTTATTTGCTCTGTGGTATGTATGGCGTGGGCATTAATCTTCACCCCTTCGCCGTTGTCTTCCAGTTCGATAATAAATTTACTCATAGTAGCCTCACGCTATGGATTTCAGGCACAGCGCCTGTTTGGCGACGGCATCAACCAGCGTCACGTTCAGTTCGCGGTCATTGCGGAATTGCTGTACAGAGGCAATCAAGCCCTCTACCAGCATGCGTGCGCTGCCTCGGCAATAAGCGTACAGGCGGGCTACCACCTCATCAGCCACCTCTTCGTCACCGAACGCTGTCTGCACCAATGCGGCAGCATCATCGGCGCTGATTTTTCGCACCGTTTCCGGCCAGAATCCGGCCCGGCTCCTGATCTGGTCAAACTGGCCGTGCTCAGGCTTGATCAGAGTCGTCAAATACTCGGTGCCGCACAAGCAGATGCCGACATTGGTCATGTCGCGCAATCGGCGCAGCGTGTGCAGTACATGCGGGGTTAGCGTCTCCGCCTCATCGACAATCAGCAAACTGTCAGTATTAGCCAGCACATCAATCACGGCGCGGAACTTGTCGTCTATGCTGCCCTTACTATCTACACCCGTGACCAGCCGTGCCAGTAACTTTACCAAGCTTTGCGTGGTCATGAACGGCGTCGCCTCAATCAGATAGGTGTTAGGCGTGGTGCGCTGATAATGCTTGGCGGCAAAGGTTTTACCGGTACCGACATAAGCCGACAACACTGCAAAATTACGGTAGCGCCTAGCCATCTGGAAACAGGTCATTGCCAGCCTGAACACGCTGGTTTCTACCGGGGCCAGCACATCCGACTCCGATTCTTCTGCGTGGCGCATGGCGTTGCTGATGCTGACCAACAGCGGACTGGGCGAGGTTGCATAGGTGCCTTTGATGATCTGGTTTAAGCTGCTCGGCGATACGCGCGCCAATCTCGCCAGGGCAGCTTGGGTATGTTTTTTGTCAGCTCCCAGCCACGCATTAACCTCGTCGATCAGCTGACTATCTTTGGCCGTATAATGCTCGGGGTACGACACGACATTTTTTAGTTGTCTCATGCTTCCTCCTCAGCCGATAAAAAATCAAATTCAAACCCAGCCGGAAAATCTACCGATGAGATAGACAGCGGAATAGCGACTTTCTCTTGATTGTCGTTGATGAAAAATGCTTCGATAAACCAGCAGGTTCTTACCGGCCGGAAGGCATCCAAGATCGTCTTAACACCGTCAGTAAACTCGGCATTGTGGAATTTTTCGGCTAACTGCTGAAGCTCCAATACCCGACCAGCCCTGAGATTGCCTTTCTGATCTTTTTTAAGCAGCTTAAAGATGGTTTGAACGAGTCTTGACGAGTCCTCATCCTTGGCCAGGGACTCGATAAACGCATTGACCTTATAAACGCCTTCAGAAACCGTATCGTCCCAGCCATCATTGACGCGATAGCCGATAGTGATGCTGTATTTATCTGTTGAGAAAGTATGGCTTTGCTGCGGGCTCTTCTTCTTTTTCTTATCTGCGCTATACACAGATTCTTTCATTTCCAATATGTTTTTAAAATATTCAAATGTTTGCTTTTTGGCTTCAACCAGCATTGCGGATACATCCATCAATCGCTTCACGGCAGGCGGCACAGTAGTACCGACCAAGTCTTTATACGCAGTACGGTCTTGCTCGGTCTTTTTGTGTTTGGCTTGTAATAAATCCTCCAGTTGTTGCACTGATAGTTGGCTTGGGGCAATCAAGGTTTCTGTAGACATGGTTTAATCCTTACTTAAATGTTAAAAGGTCAATCTCAATAGGTTCCGGCAAGACGCTGGAGGTCTCTGTATTTAGCATCGCATCTGCGCCGACAACAATCGCATCGACGTCGATCACCATACCGGCGCGGTCTTGTTGCTCTATCATTTTCTGTTCCAAGCGCTTAATGGCGTCACTGGCGCGGTTGAGACGCTTTTCTTCCATACGGTTGGGTGCAATGGCGTCAATCGCGTTGATCAAATGAGCGTCGCATATCCAGCGCCCATCCAGAGTGCGAATGATGGCCACACTGTCATCCATCAAGTCATACTCCAAGATCACCCTGGCACCATTAAACGCTTCTAAATCGGCGTTCTTGTAACTGCGCTTGCCGTGGGCGATGCTTGCCCGCTTCACCGTCAATTCAACCGCTTGGCGCTTGAGTTCTATCTCTGCCATATTCGCCGGTATCGGCACCAGCCCCTCCCATAGTGAGGCTTTGGTAACCCCTTTGTTTTCAGGGTGCGGACGGCTGGCGTAACGCTGCAACCAATCGTTAAACGCCTCGGTAAACTCGGCCTGAGTCGGCAATTGCAGTCTGCCAGCCTTAATTTCGCGCACGGTTTCCTGCAGTACCTCGGCCGCCATGTCATGACCGCAGTAAAACCGAGGCCGCCACAGCTTTAAAAAATCCCGCTTTATCTCGACAAACAAGCGCTCGATCCAGCCCTTGCCGTGCGGATTGCCGGGTAACGAATGGATGATCTCCTGCACCCCGGCGCGTTTGTAGAACCCGATCTGATCATCGCTCATCAGCTTGTTCTTGTAGCCCGAGCCGTTATCGACATAGATAAACAGCGGTACGTGGTTCCAACGGGCAAAGCATTCCGCCCACATGTTCTGCACCGCCACCGTGCCTTCGTGCTCATCGGCCCGCCAGCCCACTACCACGCGAGATCTCAGATCGATAGCCACAGTCAGCTCGGGACGCCATATTTTTCCGGTCACCGGGTGAGCCAGATACACGTCGGCCCGATAACCATCGGCTACGTATACATCGCCGGGCAAAGCGTTATCGGTGCAGCGGCGGATATATTGCTTCTTGGTCAGCCGATACAGGTTCTTACCGATTCGCGCCGGGCTATTACGGCCGAGCATGGCGGGGACGCTGGTTAAATACGCCCGAACCTGATCATAGGTGCAGGCAAATTTATCCACTTCCACCAGTCGCCTATAGACCACCGACATTTCTGGCTGCCCCGGCTGGTTGTAATACTCCAGAGCAGGGCCCCACCAAATCGGGATTTCACTCAGAACTCGGCCTTTGTGATTCTCCAGCAGCTCGACCCTGCCGCCGCCGACCGTTTTGATCTTGCGCCACTCGAAAATGGCATTACGCGCCGGGGCAAGCCGATCCGCTTTAGCGGCGCGTTTAAGGGCCGCTTGCAGGTATGGGTTAAGCGAACTCACTTCGGCTTTGGCCAATAAAAGCTCAATGGACTTGCTGGCGCTTAGGCCGGTTTTCTCCAGCTCAAGCACCGCTTCAACTATATCCAGCCTGGCTGTCGCTACCTCACGCTGGCTTTCGCTGGCCTCTCTCCACGGATCGCGCTGACGTAGCGCAATCACCTGCCCCGTAGTTCTGACGGCGGGCGTCGCTTGATCAACCCGCTGAACAAAGGCATTCTGTTTGCGCATGGTTTAACCCTCTTTTTTAGGGCGGCCTGGGCCTTTGGGCTGATTGTCCTGGCGCTTCTTCTCGCGCTCGGCCTTGGCCGCAAAGTGCTTGCGCTCAAGCAGCTGATATTCAAGCAGCCAGTCGGATGCCTCGGCATCAGTCAGGCGATGATCGGCAAGCACCGATTCCGGCAAGTCGCTCACCGGCGCGTAGTCCTTGATCTTGTTCAGTGTGTCCATGGCACGGGCAGTAACGACATGGGCCGTTACCCAGACTTGCTCCAGGCGCATCCGCCATTCCGGTGTTGACGCGTCTTCGTTTGCGGTCTCTTCAAACAAGGCCCAAAGGCTATTTAAAGCCAGTTCACTCTCGGCTTGAAACACCAAGCATTCCTCGCGGACAAAGTGGGTTTGCGGGCTGAACTGATACACCGGGTTGCGCTGCTTCATCTTGGCGATCACTGCATCTCGGTGCTCTATTTCCCCCTCCAGTCTCTTGTTGCGCTGCTCGGTGGAACGCAGGTGCTCGCGGAGTTGGCCGTAGGTCATCGTTTCGGCGACACCTAGCATGTCCTGGTCTTTTTCGGTGCCCCGATCAAAGACCTCTTGCGGCAGTCCAGCCAGCAGTAAAGCGGGCTTTTTGCCTAGCTTGAGCAGTTGACCGCGCTGTGATTGAGATAAGCGACTGAAGAATCTGGCTAGCTTGATTGCCTCGTAAACGCGCTCTCTTGCCAGACCAGACTGGGCAATCCAATCCTCAAAACCCACATGTGCGATGCGGCGCACATCATCAATTTCCCTCGACCCCACCGCGACGGAGCCCGTATTTTTTAGCGCTTCCTGCGCTGCCCAAAAGGCCATGCCCGCCCTGCAGCTATGTAGCACGCTACGGTTCAGCTCATCAATGCCCGACTGAAATAATTCATCGGCAGTCATGCCGAGAATGCCAAGCTCGGAGAGACAGACCGCCATTTGTGCGTTAGCGGCATCATCAGTTGCCAGCATCAGTGCCTCGCCAGCCAGCCCGTCGGCTACCGGTTGTAGGGCTCTGATTTTTATAACAGGAGCCTCATCTGCAGGCGCAATCGGCGCACTGCCAATGCCTAGATCTATTTCTTCTTTGATTTTTTTAGTCATGACGAACCTCCATACCCGCGATCTCCTCTCGCCCCTTGAGGCGAGGTTTGTAGGGTGAGATATAGGACGTGCCTTTAACTATGCGTTCGCGAATGCCCTCATAGCCAAGATCAGTAATCAGTGCATTGCCAATACCAGTGCCCAGATCGATGACTTGATTAGTTGTGTTTTGTTTGTCGATCATTCTCCTTCCTCCTTTATGATTTTGTTGAGCTTATCGGCTATCTCCTTACCTTGACCAAAGTGCGCCCGGCTAGTGCCGCGCAATACATTGGATGCATTCCTGTAACCATAGCCTTCGGACTTAGCCCACTTTGTCAAATTGGTGCCACGTTGGTGCAGTGCGTGTAGCGCTGCGTTTCTATCAACTGCTGCTGTCATGTGCTATTCTCCTTTCGTGTGATTCAGTGTGGTTCATTATGGTAACAAAATAGTTACCTTGTCAACATATTTGGAGATTATTTTGTGACTATTGGCGACAGGCTACGCGAAGAGCGGGAGCGACTAAACTTAAGTCAAACCTCTATGGCAGAGACGGCGGGAACAACAAAGAAAACACAAATTGATTATGAGAAAAATAGAACGCCACCTAAAGCCAATTATCTGGCGAAAGTCGCGACGTATGGAGTTGATGTGGCCTATGTGATCACTGGCATCCGTGCCGAAAACGTGGCGCACAATGCAATGGAGCTGGGATACCTGCGCCAATGCCGTGTTTTGGCGACTAAGGAGTTGGCTAAGCAAGGCCTTGCTGGTCTGGATTTTTTGAGGACATCAAACGGTATCGAGTGGTCGGAGATGCCGGTGGTGTATCAATCCATGCAAACAGGAGATACGGAATGACCGAAGAAAATACCAACTCCATTGGGAGGCTACCAAAATGGCAACAGTACACGATATTTTTCATTTTATTTTTTTCAGGAATGGCCTTGGTTGACACGGGTAAGAAATACCTTGCTCAACACAAAACCCCGACCAGCATTGAATCAGCAAAGAGCCAAATGATAGGCACTTGGACGTACGCGGAGCCGCTTGATTTCAATAATGACCCATTCCCATATGAGTGGGTCAAGTGGGAAATTCGCGAAGATGGCACCATGACCGCTTGGCATGCCAGCCCGAGCGACGCTAATTGGCCCGAAGGCGAAACAAAAAAATACGAAGTGATTACCGACAAGTTCTCGAATAATGGCGAAAGATGGTACGGAATTGAAGATACCAACGGCTACATGGTTGGCGTCTATGAGAACGGCCATATAGTTTTGCACCCGCGCCCGGCTGTGACGCAAAAAACCGTCACCATGCAAAGAGGCAATAAAAATCCATTTTCAAAATAGCCCATAGATTTAGCAACTTCTTTTCGCCGTCCAATTTATTTATAAGGAAATCTCATAAATGAAAAAGTTTGTCCACTTAGTTCTCCTACTACCATTAACCGCCTTTTCCGCCGAATGGAGCGGTACCGTTGTCGGCATATCTGACGGCGATACGCTGACGGTTTTAAACGCTCAAAAGACGCAGGTTAAAATCCGTTTGGCCGAGATTGATGCGCCTGAGTCCAAGCAAGCGTTTGGTACGCAGTCAAAGCAGTCGCTATCGGATATCTGCTTCAAAAAAACGGTAGTTGTTGACGATCACGGCACCGATAAATACAAGCGAACGTTGGGGCGGTTACGTTGTGATGGCGTTGATGCGAATGCCGAACAAGTGCGGCGCGGGATGGCTTGGGCATATCGTCAGTATTTGACTGATCAGTCTATTGCTGATCTGGAAGCGACGGCAAAGTCAGCAAGGACAGGATTGTGGGCGGATGAGAGCCCGGTACCGCCCTGGGAGTTTAGGCACGGCGGTAAAGCGGCAAAGGCCAAGCCGACAAGCCATGATAAAACAGCCAGCAGCGGGGATTCGTGCGGTAGTAAAACCAAGTGCGGAGAAATGAGCTCTTGTGCCGAAGCCCAGCACTACTTGAACGACTGCGGCCTAAGCCGTCTGGATCGAGACCATGATGGTGTGCCGTGTGAATCGATTTGCAGATAGATATAAGACATCCAAATGAATACAACCAAGTTTCATCTGTTATTAATCGTGATGCTGTTATTGACTGCATGTGCGACATCAACATCAACATTCGATGCAAACACCGCCGACTTCTCTACCGCAGAAGAAGACAACCTTTGTAGTGTTTATGGATTTCGCTGGCCTCGCTCACAAGAGGCCAAAGCCGAGTTAATTCGGCGGAACACGTTCACGGAACGTGAATGGCAAATGATTGAGGCAAGAAAGATCGAGCCTGGTTTAAGTGAGTGCGGGGTTAAGGCAGCATATCAGCTAAATGTGGCAATGTACTACTTCCACAATGACGTAAATGACAATCCGATCGGAAAGGACATGGTGTTCTCGTGCAACGAAGCCACGGTACCCTATTGCCCATTTACAAAAGTTGAAATTCGGGAAGGTAAGGTCTCAGCAGTTGTCCCCGTGTCAGAGCCATAAGCCGGTAGGTCGGGTTAGCGATAGCGTAACCCGACATTTTTGCTCAGCGTCCCTCTAGAGGGACGCTCAATGGAGCTCTAAAATCTGTTTTGTCATCTAATTTCATGTGCGTTATTTGGCACGTTGCCGCCCGGCAGGGCGATCCACACCGTGACACAAGGGATAAGATTGACGCATAACCGCCGGTTGTACGATGACCAATGGCCGCCAATCCAAAAACTACCCCAGCGGAATAAAATCCCGATTTTCGGTCTGGGCAGATCGGATAAATATGCAATGTAGATGAATATAGCTATCCTCTCTATAAATGCCAGGGCGACACCAATGCATAGTAGCTCGGTCATGATGGGTTCATTGCCCCTTATCCTCAATCTTTCGGCACTCGAAAACCTCTTCGCCAACATAAAACTTTCCAAGTTTTTTACATTCTGTGGCAATGACATGATGGGCACATCCCCAGCCAATGATGTAGCCCAAGATGGGGCCAAGGATAAGGAAAAATACATTCATTGTGACTGCCCCAGTCGCGCACCGCGCTTACTTTGCACCGGCTTATGAATCGACACATCCCTGGCTGCATAGGTTCCAGCCACAATCGCCTGATGGTCGCTGTCTTTTTTCAATTCCGGGCTTTTGCGGGTGCCTTCCTTCAATGAATCGCCCCAGCGCTGTTCTTTGTAGGCAGCGATGGCGGCTTTATCTTGCTCGGTACCGGCAAACTCCCGCACTTGCTGACTAATGCGCCAGTTCCATGCGTCGCAGAAGATGTCGCACATCCTGATTTTGTTCTCTCGTTTTTTATAACGCCTGAGCGTTGCGCTGTAGGCTGCGCGATCTTTGGTGATTTGTCTACGCAGCACGTCGAATGTATAAGCCGCCAACTCCGGTTTAATGCCAAGCCCGTAAAATTTCATACTGCTATCTGTCCAGCCGCCGCCTGACTGCATTACCGCGTCACAGCCAAATGCAGTAGCGATAATATTAGCCAGGCGGCTGAGATGCCGCGGCGGACGGTGCTTGCTACCCGCCTTGCAATGCTGCTCATGCACTTGGGCAGCGTCCACGTCACCCGCAGTTACGTTATATTTCTTCATCAGTGCGTCGGCTTGGCGCTTGGCTGCCTCGGCTTCCCCTGGGTTGTCTGATGAGGCTAACGCAAGACATTTGGCAATTTTGATAGCGATTTTTTTAAGTTCTTCGTTGGTCATGGCGGCACCGGAGGGTTGATTTGTTGCGCACTCTACTCTGTCAATCTGTTCTTCTCCTCTCTGGAAATGTTTCCAGCCTAATTAAACCTCGCGCGCACGCGTAAGCTCTAACTTCGCGTTTTACTTAACTGTTTGGAGCTTACTATGAAATTACCGCGCCTGTCCCTTTGGTTGGTCATCAGTGTGTTGCTGTTGATTGTGGTCGCCGTGCTGTATCCGCAGCAACTGGGCGTTAGTCTTTACAAGCTGTCGCTGGTGTCTATGGCCGGTGTGATCGGCTACTGGTTGGATCGGGCGTTGTTTCCGTACGCGCGGCCTGATGGCTATTTGGCGCACACCCAAGTGCATCGGTATAACCTGCATCTGGACGACCCAGAAGACGCTGATTACCGGGTTAATGCTGGCTACCATGTCGTGTTTGCTGCCGCGATGCTGAGGCGGGCGCTTATTGTGGCTGCGGCGATGCTGGCGATTGGGTTGGGGGCTTAAATGCAAGGGCGTCGAGTACGAACGCTGAAAGGGCGGCTGGGGTGTTTCTGTTGGTTCTTAATAGGGGTGCTCATTGTGGCGGCCTGTATTACAACTCCGGCAGCTGCTCAGGCAATGCCGCGTGCCGCGCTCCAATATCGGGCCGGTTTAACGCGTACAGCCCATGCTGCGTGGGGGTTGGATGCGCCGGTTGCCGTTTTTGCCGCACAGATCCATCAGGAAAGCGGCTGGAACCCGCAAGCGGTGTCTCGGGTGGGTGCGCTGGGTATGACGCAATTTATGCCGGACACGGCAAAGTGGTGGTGTGCCAAGACCGGTACGAAGAGCATCGATTGCCAGCCCAGTAACCCGGTCTGGGCAATGCGCGCGTTAGTAGGTTATGACCGCTGGCTGTTCGAGCGTGTGGCGGGTAGTTCTGATTATGACCGGCTGTGGGCGGCTTTACGTGGCTATAACGGCGGGTTGGGGCATTGGCAACAGGAGGCCAAGGTGGCCGGGTCGGTACAGCGCGAGGCGGTGGACCTCGCTTGCGGTACGGCCCGGCGCAGTCTGAAATTCTGCCCGGAAAATTTAGGTTATCCGCAGCGGATTCTTGAGCATTTACAACCTCTTTATCTTGGTTGGGGTTTGGGGGTGTCGCCATGACTCGCATTTATTTGGCCGGGCCTATGTCAGGCCTGACGGATTATAACTACCCGGCATTTAATGAGGCCGCGGCAAGTCTGCGGGCGCTAGGGTTTGATGTTGAAAACCCGGCTGAGAATGCGGCACCGCCATGTGGTAGCTGGGGCGGCTATATGCGGCTGTCTATCGCGCAGATGCTGACCTGTGATTGCGTGGCATTTTTGCCTTATTGGGAAGATTCCAAAGGCGCGCAAATAGAGTTGTCTCTAGCCAAAGCAATCAGTATGCCGCGCTACAAGGTCGGCGATGTGATAGCTAGTCCGGTTTTATACAAAGGCGAGCTGCCTGCATCGACTGTGCCTCGCGAGCTTCCCGGTAATCGCTACGCTCACCAGGAGTGCTGATGAATCCATTAATGATAGTTGCATTTATTGCTTTTTCTATCGGTTCCGGCGCTGGCTGGTTTGTAACCGATTCTGTGTTAGGTAAGCAGATCGCACAGATGGAGGCCGCTCATGCCAACGAGAAGGCAGTCGCTGAAAAAGTGTACCGCGAACGGTTTATAGCTGCCCAGGCGCTTGGCGATACGCTGTCTGATCGACTGGCGCAGACCGAATCCCATTTAACCCAAAAAACCAAGGAGCTTTCCCATGCCCTTTCTAAAGTTACCACTGGCCGCGCTTGTCTTAATGGCGCTGCTGTCCGCCTGCTCAACAACACCGACAATGATAGCAGCGCCGTGCCCCAAACCACCGGCTCATCTGCTGCAGAAGATGCCGCCGTTGCCACCGATACCGACATCGCAGACTGGATCGGTTCCGCCAAAGGTCAATACGAGTCTTGTCGGGCACGATTAGGTGCCTTAATCGATTTTGAAATACTAAAGGATGTTCAGCATGACTGATACTGACAACATTATGCGCAGCATTGGTCAGCTGACCGGCTCCGTCGAAACGATGCACCAAAGCCTGACAGCGCGGATAGGCGACATCAAAGAGGACATTCGCCGTCTGGATGGCGCCAGTAATGATCGTATGAATCGCATGGAGGAAAGTCTGGTTAGGCAGATCACCGATCAGGGCGAGGCTATCAACAAACGCATTGATGGCATGGAGGCGCGGGTATCTGACTTGGAAAAAGAGGATAAGGGCATTATCAGGGAGATTGCCAAGTTCAGCGCGATAGGCGGCGGCGCATCCGCAGCATTAGTCACTGCTGCGATTGAACTAATGAAGAAGCTGTAATGGCGCATTCTCAAGATGTCCGAGATAAGTTGCGGCGGCTTTATATTGAGGGTCTGCCGCTTAATGGGGCCGCTTTAAGTAGCGGCGTCAGCTACGACACCGCGCGGGACTGGAAAACCAAGGCTAAAGCCAAGGGTGACGACTGGGATACCGCGCGCGCCGCCTATCGCATCAGTGATGCGGGTATAGATGAGCTTAACCAGCAGATGGTTGAGGATTTTTCCCGGCAGATGATTACTACGTTACGCGAGCTGGAGGTGGCGGAAATTCCAGCAGCAAGTAAGGTCGGGCTGATGGCTCAGCTGTCTGACGCTAACGCTAAGTTTGCCAAGGCGTTTGCGCGGATTAATCCGGCTTTTTCCGGTTTGTCGGTTTCTCTGGATACGTTAAAGACGATTGCCGATTATTTACGCGCGAATGACCCGGCGGCATTGCGGGCACTACAGCCACACCTGGAGGATATTGGGGCAATTTTGGGTAAGCGTTATGGATGACATTCAGGAAATACGCTCATGGAAGGAGTTCGAACGCGAGCTGGCCAAGCTGGGCGAAGAAATCCGCAATCAGATTGAGCTGGAGTGCGAGGCGTTTGCTACCGATCCAGCTGCCAGCAAGGAGCGGCGGGAACGGGCATGGCATGATTATCAATTTTTTTGCCAAACCTATTTCCCGCACTATGTGCCGACGGCGTTTTTTTCGCTGTTTCAGCAGTTCTTGTTTAAGCGCTTGCCGGAAGTGATCGACGGCCCGACTGATGGCCGCGAAGTGCATCAGGCTCCGCGCGGCGAGGCTAAATCGACCTATGAGACTCAGCTGGGCAGCTTGTGGTGCATTGTGACCGGTCGCAAGCATATGATCGGCATCATTATGAATACCGAGGAACAGGCCGCTGAGATGCTGGAGTCTATCAAGGCGGAACTGGACACCAATCCGCGCCTGGCGCAGGACTTTCCTGAGGCTTGCGGCCAGGGGCGTGTTTGGCAGACCACTATGGCGATCACGGCCAACAATACCAAGATTCGCATCGGCGGTACCGGCAAGAAAATCCGGGGTATGAAGCACGGCCCGTACCGGCCCGATCTGGTCTTCCTGGACGATCTGGAAAACGATGAACAGGTTAAGCAAAAGGCGCAGCGCGATAAAACCCAGAAGTATGTGTTGAGTGCGGTGCTGGGCTTGGCTCCTCCGGGCGGCGGTATGGATGTGTTTTGGGTCGGTACCAGTCTGCATTACGACGCGGCTATTAATCGGGTCAGTCGCGCCCCTGGTTGGCGGCGTCGGGTTTTCCGCTCGATCATGCGCTGGCCGGACAATATGGCGCTGTGGGATCAGTGGGAGGCCATCTATACACGGGGTGGCGATGATGACGAAAAGGCGGCGGCGGAAGATGAGGCGCTGGCGTTTTATCAAGAAAACAAAGCTGCGATGGATCAGGGTGCTGAACTCAGCTGGCTGGATGTGCGACCGTTGTATCGGTTGATGTGTATGCGAGCCACCGATCACGATGCATTCAGCCAGGAACAGCAAAACGAGGCGGGTAATGATGACAACGCGCCGTTCAAAAACATTCAGTTTTGGGTTAACCGGCTGGATGAATGGCTATTTTTTGGCGCTATCGATCCCAGTTTAGGAAAAAAGGCCAGCAAGGGCGATCCTTCGGCTATTTTGGTCGGCGGATTTAACAGGAAGACATTGGTGCTTGACGTGGTCGAGGCGGATATTTGCCGCCGGGTGCCTGATTTGATTATCAGTCGGGCTATTGATTTTCAAATTGAATACGGTTGTATTGCGTGGGCAGTTGAAACGGTGCAGTTTCAGTATTTTTTGTTCACTGAAATTTTAAAGCAATCTGCCGCGCGTGGCGTGGCTTTCCCTGGGGTTCCGGTGGTGCCGGACAGTGACAAGGCGCTACGTATCATCAGTTTGCAGCCTCACGTCAATAATGCCCTGATCCGGCTGCACCACAACCAAAAAACCATGATTGAGCAGTTGAAGTTCTGGCCGGAAGCCGATCATGACGACGGCCCGGATGCACTGGAGATGCTGCGCAATATTGCGACCCAGTTCGGCGGCGAATGGGAATACACATCGGCAGTCGGCAACCGTAATCAACGACGTTCGTACAGTAGACAAAGGCAGGATGAGGATGATTGGGATGATGATTAGCTCTGATGAGTTTATTGAGGGCCAGGATGCGGTGCTTCAGGGTATGACCGATGCAGACTGCCCTTATGTGGTTGGTAGTGATGAGGCGTTGGATTGGATGAGCGGCTTTTTAGATGAGGGGTTTCTTAATAATGGCTAAAAAATCAAAAAAGCCCGTTAAACCAGGGCTGGATATATTGCAGGCGGGGGCGCGTTCCACGCAAAGTACGGCGTTGAATTACGCGTCGGTTAATACGCTGGACCCGTCTCGACTGGCAGCGGCGTTTGCTCAGGCAGACCAAGGCTATATTACCAATCAGGCGGCTCTGTTTGAACTGATCGAGGAGCAAGATGCGCACATTTTCGGTGAGATGGGCAAGCGGCGGCGGTCTGTAACCGGTCTGGGTTGGCAATTGCATCCGCTAGATGATGCTAACCAGTCGGAGCTCGATCGAACTAAGGAGCTGTCCGATATGCTGATCAAGATCCCCAAGTTTGAAGATGCTCAGTACGATATTACCGACGCTATTGGCAAAGGGATAGCCGCTCTGGAAATCGACTGGCAAACCGGCAATGAATGGGTTCCGAAGGCGCTAAACTGGGAGCCGCAACGGAATTTTCAAATCAATCGCGATAGCGGTGAGTTGATGCTGTTGAAAAACGGCATGCCTGAACCGTTGCGGCAATGGGGATGGGTGGTGCATGAGCATCGGGCCAAGTCCGGATATATTGAACAAGCCGCGCTGTTCAGGGTGTTGGCGTGGACGTATGCTTACAAGGCTTACAACATTCGGGATATGCAGCGGTTTTTGGAGATGTACGGCCTGCCGTTGCGGATAGGTAAGTATCCAGCCGGAATCGGCAAGCCGGAGCGCGATGCGTTACTACGGGCGGTGCGCAATATCGGCAACGATGGCGCGGGCGTGGTGCCATCAACAATGACTATTGATTTTATCGAGGCCAAGGGCGGTAATGTAAAAGACTTTTTGAGTGGCGCTGAATACTGGGAACGAAAACAGTCAGTGTCAATTCTAGGTGGTACGCTGACCAGCCAGGCCGACGGCAAGTCCAGTACTAATGCGCTGGGCTTGATCCATGACAAGGTGCGGCGTGAAATTATGCTACACGATGTGCGGCAGATTGAGCCGACTATGAATAGTCAGTTGATCGTGCCTATTGTGCTTATCAATGGCATGTTCCCTGAAAACCGGATACCTGCCTTTAAATACGATACTGCCGAGCCTGTAGATCAGAAAGCTATGGTTGATCTGTTGGAAAAGGGCGCGAGTATGGGCATGGAGATTGATGTGGATTTTGCTCATCGGGCTTTGCAGATTCCACGTGCAGGGAAAAACAGTAAGCTGTTGGTTGCTTCCGGTAAAACTGACACGACCCCAGCTGCTAATGCGGCACTGGTGAAGTTAACTGCCTTGGCGGCAGCTGCAAAAGACAACGGTCAAACCGATATCGCCAGTGTGTATAGCGCGCAATTGGCGGCGCTGTGCGTATCGCATGAAGAAGCGCTTATTCAGCAGATTGCCGCGCTTATGGCTGAGGCCGGTTCGTTTGATGAGGCAATTGCCAGGATGGAGGCGCTGACGGTCAATAATTCCGCCTGGGCGGACTCGGTGGCTTTGGGGATGGCGGCGGCGAATTTGGCGGGGAGGAGCGATGAGAACTACTGACTTGACACAAGAAGAAATCAATCTGATTTTGGAGTATAGGGAGAAACAAAAGAAGCGAGCTAGGGAAAGAAAAAATAGGATTCACCTTCTCGATATTGCAAAAAAATATGAGGAATGGCTTCAAGACAATAACCAGGGGAGTACGCTCACGGTATTTATGGATGGTTTTGGCTTTAGTAGCCCGATTACGATGGATGTGTTTAGGCTTGTCGAGGAAATTAGACGTAACTGCGCGTTTGCCGAAGCCCTTGATCTGGCCGACAATTGGATGGAATATCTTAAGTGACGGATTCTAAATATCCTGACACGCAGCTTCCGTTTTCCAAGGCAATTGATTTTTTCAAGCAAAAGATCAAGCTGCCTACGTCGGGTTGGACTGATATCTGGCAAGAGCAGCACAGTCATGCTTTTGTAGTGGCGGGTGCGACTCATGATGCGCTGGTAGAAGATTTCTATAACGCCATAGTCAAGGCCAAGTGGGCTGGCGGTGGCTACGAGGAGTTTAAACAGAGCTTTCAGGATATCGCTGCCAAGCATGGCTGGTCTTACAATGGCTCTCCCGGCTGGCGCAGTAGAATAATCTACGACACCAACATTACTCAGTCTTATAACGCTGGGCGCTACCAGCAGATGATGGCGGTGAAACATCTGCGGCCATACTGGGAATATGACCACACCAGTATTGAGCATCCGCGCCTGGAACATAAAGCGTGGGATAGTCTGATTTTACCTGCGGACGATGAGTGGTGGAATAGTCATTACCCACAGAACGGTTGGGGCTGCAAATGCAGGGTACATTCTCTCTCTGAATTCGAGGCAAGACAGAAATGGGAGAAAAAAGGCCTGTCCGGTCCCGATCAATCACCTCCTATCGAAATGGAGGAGAAAGTTATCGGTAAAAACGGCAGTAATCCGCGCACAGTGTGGGTGCCTAAGGGTATTGACCCAGGCTTTGCCTATAATCCAGGCAAAGCTTTTCTTGAACCCCATACTGTGCCGCCTTTGCAGGGTTACGATGCGGTGCTAAAACAACGTGGCGAGCCGTGGCCAACGGGTTTTAACCCGCCACTACCGCCCAAGCCCACTAAAGTACCAGCTCATATCCTGTTGCCCGCCGATACGGCGCCGGAAGTGGCTGTGCAAGACTTTTTGGAAGTCTTCGGAGCAACTATGGAACAAGGCGGAGCATTTACCGATGCAGCGGGAAGTACGTTGGCAGTAACTAAGGCGCTATTTCAAGATGGAAAGGGAGATTTTAAGTGGCTGTCTAGTGCTAAAAAGGCTGAAAGACTTAAATACATCAATCTACTGGCCATGACGCTGATTGAGCCTGATGAGATTTGGTGGGTATGGGTAAAAGACCATCAAGATAATGGTCGGTGGCGTTTAAAGCGTCGCTATCTGCGGGCTTTTGAGCTTGATGGTTTTTCGGAATATGGTGTATCGGTATTTGAATGGGGTAGAACAGGGTGGACGGGGTCGACAGCATTCATGACAAATCAACCATCCGAGGCATTGCGCCAGGAATACTTTGATAAGCAGCGTAATGGTAGGCTGGTCTATAAGAAGTAAAACCCGGTTCCTGCATAAACCGGGTCAATGGTTCAGATTTGAGGGTTATGCAGAACCGCAGCTTCTTCACCATATCTTTATTATATAGGCGGTAAACGATTATGCAATTTGAGATTGAATTTAAAGCGGATCATCTTAAGCGCGTGATGGAAGCAGTCCGGCGAGAAATCGCTACGCCGCAGGAGATGCTGGGAAGTATGGGTGAGTCGTTACTGCGGGTAAATCGGGAACGTCATGACAAGGGACTGGCACCAGATGGAACGCCATGGAAACCGTTATCGCCATTAACCCTAGGCAGTGCTGTGTGGAAAAAACAGGACGAGTCATTCCGCAAATCAAAGTCAATGAGCATTGCAACCGCTCACAAAATCAGGTCTAGTCGCAGTGGAGTTCTCAATGATTCTGGAGCAATGCTACAAGCATTCCATTATCAAGTTCATGGTGATTCATTACGACTGGGTTTTGATGGCACATTTGAAGCTAAAAAAGCTGTCTGGCACCATTTTGGAACCGACCCATACACTATCGTGCCAAAACATAAAGCAGTATTGGCATTTGCAGGTATCGTTAGTAAGCGGGTTAATCATCCGGGACTGCCGAAAAGACCTCTAGTTGGTTTTCCTGCATCTGATCAAAAACTGGTTGCTGATGTAACTGCTGATCATTTGGTACGCGTTTTAAAGCGCGTTCGATGATTGAATAAACGGCATTTAAATAGGGATAAACACCCTAACTCCTGAGCTAATTTATCCTATTTTCCTCCCGAATTTTCCTCGTTTTTACCTCAATTCATCCGGAATTCAAGAATTTTTTATTTTTCCATGTTTCTCAGTATTTACGGGGCTTTCAGGCCATTTTTCCCCATTGTACTTTGTCCTGTTTCTCCCCCCTCCCTACTCACATGCACCTCTTTAATGAACTAACTAACCAACATAGAGCTAACCAGAGGCGGCACCGGGAAGCTGAAAAACAAACACTGCCTTATGGCTGAACTCTGATTGAGTTAATGTTAGACTTTTGTATTGTTTATAGGCCCAGCTTTACTAAAAACAATCTGCCAGAAAAACCCGTTTTGGAATGCCACAAGGTTTAAGGCAAATGAGATTTTCTTGTCCGGCCACAATGAGTAGATCCCATAAAAATTATCGGTGAAACCAACAATGGAATTAGTAGTTCTGGAAGCTTTATGTCCACGAAGGACTTGCCAGCACGAAACGAATCCCATAGGTAATTGGCAACCATACCTAAAATCATCCAAGTAGTTACGTAGTTACGTAGTTACGTAGGTCGGGTATGCTGTTTATGCCCGACATTCATATTTATCAAATGTTGGGCAACGAAAAGATGTTGCCCGACCTACGAGCTACGCTTCATACAGGCTACTTGCTAAGGTACGAAACGCATCACTTTTTTCAGAACATCCTACGGGCTTCATCCAGCTATTTGCCTTTTACATCTTCGGCCTGGATCAACCAAGTTTTAAAAAAATCCCGTACTTCGAAACGGCGCACATTCATGGGATGATTGTCCGGGAAGTCTGGTGACCACCCATAGGTCAGAGTCGAGTGTGATTTAGGGCAATCGGTATAATTCCCGTCCGCATCTTTATTGCAATATTCCTGGGACGTAATCTCCCGGTCCAGGAAAGTCTTTTCCCCGAGTTCCCTTTTCAATCGGCTATGCTTCGCACGTTTCGCGATGGTGTCATACCTGAATCGCACGCCATAAACATGGATATCGCCGGCATCGGCCCGGTGTTTCGCGATCTCCCACTCTTTTGCCGATATGCCAAGATCATCTTCCTTTCCGAAAATCGGCAAGGTGGGTTGGGCTAGCACAACTGCTTTGACCTCCTTATGATCGAGTAAGGACAAAGGCATAGCGCCGGTTAGACACATTCCGATAACGCCGATAGATTGTCCTGGATGATGGTCTTTTATCCGGTCGATCGCCGCCGAAGCCCACTCGGTAATGGGAAGGCTACCCATCAGGCTCGCTTGCTCGGACCATTGGCCATTGAACAGATAAGCCAAAGTACCAAAAAATGTATTTTCCTGATTGGGGGAGCCAAATAAAAGGGGAACGTAAACATTGAAGTCCTTGGACAAGGTTTCAGCGAAATACAAAGTATTGGGTGATAATCCCGGTAACTCGTGCAAAAGTAATATTGGCGGAGCCTGTTTCGAAGGGCCGGGAAAGAAGTAAACGTCATGCTCAATGTCCCCATTGGCTGTAGTAACGGACTCTGAGGAAATCTTGTCGAGCTTGTAATCTTTGGGAGCCTGTTGATGGGCCAGGCCATGAGTGCATCCACCGAGAATCAGGCTTGACGTGAAAGCAAGTAGCAAAGCTCTGAATCTTCGGCGCCATATTTTGTAATTAAACTCTGAAACTGCAGCTCCGTGACTGGAATCTCGGACACTATCACGACATAATATTCGCATAGAATTTATCTCCTAAGTTAGAATCATAGGCTTATGCAAAAAGCCGAAGCCATCCTCTTTCTCGTAGCGGAAGGATAGAGGAGGGGCAGGTAAAACTGGTCATACTACTGGACTTGGTTATTTTCGCATTTGGAATTGTCTTTAAGGCTCATCGAACTCAACCTCTGCTTTGCCTCGTCAATGCCATACTGTTTTTCCATCGACGCGATGGCTTGCTCCAGCAAAGGTTCCAAATCGGGATTCGTTGTTTTCAGCGGACCAGCTATCAAAGCATCGAGATCTTCGTTTGAAATCTTAATGCCATTGACACGCGCATAAACAATGATAGCCAATCTAAGCGACTTGTTTTCAGGCGCTATCAAAGCAGTTATGACACCGGCTATGCCATTTGTGCCAGGATTTTTATAAACCTGTGCCAACGTATTGCTCAGAATTTTCGGGCGAGACTTAGGCAGTTTTTTGCCGGAGGAGTCCCATAATTTTAGTTTACCCAAGAAACTATCGACCACCCTTTTGTTATTGCTTACATCCAGGATGTCCTTGGCGAGAGCGTTAAGATATTCCGGTGATTCGACGACGGTTTGCGGAAGCCCTTGAATGAGCTTGAGAGGTACTTCTGGAACTACGCGATATACAGCGGCCAGAGATCCGGCTATGTCCTGATAAAACTCCCCGGATTCCAGCAACCTGACGGCTTCTTCCTGCTCCTTCAGGGTGAGGGGACCTATTTCGTCGGCAGTTTTGTTTATAGCAAGTCGGATTAGCTGGCTTCTGAGTTCATTGTCACTCGGAAAATTCTTTGTAGACTGTCTGCCTTGAAACAAACATGCAACTTTGTTCTGAATCTCTTCTTCCGAGCATGCTTGATTGGAGCAACGAGCTTCTTTGTATTTTTCGAAAAGCTCTACCAAGAGGCCATTACTATTCTTCGGGAGTGAATCCGAAATGCTCTTGAATTTTTCTCCGTAAGCGAATAGGGCCATTTTAGCCGGCAACCCGAAATCGTTTATGGATTGCTTGGGCATGCCAATGGTGGGCATGGGAATTGTGGATTGTGTTGCGGGTAGAGCCTCAACCGAGTTTTTTTTAGGTGTTCCACATCCTGTAAACGAGGACAAAACCACAAAACAGAACGCTGCCGCAATTTGTTTATTTAGTTTGCCGCATTGCGTAGAGTACTTATTCATAACTAATCCCCTATTAAGTTGAGAATAAAATTGTGTCTTCGGTTTTTTGTAACTTTGTATCTAATAGTTTGGTGATGGGGCATATTTTGGTAAATCAATACCGATTGATCTCAACCGCCCGCGTCTGCCACGAAACAGGAAAACACTAAACTGCTTACGAGCATAAGTCGCTTGGCTTCACCTAATATTTCGGGAATTATCTGACATACGTGGCTCAGCAGTGATTGTGCGCGGAGCAGCACTTGGTGCTCGAGCGGCGAAAGATCTTGACGATCGCCCAAAGTTAAAAAAACTGGCAATGCTGGCTGCCGCTTGTTTCTTTGCGTTCCTTTTATCTTGCTTATCTTCCTTCGAATCTGGATGCCCCCAATAATCGCTATGACCAGCACCATAGATATTAACCTGTTCGGTCCGACCAGTAATATAAGCGAGACGTGTTAAACCCAGGGCGGTGGGGAAACGCCCCTCATCTCCTGAAGCAAGAGTTTGCCCTCCGGGAAAGGTATATTTAAGAACCCAATCGTTTTCAGAATATAAAATCCGCACATTTTTGGCATGTTCCATTGCCTTGGCTAGAGAGCCGATTGATTGGATCTTAAACACAGGAACGGCTGCCGCCATCAGGCAAACCTTGTCTACCGTTGGCCCTCCATTCAGCCTGAGATCGTCAATCGTCTCCAGAATTAACCGGCATCCGAGTGAATGGCCTATAAAATGAACTTTGCGCAAATTTGGCATCGAGCGGAGATGTTTGGCCAAACGGAGTGCCGCAGCCTTCGCTGCCCCGACAGCTGCCGGATAAACTGCTGCATCTGCCAGATCGAACAGACCCCATCCTGACGCATCGCCTGGCCAGAAAACATCAGTGAGCTCTTTTTCTAAGGCGGGCGGCGATTGCGAGGCAAGTGTGTATTGACGTGAGCGGAAACCAAGGTATGCCTCCGCTGCCTCGCCAGAATGGTTGTTAAAGCCGTGAACAAGCACAACAGCTTCGATTCGTGCATATTTGTCGGGTAATGGATTCTGATTGACGTCTTTCCGTAAATTTCCACCTTCCAGTTGTTCACGAAGTGAAAGGACGAGCCCAGGTATTTGGCTTTGGCTGTCCTGTCCATAGCCACGTGGCATGTGACAGAACCTAGCCACCGTTGCGCATCCTTTGTAGAGCCACTACCAAGTCCTTGGAGATGGGCGCTATGATTCCACCCATCAGCGAAATAGTAATTAAAACGAACCAGTTGGTATCAGTATTATTATTTTTGTCGAGAAAAACGAGCGATGCAAAAAGCAGAACCGACCCCAGAACTACCGAAGCAATTTGATTGATCGTCTGCCACCGGTAGCTTGTGGTAAGTTGGAATGCATCAAGCCTGCGCCGGATGAACTGACGAATGCTTGAATAAGTATCAGCTTGATGCTTGGCTACCACTGGATCTTCATCGGTTGATACGGGAGGTAATTGCGCCCACTTACCCCAGTATTTAATGTCATCGACATCCCCATCCGCAGTCAGGAACAAATACAATTCTTTATATTTATGGGGATGACCTAGCGCCATATCAGCCGCATCCTGCACTTGCCCCATCAATTTTTCCAACTCTAGGGCGAACAACGCGTTGCTCTGTGAAATATCCCAGGGAATGACTTCAAATCCCCTGTCCATCTCCTCAGCGTCCACATTTTGTCCTGTTGTGAGCAGAATCAACTGGGTATAAACTCTGTAATGAAATGCAGATTTGGTTGCCAATAACTCATCTCCAGTTTCCCCAATAGCCCACGGAGGACACTCTACACTATTCACCCACTCACAGAGTTTCCATCTATGCCAGCGGTCGCGCCAACTGAATAGGGACTTAAATGCCTCTAGCAGCGCCATTGAAAACGTTCCTATCCCCGCCAGCGTTATTCCATAGCGAAGGATGAAATCTTTGAACAGACCAAGAACTTGGTTAACATCTTCTGGAGACATAGCTTTTCCTCACTGATCATTAAAAAATAATAAGTTATTAAACTTGTTTAACCCTGTCAGGCACCAGCAATAATCTATGCATAGCTATCTATTTATCAGGAAAAACTTATCCTAGCCCACAGATTTAAACTAAACGTAGCCCAACACTTATCGGCTCCAATCCGTTGGGATTTCTACGTCAGCCCATTAACCTACGCACTTAGTTCGTAGGGCGGTTTCGTATAGCAAACCGCCACACACGCAAAACGCCGATTATAGTCTGTCGCAGTGTGGTGGATTGCCTAAAGGCGAATCCACCTTACAGCTTTAATGAAAACAATGAATAATCGTTACCGTCAGAGATGGATTTTTTGGCGTTAATAAATGTATTAGCTAGGTCGTTGGTGGTATGTGTGTAACTAACGTTACTAGAAAGTGATGCAATGCTGAGGTAAGCCTGAATTAATACAGCTGAGGGCACCACGATTCCGAGCAAAACTATCGCGATCTGTCGTGCCAGTGATTTTGTACTCATCCTTCCCCCTTATAAATCGTTAACGTAAAGTAGACACTTAAAGAGGTTTATTTTTCAATAAACTCACCTGTAAATCGATTAGAAAACTTAAAAAGCTGTAAAGCGGTTTCGCGATAGCAAACCGCCACACACGCAGAACGCCGATGACAGCCTGCCGAAGTTGCGGAGGATTGCCTAAAGGCGAGTCCATCCCATTGTCTTACAGCTTTAGCGCGTCCCATTTAAGGGATGGGTTTGGCTGGCAAAGCATCAAGAATAGGTTGTAGTTTTGGGTTTGATCTAACGCCCTGTTTTGCCAGGTTTTCAGCCAAAATATCAATACGATGATCATTATTTTCGCCAAAATTATAATTGCATTCATACACATCTTCACTTTTTACGACGTCATATGCTTTTGTATCCCATTTTTCTCTTAATTTTTCTAATATTTCTGCTTTTTGATAAATAATTACTCTAAGTGCAGGCTCGTGATGATCACCTAACCCATCGAATATTCTAGGGGATGGATCAAAGGTAATAGCAGGGACGCCTTGATGAACTGAGGCACTAAGTGCTAATCCGCCGCCCAAAGAATGCCCTATAACAACTAAATCTCTTGAGCCGTTTTTTTCTACATATTGCCTAACTGCTTTAATTGCTGACTTATAAGGTATCGAAAATGGAATCGCAAAATTGGACGTTATCCAGTCTTGTTTACTGTCTGTGCCTCTAAACGCAATGACGGATTTATTGGACTTTGAATTCTCATAGATATCATAAGCAAAGCCCGTAAACCATCCTTGTTTCGATGGTTCATCAGTCGGATGACCATCTCGATCAACTAAAATCCAATCAAGCTTCTCGACAGGAAAATGTGTTTTGCTTTTTTCGTGATAACAGTTACAGGCCAGCATTGCATAAATTGCATCTTTTGCTGCTATTTCATCGGTAATTGGACTTGACATTGAAATCTCCTTGTGAAAGTCATTAAAGTGATATTTCTTACTTCTTTACGTAAAGCCACGTTGGGCATGCTGTTTATGCCCGACATTCACATGCAACTGTAAGGCAGTTTCGCATAGTAAACCGCCACACACGCACAACGCCGATGACAGCCTGCCGAAGTTGCGGTAGATTGCCAAAAGGCGAATCCCCTTACAGCTTTTGTTTTTATAGTTTTATGTTAGATGCAATTTACTTATACCCCTAAAAACAGTCGGTGTATGTCGGCTAAAGCTGAAATTTGCCTGAATTTTTACTTAAAGATGTAGGGTTCGTCTTTAGGCTGGGAAGAGGTGGGGAAGTTTAGTGCACTGATTTTGAGTGCCCTGGGACGGATTGACTCCGCCCCAGGACACAAGAAAAAATTACTGCTCTTCGCCTAATTCCGCCAAACTTTCTGTCAACGCGCCGCTGACTAGGTTCAGCATGCAGTAGATTTGCATCGGCGTGATGGCGCTGTGGGTTTCCAAGGGCGGCGGTGATGCCGTGGTTGATGCCGTCCAGGGCATGAATGGCGTATTGCAGTTTGTTGTTTAGGCCGCCTTCGGGTGCGCTATTCATGATCGGCACCTGCGAATAGGTCCAACTGGTCGATTTGTTGGCTGATCAGCTTAATATCGGGCATCGGGTGACCGGCCATGTTGCACAGGTTACGCAAGGGCTTAACCAGCAGTTGATGGGTAAAGGCGTTTTTGGTGTCGGTGAGCTGATCGGTTAACTGGGAAATTTGCTTAACCACGGCGATGTAGTCTTTGGCGGGGAGGGCGCCGAAAAAACCGTGCTTGCGGATCGCCAGCAGCACTTCTTCATAGACCCAGTCTGCGAACTGTTCCGCTTTGGGTTTGTTAGAGCGAAAGATCAGCCGATAAAGCCCGGCTTCGTTGATGAAATTGGTGTCCTTTTCGCCGAAGCTGGTGCGGAGTTTCAGCATAAGTTTGCACTTTTCCGGCATGTTTCCGAGGGTGCTGCCGTTCCAGGTAATGTCTAAAATATCGCAGACATCTTTGGCGCAAAACCACACCTCGTTATGCTCATCGATAGCGGTGCGAACGTCGAGGTCGGCAAATTGAAAGGGGTTGGCGAGAGTTTTTAATGAATTGTTCATGCAGGTATCTCCTAACAGGTTATAAACCCGCCACCAATGACGCCAATCATTGGGTGACGGACTGAACGAAGTTGGCGTACCGGTACCTGCGTCCGGCCAGCCCGTCATAATAGGTAGCTGAACGCTAGACACAAAAAAACCGCAAGAATGCGGCTATGCCGCAGATATTCAGGACGCCAATCCCGGCACTGGATTTTGCCAGCGCAGGAGCTGATAAGCTTGCTGGTTGTTTTCTGTCAATGGGTAAGATGATGGAGTAAAGCAGAGGTTGAGATGGTGATAGTGTATTACGCCTTAAGGTTTCTACCGCGGGAATTGATTGTGCCAAATCGACCCATTGCAAATTTCTGGTAAAAACGCATAGATTGATGTTTTTTATGAGTTGTTGGCAGCGCTGTATTTGTCAGAAACTACTTGGTTTATAAGGTCAAATGCGTCCCTAAGTAGACGACATAAATAGTTTTAGTAGCTGAATCTGGATAAAAGTGCATACGAAAACCATCTGGTAATTTTACATGATTTTCGCAATAAACTTTTCTACCCATTGGCAAAAAGAACTCTCTTTCCGCCTTCTTTTTGCTATCGTTATTGACGGAAGTCGATTCACCGCTGACTTCAGCTGCCAAGTCGCATGCTGAAAGAAACTGATGTCTATAATCCAGATAAACATTATTTCGCCATTTTTCAACAAAGTTATTCATTGCCACCAGGGAATCTCTTGCTTTGTCTAAAACATCTTGGCGATGCGACCAAGTTTTAAGTTGACACCCAATTGGATTATCAAGAAAGACCAAATAAGGGAAGAATTGCTTTCTGCTATCCCAAATGGATCTACCATCAGCCAATCTGGTATTTCGAATTTGTTTTAGACTTGCCTGATGCTCGATCAGACTAATATCGTCAGATAAATTAGGTAATCGGGTTTGCTGCTCATCACTATCCAGATCCAACACCCAAACATTCAGCCAAGCGGCGGTCCATACTGAATCACTGGCAAAGCTGATTAAAAAGGTCTGGTAATGATAAGTAGCCAACAGTACAGAAGAGCCTTGATTTTGATCAGCAAACCCTACCTCTAACTGGTTATCAGTTTGTTGATAGGCAGTTGGTGTGAATAATGGCTTAAGAGTTTGTATGCTTCTTAATTTTCGTGTTAAATCAATATACTGACCTTGACTTTTTGCCCATGAAAACCAGTCGCGAATAAAATAGTTTGCCGATAATTCAATATCAAACACCTGATTTATTCGGTTTTCATCAACCCAAAGCAAACCATAACCAAACCGCTGACATTCATGAAAGGTATTAATAAATTTGGCAATTCCGACATTGGCATCTGGTGCATTAACAAACGGCAAAGAGTGGTGATTAAATATCAGGGCCAGCGACATAATGATCTAATTAAATAAGTGAATATTTTTGAACCGATACGCTATCAATCAATGACTAGAGCTAATCGTTAACAAAATATCCTTCAAAGTAATATATCCAATTGTTTATCCCATTCATCAAAAAAACCATCAGGCCATTGGTCTATCCGGCCTTGATCATCAATGTTAGGAGAAAGTACTTCTGACTCATGATTAAATCCGGTTGCGCTTCTTTGCAGGAAGAACAGCTTGACCAAATTTTTACTAATTAAACTTTCCTTTACCGCTACTCTGATCCCATTTAAAAAATGGTCAGAATGGGATTCTACAATAATCTGCACAGTGTCTGATGCAGCTGCTAAAGCGCACAAGCGCCCTATTACGGCTTGCCCAGCGGGATGCAGATGCGATTCTGGGTTTTCAATGATTAGTAGGTCACCGGGTTTAGCACTTAAAATACAAGTTACAACCGGTAAAACATAGCTTAAGCCAAAGCCTACATTTTGCGGTTTAAAATAAGCAGTAACATCACTACCCTGTACAAAAGCGTAACTTAATGTTGCTGTATTATATTCCGGCATGGCGGTAGCCTTAATTCGTAATCCGGGAGTGATTTCCGACATCCAAGCCTCAATGTTTTCTAATAGCGTATTTGATAAAGCCTTTTCATGTTTTAGTGTAGCTAAGCTTAGCTCCTGAGAGCCATGAGCCGCTATAAAATGCACAGTGTATTCGCCATGATTACCAAGAGCATTTAAGTCTCTGATATGAAAGTCTGAATGGGCGTGATGGCTTTTCGGCCCTAATCGTTCGGCACTGAGATAATGGAAATTTCGATTAAATAAACTTAAGGACGCGAATAATAGACTTCGTGGTAAGATTTGAGCTACTTTAGTTTCGAAATCATCTGTTTCGAATGATTGTAGATCAGATAATGGCAGCAAATCCGAATCAGGTTGATAATCGAATTTAAAATGTTCAGCTTGTTCCGCTTCTTGCCATTTTATGAGTATTTCTATATTTTCATCTGTGCTGTATATGGACATTGCGTCTTGCCCGGTACCCAGTTCTACATAATCACCGTTTAGTAACAAGCCCTTCCTAATCAAAAGCATACGTTCCTGAGATTGTCTCAGTAATAACAAAGTTTGGATAACTGACGATTTACCCATACCATTAAGACCAGAAAAAATATTAAGCGTACTTAATGGAAAGCTAGCCTCCAGCAAGGTTTTAAAGCGCTTTATGCCGATAAATTCAATCATATATCACCAAATACAAAATGATCTATAAGATGTCTAACTTTATTATAACGTATAGATACATGTTCTTTTTTCTGGGTTGAGTACGAGATAGCTTTAAAAAAATCGCTGTCGTTGATTAATTCTGAAACTTTTTTTCTAAACTCAGTAATGTTGTTTTCCAAGATATGAGCTTCATACGTTGTTAGCCGGGCAAAACTAACCATCCATACCTCAAAAAGTGTTGAGTTCTTGGCTTGTTTGCCATTAACCTTTACAAGACCTTTTTCAAAACCTTTTTCACCCAATAAGATATGGCAGCGTTGAATTGCAAGTTCGAAGATGTGCTCAAATTCTTTTCGGTAACTAGCGTCACCTGTTCTTAGCTCATTCATTGCTTTATCGAGAAATAAAGCCATTTCTTTTTTATTTGTTTTGTCTAGGTAATCGAAACGATAAAAAGCCCAGAACCTCAATACCAGCTCTTGATCATTCATACGTTTGGATAAATCGCCCAGCATAGTTTTCATCAAGCAATGGGAGGCAAGCTTTTCTAGAAAACGCCTGTCGTCGGGTTTAGCAAGCGCATTACGGATTTCCTGATTATTTAGGGTAAGTCCTCCGGTATTGATGCGCCGAAAAATACTGTATTTGACGTTGTCAGGTGTACCCGGTTTGATTAAATACACCGTAATTGGACATTCTTTAATACGGCGTTGGTACGTCCTATGTAATTGATCATAAGTTTGACCGTTTAAATCAGTTAAAAACTCCAATCCACTTAAACGCAGTTTCTTTTCGACCGCAAATTTACGAATGGCTGATAAACGTTGTAAACCATCAACAATCAACCAGTTCTCATTATTTGTCGCATCAAAGTAGAAAGCTGGTAACGGGAATCTGATTAAAACGGATTCAATCAATCGACTCATTTTCTGATTATCCCAAAGATCGGCATGTCGCTGAAAATCGGTATTCATGTCGATTTCTTGATGTGTTATACGCTCAATCAGCGTATCCAATGATTTTGGTTCAACGACAATGTTAATTTCAGCCGGGTTAAACGGCTCCATAACTTGATCCAGTAAATTGCCTTCCGGCTCGCCTGGTTCGGGCAACTCCGGTTCCAGTTCTGTTAAGTTACAGTTTTCGGCATCCAACATGAGACTTGTGATTATTCAGAAATAGAATTACTGAGAAGCAAACATGATGTTAACGATGATCATCATGCAACAATTATGAAATGATAACTTATTTTTCATTATACTTGAAAAAGCCTATTGCATGGCTCAAAAATGCCTGCCAGTCATGTAGTTTCGGTTGGGCTTCCTTGCGTCGGCCCAACCTACACACTATTCAGTGACTCGGTGATATTTTGAATGACTACAGCAAGACATTCTTTAATCTCATGCTCCCAAACTCGGATGACTGTCCATCCCAGATCTGTAAGCTGCGATGTGATTCGAAGGTCCCTTTCCATATTCACCTTGATTTTCGTTTGCCAAAACTCGGCATTGGTTTCCGGTTTTGTGCCATGAATAGTGCAACCGTGCCAAAAACAACCATCAACGAAAACAGCCAACTTTCGTTTTGGGAAAACTATATCCGGCTTGCCGGGTAGTTTGGAATTGACCCGATAGCGCAAGCCGGTTTTCCATAAGGCCCGCCTTAATTTCATTTCCAGACCGGTGTTTTGATTACGCACATTTGACATACAGCGCCGGCGCTGTTCGGGTGTCAGTGTATCGGCCATCATCTTTTAAGAACTACGTTCTTGTCTATGAATTTCGTCGTGGCAGATATTACAGAGGGTGATTAAGTTTTCCGCCGTATTGTCGCCGCCTTTGGCATGGTGTTTTTTATGGTGTAGCTCTAAAATACGAGGATCGGCTTTGTTCCACTCATTAATATGCCAAGCGCAATGTAGACATTGATAAGCATCTCTTCTTAATACCGCGACCCGGACAGGGTCCGGAATCAAACGATCATGTACCGGCGCTTGGCGATCCATTTCAAGCAAATAAACGCCGACCGGCAGATCGGGACGCCCGGTTTGTTTTGTTACTACGGGCCAACCGTATTCTGTGCGAAGTTCCCTGACGCGTCTCGGCCAATCTGCAATAGTGGCGACATAACTTATTTCTTCCCCGCTGACGGAAACGCCGACATTTTCCCGTAAAAATTGAAGTATTTTGTCTCGCGCACCGACCTTTTGTTTTCGAATATCATTGGCGAGCTTCCAACGATAAGCCGCATCACGATCCTGTCTGTCTTCAAGAAGAATATAATCATCAGGCGACATTTGCTGTAGCGCCTTTGTTTCTTCCGTTTGGCCGGCTTCGTCAGCCTCTTTTAAAATTTGATTGATGGTGACGCCGGTCGCTATCGGCCACCCGAATTCAACCCGAAGTTCCCGTACACGCCTGGGCCAATCATTGATTCCGGCAACTACCGATAATTCTTCCCCGGAAATAACAACTCCCGGATAATGCCGGAAATAAGCTAAGATTCTGTCCCTTGCACTTTTGGCTTCTTTAACCGGTATTAGAGAGCTGCCAAGGTCGCGTAAGACACGGCATGCCGGTACAAGAGCAATAACTTTTGAACGCAGGTCATCTTCTAAAAGCTTTTTTTCAAAGTTAATGATGAGCTCAAGAAGCTCTTGTCTCAACGTTTCAGGGTTTGCCGGTTTTGACCGCCTCGCCATATTTTTAATTCCCTATAGTTAGGCAGCCGCCACTTGCGAGGCATCCAAAACCGCTTTTATTTCCCGTGCAATAGCCCCGGCCAATGGCGGAGGAACTGCGTTTCCAATTTGGCGTGCTATTTCCGTTTTTGAGCCGTAAAAAATGAAGTCATCAGGGAAGCCCATTAAGCGGGCCGCTTCCCTATGTGTTATCGGGCGATGTTTTTCCGGATGTAAATAACGACCTTTTTCCGGTTTAAAGAACTCGGTTCTAATGGTTACAGACGGTCTGTTCCACCAAAGTCTTCCGAACAAGTCCGTCCCGCCGCTTTTTTTTCTAATCCAGCATTGCGGGGTAATATGAGGTGCGTTTTTTTGCAAATCGAACCGGTTCCCTCCGGGGGGTACTGTCTTGTATCTTTCCAAGCTTATGGGTGTTGGATTTCTTCCGAAGTGCAAGTCCAGCGGTGGATTGCATTTGCGAATTTCCGTACCAATGGGTTCCGGTAAATCACCGATAGCTTTCTGCACTGTTAACCAATCGGGTAAATTGTCGTTCGTGCCGGGGGCGGAGTGCGTTTGCTGGGGAGGGAACGTTATGGGGTACGGAATACTGTTCGATTTACAACCGACAATAATAGTGCGGCGACGTGTTTGCGGTGCGCCATAATTTGCGGAATTAAGTATGCCAGCTTGCACATTGAAACCATTTTTTTGAGCGCGTTTTTGGATTTTGTCGAATTCCGCGGATTTTAATAGGCCGTCCACATTTTCAATCACGAAAATTTTAGCTTTAGATTGCTCGACAATATCCATAAACGGCTCCCAAAGAACACGCCGCTCATCGCCGTGCCGATTTTTGTTGAGCAAGCTGAATCCTTGGCATGGGGGGCCACCGATTACAATGTCGGCTTCCGGTATAACGGGTTTATTTGATAACCACTCTTCGATATTCGTGCAAAGACTGTGTTCGCCCAAATTTGCGTTATGAGTTTTTACAGCCGCCGGATCATTATCAATGGCAAATATACACTCAAACCCGCCGCAAAATCTTGGGTCGGTAAAACCAAGCGTCAATCCACCCGCACCTGAAAATAGATCAATGATCTTATATTTCATAGTTTTTAATAATGCCTATCTGTTATAAATTTTATAGATAAAGCATATCATAAATGCGTTAAGTTGGTTGGGCTGTGGTACGGAGTCACGTAAGCTGGGCAAGCTGTTTATGCTCGACATTCACATACATCAAAATGTCGGGCAACGAAAAGCTGTTGCCCGATCTAGATTAAGTTTTTTGATAAAGTAACGAAGTTGCTTAATTCGGTTATCAATTTTAAAGGTATCTGCTTATGAATCACGATGTTAATAGCCAACGATGCTTTGCACTTTGCCATGCAAATCGAAAAAGCCGACGACCTGAGAGTGTTGCTGTCGGCTTTGGCCAGCATCATTAACGAAAGGCCCAACAATTCGCTCCGCCAATATCTGGATGCTTTAAAGAAACTAGCTAAAAATCAAAATATGGCTTTGGTCCAATAACCTGTAGCTTGGACTCCGCACGCTCTATATGGACTCGTGACTTTGGATGCTAAATGGAAATATCGTAACCGAAGTATCGTAAACCAGCATTGGAATTCCCGTTCCTTAGCGGATACTTTTCAGGGGAATAAAACCCCACCAATTCCTGAACACTTGAATTACCAAAATACTTTAATGCCTTTTTGCATTTCACCATTCTCATTTTTATATCGTCATCTTCATGCGGGTGTTCATGCAATTAAGGCAGCCTAAGATTTCCAGGAGACCCTTCCTGTTTATCTTAAAAACTGCTTCGGGACTAAGACTACTCTGGATTATCTGCGATCTATCCCATCTCCATGAAATATCATGCCCAGCGTCCACCCATTTTTTGTACTTTTTCGCACAACGAATAATTTCTCCCTCAATATTTTTTATTGTTCGCGGCGGTAAGAGAGCATTATCAGCCGTTCGAGCGTACTTCTTTGAGGGCTGATCATCATGATGAAAAAGATAGTCAAGCAAGCCATCTATCTCAAGAAAGATTGGGAGGCTCGGTAATATTCTCTGGTGACTGCTGTAAATATCAGATAAGTCTTTATAACATGCGACAAAATAGTCGAAATCTTGGAGCTTTCCTTGACCGGACGAGGTTGACTTATCCTTTATTGGAGGGAGGGAGGCAGATTCCACAAAGTGTCAAGACCACTTCCATCTCGCGGCTCGGTGGATTCGGGTGCGCACTTTGATTTAATTTTTTTTATCATCTTGAGCGAAACAGAGGACGATTTTTGTTTCCACCATAAGTCAAACTGTGCAATTGCTTCTTTTGCTTCTTGATCTTGTAGAAGGACACCCATTTCGTATCTTCTACTAAACGCAGCTTCAGTTAGATTGGCAGAGGTAATAATGACTGAATCATCAATGATGTATATTTTGGCATGAAGTCCACGAAGTGTTTGAATTGATCCTGATTTATAGAAAGTTTCAAGTGTTTCAAATGAAATTTGCGAACATTCATCTAAATCGGTCAAAAGTCTGATACTTATTTTCGGGCTTGTTCGCCAACTATTTCCTAATATACGAGAAATTGCACAAATACCTCCAATATATGGTGATGCAATCCATATACGTTCTTTTGACGCATCCATTAGCTTGCGTAACTCATTAACCAGTAATTGCTCGTATAAAATTTTCAATGTCACTCCTTATTAATGATGTGGGTAGGCAATCTGGTTGACCAAGAGACTAACTTATAACTAACATAAGATGTCGCCAGACCACTGGGCTTTATACAGCTAAACACTGTAGTTGTATGTCAGCTAAAGCTGAAAGTTATGCGAGCATATGCTTACGGTCTTCAATGGGTAAGGCGTAAAAGCGAAATCGATTGCGCCTAACCCGTTTCATCTAACTATTGAATTCATTTGACCCCGACCAACTCCCGTCAATCCGTGGTATAGCGTTGCGATATTCGTTCCGACTTGGGTTTCCATGTTTTATCGAAACCTGTGGCGGCCACGGCAATGCCTTTCGGAAATCGCCGGTTGATTTGATCGATCGCTTTCATCAATGGCCGATTTTCCGCAGGTAGGCTGTTATCGGCAAAGTCGAACAAGTCGATTTGGCCGGGCTGATTGTCCGGTTGGATATGGCTCAACTGCACGCCGTATTTATGGTAGCGGTAGCAGGGCTTGTAAATTTCTTCGAGCAGGCGGTTGGCGGTGGCGATGATTGTTCGGGTGTCCTGGGTGGCTGTATCGAGCTTGGCGCTGGCTGAGCGTTGATATTGAGGTTCTTGCGGGTTGAATGGGTTGGTTCTGATAAATATCGTCATGCAGCCGGTTACAGAATACTGCTTTCTGAGCTTTTCTGCCGCGCGCGTGCAGAATTCGGCCAAGGCTGCGGACAGTTCGTGGCGCTCGGTCAGCTGTCGGCTAAAGCTGCGCGAGCAGACGATCTGTTGTTTGTCGGGCGCTATGTCTTCCAGATTCAGGCAGGCAATGCCGTTCAGTTCTATGACGGTGCGGGCCGCGACGATGTTGAATTGCTGTTGAATGCCCTGGGCGGGTCGGCTGGCCAAATCCCAGACGGTGAATATGCCAAGCCGGTTCAAGCGGACGGCGGTTTTGGAACCGATGCCCCAGACTTCTTGCACCGGTACGATCTTCATTAATTTTTCCCGGCGTATCGGATCGGATAGGTTCAGTACGCCGCCGGTTTGCTGCCATTTTTTGGCGGCAAAGTTGGCCAGTTTGGCGAAGGTCTTGGTCGGCCCCATGCCGACGCAGACCGAAATGCCGGTGGCCCGGTATACGGATTTTTTGATGCGCAGGCAGTAAGCGATCGGGTCTTGGGTGCAAGGATAAACGCCGGTTAAATCAAGAAACGCCTCGTCAATGGAATAGGCTTCCATGCTGAGGCTGAACTCTTCCAGGGTGGACATGACCCTGGCCGACATATCGGAGTGCGTAGTTTGACGAAAAGAGCTGGATGTTGTGTTGATTGACCAGATGCTGTATCTGAAATAAGGGTACAGCCATTTTGATGCCTAAATCTTTGACCTGGCTACGGGCCACAATGCAGCCGTCGTTATTGCTGAGTACGGCTACCGGAGGGCCGTTTAAATCGGGCCGGAATACGCGCTCACAACTGACGTAAAAATTATTGCAGTCGACAAGGGCGATGAGCGGCTGCATTACAGGGCATGGATGACGTTGGTTACTACGCCCCAGATCACCAGCTCTAAATTATCGTGGATGACAATATCGGGATAGCTGGGGTTTTCCGCTTTCAGCTGCCATTGCTCGCCCTCCCGTGCCAGGCGCTTGGCGGTCAGTTCGCCGTTTAGGGCGCAAATGACGATTTTGCCCGGTACCGTTTCGATCGAGTGATCGACGACCAGGATGTCGTTGGGGTGAATGCCGGCGCCGAGCATGGATTCGCCTTGGGCGCGGGCAAAGAATGTCGCAGCGGGCTTTTGCACCAGCAGCTCGTTCAGGTCCAGGGTTTTGTCGATGTAGTCGTCGGTTGGCGATGGAAAGCCAGCGGCGACTTTGCCGGTGAATAGCGGCAAAGGCAGTTTGCTCGGGTACCGGGTTGGGGTGTAAACGCCATCGAAATCGCTAATGAGTTGACCGGGTTTTGCTTTACGGGCATCAAGCAGTGTTTGGATGTCAGGCAGCAGGCTGACGGGAACCCGAACCGGCTGGGTCGGTTCGCCGAAGCGTCCGGTTCCGGATTTTCGGCCTGCGCCTGGGCGCTGGCCGCCGTGTTTGTCGATAGGAATGATTGCCATGGGGGTATTCTTGTTATTTTGATTTGCGTACGAGAATCAAAACTCAGCAGTTAGTCAATTTTAGGCGGGAGGTTCGAGCGAGGAGGAGGGGGAGATTTGTTGGGCGAATTCGCCGCAACCTCGGCTGTCACATCATCGAAACCCGTAATAATTCTGACCTGTGTGTCGAAAATACATGGGCTAGGGGTAAGCATGAACTTTATAGAAACTTGAAAAAGTTGGGTTCAGTTGTACGTAGTATCGGTTTTAACGCCCATCATTTGCATTTAATTCCGGTCGAAAATTGCGCTGATTGCTGGTTGTTATAGTTAGGTGGGCAGATCAATGCAACTGATGTGCGGCACATAAAGACGTCGTTGTGCATCTAGCAAAATTATGCGTGTGTAAGTTGTGTGCAATTTCGCAATAAGAATCGATGGCCGAATATAAATAAGATTTAGCGGCGGGTTTCGTAACAATAGGCACATCAAATTATATTTTATAAAACTTTATGTTAACGTTTATAACTATTTCTTCAAATTATTTTCGAATGTCCGTAAAATTTTTATTTCGATTTAAACGGTATCTATTGTATCTTTTTTATAGTATCACTATGAATCCACCTTTCTATAATTTCATCCCCACTCAAACTAGACCAGCTTATTAAGTCACCTAAAATATAGTGGCTCGAGAAGTATTCAAATTTTGAACCGGTCATATAGTCTGGAAGCTTTTTTTGATAGGGTATTTTATTGTTTTTATTTAAGTAATTAATAGACTCTTCAATATATTTGCAATATAATTTATTTTGAATATATGATGGCATCGCTGTATTAGAATAAAGCTTTGCGGCTACATTTTTTGCTTGATAATTTAAAATATTAAAAACAACAGGCATCGGATATTTTTTTACTAAACTAGTTAGTACTATATCCAATTTCATATTCATGTCTATTGGTATTTTATGCTCTTGTTTAGCTTCGTTAACAAGGTAATACGATTGATATAAAAGTATCGAAATTATAAGGTCTGATAAAATTTCAATATCTTTTTTGGTTATGAAATAATTATTTATATCCTCAAAAAGTTTATCTAAGAAGTCTTCAAAAGAAGGAGAGTCAGTAGGTTTTAAAAAATATACTCCAGGTTCATATAAAGCACTTAAAAATGAATTAACTGAATTAATATTATCTGAATTTAAATGCTTTTTGTTTTTGTAAATATATTCTGTCGTTTCTATTAGCAAAGGTAGGTTGTTGTAGTCTTCATCTTTGATAACATAAATTGCTTTCTTATTAAATAATGATGATAATATATCCTTATCAATATCAGTCACACCAGTCAGATTTAGCTCCCCTTCCGAAAAGTTGATAGGTTCATTTTCGCTGACATTCATTTCCGAAATCATAACAAACAAAATTATTTTCTCAACATAATTAAGTGATTGAAGATCTTCATAACTAAATTCAGGAAATATGGGGTTCTGTATTGAGGATTCGAGGATATTTATTTTTTCTAAAGCTATGAGATTTATCTCTTCTTTTTTGCAATTGTCGCAAACTGTTGGAAGTCTTTTGATTAAACTATTGAACTCAGTTCGGCAATTTGCATTAAATTTTATTTGGCAAGACGTGCAGTTAAAGATTTGTGAATTTGATGAAATGAAACAATTGCCCTTAACGAATTTAGTAATGTAGCTCTCCTTATCAAAGTTAAGAATTCCTATTAAATCTTGCACTTTGTGTCGATAAATATTTTCTGAGCTTTGATCAAGCTGCCAATATTTATGCAGTAGTTCAGCTTCATCTTGTTTAAGAGCGTTTTCGTAACATATATAGTATTTCGTTTCTGTCATCTCGAAATTCTTCCAAATCTTTCAAATATTAATCTTAAAGTTTACTTAAAAAAAGTACATAAAGATAGTACATGTACTATTAAAATATGATTGTTTTTACTGTGATTTTTTAAAAATAGTACATTTAATGAGGTTATTTATGTAACTCGGCATTTTCCGAGCGATCGCCTTCCGCGGCCGCCGCCGATAGAGCCTGGGTGACCTCTTTGCGTTTGGTCCACAGGTCTCTCAATTCAATCTCCAGCGATTGATAGCCTTCCGGCGTGATGTAAGGGGATGACTTTGGCCCCGGCGGTTTCCAGCGCGACATGATTGATTTCCTGTAGATAATTATGATGGATGGAAATAATTTTTCAGACAAAACAGCTGCAACTCTTTATCATAGTCGGCTTTTAAATTACGAAAAAGGTTTTATCATGCAAGTAGCTGACAATATGGCTGTCTCAATTCACTATACTTTAACGAATGATGAAGGCGAAGTGCTGGATAGTTCAATAGGTGATGATGCCTTGGTTTATCTGCACGGCACGGGAAACATCATTCCGGGCTTGGAAGAGGCTCTACAAGGCAAAGCTGTCGGTGACAAATTTAATGTGCGCATTGCGGCCAAAGATGCTTATGGCGAACAAAATGATGAGATGATCCAGGTAATCCCACGAGCCATGTTTGAAGGCATTGATGAGATTGAAGTCGGCATGCAATTTCATGCCGACGTCAGTTCCGGTTCCGGCGAAGTCACTATCGTTAAGATCGAAGGCGATGATATTACCATTGACGGCAACCACCCGCTGGCAGGAGTGGCCTTAACTTTTGATGTGGAAGTGGTGGACGTTAGACCGGCGACTAAAGAGGAAGCCGAACATGGACATATCCACGGCGCCGGTTGTCATCATTAGGCCGTAACCTAACCCACAAAAACCTTTAGCGGTAGGCCGGAAACGCCACCTCGCGCTATGCGCTTGGGTGGTCCGGCCTACGGTCTATTTTTCCAGCAGCTGAGTCGTTACATTTTGTAGCAATCTAGCCTACAAAAGCCTTTAGTAATTCAGCGGTATTCGCCATACCTTTATGGAGATGCCGCTCAATTTCTTCCATGGTTATTTCTCCTTCCGATTTTCCTGCTGCCCAATTGGCGACGACGCTGATCGCGGCATAATCCATACCGAGTTCTTTGGCCAGTGCCGCTTCCGGCATACCGGTCATGCCGACCAGGTCGCAGCCGTCTCTTTCCATGCGCTGGATTTCCGCAGTGGTTTCAAGGCGTGGGCCTTGGGTGCAGCCGTAGGTGCCTAGTGGGCTGATTTTTATGTTGGCCGTGGCTGCGGCGTTAATTAAGCGCGAGCGCAGCTTTTGATTGTACGGATAGGTAAAGTCGATATGCTGCACCGCTTCGTCTTCAAAAAAAGTATGCAGGCGGCCATAGCTGTAATCGATAATCTGGTCGGGAATGGCGATATGCGCCGGAGCCATTTCGCAGGTGATGCCGCCCACCGCGGCGACGGCGATGATCTGCTCGACGCCGAGCTGTTTAAGTCCCCAGATATTGGCCCGGTAGTTTATTTTATGCGGGGCGATGGTATGGGGGTTGCCGTGCCGGGCCAGGAATATAATCCGGCTGCCGTTCAGCTCGCCGGTAACAAACTCGGCGGAAGGCGAACCGTAAGGCGTGTCCAGCTGCTCGCGGTTGATGATGGTTAAGTCGCTCAGTTGGGTCAGGCCGGTGCCGCCGATGATGGCAAGTGTAGTCATGATGTTTATTCCTTGCAGGCGAAAATGCCCGGTGCGTTGCGTAAATAGCCTTTGTAGTCCATGCCGTAGCCGAACAAGTAACGGTTTTCCACCTTCAGTCCGATAAAGTCGGCGGTGACTGGTTTTTCATGGTCGAGGATTTTATCCACTAACACGGCGCTATAGACAGCTGTTGCGCCTTGTTCCCGGCAATACTGATAGATAACTTCAAGGGTGATGCCTTCATCAAGTATATCGTCGACGATAAGAACAGTGCGGTCTTTAAGCGGTGTTTCCGGTTTAACCAGCCATTTGATGTTGCCGCCTGAAGTCTGATTTTGATAGCGACTGGCATGGATGGAGTCAATGGTTAACGGGATGGTTAATCGGGTCAGTAATTTGCCGACGGTGACGATGCCTCCGTTTATAACGCAGAGCAACAGTGGGTTGCGATCGGCCAGCGCGGTGTTGATTTCCTGAGCCATGTTATCGATGGCGGCTTCAACTTCCTGTTCGCTGTGCAGCAAATCGGCCGTCGCCTGGACGTGTTTGATTTCTTCAAGCATGGTTATAGAGTGTGGTTGATGATGAGGGTTGATAATTGCTGCCATTTTTCGGACTGCATGAGTTGCCCGCGGTTCATTTGCGGTTTGCCTTGCATCCTACGCAGCCGTTGTTCTCTGACGGGATCGTGGGTTAGCGGCAAGGCATCAAGCACTTGCTCGGCGGCGGTCGGGTTGTTGCAGACCAGGATCATATCGCATCCGGCATGTTGCGCCAGTCTGGCGCGTTCCGGGAAGTCGCCGACCGATGCCGCGCCTTCCATGCTCAAGTCGTCGCTGAATACCGTGCCGTTAAAGTTTAATTCCTTGCGCAAAATCTGCTGTATCCAAAACGGCGAGAAACCGGCCGGATTCGGGTCGATTTTCGGATAGACCACATGCGCAGGCATAATGCCTTCCAGGCCTTCCGCGATCAGTTGTTTGAAGGGCAGCAAATCTTTTTCCCTGATGCTGTCCAATTCTCGCTCGTCTACCGGCAAGGTCAGGTGCGAGTCCAACGCTACTGCGCCGTGTCCGGGAAAATGCTTGCCGGTTGCGGCCATGCCCGCTTCATTCATACCTTTCCTGAATAAACTTGAAAGGCGGGTTGCAAGCGCCGGATCGGTTGAAAATGAACGGTTGCCGATGATTTCGCTAACGCCGCAATCAATATCCAAAACCGGCGCAAAGCTGAAATCGACACCGACAGCCAGTAATTCGGCGGCCATCAACCAGCCTGCCGGTTCCGCCAATTCAGGGCTTTGTGCATAACTTGATGCAGGCGGCAAGCGCGTAAAGCCTTGTTGAAAGCGTTGTACCCTGCCGCCCTCCTGATCGACGGCAATCAGTATGTCGCCATTGCGCGCCGCACGAATAGCGTTAATCAGCTCAGTAACTTGTTCGGGATTTTGATAATTGCGCGAAAAAAGGATGACCGCCCCGGTGTTGGGATGGTTTATTTTTTCTTTTTCGGCTTGTGTCAGGGTTAAGCCTGCAACATCCAGCATTATCGGGCCGATGGGGAGATGGGTTGTCATTGCCTTGTCAGTACTTGGATTCGTTTTAAAATTGATGGGGTTGGCCTTATACTAGACCATTATTTTCCAGTTACACGGAGTCTGTTATGCGTTTATGGGTTGTGGTATTAAGTCTTCTGTTCATGTCTGTTGCGGTTGCGAATGAAGGGGCAAAAGAATCGGAAGCGGAAGCCGGTGTAAAATATGTGGAAATGACTCCCAAGTTTACCGTTAATTTGGCGGAACCAAAAAA